>OQVL01002387.1_pt1 | contig 11466 bp, 15 predicted proteins | sample 1691501 | NCBI WGS metagenome assembly OQVL01 (sample SAMN03418253, study PRJEB22391) | human gut metagenome | biome: human-gut; feature: organic feature; material: feces | host: Homo sapiens | place: Tanzania | collected 2013-01
CCTGTGAAGGTACTCTTTACTGTTCCACTAGGTGTGAAGGTATGGCTATGACTTGGAAGATTTGCAACTGTCAATGTAACTGTTGGCGCACCGCCTGTTGCCTCCGCCTTGTATGTGCTTCCTGCTGCAAGAACGAATTTGTCTGTTATCTGCTTCCAGGTGCCGCCGCCGAATGTAACCGCCGGATTCTCGTTCTTGGACGTCCAGTATAGAGAGCCGACCGGGTGCGCGGCAAGAACCGCTTCTGCCTTTATCTTGTTCAGAACAGTAAGGAGTTGGTTGGTTGCGGTAATGTCCGGCGTCACAGCCCTTGATGCAAGAACAGCGTTGATTTCCTGCTCAATGCTCTTCACGCCTGTGTTCAGTGCGGTTACTCCCTTTGTGGCTCCGCTTAGGAACCAGTTCAACCATTCAGCCGGCAGTACATCACTTGGAATGAACCCTGCTGCATATTTCGCGTCGTTCGGCTGCGATTTCTGCCCTGCGTTGGCAAATTCAGGATAGTTTTCAAATGTTTGTGTTGATATCATATATCCTCCTTTCTAATAATCTTTCAGTTTGTCCCTGCGGTTATGATTACCTGCGGGCTTGTGGCGAGCCGGTAGAAAAGCTGTGTTAGAATCCACACGTTTTTAAACCCGATATTCCTCTCAAAGTCCACGGTTATGTCGCGGTTGTTGTCCCAGCCGATTGTGTACCGGGAATCCATCAGCCGTGCTATCTGGTCGACGGCATACAGTGTTATTCCGTACCGCTTTATGTACGCTACCTTGTCGAGGAAGTTTCTGTACAACCCCAGCTCCATATAGTCGCTTGCGGTCTTTTTTGTTGAGCTGAACCGTCCGCCGACTTCCGAGCCGACTGTGGCGAGTCCGTTCTTAATGTTCTGGTACTGCGGAAGCTCTGAAAGAATCAGTACGTTTTCCTGACTGAATCCGACAGGCACAAGCGGACGCGGATAGCCTATTATGCACCCTATACTCTCCAGTTCCGTTTCCTGTGCTGTGAGTATCGACATCTTGTATAGATAGTCCTCGATTATGTCCGCGTTTTTCAGACGTTCGTCCATTGCCGCAAGAACTGCGTTCACTACAGGACCGTTCATCTGCTTCGGAAGATATGGGCTTTGTTTTATCATGTCAGTATCTCCACAATTATTGTGTCATCGCTCACCCGTGGAATAGCATTCACAGATGTCTCAATAAGGTTTACCCAGGTTTCACCGTTCCTGCTCACCTGTGTGTATGCCACCTCTGTGTATGTGCAGTCCGCGAACGGAGCGGATGTCAGAAGGCTTGTTATGTTCTGTCCTATAATCCATGACGCGCTGGCGGCGATAAGGTCGCGCTTTATCTGGTTCTCTATCTGGCTTCCGCTTTCGCCGGTCTTGGCGATGAACACCTTTACAAAAACAATTTCATTTTCCGCCTTGTCGTATTTTATCGGGATTGTCTGGCCGCTGCCGGATATGTAATTCTGAATAAACGCGGTCTTTGCAATTCCCGGAACACTCGTCTTGTTGGTTATGTTCACCACATTCGCTATGTTCGTGTCGAATGATGTTACCGCTCCGGATGGAATCGTTACAGGCCCTACATCAATCGCAGTGAATCCCATAGAGGCAGTGCTTCCTGCACTCACGGTCTTTGCAGTATTCGACTTGAACGTCATTCCGTCATATACAAAAGATGTTCCCTTTGGAACGGTCGCATTTGCGCTTCCAGCTGTTACAAGAATTTCTACCGTTGTATAGCTTCCAGTGCTGCTTGCGCCTGGCGCATTCTGTGTCGGTGCGTTCATGTATCTTGCGTATGTCTCCGCTATGCTCTCGCTCTCGCCGTTTATAACCACGTATGCGGTTCTGGGCTGAAGCTCGATTCCGCCCGCAAGTGTCAGAGTTCCGCTGGTGTTGTAGTTGAAGAATACGCGAGCATGGTTCACGCCTGTAAGCTCCTCAAGCGCAATCTTCACGCCGTTGAGCGAGTAAGGAATTGTATTCCCTTTTATTATGCGTTGGCGCAGGCTTGCCGTTGTCTCCGCGTTGTTTCCCGGAATGCTTGACACGTTATTAACTACGCTTGCAAGGTTCGGTATCTGCGTCTCAAATGCGGTTATCTCACCCTTGAGCACGACTATAGCGCCGATAGTGTCGCATACGGTCGCTATGTTCTGCGTTGTTCCCGGCTGGAGCACTATCTGTGTCTGTACAATGAAATTCACATTTTTGAACGGCGCTTTTGTTCCGGCAGGAATAACGCAGACGTTCTCTGCGTTCGCCGTTACTGTGAGCGTCAGGGTAGAGTAGCTTCCTGTGTTTCTTGTGATGGCCGCAATGGGAAGAAGATTTTCTATCTGCTGATCGTCGCACGCCTCCACATTAAGGCTGTTTATTCCTGCGTTCAGCTTCTCGTCGTTCTTTTCAAGCCGGCTTGCACCTGCCAGCACCTGCAAATATAGCGCGCTTGCAAAGCTCTGCGACAGCTTGACAATGTTTCCGTTTTCATCTGTTACATTGTTCGCTTCAAGCAGCGCATTTATATCTTCCATCCAGGCTGTGGCATGTTCCTGTGTTGTCTGCGGCAGCCATTCCGTATCGTCTATCTTGAATCCCATTTTTAAATCTCCTTTGTAACCGTGAGCGTCAGCCTGTCATCTTCCAGCTGGTATTCCGGTCTGAATTCGTCTTTTTCCGCGTTGCCCAGCGACTGCCGTATCTGTGCATCAAGCTCTCCGAACGAGATTGTGCCTGTAAGGTATCCCGTCCACTCAACGCCCACGTCCGGCAGCTCCGGCACGGTGTTTTTTTCAATGAAGCACGCAAGAATTGCGCCCTGTATGTCCTCTTTGTCGTCTGTCAGAATCGGAACAATTCCGTTTTCCACCTTCAAGTCCCACACAGGAAAGGTCGCGGTTTTCTCCTGGATTTTCATCTCTATATCCATTGTCAGTTGCCTCCTTTTCCGTGCTTCACCTTGTCGCTCTCTATATTGCTGAAATTCTCTTTATTGACGATTGTAGCAAGGATTGCCGCTATTCCAGCCTTGTATGCCGCGCCTCCGTCCTGTACCGCTGTAGGCGCGTTCTGGAGCGCGTTTATGATTGTGTCCACCCTCTGAGTTAAGAAGTTCAGCTGCTTTTTAAGTTCCGGGGCGATTACAACTCCGCCGTTGTCGTTTCCGTCAAGCTCAAGCGTGCCGTCTGTCTTTATAGTCATTTTGCCGTTTTCAACCAGAATCTTGACCTTCGCCTCGTCGCTGAACACGCAGAGCGGTATAGCCTTAAGTGTCGCCCTTGAGTAATGAACAAACGCCTTCGGAATTTCTGCCTGCTTCACATCTCCGACTTCCGGCACATAGTCTTTCATTCCAAGAAGGAGCACCTTGTCGCCTGCCTTGTAGTCCCACTGAACACAAAATCCTGCGCCGCATAAAGTCAGGACCTCCACATTGCTTGTTACGGTTTCCGGCAGCACCGTTCCGTCTGTAAGTACAGGCTTTGCGGCGTGCGTTACATTGACGGTCTTGTCGCCATTTACCTTGTTGATGTATCCGTAGTCAACGATATAGAAGCTGTTCAGTATCGATGTTATCAAGTCCCTTTCGGAGAGGTTCTGCGCGCTCAGTATGTCCGTCATCTATTTCTCCGTTTTTCCTATGCTCTCTTTAAGAATCCCTGTTATACTCATCTCGTTCTGGTCGTTGTTGGTGGCAAAGCTGAACTGCACGCTTGTGACATACGCAGTTGAGAACGGACTTAGACCCATTGTCGTCTGGAAAAAATTAGTAGGATATGTTACAAAATCGCCCGGCCGAACCGCTGGATTCCAAGGAGCTATAAGACTTACTTGTCCACCGGAAAACTGCGGAGCCTGAATCAGGGCTTTCAGTGTATGATTCATAACCGTTGCCGGCTGCTGTTTTTCCGGGAACACTTTCAGAAACTGCTTGTCAACAGTTATGTTTATTCCGGGAAAGCATTTTTTCAGCTCGTTTACCGCCTGTCTTGCCGTTCCGTTCACCTCAAGTGGAGCGGCGCACGTACTCTGCGCTATTCCTATATCTATCTGCGCCTCGTTGAATCCGAGAGCCTTTGTAATCTCCGCCACCGCATTTCTAAGCGTGAAATTTTTAGAAAGCTTCAAGTCTATTGTTTTGTTGAGCCAGGCGTCAAAGTTCGCTACCGTGCAATAGATTACTGTAACCTTGTCGGGTCCGGGGGATTCCGTGTACACATTCACAACGCTTCCCTCTATGGTCTTGCTCATCGTGTCTGCGTAGCCTGCGCTTATCTCGACCGTATGGTAGCCCGATAAGATGTCGTCTGTATAAAGGTTTGTAATTCTTATCTCAAGGTCGCATACCTGATCCTTTCCTGTCAGAGTTCCTGTTATCTCAATGTCCGGTTTAATTCCTTTTCGCGGCGTCTTTATTACAAGTTGCTTTGAACTGCCCCGGAATGTTAGGTCAATGCATTTGTTGAAATTTTCCATGCGTTATTCCCACGTTATTATGTAGAGGCTTGTAAGGAACAATGAGTTTCTTGAAATTAGCGGCAGCTCTGTGATGAATACGATTCCGTAGTCAAGAAAGCTTGACCAGCTTACAACGTTCGGCTCAACTCCGACCACGCGTGTTTCTCCGCTAGGAAGAGTGCACCAGCAGTTCCAGCGTCCGTTAAAATATCTGAATAAGAATTTAAAAAGTCCGTCCGAGTGCATTACAGAGAAGCTGAAATTGTCGCTTATTTCTGTATTCGGCCATTCAGCCTGCGTTAAGGATGATATATTCCGCATATCTATATAGTCTTTTATAGACCTATCGCTTTCCCTATTTTACTGAAATTGCTTTCTCCGATTGTGGTTGCCGTTGTTATTCCCTTGTCCTCGATTTTGCTCTTCGCCTCGGACAACGCCTCGAGGTCTGTCTTGTCGCTTATTGTCGCCTTGAGTTCCACAATTTCTTTTATCGTCATTGAGAACGGCTTCTTGTTCTTGCATTCACTCTTCGTGTCTATGCTCAACGACTGAATGACGCAGTTCTTGTATATCATCTGGTCAACGTCCTTGAATATGATTCTTGAACCGTTCTTATATGCCGCTCTTAGAAAGCATACATACATCATTACAACCGGTGTGTAGAGGTTTGTCGGCTCTGCCAAAGGGTCGCCCGGAATCCAGCCGCTCATCTGCCACGTCCAGGCACCCGGAGCCACGTTGTCGTTGAGGAATGACTTCACGCCGCTTCCCGGAACAATGACCGCCCGTTCCGATACATCCGCCTGTCCGGTCTGCGTGATTGTCTCAACTTCAAGCGATATTCCCCATGAAGGGCTTTTAGATATAAGCATAGGGTTCTGTAATACAGACTTTACTATTTCAACGGCTCTTTTCGAGCCCAGTTTAAGTGCTTTTGAAAGCTCCATTTTTTCCTCTTTATCTTGTTCCCGGCATAAGCTGCATTATTCTTGCCGCGTTCTTCAGATTGGTCTGCAGTGCCGCAGCAGTCCCCCTGTACGCTTCCGCCCTCACAGCCTGCGGTGTTGCGTTTCCGCCGTTTACAGTGAACGACTGGTTTATAACATAGGTTGCCGGCGCGCTCATGCTGTTGTTTGTTGTCATTCCGTGTGGAACAAATGCGCTTGCTATGTCCTCCACATTCTTTGCTGCAAACACCCAGTCGTCCGGGCTTATATTTATAAGCCTGCCGTCCGGCTGTATGATTCCGTCCTCCGCTTTTTTTCCTGTCTTTGCTTTATTGCCTGTGACCTTGTCTACAACCCAGTTCCAACCGTTAGTAACTGCCGTATAGTAAGGGCCGTAAATCGGTATTTTTCTTGACCCTTGGTCTATTGCATTGACTACCGCATCATATTTGGAACCACCGCTTTCCAGAGTTTTTTCGTAGGCCGCTTTTCCGTTTTCTCTTACCTCGTCCAGATTGAATACATCTTTCAACCCCTGCTTCCAATCATTGAAGAATTTTTTCAGATTTTCTGAAAGTTTATCCATGTCCCCTGAAACAAGGCTTTTAACAATAAGCGCAAGGTCGGAAAACAGTTTTATGGCCATTTTAAAAGAGGAGCCTGAAAGCTTTACAAGCTCTGCTCCTACATCTTTCAATCCCTGCACAAGGTTTGAAAGGTCTATGTCATCAAATCCCAGTTCCTTTGCAAATTCTTTGATTTTTGGAATAACACGCCCTATAAGACTTTCACCACCTGCAAAATAATACATCAAATCCTCAAGCACAAGGAAAATACCGCCGGCCATAAGCCCCTTGCCAATCCCTCCGAGCGCAAGCTTCAAAAGGTTCAACCCGCTTATCATTGATTTCAAGCCGCCTGCAAATTTCATCAATTTCATTGTTCCGAATCCGACACCGAGCTTTATGATTACTTTGTCCAGTCCGCCGAACCTGTCTATCAGCTTCTCGACAAAAGGCGCGACTTTCCCGATTGCTCCGGCTATGGCGTTGAACACAGAGCCTGCTCCCTTTGCAAGTCCTGTAATTCCTCGCACTATTGCGTCCCTGTTTGTTATAAGATAGTTTTTTATTTTTCGTGCAAGAGGCGTAAGCTCTGCCGCTATGTCGCTTCCTATAAGCTGGACTATGCTCTTTCCGGCTTCCTTTACTGCGTTGAATTCGCCTGCGAACGCCGCGGCTTCCTTCCTGTTCTTCTCGGTCATAAAATTCAGGGACTGCGCCTCTTTCAGCTGCTGTTCAAGCGTCTTTCCTGAAAGTTTAAGGCTGTCGTAATACTCGCGCCCTGCCTGTCCCAGAATATCGCCCACAAGCGTCGCCGCCAGCTTTTGGTCATCCATGCTGTCAGCCTTGCTGAACACGGCTTTCATCCTGTCCTCCGCGTCCATGTCCGCAAAGTCGCCGTAGCCTATGCCCATAAGCCCCAGGTTCTTAGCAAGGTTCATGTCCACCGTGCCGGTTTTCAGGTGCTGCATTTTATTCTCGATTCCTGCCATTGCGCCTATAAGACCGTTTGCGCTTGCTCCTGCAATATTTGCGGCGGTTTTCCATTTGGCCAGAGCGTCCGTTGAAGCTCCTATTGAACTTGCAACTTTCAGCTCTGATTGCGCCACGTTGCCTGCGATTTTCGCTGCTCCGACAAGAGCTGCACCTGCCGCCGTGAATCCCGCGACAAGCCTTTTTCCCGACTGCTCAAGTTTCGCCAGCTCCTGCCGTCCGCTTTCAAAGCTCGCCTTGTCGACAACCGCTTTTACTGAATAGAAAAATCCGCCGCTACTCTGGCTCATTGTATATCTCCTGAATCCTATTCTTAGCCCTCAAACAAAGCAGCCCGTCGCACATATCATCAAGGTCAACGGGCTGTCTTGCGTACTCGCCGCAGAAATTATAATAAAGCCACAGAAAGCCGTTATGCACAATCCGCTTAACGGCATTTCCTGCCCTTACTCCTTTGATGTCCGCGTTTCCGCCTTCGCCGGGGCTGGTGTCGAAGGCCGCAGAGATTTTTTTAGCACATATCCGTAGACTGTGTCGGCGATTGCCCACAGCGCGAGAGGCTCTTTCCGGAAGAGGTCGAAGCCCTCTATACTGTCCTCTGCGTTCGAGAGTCTGAATTTCTCGACTTCTCCGTTCGGGCATTTCACCTTCACGTTCTTTCCGGCTATGCAGATGCGCATAAGTCGGACCTTTCCCTCAAAACTTGAATCCTGTATAACACGGCAGATTTCCATTACGCTCGCGGTGTTAAGTCCGTCCTCAAGCTCAATCTCGAACTGGTCAAGATAAGCGGTGTCGCCTACGGCCGCGCTGTTTATCTTCTCCATCCCCTCGTCATAGACCTTTCTTGTAAGTTTAAGTGCTTCCATTTCTTATTCCTTTTTGTCAAAAAATCACGATTCGCTGTCAGGTGTGTATTCGCCATAGTTCCATACAACCGCGTAGTCCGGCGCGTCGTTTCCCTGGATAATACGGTTCGGGCAGCTCTTGACAGTACAAGATGTGTATGTGTCGCCGCTTGTCGCTCCGTTGATTTCCTGCGTGATTCGGATAGTTCCACCCACGGAATCCCCAACGCGTTTGAGGAATTTCGCGATTTTCACCATGTCGTCGTCTCCGTTTGTCGCCGTCACGTTGAATGTGAGGCTTCCCGACTTGTTGTTGTTAGTTATGGTGATTGTGTTTCCGTTCGCAAGCGCGATGACCTTCGAGTTGTCCATCAGCTGCTGATCCTGCACCATCTGGCCTTCCAGCTTGAAGCCTCCGATTGTCGTAGGTGTTCCGTCGTTCCACAGGGGATGGGTGAGGGTTACCGTGAACTGTCCTGCCGCTATTACTGTATGATTGCTCATTTTTCTACATCCTCCTTATTTTGACGGCTGTGTTACATACAAAGTGCCGTATACTGTAACGCTTCGGAGCTTGTCGATATAAGTCGCTTCCCATGCATTTGGAACAACAATCGCATCCGCGCTCTTTGGAAGAGCGGAGAACACAGGGGCTGTAATCTTGAAGTCCGCAAGCCGTCCGAAGTTCAGGAAAGCCTTCACAACATCGGAGAGAATCAGAAGAATAGCCTGATACTGGTCGTTGTTCCTGAACTTGTTGCGCTTGGTTATGAGGTTCGCCGTGCGTATTTTGCACATATATTCAATGTAGCTTTTTACCCACTGCGCGCCTACAACGTTCCCCTGGAGTGTCTGAGAGCCTTCTGTCACCACGTTCTCCGTACCGTCCCCCACGTATGTGTTGTAACCGATTTTCTGCTCATCAAGCGTGGCTTTCTGCGTTGCGTCGAGGTTTGTCGGATTTCCGTCCGCGTCGTCCGCTCCGCTTGCACCTATTGTGTTGAACGCGAGCATGTCGATGTCATTCCCTACAGGTGTTCCTGTTGCGTTGCTCTGCGCAAGTGTCGCGCCGAGCTGTGCAAGTGCCGCGTTGATTGTGCCGTCCGGATTATAAACAACTCTTGCGTCTGCCGCTACGCCTTTAAGCGCGGAGACAAGACTGCTTTCTTTGGTCAGAACCTGCGGGTCTGATGTTCCTACCCAGAGCTGTGAGTAGAGCGGGTCGGCCTTACAAAGCTGCGCGAGTTGTGTCTGCAATGCGTTGTAGTCGTCTGAAGGCGCAAGTCCGAATTTAAAGTAGGCGTAGTATTTATACGCCTCATAAACCTTATTAAGTGGTGCTTTAGCAGTCGCTTCCTCGGCGTCAACGTCATAGATTGCCACCGCTATCTTTGCCGCCTGTGCCGATGTGAAGAATGGAACGAGCCAAGTCTTCAAAAGTCCGCCGGTCAGCTTTCCGTAATTTGAAGAGTCAAGTTCAATCTTCTGTCCTGCCGCAGGGCTTTCTGTCGTCGGAAGATACTCTTCTGCCTTTCCCAAGGGTATAAAAATCAATGCCTTGGTATAATTTTCTCCTGACACAGGTTCGATTACAGTTTCAATTGGAAACTGAACGTTCACCTGCGCTATAGAGCCGTCAAAGTTCGCCATTTATTTTTCCTCCTATGTCTATAGTCTTTAATGGCTTCTGGTCTGTGTCTATCAGGTCATACCAGATTATCTGGACGTTCGGAACGTTCCACGCCAGGACAGTGTTGTTTCCGTCCTGAAAAAAAACGGAGGATACAGCGTTGAAGTCGCTGAGCATTACCGCTCCGCGTATCTTTTTAAGCTGTTCCTTTACATCCGCCCTTAATGGCCAGAACGCCACACTGTACGCCAGCTGCTCGCTGTCAGGCCCCACAAACTGAAGCTCAACGCTCGCTATTTTTATTACCGCCGCACTTTCCACTCCGTCCTTTTCTTCAACGTAAAAAGGGGCGGTGCGCGGATTGTTGCTCTTGATTCTATATGAGCACCAGTTCGCTATGTTCGCCTTTTCCCTCTGCGGATTCCACCAGTTCCCTTGTTTAGGCACTACGTGGCTCTCGTCAACAGAAAGAATTTCCGCCAAGATTCCACGCAGCGTCGTCTGATTCAGTTGCATTGTTTCCCACCACCTTTTCAAGTGAATAGCGGTAAAATCCGCCCTCAAAGCTCCAGTCGTTTCCTCCTGTCAGCCGGAACACCGAGCCGTCTTTTCTGATGAATTTTCCGTCAAGGTTTCCTGCGGATGTCCAAAGCTCGCAGGTGTTTCCCTGCACAAGGTTTCCGTTTCCGTCCTTAAGCCTGCTTCCTCCTGTGTTCTGGAATACACCGATAACGGAAATTTCCGAGCCTTCCTCAATATCCCAGCCGCCGTTTATCCGCGGTGTCATATCATAGACAGACACATTCCGCTGCTGTTCGGCGAACCCCAGAAGCATATCGCCGTAGATTCCCGCCATTACTTGCCCTCCACGACAAACTCAAGCGAGTTGATAAGGTCTCCGCCGTCAATAAGAGGCGTGTCGCTTCCCTTGAATTCAATTGTTTTGCTGCTGTTCGGGATATTGGTCTTGTAGTAATCGCTCCGCACAAACTTTTGCACAGCTCCCACAGCCTTTGTCCCCAGCTTCGCCCAGTTGGCTTGCCCTTTCCTTGCGTTGTCAGTCTGTTTTTCAGCCTCTTTCAGAAGCTCCTCTTTTTCAGAGAGAAGTCCTTCCTCGATGAACGGACGCGCCGGAATGTTCGCGCTTCCGAACGTCAGAATCTTCGCAAGCTCCGCGGTTTCAATCGCACGCTCATTCTGGGGGTCGTCCCTGCCGTCTATTCCCACGTATTTTCCGCGTCTTTTCTCGTTCGGCTTCTCTGTGTCCGCCTTGTGAAGCGTCGGCACGTGTTGTCTTCCTGCCATGAACCCGACCAGAACCTCCGTGTCAATGTCTGCCACAAAGTCCTGGATTTCTTTGGGACTGGCGGTCTGATTGCACTCAACCTTCACATCAAGCATAGATACCGAACCTTTCGGGTGCTCCCTGAATCATTATCAGGGCTTTCTGTCCGAACACATTGGAATTGAGCTGTTTTATTCCCTCCTGCGCGTCCATTCCCTCGAACGACAAGGAAGTGCCGCCTATGCTCTTTGAGCTCACGGTCATTCCTCCGTTTCCAAGAACCCCGGACGCGCTCTGTGGCTTGGTGTCCAGAAGATACCACGCCACAAGAAGGTTCATGCAGAGCGTGCGCTTCTTCTCTCTTATCTCTGCAGAAAGGACACCCCACAGGCTCAATACGCCGCTGAACATGACAGAAACAAATTCGTACGCCGAGTTTATCTCGTCATCTGTAAGAGTTGGAAAATTTCCGGCGAACATAAAAGTGTTTCTTGTCATACCAAATCCTTATTCAGCCTTTTCAAGTTCTTCAATCAGGGCTGTTTTCTTCTGCGCAGGGTTTATACCCTTTGCCTTCGCCGCCTCCTGAAGCTCCTTGTATTCCATTGCGTTCCAGTCCTTTTCAGAGCTTTCAGCACTGGCTTCGTTCTGTTCTGATTTTTCATTGCCGGAATCGGCGTTTATGTCGGCCGCGGCGGACGGTTCTTCCGATTTCTCAATCTCTGC
>OQVL01002389.1_pt1 | contig 11462 bp, 11 predicted proteins | sample 1691501 | NCBI WGS metagenome assembly OQVL01 (sample SAMN03418253, study PRJEB22391) | human gut metagenome | biome: human-gut; feature: organic feature; material: feces | host: Homo sapiens | place: Tanzania | collected 2013-01
AGATTGTTGTCAATGCTAGTATGAATGCAAAAATCTGTCCTCGGGAGGTGTTTTTTATGCCGGAATCAATCACCTTGTTTTCAAGCTCCATGCGATGCTCTGATTGCTTGACGTAACGCTCCATCAGTATTTTTGTGAACCCTGGATAAATTGCTTCATAATGTTCCATTTCGCTTGCTGGCGGCAGAGGACTTGAATAATGAGCCGAAGCTAGCATCTGCATATTCAGTGAGCCTATAGTTTTTTTCTGATTATTATTCTTTGCGGACGGTGTTCTTTTACGCATAAGATGTCATCATAGATTTATATGCTTCTGCAAGGTCGATTTTTACAGCGTTTGCATCAGAGAACATTGCTCTACTGTCTGCAGAATCCTCGGTACTTGAATAATTGTATTCTTGAGAAACACCGAACAAATCAACTATACTCATAACGCCGTCAATAAAAGATGGATTTGAAAAAAGATAATCTGATAACATATTTTTGCCTCCAACAAGGCTTTTTGCAGTTCTTGCCACCGTCATTAAAAAAAACTGCTTGAATGTTGCCAGCAGATTTTGTACGACCGTTTTTAATATAGTTCATTATCAGTCTGCTGTCAAGAAATATGAAATTCTCCGATGCCATTACTAGCTTGCATTGCCTTTACCGCAGTAGCTGGACATTCTCACAAGAGGCTTGCGGCATTCCGCACAACTACTTGAGCGTCTATGAAATTAAGTTAAGATGAAAGTAAAATTAAGTTAAAAACAAAGTGAAATCAACTTAAAATCAAAATGAAATCAAGTTAAAAACAAAATGAAATTAAGTTAAAATTAAAACGAAATTAACTTAAAATCAAAATGAAATTAAGTTGATTTTAGGCTTTATTTAACTTGATTTCTGAGTATTTTTAACTTAATATTATATTGTAATAAAATTAATTTCACGGTTTCACAAGCAGTGGAGAATGTCATTGCAGGCAGTATGTAAGAGAGTGGAGGCACTATGATCAGCGTAAAGACAGTAGCTAACAACACAGGACACGGCAAGACCGGGTTCTGCTTTCTAAGCACATCGGACACAGACGCAGGAATTGAGGAAATCATAAAGGAAATGGTCAGGTATAATTCCACTCTTACCGAGGCGGACACTCGCGCGGCTCTTTCTGTTCTGGATGCGGTTGTGGAGCGGCTTCTTCAGGAAGGGTGCAAGGTGCGGCTTCCCTGGGTGGACTTGCAGCTTGCGGCTCACGGAACTGCCGAATCCATTTCAGAGAAGTTTTATAATAAGAGGGGCGACAACAGGTTTGTCCTCAAGGCTTTGGTCAACAAGAAATTCGAGGCTAAGGCGGTGGAAAAAGTGTTCTACAAGACAAAGTCGTCCGTGGCGGAAATGGATCCTTCGATTTTCCAGGTCTTTTCAATCACTAAGGATGCTTCTTATTCTGGTGAGCGTGTTGTAAAGGCTGGAATGTGCTTTAGAATCTACGGAAAGAACCTTGGCTTTGACTTTGAGGATGAAAAGCAGGGCGTGTTCCTTGCATTGAAAGGCGACAGGAAAAAAGCCGTCAGAATCACAAGCTTTATAAGGCGCACTCAAAGGACAATCGACGCAATCCTGCCGCAGGATATGGAAAAAGGTGTCTATACGGTTTCGTTTGTAAAGAAAAACGGCGAAGGCTCATATCCAGTTGCAAACACAACTGATGAAATAGAAGTGATTGAGTAACTAGGCTGAATGACTTGTTGCCTTGTCATTGCCGCGTTTGACATGGCAATCTATGTACATGGATTCCTGAATTCGCACTGGGAATGACAGTTTGCGCTACAGTATTCCGATTCCGCTTTTTAAGGTTTCAAGCTGCATTCCGCAGGCCTTTTCTATCATGCTGTACAAAAGACGCTTCATGTTGTATACGGATTCCGAGGAAACAAGCAGTTTTCTTACTTGTCTGGGCGGAAGCTCGTTTATTGCGGTAAGGTAGGTGAGCGAGTCAAGGTCGATTCTAAAGTTTCCTTGTGTTCTGTTTTCCGGGGCGAAAGAAATGCAGTCGGCGCAGACAAATCCGTTTTGCCTTTCTATATAAGAGGCGTTATGCTCATGGCTTAAAAGTGAAGAGCCGCAGCCGCAGCAGGTTCTTGGTTCAGGCTGAAGTCCCAAAAGTCCAAGGTATCTCCAGACAAAGCGCAGAATTCCAAGCCGGGCTTCGTTTTCATCCACGCTGTCTATTCCGTCAAGAAAGGCGCACAGAAGGACAAAGGCTTTTTCCGTTTCTCCGGCGCACTTTGTCTTTAGCACAAGCTCGCAGGCAAATGATGCCGCCCAGGATTTTAAAAGGCTTGTCCTGAACGAAAGGTGGCAGTTTTGCGCGTCAAAGTCGGTTATTTTTATTGAATTGCGGGATTCGTCGCTGTATATATAGAGAATTCCTGAATAAAACGGCTGGACAAGGGATTTTAGGCGGCTTTTAGGTCCTCCGTAGAGCATTGCGTTGAAAATTCCGTTTTCCGCAGAAATTACTTTTACAAGCCTGTTGTTTTCCCCGGATTCTTTTAGTGAAAGGATTACAGATTTCATTCTCTTGTTCCGCTCTGCCATGCGCCTATAATATCAGCGCGGAAAATGCTTGGCAAGACTTGTGAAAATGCGACGGATTTTCTGCAAAATCAGGGCAAACGCATTATAGCCTACTTCAACTTCTACAACACGGCGAGGTTTCATCAGTCGCTGGATTACAATGTACCTGATGAAATACATGATCCAGAGCATTATTTTGGTAAACAGGTTTTTGCAACTAATATCATAAAAAAAAAGCAGGATAGCATTGCCTATTCAAATTTTCGACCTTTATTTGATGAGTTAAGTCTGTATTTATAATATTCTCAGGCTAAATTATGCCACATCCCGAGCATTCATATTGATATTCCGTACAACATCAAAAATCCTGTTCTGAGCTTCTTTTCCAAAAAGCATAAAGAACTTCGGACGGTCGAATGGAGCTCGGCCTTTCATGAGCGCATCCATGTTGATTTCGCCCTGTTCAACGATAATATTTATCAGACGTTGAACAAATTCAATCTGCATGCTGTTCATATTTGTGTTGTTGATGAATTCTGCAAAATAATCATTGATAGAATCCTTATCCATCTTTGTAGCCCAGCGGATGAAAACTCCTAGAGATTTTCCCTCAGAGAGTTGATCGAACATCTTTTCATTTCCAAGTTCTTCCTTAAAGATATGGTTTAGATTGTCAAAATCATTTTTTGTAAGAGGCTGGTTTGTGCGGAGTTTATTGATGGCTTCATCTTTCATATGTTCAGAAAGATATGCATCAACTTTTTTCTTGTATTCTTCAAAGTTGTCTGCAGAAGTTGGATTTGCAGTTCCGCTCGGCACATCAACAGTTTTTACTTTATCATCAAAATCTATAAAAAGAGGTTCGTGTCCATTTTCAACAGTAAACTGTGCAAGTTCTCTTATTTCCTTGCGGATTTCTTCATAATCAAGAACATTCAAGCTATCATAATATGAATTTACAGATAAGAGCTGTAATCTCGGAAGATTATCTCGAACCACTTTAATGGATGTCTTCTTTAAAAGCTTCTCAGAAACAGCCTTAATCTTTGAGCGGTAAAGATTTATAGGTTGCTCTGACAACTGTAATTCCATTATTCCATAACAGAAATTGTCAAAGCCTTTTGCATACTGGTCTAGTTCTCCGTTGAAAACAAGTGGAGCAATGTACTTTGTAAGATTCATTACATCTTCATCGGTAAGACATTCAAAGCTTTTTTCATTTTGAAACTTCAAAACATGTTTTAGTACAAGATGCACTGGCGTAAGCTTTGTGTTTAAAGCAGAAACTTGTGCATGAACTTCGCTTACAAGCTGGTCACGGTAATCCAGGAATTTCTGATCTGCCCATGCCGAATCTTGCAACAGTTTTATTACAGAACACTTGTGAGCAAAAATTCTTTCGCTTACAGATTTTCCAGAAGCACCTTCGATGCCGTTCTTTTCCTCACGGAAGAATTCAAAATTCCTAAGATAATCAAAAATGTAGAAATATTTCTTACCAACATAAGAACCGGTTTCATCAGTGCAGACAAGATTTGGAGCAAGTCGGGTTCCGCGACCAATCATCTGCCAGAACTTAATCTTACTTCGAATCTTCTTATAGAAAACAAGATTTACAACTTCTGGAATATCAACGCCGGTATCAAGCATATCAACACTAACTGCAATCTGGAGCTGTGAATCAGTCTTTTTGAATTCCTTGATTGTTGATTTTACTTTTGCATCATCACAGACAACTCTCTGACACATTTTGCCTTTGTACTGTGGCCAGTATTTATTAAAGGTGTCTACAATGTGCTGGGCATGATTTTTGTTGTAGGCAAAGATGATTGTTTTTCCGAGTTTGTCTCCGCCTGTTTTGATTCCTTTTGTCATTAAGTCTTCAAGAACCTGGCGAGTTGTATCTTCATTGAATACATATTCGTTAATTGCCTTTGGAGGAATCTCCTCAAAAGGTTCTTCGCTTTCTTCTTCCTGTCGGCGGACCTTCTCCAAATCTTCTTCGCTAAGATTATCTTTATTGATTCCTTCATCAAGGAATGTAGACGTTTTTTCGATTGTATGATACGGAACCAGATAATTAGCCGCAACAGCTGTTTCATATTCATAAACATCAGTTGGAACATCATCCTGCAGCTCAAAGAATTCAAAAGTTGATTTATCAACATCGCGGCGAGGTGTAGCTGTGAGTCCTACAAGATATGCATCGAAATATTCAAAGATAGCCCGGTATTTCTTAAATATGGAACGATGTGCTTCATCAATTATAATCAAATCAAAATGAGCCGGAGTAAAAGTACGGTTGCCGTCTTTATTTTTCTCTGTATCAATAGCATTTAAGATAGTTGGATATGTACTGAATACAATTCGTGCACCCTTGTTTTCAGCTTTGTCTTTTGCATCAAGCAGATTGCATACAGTTACATCCGGGCAATTTTCACGGAAAGCGTCATATGCCTGTTCAACAAGCTGAATTCGATCTGCAAGGAACAGCACATTTGAAACATAATGAGCTCGACTCAATACATCTACAATACTGATTGCAGTTCTAGTCTTTCCGGTTCCAGTTGCCATAACAAGCAGAAACTTACGGATTTTCTTTTCCATCTCAGCACAGATTGAGCGGATAGCCTTCATCTGATATGGACGGCCAGAAATTTCTGTATTGATTTTTACACTGTTCAAATCACAAAGAAGATTACGGCGGTCCATAAGTTTCTGTAAATCAGCCATTGCAAAGATTGTGCTTACAGAACGAGGTGCATACTGACTGTCATCCCAAAAGAAGGTTTCAAAGCCATTAGTATAGAAGATAAATGGACGTCGATTAAACTTTCGTTCAAGACAATCTGCATATAAGACAGCCTGCTGTTTACCTACATTCGGATCTTTTGTAGTTTTCTTTGCTTCAACAACAGCAAGTGGAGCCCCATCTTTTCCAAACAAAACATAGTCAATATATCCTGTTTTGCCAGGTATACCTTCCATGTCGTCAACTTTATATTCTTCAACAACCTGAATCTGATCAATTCTCCAGCCAAGAGTTTTAAGATCTTCGTCAATAAACATCTTTCTTGTCTGGAATTCACTTAAATCTTCAACCTTAAGCTCAGGCTTATTCGAAGGATGATCTTTGTTATTTTGAATAGAAGAAAGAGCTTCTGCTAGCTGCTTCTTCAATTCTTCTATTGTATTATCTTTTGAATCGATTTCATCTTTGTATTTCTGAAGTTCATCTTGAGAAGGCTTTTTTACTGCAACAACAACTTTGTTTTTGGGAATTGCAACTTCACTAAAAGTACGTTGTTTATAATCGGCTCCATAAGTGTAATCTAGCCAGTTTAAAAAATTAAAAAGGGCCTTAAGAGAAAGAAGAACATATTTCTTTTCTACAGAAAGAGTATCATGTACGCCGCTATTACCAACTTTAATTACCAGTTGAATGTCATGGCGAATATTAGAGGGAACAGCATTTACAAAACTTGATTCATGAACAAGAACTTGAATAGAATCGTCATAAGGTTTATGTAGGTCAGGATCAACTGAATACATCCATTTTACAGCCTGCTCCAGCGATTTTCTTGCTGCAAAAGCTGAAAACACAGTATTTTTGTTATATTGAAGTTCTGCCTGAATAGCCATCTGGCTAAAGGCGGAATAGTTCGTATCATAAGTTAAGAAATCAAAGTTCGCCATAAACTGTTTCCCTTTTTTTAAGATAACATCCCTTTATTATACAACCTTTTTAGGCTATTTGCTATTTCAAATTTTAGATTTGTCGATTTGTTGGACAAAAGCGGCGAAGGAGTTTTGTAAGGAAAGGGGTGGAACTGGAATATTCAATGTTTCAAGTTCAGTTTTGGTAATAGCTTCTCGTGTTGCACCACCAGCTCCACCAATACCAAGTAAAACTCGCTGTTCTGTATCGGTAATAAGCAAATTCGATAAATAAACCGGATTTAATTTTTCTGTAGTTCGTAGAATTGAAACATGCTGATTTACTCTTGCAGGAAGGACAGTTTTTGGTACAATACAGCAACGTGCTACTGAAGCACCTGTTATATTTATTAGTACATCATTTTCTTGAAGTGTTACATTATCTAATTCTCTAGCTTGGTCTTCTGTAATATGAGCCAGACCATTATATTCAAAATAACCTTTATAAACATTCATACTTCGGACTAAGGAAATTCCTTCAGAAGTATAACTTTCTCTTCCGCCTTTTGGCGTTGCTCCAGAACCAATTTTAAAAGTAAGTCTTTTTAATTTTTCTATACTCCATTTCTTTTCATTCAAAACCGGATCACCAAACATCTCGATAAATCGGGATTTTGCGATTAGTCGAGATGCTTAAATTTTGTATTAACTCAGATACTTTTTATGAGAGTTTTTCACATTTTGCTGGTCAACTATAGCGTATTCCATAGTTGTATCAATCTTTTGGTGACCTAAAAGCTTTTGGACCTGCTCAATTGGCATGCCTTTATCGATTGCACGGGTAGCCAAAGTACGCCTGAACTTATGTGGATGCACTTTATTTATTTCCAAACTACGTCCGAGTTTCCGAAGCATAATTTCAACACCTGCAATTTCAAGCCTGTTATGAGGTTCAAGCAAACTTACAAATAAAGCCTCATTTTCATCTTTTCTGGAATTCAAATAATTCTGCAAATGCAGTTTAGTTCTGGCATCAAAATATACGATTCTTTCTTTGGAACCTTTACCAAGAACAACACATTCACGGTTTGCAAAATCAACATCAACTCTATTGAGTTTTACCAGTCCGCCAACACGCATGCCTGTAGATGAAAGAATATCAATGATTGCTAAATCCCGAATACATTTACAGTTGTCGCGCAAACGTTCCAAAGCTTCGTCAGAATAAGTCTCTTTAACCTGCTTTGTAGTTTTTATTTTGTGGATTCTACGGACAGGACTTTTCAAAATGTAATCTTCATCTTCAAGCCATGTAAAAAGACTGGAAAGAATACGGCGAATATTATCAATTGTCTGTTTTGACGCATTGTTTCTCTTCTGATATTCGCTTAAGTATACACGCAAATCCTCAGTTTCAACCTGATTAAACGGTTTTTGAAGACTTTTAATCATGTAATCAAGTGTTGAACCATAATAACTGATTGAACGAAGTGAACAACCTTCAATCTGCTTAGCCGAAAGAAATTCTTCTTTCAAAGTTACGTTGTCTTTACCGTGATTCAGTGCTTGAGAATCCAAAGCAACGATATCCAAGTTAAAAAAGCAATGCTCAAGGACATCACACAGTTTCTGTCTTTGAGCATTGTTCAGTACACCAGACATTTCCATCTGGATTTGATTAATCAATGTCTTTTTCATATAAGCTCCTTATTTCAGAGCCTATAATGAATGTTTATTTTAACGGAGAAATTTTCTCAAAATGTTCGCCGCTAACTGCAAGATTCCAAGCGGCATAGGCTTCTTCCTCATGTAGCGCAAGCCAACCTGTTACCATCTTTAATTGTCTTGCAGGTAATTTTCCAGCTAATAATTCTCCATCGATGCCAAATATAATGTTTCTGGTGCAATATCAATTTCACCATCTAACCAAGATACAAAACCATGCGTTACTTTTGCTGTACGGCGGTTTTCTTCGGATGCAAGAGGCGCAAAGGCTGAACCTTTATCAAGCAGACTTGTAACATCAAAAAGCCGAGTTTCTCCAGTTGAAAAATCTACCAGCATCATTCCGTCATCAAGAATCTTTATAGAGGCAACTTCGATTTCTGGAACTAATTCTCCTGCATAACAAATGCCGTCTTTTATATACATTGCAACCTCCTGTTAGTTTATTATACTACGAGCGATAGAATAATTCATCCAAAATATTCACTGCAGTACAACCAGCTGTTAGGTTTTCTATACTTTTAACAGAATTTTTTCTTGTTTATTGGACGCTGCAATTTTTGGGTATGTAATAATTTCTAATCCCATTTCTAAACTGTCCAAATAATCTATAAGGGTGGAAATCTTTATATCCTTTCTTTTTTCAATTTTTGAAACAGAAGATTGCGTAAAATTTGCCATTTCTGATTGTTTTACATTCTGTTCTTCTCGAAGCTGTGCAAGGCGAATAGTCATAATATCCTGCTCAGCCTTTATCTGTGCTCGTCTTACTGATTTTGGAGACATTTTGCTTTCCATCATTTTTATTGCGTCTTTCATTTTCCAACCTCCGTTCGTGCTCTTCAAGAATTGCTACAGATTCTGAAACTAAATCTTTATAAAATTTATCTTGATTTTTGCCTTTTTTATCGCCGCCAGTAAGTAAAAAGGCATTTCTTTCAGAATCAAAGTAATAAGATACTCGAAGAACATATTTTAATGTTTGATTCCGCAATTCCTTAAGATTTTTATATTTCTTTGCTCCATGCAGAACATCTGAATATGGACGTGGCAAGCTTGGCCCGAATTGGCGAAGAAGCAGAACTCGTTCCAAAACGGCTTCTTTACTTTCTTCGTTAAAGTTTCAAACCATGCATCATATTTTTCTGATGAATCTACACTCCACATATTCACATTATATGAACTAAAGTGAATAATTGTCAATAAAAACATTATCCAAAATATTCACCGCAGCAAGCCGCTTGCCGAATTTACTACGCAAAATATTGTTGCATAAGAGATTTGTATAAGGTTTCTGCCTTTTCAAGCGATTTCTGTACGGTAAATTTCCTATAACATTACAAATACTTTGTTTAAAACATTCATCAAAAACAGTTTTCTGTTAAAAATTTTGTAAGAATTCTTTGGGAGTCATAGCTTTTATTGTTGAAAATTTATAGTCTTTTACATTTCTTGTAACAATAACTTTTGCTTTGGCTTTTCCAGCACAGAATGATTGTACAGCATCTTCAAAATCAACCATTAGCGATTGAAATGCTTTTTTTATTTCTTTTCTTGATACAGAAATAACACCAAAACTTTCAAAGAAATTTTCAATAATCTTTTTTTGTTGAGTAGAATCTTCAAAAGACTTTCTTGTTATATAAACTGTATCTGTAATAGTTTGTGTTGATACAACACCGTGATAGTTTTGAAACACTTTTTGTAAAACTAAAAAAGAATCTTGAAAAAAATCTTCTCTTTTATTAAGAACATCAATAATGATGTTTGTATCTATAAAAATCTTCAATTTTCAAATTTCCTTTTTTGCAATAATTCTTCGGCGTTTATTTCAGTTGGAATCAAGCCTACAATAGCATTAAGGGAATTTAGTTTTTTTTGAACTCGATATGAAAGCTTTTTTTGTTTTTTTTGAGGTAAAATTTTTATTCCAAATCGAGAAGCACATTCTTTAAATTTTGAAGGATTTTCAAAAAAATCTGAGTACGATACCACAACCATTTTTCACCTCCATTAAAAATATAACACTTAAAAGCTGAATTTGCTAGCCAAAATATTCGCCGCAGCAAGCCGCTTGCCGAATTTGCTACGCAAAATATTGTTGCATTAAAGATTTGTACAAGGTTTCTGCCTTTTCAAGCGATTTCTGTACGGTAAATTTTGATTTGTCGATTTGCTGGACGAAGCTGGCGAAGTCGTTTTGCAATGACAAAGGAGGAACTGGGATTTTCAGTGGAGGGTTATGGCAAACATGGCATATAACTACAACGTGCTGACGAAATACGACTCGCCTACAAAGTCACTCTCGGACGCGATGTATGTAGGCTACCCTCTGGGCAAGATCTTTACTGGAAAAACCTCCGGAATAGACCCGGAAACAGGCGTGTATAAATACATAATGCGTCCGGATGTAACCGTGACGAAGCAGGAGGACTACCGTCTGTATCAGAACTACCTCTTCTATGTCGGGACCTCGAACGCGCCCTGGACCGGAGGTTTCTCCACAACGTTCTCTTACAAATCGCTGTCGCTCAACATCGTGGGCAACGTGTCAATTGGAGGCAAGATTATAAACAATATCTCATGCCCGGTCTCCTGGCAAGATGTCAGCAGCGCCACGACGGAATCCTTGCCATCCGTCCTCAATGACCTTTATGCGAACCATCTGAATGTTACAAAAGATGTCACGCACCGCTGGACAGAGACCAATCATGTGACGGACGGATACCCGCGTCTTATTGACTCATTCGGTCCGAAATTAACTGACGGAAGCGGACAGTATCTGACTTCCATAATGCCGTATAGTACTTCTGTCGCGAACTGTCTGCTGTTGGAAGACGTGTCATATCTGAAGATAAGTTCAATATCATTGTCATATTCCCTGCCGTAAAAAATGGCGGAACATACGTGGCAGACGAAACAGATCCGACAGACTACACAACTTCTGAACACGGACACTGGAGCACAACTTCAAGACCTGGAAATAATTATGTAAGACTTGCCGCAAACCGCAATGGAGAAATCTATTCTCTTTCGTCAATTGTAAAAGAAGTTACAGACGACGGCGAAATGGAAGAAATTTCAAGGGAATTAAAATACCTCGACACTTCAGACAAAGACGCAGTCTGGCAGACTGTTACTTTTGACGACGAATCAATCACAAGCGAAATAAGTTTGGCTTCATCGATTTTCTGTACAAACACTCCAAAAAACGAAAACCGCTACGCTTTTGTAAGAATCGATGGAAAAATTTACAAGCTCGAGGGCGGAAAAGCAAGTTTAATAGAAGAAAGCAGTGAATATAACTTTACGTCAGGCGACAATTCAACTTCAATCTACTCAAGTGCAAGAGGAGTTTCTACTTTTAACGGAAGCACCTTCTACTTTACAGAGTCTGCCGCAATCACTTCCAACGAATCTTACAATTCAGGCGCAACAATGATTTACTACGCAAGCGGCACAACAGTCTACTACAGGGCGGACGGAGATTCAGAATGTCCCACAGGTCGGCTTCTTCCGTG
>OQVL01002390.1_pt1 | contig 11461 bp, 13 predicted proteins | sample 1691501 | NCBI WGS metagenome assembly OQVL01 (sample SAMN03418253, study PRJEB22391) | human gut metagenome | biome: human-gut; feature: organic feature; material: feces | host: Homo sapiens | place: Tanzania | collected 2013-01
CTTTCAGCAAGGGAACTTCTTTTACGGAAGGGGAACAGATGAAAATTTTTTGCGCTTCAGTTGGCGCAGGCATGATTATTGGATTTTCAGACCTTGCGATAAATCTTGTAAAACGCCACAACGAAAAAAAACGCCAGCAGAAAATTCTTGAAAGCCACGATCAAATTATAGTTGTTCCGTTTCAAGAAAATGAAAATACAAAAAATGAGAATTTAAATTCGGAGCAATAGATGTCTTTTTTTACAAACAAGGTTCCTCCAACATACAAAGGTGAAATCCGGCTAGATAAATATATTGCGTCTCTTCCAAACGGAATGAACAGAAGCAAACTGAAAAGCGGAATTGTCTGCATTCAAGTGAACGGGAAAAAGCAAAAAATTTCGTGTCAGGTAAAGGCAAATGATATAATCGATATTCAGTGGGAAGAAAATGTTCCAGACAATATTGAGCCGGAAAATATTCCGCTTGATATTATTTATGAAGATGAAAATGTCTGCATTGTAAACAAAAAACAGGGAATGGTAACTCATCCAGCCGCAGGAAACTGGAAAGGCACTTTGGTAAACGCGCTTTTATATCATTGGGGAAGAGAATCAATTCCAGAACTGAAGGAAGGACAGGTTTCAAAAATTCTTTCAAACCGCAGACCGGGAATTGTTCACAGGCTGGACAAAGAAACTTCCGGCATAATCATAACTGCAAAAAATCACGACACAGAAGAATTTCTTTCAGCCCAGTTTAGAAACCACAGTTCAATTGTAAAGGAATACATTGCAATCTGCATTGGCCGTCCTCAGCATCAGCACGGAATTATTCAGACAAATATAATCCGCGACCCCAAAGAAAGAAAAAGATTCAAGGCTGTAGTTGGCACGGAAGAAGGAAAGCCAGCCGAAAGCTACTACGAGTGCATAAGCTGCTACGGAGAATACTCACTGATGAAAGTTAGGATAAACACCGGAAGAACTCACCAAATACGGGTACACATGAAATACCTGAACTGTCCTATTTTAGGAGACGGAATCTATGCGCACCAAGATAAGAAATTTCCAAAGGCAACTCTCATGCTTAATGCAAGACTTTTGAAAATTAAAATTCCGGGAAAAGAAGAGCTTTCAATTTTTAAATCTCCAACACCAGAACGTTTTATAGAAGTCATGAAAGTTTTAAAACGCGACTACACAAAAGTGATTCTTCCAAAGGATAAGTAGCAGACAATGGATACAGAAAAACAGATACAGATTGCCATTGCGCCGTCAAAAGAAAATCCGTTCGTTGTTATAAAAAAGCCACGTGGACTTCCAAGCGCACCGCTTTTTGAAGGGGACGAATGCGCATTTATGCAGGCTGCAAAACTGTACCCATATCTTTTGGAAGTTTCCGGAAAAAAAGCAATAGAACACGGACTTGTGCATAGAATCGACACAGAAACAGAAGGCTTGCTTTTAATCGCCACAACACAAGAAAGTTACAACGCATTTATAAATTTTCAGCGTGAAGGGAAGTTTTTAAAAGGTTATTCCGCAAAATGCCAGAAAATCGAAAAACCGCTTGAAGGATTTCCTCCAGCTGAATTCTTGTTAGAAAACAAATCAGATAATATAAAAAAGTATACAGTTTCTTCAAGATTCAGGCCTTTTTCTTTAAAATCAGCACAAGTTAGACCAGTAACGGGCAATTCTGGAAAAGCGGCGCAGAAAAAATGCAGCGAAAAAATTTACACAACGGAAATCATTTTGGACACAGACAAGTTTTTTGCAAAATGTTCTATAAAAGAAGGCTACCGCCATCAAGTAAGAAGCCATTTGGCTTGGCTTGGCTTTCCTGTATGCGGCGACAAACTTTACAATCCGCTTTGCAGCCAAAATGAAGAAATGCAGTTCTTTGCAGATTGCTTAAAATTTCCTCATCCTTTAACTGGCAAAATTATTGAGTGCTTCTGCTGATTTTTGCAGAGTCTTTTTGCTCCAGGAACCGTTTCTTCGCGCAAACTTTACTAAAATTACTTATAATGCGTTTGCCCTGTAAAATTGAAAACACTTTTGAGGCATTCCCATATCTCGCCCATAAAAAAAAGACAATTTTTTTCTGTATCTTATTGACTTACATTAAAATGTTGTTTATATTTTTAGTTACCGATTATTCGGTAACGTAATAGGCAAGTATGGAAAAGAAGCACAATTCAACAAGGGACAAAATCATTCAGTCAGCATTCTCTTTTTACGATATGCTTTTTTTTGAAAGAATTTCACTTTCAAAAATCGCAGCAAAAGCCGGCATTACAAAACCTGCTATTTACAAGCACTTCAAAAGCCGCGAAGACTTGGAAAACGCAATGAAGTCTTTAATTCTTAGCGATATTGCGGAAATTATAAAAGGATGCGAAAAAGATAAAAATGAAACTTCCATACTAAAAAAAGTAATAGTTCTTCTTTGCAAGAAAAAATCATATTTCTATTTTACTCTTTCAAATTCCCTTGAGTTCAGCATTGACAACTTTTTAATTGAAATAAAAAAGCATGGCGTTTCAGATTTAAATTTGGAAAATATTTTTGACAACTACGGAAGTATTGTGGATATTGAAATTTACAAAAAAATTATTTTTGTTTCCGGCACAATGATTTTTTTTCAAGGCGCAAGAGACTTTATACTTCTTGACAAAAATCTTCAAGATTCTGATGAAAGCATTCGGGAATACGCGGAAAAACTCTCAAGTTTCATTGTTTCCGGTGGACTTGGACAGGACATAAAAGAAACAGATGCTCTCAGGCTTTCCCAGCTTGACATTCTCTGTAGCAAGGAAATTCAGTCTTTAAAAGCGCCTTGCAAATTTTTTACAGCCATCGGAAATGTTGTGCGCCGCGTGGGATTTTCAAAAACCACAATTGAAGAGCTTGCAAAAGAGCTTGGACTTGCAAAAAGTAGCCTGTACACAAATTTCAGTTCAAAAAAAGAAATGTTCGAAGCTCTCAAAAAAGAAGAATGCCTGAATTTGTTTCATGTCATCAAGAAGAATCTTCTTTATGCAAAAAACAGCGCTGAATGTGTTTATATTTTTATGGAAACTGAAATTGAATTTTTCCTAAAGAGAAGAGGATTGCTTTATGTATGCCGCTGGCTTTTGTTCCAAAATTCAAAGAATGATTTTAAAATCAAGTCAATGCACGAAAAAAGAGAAAAGACAATTGGCAAAGACGAGCTGCTTGACTTTACAGCTTTTATTCTCAATGCCGACATTATAACGCAGATTCCAGATTTTGGAACTCCAAAGATGAATATGCAAATTATGTTCTCATGGATTTTTCAAATGCCGATTTTTTTCTTGCTGCACAGCGAGCTTCATAATTTTCCAGAAGAATCTGTGCACGCCGCAATAAAGGACTTTTTTTATTGCATGGAAAGAGGAATTAATTTTATTGATAATAAAGAAAATAATATTTCAGGAGGAAAGAAATGATTTTCAGCAAAAAGACGTTTTTTAAGATTTCAGTCTTGCTTGCTATGTCTGGAGCATTTGTCTTTGCACAGGAATCCCAGACGCAAAACACTGAGTCTGACAAAAAAACTGTAAACCTGACAATTTACGAAGCTGTGGATTACGCACTCGAACACAGTCATTCGCTCAAGACTGCCGACATTGACCTTGAAATCAAGGCACGCGCAGGAAAGAACGCTTGGAATGTTTTGCTTCCGACAGTTCAGGCTACAGGAACTCTTAACAGAACTACAGATATTTCTTCAAATTTGTCGGGAACAAACACAATGATGAAGCTTCATGGACTTCCTGAAATTGAAGAGACTGACAGCATGAAATGGACAGGAATCGCAAATCTTTCTGTTGACTGGAATTTCAGCCTTGCAATGATTCAGCAGATAAGAGCTGCAAAAGCTGGGTACGAAGCTGGAAAAATCAGCTATGAGCAGAGCATTGTTGAAACAGAAGTCAATGTAAAAAAACTTTTCTACGGACTTCTCTTGCAGCAGGAAAATTTAAACTTGCAGAAAACAACTCTTGAAAATTCAAGAAAACGCATGGTTCAGGCGGAAGCAAACTTTAAAAACGGAATGGTTCCAGAGCTTTCAATGCTTCAGGCGCAGGTTACATATCAGAACAAAAGCCCGGAAGTTGCCCAGATGGAGCGTGAATTCCACCAGCAACTTGACACTTTTGCATTTCTTTTGGGACTTCCAGTAGGAACGGACATTGTTTTGCAGGGAAGCATTGAGCCTTTTTATGTTGACTTACACTACGACACGCTTATTGAACGTTACGGAAACAACAGCCTGGACCTTCAGTCAATTGACAAGAACATTGAGCAGCTTCAGCGCAATCTTGACGCTTTGAATCTTAGCACTTACACTCCATTTTTCAATATCAGCTACGGATTTAAGCCGATGCTCACTGATTTTCTTGACGCAGACAAAGGAGGGTTTCCTACAGGCGGAGACTGGACAGATTCAGGCTCTATAAGCTTTACAATTGGCTGGAACCTTACAAACATTCTTCCGTTCTCGTCAAACAGGCAGCAGGCAAAAGACTTGCAGGCGAGTCTTGACAAGCTCAAGGTAAGCAGGGAAATGCTCCTTGAAAACCAGAAAATGACAGTCCGCAAATCTGTAGACACATTGATTCAGGCGCGCGAGCAGATTCAGTCCATGAACAGAAGCATAACACTTGCCCAGCGCTCTTATGACATGACAATGCGCGCTTACCGCAACGGAACAAGAGAACTTCTTGATGTGCGCGATGCAGAAAACCAGCTTAACACTGCAAAACTCGGACTTGCAAACCAGAAGTTCAATTATATTTCAGCATTGCTTGACTTGGAAACAACTCTTAATACAAAACTCACCGGAGGAGAAAAATAAAATGAAAAAAACAAGCGCAAAACTACCTTTTATCTTGATGGCAGCGGCAATCTTGTCATCCGCATTGGTTTCCTGCAAGGGAAAATCAGAAAAAACTGCAAAGGAAGAAGAAACTGAAACAATCTACGCGGTAAACGCAGACATTGTTCAAGCCGGAAACCTTGACGACTACTTGGAATTCGGCGGAGATGTTTCTTCTGTTTCCGCAGTTGACGTCTACCCGGACGCGGCAGGAAAAATCTCTCGCATAAGAGTTTCTGTAGGAGACCTTGTAAAAAAAGACCAGATTATAGCTTATGTTGACCCGAGCCGCCCTGGAATGAACTACAGTGAAAACCCTGTAAAAGCTCCGATTTCAGGAAGAGTAACTTCATTTCCGCCAACAATCGGAACAATGGTTTCACAAAGCTATTCAATCGCAAAAATCAGCGACACAGACGAACTTCAGATAAAGGTAAATGTCGCTGAACGCTTTATAAGTAGAATCCGTGAAAACCAGACTGCTATTGTAAGTTTTGACGCATATCCTGGAGTTGAATTCAAAGCGCGCGTTTTTGAAGTTTCTCCGGTTTTGGACACAACAAGCCGCACAATGCTTGCCAAGCTCAAGGTTGAGCCAGCTGACTCAAGAATAAAGGCAGGAATGTACGCCCGTGTAAAACTCATCACTGACACAATTGAAGGAGCTGTTGTTATTCCAAATGACGCCATTGTTTACCGTGACGGCAAGCCTTACGTATTCACAGCAAAATCAGAAAGCGCAGAATCCAGCGTAAACATGGTTTCTGTAAAGGAAGGGCTTTCCGTAGACAACAAGACAGAAATTCAGGAAGGACTCAAAGAAGGAGACGTTATAATTGTAAAAGGACAGTCTCTTTTGAGCGATGGTTCCAAAGTAAAGATTCTTTCAATTTCTGGAAAAGCGGTTGAAAGCAAAACTGAAAACAAGGACTAAAATATGACATTTTCAGAAAAATGTGTAAATAAACCAGTAACAACAGTGTTGATCTTTTTTATAATGGTCGCGCTGGGAATTTTCTGTATATTCGATATGCCGGTAGATATGTATCCAGACATGGACTTACCGTATATGCTTGTTTATACAGCTTATGACGATGCAGGTCCGGAAGAAGTAGAGCAGAGCCTTACAAGAACGATGGAAAGCTCTCTTTCCGGACTTAGCGGACTTAAAAAAATGCAGTCGAAGTCGCAGTCTGGCGCAAGCATTATCTTTCTTGAGTTTGACTACGGAACAAACCTAGATACAGCGGCTATAGAAATCCGCGACAAGATTGATATTGTACGAAGCTATCTGCCTGATGACGCAGATTCTCCAATCACACTTAAGCTTGACCCTTCAATGATGCCTATTATGAACATTGTAGTTCAGGGCGACTTGACCCCGGAAGAGCTCAGAACAATCGCCGAGGACACAATCCAGCCGCGTCTTGAGCAGCTTGACGGTGTTGCCTCTGCAAATGTTATCGGAGGACGCGAGGAATCTATAAACGTTGATATTCCTAGAGACCGACTTGAAGCCTACGGACTTTCAATTTCCACAATCGCACAGATGATTGGCGCGCAGAACGTTCAAAGCTCAGGCGGAACAATCACTTCTGGCGATAAAAACTATACTATTAAAACGAGCGGAAAATATAAAAGCATAGAAGACCTCAAGAACACGGTAATCACTTACAAGCCTGATTCCCTGGACAGTTCAAGACTTGTTACAGTAAAGCTCCGCGATATTGCTGATGTTTATGACGGCTACAAAGACGAAAGCACTCTTGCTTACTTGGACGGAAAGCCTTGCGTAATGCTTATGATTCAAAAGCAGAGCGGAAAGAATTCCGTTACAGCCGCAAAGAACGTAAGAAAAGCTATTATAAAACTCAAGGCGGATCTTCCTGCTGGAGTTGAGCTTGTTGAAACTTCAAACACAGTAGACATTATTGAGCAGACAATCAATGAAGTTGTTTCTTCTGTTGTTCAGGGCGCGCTTCTTGCCGTTGCAGTTTTGTTCATATTCCTGCGCTCTCTAAAAAGTACATTCATCATCGGACTTTCAATTCCGATTTCGGTATTTGTAACACTCATGCTCATGTACTTTAAGGGCATGACAATAAACATGATTTCCATGGCGGGACTTCTCCTTGGAATCGGTATGCTTGTAGACAACTCAATCGTTGTTCTTGAAAACATCTACGCTTACCGCCAAAGAGACGCCAAGCCAAAAGTAGCGGCAATCCTCGGAAGCCAGGAAATGGTAACTTCCATAACCGCTTCAACTTTGACATCTGTATGTGTTTTCCTTCCGATGATTCTCTTTAGAAAAAAACTTGGAATCATGGGACAGATGTTCGACAGCCTTGCTTACACAATTATTTTCTCATTGATGTGCTCGCTGATTGTTGCGATTGCCCTTGTTCCAGTTCTTTGCTCAAGCTATCTTAAAATCGACAAGATTGTTGACGAAAGGAAAAGCGGAATCGGCTACGGAATAAACCAGGCATTCAACAAATTCTTCCTGAACCTCGACAACGGATATGCAAAAGGAGTCCGCTTTGTTCTTCACCACAGAAAGACATTTATCATAGTTCTTGTATGTTGCTTTGTTCTTTCTATAGTAAGCGTAAAATTCGTAGGCTTTATCTTTATGCCGGAATCCGCCTCAAACACAGTCGGAATTGAAGTCGAGCTTCCGATGGGAACAACTCTTGAAGTTACAGAAGACACTTTAAGAACTCTTGAGGAAATCGGAAAGAAAGAGCTTGTAGGCGTAAAATACACATCTGTAACAGTCGGCGGAACAAGTGTTATTTCCGCAAGCTCCGAAACAAACACAGGCGCAATCACTTGGACTTTGTACGAAGCCAAAGAACGCGAAAAAGGCTGGGACAACGAAAAGTCTGCAAAAGACAAGCTTAGAAAATACTTCAACACAATTCCAGGCGCAACACTTTCATTTTCATCAAATTCAAACAGCGCGTCTTCTGGAGAAATGAGCATTGACATCCGCAGCAACGACCTTGACCTTGTCCGCAACACAGCTGCCCAAGTTGAAAAAATCCTCAAGGAGCAGGCGGCTGAATTTGTAACAGAGGTTTCAAGCGATGTTGAAGACGGACTTCCTCAGGCAGAAATCGTAGTTGACCGCGACAGAATGTACGAACTTGGCCTGAACATTTACAACGTAGGCTCTGAAATCAATGCCGCAATCAACGGAAAAACCGCCAGCCGCTACACAAAGCTCGGAGACGACATTGACGTTATTGTGCGCCTTGCAGAAAAAGACAAGAAAAAGCTCGCTGACATTGACCAGGTTTCTGTAGTGAATTCAAAGGGACAAAGAATTCCTCTTTCAAGCTTTGCGCATTACGAGGAAAATCTTTCGCCTGTTACGATTCTGCGTGAAGACCAGTCCAGAATTGTCCATGTTAAGGCAAAGCCAGTTTCTGGAGTTTCCCTTGACGTTATTCAGACAGGACTTTTAAAGATTATAAACGACAACATTCCAAAAGATGATGCCGTAACAATCTCCATAAGCGGAGACTACGAGGACATGATGGAAGCGGTTGTGAACTTCGGCGCGATTATTATTCTTGCCGCGGCATTGGTTTTCATTGTCATGGCAAGCCAGTTCGAATCATTGATTGACCCGTTCATTGTTATCCTTACAATTCCGTTCTCGTTCATCGGAGTTATGATGACTTACGCAATGGTCAACCAGCGTCTTAGCGTTGTTACAATCATGGGTATGCTCGTTCTGGTCGGAACAATCGTTAACAACGGTATTGTTCTTGTTGACTACACGAACCTTTTGAGAAAGCGTGGCTACGACCTTGAGGAAGCTTGTGTTGAAGCCGCAAGAAACAGACTTCGTCCAATCTTGATGAGTACGCTTACAACAGTTATTTCTCTTGCTCCAATGGCGTTCTTCCCGGGCGAAGGCTCAACTTCAATGCAGCCTATTTCCCTTACAACATTCGGCGGAATGACATTCGGTTCGGTAATGACACTGTTCCTTATGCCTTCTATTTACTACATCATAAACTCAAGAAGAATGAAGAAAGCCGCAAAAAAGGCTGCCAAGAAAGAAGCTCTTCAGCAAAAGAAGCTTGAAGCCCTTGAAACAAACAACGCTTAGTTTTTGGTTGGAGGAAAATTATGGCTGATGAATACGAAAAAAATATCCAGCGTGTGCGTGTTGAAATAATCTGTTCCCAGGCATTGGAAGAAGACTTTGCCGAGGAATTTGAAAAAAACAAAGTAGGCAAGCACTACACAAAAATTTCCCCTGTAATGGGAGCAGGCTACAGCAATCCGCACTTGGGAGACGCAGTCTGGCCGCAGCTCAACACAATGTACATAATATACTGCAGCGAGGAAGAAGCTGAAAAAATCAAGCAGATTGTGGTTAAGCTTAGAAAACTCTTTATTACAGAAGGAATCGGTTGCTTTATAGGAAGCGGAACTGAAATCTAAAAATTAAATCCTGCTGGTTTTTACTGGCAGGATTTTTTTTACTTTAAAACTGATTGCAAATAAAAAATCTTAATGGTAAACTTTTTTCTAAAATTTTCACTGGAGAGCAAAGATGGAAAATTACTGCATAATGGTGCAGACTGGAAGCGAAGAAAAGTTCAAGGAAGAGGCGACAAGCAGACTTTCAGAAATAAAAAAAAACAGCAAAGTTCAGTTTTACTTTTTCAAGAAAATGATGCGGACAAGCTAAGCTACAAATTGACTTTTCAATAAAAGTGTTATATTTTTGCCGTTACTATGAATTAAATGCAGAAAGAGGAGCTGTATCAGATTCAGGTAAAGCTGTGAAAATAAGCGAAAATAAGTACACAATGGAAACTCTCGCAGCCCTTGCCGGCAAAGTTATAGCAAAAAAAGAATTAATTTTCTGATATTCAGGGCTTTGACTTGCTCATGAATTCAAAGACCGGCGAGATGCTTTTTGACGACAATTACGACCTTTGGCATAACGGCCTAGACTACATTGCCGTAGAATACTTTTTGGAAAAAAAGGCGGAGTAGCGGTTTTGCCAGAATCACCTTCCGTCCGCCGATCATCCCTTTGCCGAAAAGCGCCTTGTGTCCGCTTTCGCTGATACTGATATTATATTTTTCCGCAAGGGCATCCATGACATCAAATCCCGCATTATGGCGTGTATGCTCATACTGCCTGCCCGGATTCCCCAGACCTACGATCAAAAACATCGCTATCTCCTGTTCTTTGCTTTGTTGCCTGCGATTCTCCGCCGGATCACGACTGCTGCAGCCGCAAGCTGCTCCTGATCGTTGACCCCTGTGATATCCTCCGGGTCATCCAGCGCATACGCATCCACCTTCAGTCCCTTTTCCTTAATAATTGTGAGCGTATCCGGCAGATAGTATTCACCCTGCGCGTTATTCGGCTGAATCAGATCCAACGCCTCACGCAGCTCCTTCGTATCAAAAATATACATACCTGAGTTGATCTCGTGGGATGCCAGTTCCGCCTCCGTCGCATCCTTGTGCTCCACGCTCTTCACAAAATTGCCGTCTGCATCGCGGATAATTCTGCCGTATCCGGTCGGATCCTCGACCATCGCTGAGAGCACTGTCACTGTATTTCCACTCGCAATGTGATGCTCCCTTAATTTTTTTAAGGTCTCTGCCGTGATAAGAGGGGTATCTCCAAACAGGATCAGTGTCTGTCCTTCCTCCCCGAGAAAATCCTTTGCACACCGCACCGCATGACCGGTTCCCAGCTGCTGCTCCTGTAATACAAACTTTACGTCCTTGTGTGAAATGGTCTCCCGCACGATCTCGTATTTGTAGCCGACCACAAGGCAGATCTCACCGGCGCCGGCTCCTTCTGCCGCCTCAATCGCATAATCCACCAGACATTTTCCCTCTATGGTATGAACCACCTTCGGCAGATCCGACTTCATTCGTGTGCCTTTTCCCGCTGCAAGTATCACTGCTTTTAACTGACTCATCATACTCCTCCTGCCATCTATTGTAATTGACGATTCCTGCTGTCTTTTGTTTGATCTTGTCACAGTTCACGTTTCATTTTACCTTAGTTTGCAGATTTTACAAGAGTTTTCTGCACCACTGCCCGATCCCTGCACGTATAAACAAATGCGCACAGGCTTTACCTTCCCGTAAAACCTGTGCGCATTTATTTTCCTGGGTAAGCTGCCATCCGGCTTCCTCCCGGTACTATTCCTCAGCAGCCATTGTCTCCTGGTATTTCTGAAGGATCAGAGTCTGTATCCGCTCTCTTGTGTCCGAATTGATCGGATGAGCGATGTCGCGGTATTCCCCGTCCGCGGCCTTTCTGCTCGGCATTGCGATGAACAGGCCCTTTTCGCCATCAATTACTTTAATGTCATGTACCACAAATTCGTTGTCGAGTGTAATTGAAACAACCGCTTTCATCTTACCTTCTTTCGTCACCTTGCGAACTCTTACATCTGTAATCTGCATGTTTTTCTAGCCCCTTTCTTCTAGCCTTTGCACTGATCTTTTTTCTTAAAGTGCATACCTCTCATTTTTTTCTACGATTTCTCCACCAATCTCAACCATAAAGTTG
>OQVL01002391.1_pt1 | contig 11460 bp, 19 predicted proteins | sample 1691501 | NCBI WGS metagenome assembly OQVL01 (sample SAMN03418253, study PRJEB22391) | human gut metagenome | biome: human-gut; feature: organic feature; material: feces | host: Homo sapiens | place: Tanzania | collected 2013-01
GTTATCTACGAACTTATTGAAAAATTCGAGGTCGGCAGGGCAGTTGTCCATTACATACTTTACGACATATCTTGTCATATTCTCGGCGAGAGCCATATCGTCCGCAAGGTCGGAGAAAGCTATTTCGGGCTCTATCATCCAGAATTCAGCCGCATGGCGCTGTGTATTTGAACGCTCTGCGCGGAATGTGGGACCGAATGTATAAACCTTGGCAAAAGCCTGCGCGAAGCACTCGGCATTGAGCTGACCGGAAACGGTGAGGTTTGCCGCCTTGCCGAAGAAATCCTGCGTATAATCTACGCTTCCGTCCTCGTTTTTCGGTACATTTGCAAGGTCAAAGTTGGTCACGCGGAACATCTCGCCCGCACCCTCGCAGTCGCTTACCGTGATGAGCGGCGTATTTACATATACAAAGCCCTGCTCGGCGAAGAATTTGTGAATGCCCTGAGCGGCGCAGGAACGCACGCGGAATACCGCATTGAATGTGTTCGCGCGGGGACGGAGGTGCGCTATCGTGCGCAGAAATTCAAGCGAATGGCGCTTCTTTTGGAGCGGATAATCGGGCGTTGAAGCACCTTCAACCTCGACGCTTATTGCGTTGATTTCAAACGGCTGCTTCGCGTCCGGCGTCAGGACGAGCGTGCCGGTGACGATGACGGCCGCGCCGATGTTCAGCTTGGAGATCTCGGCGAAGTTCGCGAGCTCGGAGCCGTAGACGACCTGTACCTGCGAAAAGAACGTGCCGTCGGACAGGTTGATGAAGCCGAAATTCTTGCTTGCGCGCAGATTGCGCACCCAGCCGCCGACCTTGATCTGCTTGCCGGCATAGGCGTCAGTCTCTTTGAAAAGGGAACGGACAGAAATGAGCTGTTCCATGGTGATCGATCCTCTCTATGATAAAATGTCGGAAGTTACAGAAGCAGGATGCCCGCGCTGCGGCAGGCGTCGATGGTGGCCTTGTCCCAGATGCTCGACTGGACCTCGCCGATGTGGCAGGTGCCGATCATCAGCACAGGACGACCTGGACAGTTATATAATAATAGATTTTTCTTCCATTGAAGAGAAAATGACACTATGTGAACTACTGGGGGTGACTCCGCAGAACAACATGCGCATCAGCGGTGCCTCCATCCTGAGCATAATAGAGTAATCCGGCACTTTTCATAAATTATGACCATCAAAACCATATACGGTTCCGTGACCTGCCGCATTTTTGTTAACTTTGACGAATAAAAAACAAATAAAGATGGCAAAACCGAAATTCGATTACGACGGAGAGGATTTCTACAAGGAAATATACGCCTTGGCAATGCAAGGTCTCAATGACGGGGAAATTGCATACTCTCTTGAAGACAACTTTGGGGTTGGCTTGACACCGAGTACTTTTGCAGCCATGAAAGGCGGCAACTATACAGGTTGGAACGAAGAAGACAACAAGCGGAGGGGCGAGCGTATCTCATACGAGTTAGCGCATGGCCGTTCCCGTATAAATGGTATTGTGCGTGGCCGTTACCTTAAAACCGCCCTTGGTGGAATAAAGGTAAAGGGCAAGTCCGTGAGGCGCAGACATATGGTCGTTGACGGACAACAGACTGAAGACATGGTCGTGGAAACTGTCGAGAACGAACAGGAGACACCGCCGAACGTGCAGGCCCTTGCAAACTGGCTGTATCACCATGACCCTCAGTTCCGCAAGATACAGAAAGGCATTGACGAGAGCGAAGATAACGGCATACCGTTTGACCCGAAGAACGGAATAGCGATACAGGCGTGGATTCGTAAGGAGATAGAGGTGAAGAAAGAGGTTAAGGGAAAGAAGAAATGATAATCAATCATGAGGTATATTATCCGCTCTATACGGACACGGAGAAATTCATAATCCTTGTCACCGGCGGCAGAGGAAGCGGCAAAAGCTACGGAGTTTCCGACTTCATAGCACGGCTGACCTTTGAATACAATCCTTCACGCAAGATTGCGCATCAGATACTGTATACCCGCTATACTATGGTGAGTGCGGCTATTTCCATCATTCCTGAATTCCTTGAAAAGGTGGAACTGGATGGTACGGAAAAGTTCTTCGGCAAGACGAAGACGGATCTCGTGAACAAGATGACCAAGAGCCGTGTGATGTTCCGCGGTATCCATACAAGCAGCGGCAACCAGACTGCAAAGCTGAAATCCATACAGGGGTGTACTACATTTATCTGCGATGAGGCAGAGGAGTGGACGAATGAAGATGAGTTCGAGAAGATAATGCTTTCTATCCGAACCCAAGGTCTGCAGAACCGGGTGATTATCATCATGAACCCTGCGGACTCCAACCACTGGGTCTACAAGCGTTTCATAGAAAAGACGCACACGACAAGGTATATAGACGGTGTTCCAGTGCAGATAAGCACGCACCCCAACGTCCTTCATATCCACACGACATATCTTGACAATCTTAACAACCTTGCACCGCAGTTCCTTAAGGAGGTGCTGGCGATGAAGAAGGACAATCCGCAGAGATATGCCCATATTGTCATTGGCCAGTGGGCGGATGTGTCTGAGGGTGCAGTGTTCAAGAAATGGGGTATTGTAGATGAGTTCCCCGAATATGCTATGAAGGTCGCAAGGGCAATGGACTTCGGATATACGTCTGACCCTACGGCGATAGTACGCTGCGGAATTGTGGACAACAGGCTTTATCTTGACGAGCTGTGCTACAAGACGGCGATGACGTCCGGGGACATCATAAAGGAGATACGTGCAGAGGAAGAAGACGGGGATGACGGTTTCGTCTACTCGGAGAGCGCCGACCCAAGGCTCGTTGATGAAATAGCGATGGGAGGTGTAATCATCTATCCAGTACAGAAAGGCAACGGCTCCATACAGGCAGGACTTTCCAAGATGCGTGATATGGAGATATTCGTCACCAAACGATCTGTCCATCTTCAGGAAGAGATGAGGAAATACGTATGGGCGAAGGACAAGGACGGGAATTACATCAGCATTCCAGAAGACCACGATAACCACTTGATTGATGCTGCAAGGTACTATGTTTTAGGCAAGATAATGGGCAAAATAATTGTCCGTAAATCAATCAGACGCCAGGATTTGGCGGTATATTAAAACCTTCAGTTATGTTGAGCGAAAGAATACAGCAGATAGTCACATACTTCCACAACATCACGCTGAACGCCATAGGCACGAAGCGCACGCTGTTTGAATACCTCGAAAAAGGCGAGGTCGGGCGTGCGGTGTCCCTTATGACGGACAACGATGTGGATGTGGACAACGCCTTAAAGGAATACAACCCGGAAAACCATGACGTGAACCGGCGTCCTAACAAATATGTGGAAGGTGATTCTCCATATATAACGGAGAAACTGCCGAGGACACGCGAGCAGTACATCAATGAGATAGAGCTTTTCTTCCTTTTCGGTGAGCCTGTCGTCTGGAAAAAGAAAGATGGCGATGATGTGGCTTATTCCCTGTTCGTGAAATTTCTTGACAATATATTCTTCAATGCAAAAATACGACAGTGCAAGCGCCTTGCCGGCGCAGAGACGGAAAGCGCACTGATTTACAATTTCAGCCAAAGGAACGGCAAGCTTGATGTTGACGCCTTTATCGCCGCAAGAAGCCTTGGTTACCGGATACGCACGATGTTTGACCAGTACGGTAATCTGCAGGCCCTTGCATACGGCTACAGACTGAACGAAAACGGCATAGGGCGTATGCACTGGGACATACTGACGGCGGAAACCAATTACTACTGTTCGCAGAAGTTCTTCGGCTGGGATGTTGACGCAAGGGCGAACCCTACGGGGAAGATAAACGGAATATATTTCCACCAGCAGAAAGCGTGGGCCGGTGCGGAGAAGCGGATGCGACGTGATGAGGAACTTGATTCCAAGGTTGCAGACAACAACAACTACTTCGCCGACCCGATGGCAGAGGCGACGGCTGACGTCATAGAGAGTCTCCCACGGAGGGACAAGCCCGGCAAGCTGATACAGCTGACCGGCAAAGAATCAAGGTTCAACTATATAACCCCTCCGTCAGATTCCGCTGCACGTCGTGACGAACAGGTAAGACTGAACGATTCAATCCTCTTCGATACCTTTACTCCCGATTTGTCGTTCGAGAAGATGAAAGGACTCGGCTCATTGTCCGGGGTGGCGATAAGGAATTCCCTTATACTCGGCTACATCAAGCGTGCCAACAGAATGGAGGTCTACGAGGAAATGCTTACACGTTTCATGCACCTTACGTTAGCAGTGCTATGTGAGATATACCCGGACAAGAGAGCGCAGCTGGAGAAGCTTGAAATTGGCTTTGAGTTTTCCGATCCGTTCCCGGATGACAAACGGGAGTTGTGGAAGACGATAGGTTCGCTTTATTCCCAGGGTGTCTGCTCCCTTGACACGGCGGTGAAGATACTCTCGCTGACCGATGCACCGGAGGAAGAGATACAGAGGCTTAAGGATGCCGAAGTCGCGAAGGCTGGCAATGTGGGAGCCTTAACAGAAATGCGAGAAGAAAAATAATATAGCTTTTGACTGTCATTTTTTTAGGGCTGCTTGGAATAATCCGAGTGGTTCTTTTTGTTTTACAAATAAGAAGTTTTGAACATACAACCCTTGGATTTTAGTTATCCAATAAGAAGTTTAGAACACTTTTGGTATATTCTACGAATAAAAACATAATAAAAAAAGTAGCTTGAAAATTTGGATTATGTTAACTATTTTGTTATCTTTGCATTGTCTTAATGAATTAAGACATAATAGTTCTTTAACATCATGAAACATTCAGAATTGATTAGAGCTTTGATTAAGGCCGGATGCCTTATCAAGCGGCATGGTGCTTCACACGATGTTTGGGTTAATCCCAAAACAGGGGGGGCTTGCAACAGTCCCGAGGCACGGCAGTAAGGAAATCAAAAAAGAGACCGCAAAGTCTATTTTTGAAGCCCTTTCTAATGACTAAAGGGGTGGCTGCCCGTATTAAGCTGGGCGGCCGCCTTTTCTGAATGAAGATTGATGTTAAGAACTATTCTTAAATAAATACATATAAAATGAAAGTGATTGCCAATGTTATGAGAGAGCCGGGCGAAAAGAATTATTCTTGTTCGTTGAAGGTGGATGCAGTAAAAGGTGTAGTCCTTGGCTGTGGCACTTCTGCAAAAGCAGCCATTGCGGATATGCTTAGAGGTTGGAATGAAGACGCAGAATATTTAAAAGAGGAGGGGAAAGATGTTCCTACGCTTGAAATCGAGTATAGATTTGATGTAGGAGCACTCTTTAATTATTACGACTTTATAAATGTTTCCGGTGTCGCGCGTGAGATAGGTGTTAATCCTTCTGTTCTGCGTCAGTATGCCGTCGGAACACGCAGACCCAGTGCTGAGCGTAAGGCTCAAATCATTAATGGTATTAGGAAACTTGCCAATAAGATGCAGACTGCGGCTTTGTCTTGATTTTGTTTCATGGTGACATGAATTAAAATAAGTGAAGAACTATTATTTGGAGCCTTCGGTACGTGATGTATCAAAGGCTCTTTTTGTTTAGCGAATGCTTACATTCCAAAATCCAGGAAGAGTTCTATCTTCGTCAAGATGTAGGAACGTTTTTCCCAGTCTTTCCTGTCACTGCCGATGCCACACAACAAGTCTGTTCCGTGCCCTACAAAACTGACCCGTTCTATCCTTATGTCGTTCTTGTCGTCATCATCGGGGCTGAATTTTGAAAGCTTGCCATCCAAATACTTCAGTTTCCCGGTCAGGATGTCTGAACTGGTGCCGTATGAAGCAAGTGTGCCTTCCGGCTTTTTCGACAATGCTATGGACTTGTCTATCGTCTTGATCATGTTCTCAAGCAGCGGAATGACTTTGGCGTTCTCTTCGTTTGCGTTATCCTTGACTTTGATGTAGTGTTTACCCAAGGCAATCCTGCAACTGTCTATCAGGGAATATGCTCCAAATTTATCCTTGTAGAAAGCGTATCTTGCGGAAACGGCGTCATCCATATCATCATACAGACACTTCTTGTTGTTCGCGTTAAGGCACTCTTCACCTTTTATAGCGTTTCTCCAGTTCGTGTAATAGTCCCACTCGATGAAATAGGCTGCGGATGTGAGCTCCTTGGCGGAACGCCTGAAGTCCTTCAAGGCTTTTGTGTAGGCGGCGAATTTCTGCTTCTTGACCTGTGCGGAATGGTAAACGTACCACCCGATGCCTCCGGTGGCAACTATGACCGCAAGAACGGCGTAAATGATTTTCTTCTTCATATTCAGTAATGTTTATGGGTTATTTATTCTTCTTTATCTCATCCGTCACCTTCTGGAGTTCGTCAACGGAATGCGCCGTATAGCACCTGTCACCGTCCTTGATGATCGCAAGGAACGCATCTGCCTGACGGCTCTCGTCGGCAAATAGTTCAGGTATGCCAACGCCTAATACATCTGCTATGTCGGATAGTTTGTCGGTACTGAAACTGTTTCGGCTCATCGCTTGTGCCAACGATGTACGGCGGATGCCTAATCTGTTAGCAAGCTCCTCTAAGGTTATGCCTCTTGTCTTGCAGAGGTCTTTTATTTTCAGATTCTTGTTTGCCATATCCTTTTTTTGCAAAGGTAATACAAATATACATATATACATACTTCATTATTATATGTTAACAAAAACCTATTGAATGGTTAATATACATATAAGCGAACGTATTTATTATAAATGTTCGTTAAAAAGTAGATAAAGATTTGGTTATGTTCGTAATTATGTATATCTTTGCAATGTGATTAAGAAACAAAGTTGTTTAATTTAAATATAAGTGATATGAAAACTATAAAGAATATAATCCAGAAATTCATCATGATAGAGTTCGCAAACGGACGCATCAATACACAGGCCGCAACGGACGACATGATAAATCTCATCCAAAAAAGATTGGGTATGGGCAATGCCGAGGCAAAGAACTTCTTGCGTGAAAGCATCGGACTTGCAAAATAGAGAATACAATAACGAAAAATAGGGGACAGTAATATGAAACTCAACAGTAACGATTACAAAGAGATGGCACAGATGATTGAAGAGCCGGGTACAGATACCTTGACATTCGAAAAGGACGGAGAGGTATTGGAGGTTAAATATAGCCTTGACGTAGACGGTTACGTTGAGGATGATTATTACAACGGTACTGGCGCATACGTTGCCACATGCGTGGACTTCGCCGCCGAGGTGGTGGATTGCTACACCGAAGACGGAGAAGACGCTGAAAACGACTTCAACGCAAAGGAGTTGGAGAAAGAATTGAATTACTAACCTTCAAGCCCTCGACAACACGGTCAAGTCAATTGATATGAAAACAATAGCAATATATTCAAAAGCAGATTTGCAAGGCTCTGTAATGTGTAACGGAGAAAAGTCTTATATCGCCTATGCGGTTACAAAAAGCAAGACGTTCAAGACTGCAAAAGGAGCTGACGCATTTATGGTAAGAAACGGGTTTAAAATCAAATAATACAAAACAGAATGAAAACAATATACGCAACGGACATCAAGGCGATGGTAAGGAAATTCAGCCTCACCGAGGATGAGGGGTGGTACGTGAACAATATAGCGCATCTCGTAAACCAAGAGAACACGGACACCTGCCCGAGCATACAGGAGACGCTTGAACACGGTTCCTGGGCTGAATCAAGGGACAACGCCATCAAGGCGATGATATGTTACTTCGGTGCAAAGGCGCAGAAGGAGAACGACCTGCACAATGCGTTTGACAGGACAAGCCGTGCAGTAGCCGGGAAACTCAAATGCAGTGCATACGACATAAGACGCTGGATAATGGGCATGGCATACAACGGGCGCAGCCGCTTCGGCAGGTTCATCGAGTGTCGGGATGTTTGTGGACGGAATTACCTGAAGATAGACTGAAACTATGGCAACATCAAACTATACAACAAGGTGCATGGAGTTTGCGGCGTTCTTCAAGGGGATGCCGGGTGTAACGACGTTCCAAAGCGAGGACGTCAATTACAATGACTTTTCCGGCACGGTCTATATAGACAGGCAGGAGTTCGTCTGTATAGACCAGATAGAAGAAAGCAGATTTATGGTGTATATCAACAATCCCTTTGATGATGACCTGCAATGGGTTTTCGGGTATTACAGGACGTTCCGTGGTGCCTTGAACAAAGCGAAGAAAATCACCGAGCGCAGAGAGTATCCGAAGCCGGTAGAGACGTGGTAGCTTATTCCCCGCCATCCTGTGCAAGGTGCTTCGCCACTTCGAGCAGTTCCCCTGCATCCCTGGGGGTGAACACCTTGCCGTTGCAGCGGATGATCGCCACGAAATCTGACGGAACGGAAACACGCTGCACTTCATCCTGACTGGCGAAGAGCTGCCACATGGGGACGTTGAGGGCGGTGGAGATTTCTTCAAGCGTCGAAATGGATGCGCCTTTGCCGCCGTTGATTATATTGCTGACATATTGCGGTGCTTTGCCTAACATTGAAGCCAGCTCCTTTGAGGTGATACCTTTAGCCTTAAGAATATCTTTTATATATAATTCGGTGTTCATGTGGTTTTTCGGCAAAGGTACGTAAAGAAATACAAATAAACCTATTTTCTTTATAAATAAACGTTAAATAAAGAAGAAAAGTTTAGTTTTATTTGGTGGATAAAGAAAATAGGTTTATCTTTGCAATGTGATTAAGAAACAAGGTTCAACAATTTAAAATTCAAGTGATATGAAAACTACATTAAGAAACAAGATGAGAGAGGTTATGACAATGGCTTGGCAGTTCGTCAAGCGCAATGGTTACACAATGAGCGAGGCTTTAAAGTTCGCATGGCGCAACATCAAGGTGCGTGTCAAGATGCACACCGGCATCACAAAGTTCTGGTTTGAGAAAGTTGATGGCAGTCTTCGTGAGGCATGGGGTACGCTCGATGAGGCTCTCACACCTAATCATTCGACATCTGACGGACGCAAGAAGAACGACACCGTACAGGTTTACTTCGATACTGAAAAACAGGCTTGGAGATGCTTTAAAAAGGCTAATCTCGTAAGAATAGCATAAGGAGGTATGGATATGGATATAATGATATGGGTATCGGTTGCAACTGGTGTTGCCGGATATGTGTTAGGCATTTTAGTTGGTAGAAATTACAAAAAATTCACGGAGGAGTAATCATGGACAAGACAAGATATATGAATCTGAAGGAGAAGCACAACGACTGCATCATCCTTGAGAATGAAGGATGTTTTTTGACATCGTGGTTTGATGATGCGAAACTCGTGGCGGAGGTGCTTCATCTCCCAGTAGCGACTGTCGGTGCAGACAAGGCTTTATGTACGTTTCCTATCGGTGCTTTGGACAGCTATCTGCCGAAGCTGATAAGGTCCGGCTGCAAGGTAGTAATTGTGTAACAGAAAGGAGAAAAGATATGATACAGATATTCAACGGCAAGGCTATGGCTCAGATAGAGCAGCCTTGCGCCTTCAAGGGCATCAGGCTTATAGTGGACAGTCAGAAGAGAAAGCTTGTCGTTTACGTTCCTTTCAAGGGTAACGTCATCCAGTATGACAGTATAGGACTAAGCGTCAACGACTGGATGGTATGCACTCCATACGAAGAGTGCAGTATGGTTGCCACCGGGCTGAATATACCATACACCTATGGGGATCGTCCGTTCTTTGACGATGCGCTCCACAAGTTGTGCGACATGCTTGTAAAGCGGTACGACTTGAACGTAGCATAAGACATTTTGGTTTTCATATTATATTAATCACCCGTGGAGGTGGCTGCGAAGCCGGGACTCCACTTCTTTCATGGGTGCGCCGTCCGGGGCATAGGCGGTTCGATTCCGCTGCATCCACAAGGTGGGAGGTACCCACTTGTATAATCATTAATCAAAAAAACTAAAAACAAATGAGTGAAACAGAAATTAAGCCTCGTTCAGAGGCAAGTGTAGAAATTATCAGCAAGTCCGTTCTAATGGGGCGTGAGACTGACGGGTATGGGCCGTGTGAAAGAAATCATCAGTAATCTTTAAAGTATACGTGTATATGAACAATGCTTTGATTCAGATTATAGAGCATAACGGACAGAGAGCCGTTAATGCAAGAGAGCTTCATGCGTTCCTTGAAGTGGGAAAAGATTTTTCCTCATGGATTAAGAAACAGATAGAACGTTGCGATTTGGTTGAATATCAAGATTTTGAGGTTTTCACCCGACCTTTATTTATGATTATCCAGTGGAAAACCTACGAGGAGGTAGACCAACTTCTGAATATGCCCTTTCCTTGGATATGGCAAAATCAGCATAGCGGTAAAATTTAGCAATCATTTAAATAGAAAGTAAACTTATGAAACAGATAATAACGAAAGAAACAATGACTTCGCTTGAAATAGCGGAAATCACTGGGAAGCAACATGCTCATGTTATGCGAGATATTAGGAATCTATTAGAGCAAGGGGTATCAGAATCCAACTTTGGATTGTCATCCTACAAACAAGGTCAGCCGAATGGAGGAACAAAAGATGTTCCCTGCTTTGTTCTTACTAAGAAAGGTTGTCTAATCTTGGCAAGCGGTTATGATGCTCTTCTCCGAGAAAAGATAATTGACCGTTGGGAAGAACTTGAAACAGGCAAGGCTGCACCTTGTTATATAACTACCAACAAGGAAGATGAAGTCAAAGCCCGTATGGTTTGGGTTAAAGGGTGCAAGGAGCTGCTCAACCTCAACGATTCGTCAACTTTAAAATTGATGAAGGATGTTGCCGCTCCTCTTGGCTTGCCGTCCCCCGACTACGTTCCGAGCAAAGGACTGATGCACTCCGCTACGGCACTGTTGAAGAAACACGGCGTAAAGATGTCAAGTGCGGCGTTCAACAAGGTCCTTGAGAAGTTCGGTATCATAGAACGCAAGACACGTGAGGGACGTACAGGCAAAATCCACAAGTGGGCATGGCTGCCAGACAAGCACTCCCAGTATGGCGAGAACGTTGTCAGCCCGGAATGTCCAAACCAGACACAGATACAGTGGTATGACGACAGGTTTTTGGATGTTCTTGACATAGCCGGTATTAAATACTAATTTAACAAGACGAGGCACGTCTCAAAAAACTGCGAAATACATTATAAATAGACCGATATGTATAAAGAGAAACCGAAAATCAAAGAATATAGCTGTGAAGGCTGCTGCTTCCTGCATGAGTTCCGTAAATATACGGCACAGAAAAAGGGAGAAAAGTCAATATTCGGACAATACACTTCACGGTGGGGGTGTATATCACCTTCCGTTCCACCATTCAGTGAGTGTATGGAGAGAGGCATCATCTTTACAAAGGAACAGTAATCCGGCACTATTTTGAAAGTATAGCGAATGAACGTTCGGTATTTTTAATTTTGTCAGTATCTTTTTTTGAGCTGTTTTCATAAATATTTTACCTCTTTCTACTTTTATTTACTCCAGC
>OQVL01002392.1_pt1 | contig 11459 bp, 10 predicted proteins | sample 1691501 | NCBI WGS metagenome assembly OQVL01 (sample SAMN03418253, study PRJEB22391) | human gut metagenome | biome: human-gut; feature: organic feature; material: feces | host: Homo sapiens | place: Tanzania | collected 2013-01
AGACCATCAATGTGGCTAAGGCGAGCCTAATGAAGCCAATCTGGGTGAAGGCAAACCTCGTTGAAGGTGACAACACTTTCGAGGTGGCAGGCGGTATTTATTTCGGATGTGAGATAATAACCCGTTCGATCATGTTTGCCGTACGCAGAAAACTCAATGCGAATCTCTATGTGGCATTATGTTTCATGGATATCCTGGTTGCCGCTTTTTTTACGGCCTTGTATGTATGGCTGAACAAGCGGATGACTGTACCATATTTCAATATTGTCGCAAATTCATTTGTTTCATTGGCATTGACCTCAGCCTATCCTTACATTGTCATCTATCTGGCGTTGGTGGCCTATCATAGGAAGAAAAAATTCGAGTTGGCGGCGGAAGCGCCTGACGACAGGATAAGGTTTTACGATTCCAGAAAGAATTTGAAACTTGTATTGACCGTTTCCTCTATATATTATATAGGTGCAGATGAGAATTACGTGAATATTCATTATCAGGAGGACGGCGGGAAGACCAAGGTCTATGATTTGAGGGCGTCGATGAAGAGTATCGAGGACTTGTGTGCCAAGAACTCGCTTGTGCGCTGTCATAGATCTTACTTTGTGAATCCTACTCATATCAAGACGTTGCGAAAAGATTCCGACGGTCTTGTCTATGCGGATATCGACACTCCTCAGACGACGAGTGTCCCGGTGACCAAAAGATATTATGCGAATGTCTCAGAAATGTTGTAAACTATGGAAATTATAAAGACTAAGCTGGATGGTGTAGTTATAATCGAGCCGAAGATTTTCAGAGATTCGAGGGGATACTTCTTCGAAAGTTTCTCGCAGAGGGAATTCGAAGAGAAGGTCTGCAAGATTAATTTCGTGCAGGACAATGAGTCGATGTCTTCGTACGGCGTGATGCGTGGCCTTCATTTTCAGCGGCCTCCGTTTACCCAGGCCAAGTTAGTGAGGTGTGTGAAAGGAGCCGTCCTGGATGTAGCCGTCGATATCCGCAAGGATTCTCCGACATATGGTCAGCATGTAGCTGTAGAACTCTCGGAAGATAATCATTATCAGATGTTTATCCCTCATGGCTTTGCCCATGGCTTTTCGGTCTTGAGCGAAACGGCTATATTCCAGTATAAATGCGACCAGTTCTATCATCCCGAATCAGATGCCGGCATCAGCATCCTGGATAAATCATTGGGAATAGATTGGCGCATTCCGGCTGACAAAGCCATCCTGAGCGATAAAGATACCCGTCACCCGTTATTTAAAGACTTTGTCACGCCTTTCGAGCTTTAGATCCCTGGAGACCAGTCGCGTAGCGGCTATCTGGAGCATGAGAGGCTCCGTTGGTGAAAGTTTAGCAATGCCCGAATTTTGCAATGCGAGAGTTGGAAATCAAATTACGCCTCGAAGAGCCAGGGAAGTGCCTCAGGCGCGAATTGCGTGCCTGAGTGCATGAGGCACTTCTCCGGCTCTACCAAGTTAAATAATTGTATAATGAATATACTGATTACCGGCGCAAACGGCCAGTTAGGCAACGAGATGCGCAAAATAGCAGCGGATACCGACCACCACTACATCTTTACAGACGTAGTGGACCAGGAAGGCGTACAGACCGACAAACTGGACATAACCGACCTCGACGCCATCCGCAAAACCGTCTCAGACCATAAAATCGAAGCGATAATAAACTGCGCTGCCTACACAAACGTAGACGCCGCAGAAACAAATGAAGCATTGGCCGAAAAACTGAACGCCGAAGCCCCGGAGAACCTGGCCATCGCCATGAAAGAAGTAGGTGGCTGGTTAGTTCAAATCTCCACCGACTACGTCTTCGGAAAAGAACCGTACAATACTCCATGCCGTGAAGACCAGCAGGGGACACCGACAGGCGTTTATGGCCTGACAAAACTCCACGGAGAGCAAAAGATTATCGCCTCTGGCTGTAAATATATGATTATCAGAACATCATGGCTCTATAGCGAATACGGTAAGAACTTCTGCAGGACGATGCTGAATCTGACCGCCACGAAACCTGCCCTGAAAGTAGTCTTCGATCAGGTAGGCACTCCGACATACGCACTGGATCTGGCAAAAGCGATTGTAAAGGCCTTAGCTAATCCTGTAGGAGGAATATACCACTACAGCAACGAAGGCGTCTGCTCCTGGTACGACTTTGCGAAAATGATAGCCGAATACAGTGGCCAGACCGGTTGTGACATACAGCCATGCCATTCGGATGAGTTCCCGAGCCCGGTAACGCGTCCTCCATACTCGGTCCTCGACAAGACTAAGATTAAGAAAACTTTCGACCTTAGAATACCATATTGGACTGACTCACTGAAACTCTGCATTGACAATTTAAAGAATAACCAACGATGAAAAGAGCCATATTGATTACAGGTGGTGCCGGCTTTATCGGAAGCCATGTGGTGCGATTGTTTGTGAATAAATACCCTGATTATCAGATTATTAATCTGGATAAGCTGACTTATGCCGGAAACCTCGCAAATCTCCATGACATTAAGGACAGACCGAACTATACTTTCGTAAAAGCCGATATCTGCGACTTCGAAACTGTCCGTAGGATTATGCGCCAGTATGAAGTGGACGGCATTATCCATCTCGCTGCCGAGAGCCATGTGGACCGCTCTATAAAAGATCCGTTCACATTTGCCCAGACTAACGTGATGGGAACCTTGTCGATGCTTCAGGCTGCCAAAGATTATTGGGAAAACCAGCCTGTACCATGGATGGTAACCAAGGCTGACGGCGAGTCTGTGCCATGTCGCTTCTACCATATTTCTACTGACGAAGTGTATGGTGCTCTGGAACTTACAAATCCGGAAGGTGTGGCGTCCCCGTTTACGACCAAGGCCTCTTCGGACCATCATCACGCTTACGGAAACACATTCTTTACCGAAGAAACAAAGTATAATCCCCATAGCCCATATAGCGCGGCGAAAGCGAGCTCAGACCATTTCGTGAGAGCGTTCCATGATACTTATGGCATGCCGACGATTGTTACGAACTGTTCCAACAATTATGGCCCGTATCAGTTCCCGGAGAAGCTTATTCCGCTCTTTATAAACAATATACGTCACCGCAAGCCTCTCCCTGTATACGGAAAAGGAGAGAACGTTAGGGACTGGCTCTATGTGGAAGACCATGCCCGTGCCATAGATTTGATTTTCCATAAGGGAACCCCTGCCTCCACATATAATATCGGAGGATTCAATGAATGGAAAAACATAGACATCGTCAAAGTCCTGATTGCGACCACGGATCGCCTCTTGGGACGTAGTGAAAGCATTGACCTGGACCTTATTACGTATGTTACGGACCGCAAGGGACACGACATGCGGTACGCGATAGACTCTCGCAAGCTTCAGGCGGAGCTGGGTTGGGAGCCGAGCCTTCAGTTCGAGGAGGGAATCGAGAAAACTGTACGATGGTATCTGGATAATCAGGCTTGGCTGGACAATGTGACAAGCGGTGATTATCAGAAGTATTACGAAGGGATGTACGGAAAAGCGTAGGAATCTTTCCAAAAAAGTTTCGGAAGACGAAAAAAAACGCTAAATTTGTACCCCTGTTAACGATAAACTAAGAAATATGAACACAAAATACGTCTTCGTAACAGGAGGTGTCGCATCCTCACTCGGAAAAGGAATCATTGCCGCATCATTGGCCAAACTTCTGCAGGCCAGAGGACTCAGAGTCACAATCCAGAAATTCGACCCGTACATCAACATTGACCCGGGCACACTGAACCCATACGAGCATGGCGAGTGCTATGTGACTGACGATGGTGCTGAGACAGACTTGGATTTGGGACATTATGAGAGATTCCTTGGCGTCCATATGACGAAGGCGAATAATGTTACCACCGGAAAGGTTTATTTCACTGTAATCAATAAGGAGCGCGAGGGCGCATATCTTGGAAAGACGGTCCAGATTATTCCTCATATCACTGACGAGATAAAGAGGCGTATGCTCCTTCTCGGAAAGTCCGGCAAATTCGATGTGATCATCACAGAGGTCGGCGGTACTGTCGGCGATATGGAGTCACAGCCGTTCCTTGAGGCTATCAGACAGCTGCAGTGGGAGCTTCCTGAGGAGGACCTCGCAAGCATCCACCTTACATTGGTGCCTTACTTGAGAGCAGCCAAGGAGCTGAAAACCAAGCCTACACAGCACTCTGTACAGATGCTTCAGCAGGCCGGAGTACATCCTGACGTTATCGTTTGCCGTACTGAAAAGGAACTTACTCCTGATATCAGAAGAAAGGTGGCTCTGTTCTGTAACGTAAAACCGGGCCACGTGATCCAGTCCATCGACGCTCCGTCCATTTACCAGGTTCCTATGAACATGGAAGGGGAGGGGCTCGATGAAATGATTCTGAATCATTTCCATATCGAAAATCTTCCTGAGCCTAATTTTACAGAGTTACAGGGCTTCTTGGATAGGTTGTATCATCCTAAGCATCAGGTAGATATCGCACTTGTCGGCAAGTATGTCGAGCTTCAGGACGCGTATAAGTCCATCCTCGAGTCGTTCGTCCATGCGGGCGCTGCCAATGAGTGTAAGGTCAATGTCCATACGTTTCAGAGTGAATTCATCGATGCTTCCAATGTCGAGGAGAAAGTCGGAAACATGGATGCTATCCTGGTCGCTCCGGGATTCGGAGAGCGTGGACTTGAAGGAAAAATCGCTGCTATCAAATATGCGCGTGAGCACAATGTTCCGTTCTTCGGAATCTGTCTCGGTATGCAGATGTGCGTAATCGAGTTCGCAAGAGACGTGCTGGGATTGAAGGAAGCTGCTTCGGCAGAGGTTAATCCTTCTACACCATATCCGGTAATCTCTCTCATGGAGGATCAGAAGAGTACTACGATTAAGGGAGGTACCATGCGTCTCGGTGCCTATGAGTGCAAACTCGACAAGGATTCTCTTGCATATAAGATTTATGGTAAGGAAATTATCTCTGAGAGACATAGACACAGATATGAGTTCAATGGCGAATTCCTCGGTCAGATGGAAGCTGCCGGACTTAAGGCTACCGGACGTAACCCTGAAACAGGTCTCGTGGAGATTGTGGAAATCCCTACACATCCGTTCTTTATCGGTGTCCAGTTCCACCCTGAATATAAGAGTACACCAGAAGTTCCGCAGCCGATTTTTGTGGCATTCGTAAAGGCTGCCATGAAGTATCGTGAACAGCGCGGTCTGGATGTGGACATTAAGTAAGCTATTGCATATGAAGAAGTTCCTGCGTGTTATATTATGTGTTACTTTAGCATTGGCCATGACCTTGTCATCTTGCGCGAATGCGAAAGTCAGACAGTACAGACTGCAGGTGGTGAAGGAGTATCCTCACGACCGGGCTTCGTATACGCAGGGACTTTTCTTTTTTGGCGGTCAGATGTATGAGAGCACAGGCTTGAACGGCAAGTCCACGTTCAGAAAGGTGGATATCGCTACCGGAAAGCCCTTGTTCAGGCTTAATTTTGACCGTAGATATTTCTTGGAAGGATCTGTCGAAAAAGGCGGAAACATCTACATGCTCACGTGGCAGAACCAGGTGGCCTTCGTCTATGATGCAAAGACATTGACCTACAAGTCGACATTCTCATACCCGCGCGAGGGGTGGGGACTTACGACAGACGGGAAGTCTCTGATTGCGAGCGACGGCACTTCCAATCTGTATTTTCTCGACGATAATTTCAAGACAGTGAAGACCTTGCCGGTGCGTATGGATGGTAGACCTGTCCACTTCCTGAATGAGTTGGAATTTATAGACGGAAAGGTTTGGGCCAATGTCTATATGTCGGATCTGATAGTCATCATCGATCCTGCCAATGGTGCCGTGACGGGGGTTGTCGACTGTACAGGTCTTTTGCCGGATAAGCTGAAATATTCTGACACAGACGTACTTAACGGAATCGCTTATAATCCTGCAGACGGAAAGATTTATCTGACAGGCAAGAATTGGTGCCGACTCTATGAAGTTAAATTGGTGGAAGTACGTTAATCGGTATATCCACTTTAATCCGAAATACTAAATGCGTATTGATATATTGACTGTTGTTCCTGAGCTTCTCGAAAGCCCTCTCGGTTATTCCATCGTCGGAAGAGCCAGGAAGAAAGGGTTGGTGGAGATCAATGTCCACAATATCAGGAAATATGGCATAGGTTCCAGAAGCACTGTAGATGACTATTGCTATGGCGGAGACGCAGGCATGGTCATGATGGTGGAGCCTGTTTTCAAAATGATAAACGAGTTGACTTCGGAGAGACATTATGATGAAATTATTTATATGTCTCCTGATGGTGAGCAACTTACGCAGGGTATCTCGAATCAGCTTTCGCTGAAAGAGAACATCATGATTCTTTGCGGCCATTATAAGGGAATCGATGAGAGAATCAGAGAACATCTCATAACCAGGGAAATCTCAGTAGGGGATTACGTGGTAAGCGGCGGCGAAATTCCTGCTGCTCTATTGGCTGACTCTATCGTCAGACTTATTCCAGGAGCGTTGACTGATGAAACATCTGCCCTCAGCGACAGTTTTCAGGACGGACTTGTTTCGCCTCCTGTCTATACGCGTCCGGCGGAGTACAAGGGATGGCGTGTGCCCGACGTCCTGCTGTCGGGGCATCAGGCACGCATCGACGACTGGAAGCACGAAATGGCGCTGAAGCGCACCCGCGAGTTGCGCCCGGATTTGCTTGATGAATAACGAAACGTAGGAGGGTTGTGCTATGGGATTTTTAGGACGCATAAAAGACGGAATCCAGAAATTCAATTTATGGATTGTGGTTGTGGTGGCGTTCGGTGTCTACATCACCTTTTTTTCCGACTACAACTATTTCCGCTCGATGGAGTATGACGCAAGGATAAAAGACCTCAAGGCGCAGATAAAGGAGTGTGACGATTCGACCGCCGTCTATCGCGAGCGCCTGCGCCTGCTCGAGAGCGACCACGAGACGCTGGAGCGCATTGTCAGAGAGGAATATCTGATGAAGCGCGAAAACGAAGACTTGTATATTGTGAACGAATAAAAACAAATATATCGAAAAAATGAAAAAGGAAAATGTGCTCAACATATTGCTGTCGGTGGGAATGGTGATATTGCTGCTGTCGGCTTTTCTGCCGCTTGTGGATGTGAAAACGCCGTGGCTGCGCTACATCTTCACCTTTGCGGCAATGCTCATCGTCGTGGTGCGCGTGTTTCAGCGCGCGGCGCGCCGCAAACAGACGTTCAGCCTGCGCGTGCGCCGTCTTTTCACGATGGAGTTCTGGTCGGCGATGTGCTATGTGGTCTCGGCGCTGTTTCTTTTCTCCGACCCATACCACAGCACGTGGCTCGGCTTTCTGACGGCAGGCGCCGTGGTGCAGGTCTACGCGTCGTTTATGATTGACTACCAGTTGCGCAAGGAGGCAAAGAAGGCGGAAAACACCGATGTGGTCGGTAAAAAACATTAAAATGTCGCGGCGGAAGGCGAAAACCGAGTCAAACCGCCGCATAATTGAGTAGTAATTAGTATTTTTGTCCGAAGAATGAATTTAAGTCTGACAATCGACCAGGGTAACTCGTCGGCAAAGGTGTCGGTGTTTTCAGGAACGACGTTGTTGCAGTCGCACCGCTTTGAGCGGCTTGCGCCGGGCGACCTCGACCTTGTGATGGCAGGACATGCAGTGACGGCGGCGATTTATTCGTCGGTGGTGGGCAACGACAGCCAGATTGAAGAACTGCTGTCGGCGAAAGGCGTGCGCACGTATATGCTCGATGAGCGTCTGCCCATGCCGCTTGCCATTGACTATGCCACACCCTCCACTTTGGGACATGACCGCATAGCCGCTGCGGTGGGCGCTCTGACGCTTGTTCCCGGACGCGACTGCCTGGTGGTCGACGCCGGAACGGCAGTGACCTACGACTATGTCACCGCCGACGCGCATTTCAAAGGCGGCAACATAGCCCCTGGGCTGTCGTTGCGCTTTCAGGCACTGGCTTCGCATTGCGTACAGCTGCCGCGTGAGGGCGATCTGCTTCTGCCCGCCGAAAAAGGCATAGTTTGTGCCGCGCTTTACAACGGCCTGGTCTCCCCCGCGGCCGAGCGCAAGCTCCATTGCCTGCATTTACCTTATTTATATATATTAATGTGTAATATATTAGAAGCCCACCTTCAAAGACAGCATATAGGTACGCTGCAATGGATAGGATGGTGCAGTGGTAGCACGTGCCTCAGGATCACCCCAGATATAAGGAGTGAAGGTAAGGAGGTTGTAACCGCTGAATGCCAGCTGCAACTGGTTCATACCCATACGCTTCATGAACGGAGCGTTGAAATCGTAGGAAATCTGCAGGGTCTTCAGGCGCAGATACTTCGCATCCTTCTCATAGAGGGTAGAAGTGGCGTAGTTGTTGTCCCAGGCATCCCATGATGCACGTGGATACTTCGCACTCTGGGATGGGTTATCGGCTGACCAGCTGTTCTCCACCACATACTTCAGGAGTCCACCCATCTCGTGAGAGGTCTTGTTGTAGAATGGCATGCGGAACACACCATCCAGCATACGGCTCACATTCCAGGCACCCGTCCACTGGGTATTGACAGACCAGCCCTTGTAGCTGAATCCTAGGTTCAGACCAACCATATACTCAGGATCATCGGTATAGCCCAGGTCGCGGGTCTTATCGTTCGGATCTATCTTTCCATCGTGGTTCAAATCCACATACACAGCATCACCAGGCTGGATGTTCTCTACCAGCTGGGTAGGGAATTTCTCGCCGAAAGTCTTCTCATAGAGTGCCGGTGTCTGCTCGTCGTAATAACGCCAGAACTGATACATGCTGCGGGCACCCAGACGATGGTTCTTTGCCATCTGATAAGCCTCCGGCTGCAGAGCCTCACCATTGTTAATCAGCTCGTTCTGGTTGTAAGAGAGGTTGACGCCTGCCCAGTATCTGAAGTTCTTGCCAATCTTATCCTGCCACTTCAGGGATGCTTCCCATCCCCAGCTGTTCACCTCACCATCGTTGGTGTAAGGCATCTTGAAACCGATGATGGTAGGTACATTGTTGTCAATCATCATGATGTCGGTACGGTGCTCGTAGTAGTAATCGAAGGTACCACGGAGCTTATCCTTCAGGAAGTTGATGTCGAAACCATAGTCCTGCTTGTAGGCGTGCTCCCAGGTGATGTCGGCATTGTGGCGAGCCATCTCGTAGGCTCCCTTCCATACGGTGGTATTGTTGACACCGAAGATGTATCCGTATCCATCACGGGTAGAAACAGTGCCATTATTGATGGCGAAAGGATCGGCGGTGTACATAAAGCGGTTGCCGTTCAGATTGGCATTACCTACCAGACCGTAGCTGGCACGAAGCTTCAGGAAACTTACTGCCTTGGTGAGCGGCTTGAAGAATGGCTCATCGCTCACTACCCAACCCACAGACATAGCTGGGAAGGTACCGTAACGCTTACCCGGAGCAAAGTTCTCGGAACCATTGTGGCCGATGTTGAACTCTGCCATATAACGGTTGTTCCAGTCGTAGGTAACACGACCTACCAGACCTACCTGGCGGTGAGGTACATTGGTATAGGTGCTTGGATAATAGCTGCTGTCCTGATTGTAGAGCAGGATGGCACCCACATTGTTCAAGCCGAAGGAACGGTTGTAGTTGAGACCTGCCTCAAAATACCAGTAACGGCTGCGACCGGTCTTCTCTTCATACTTCAACTGCTCTTCGTTACCATATTTCTTATATTTATAGGTACCGTCGTCCTGGAGTACAGGGGTATAGGTAGCCTTTTTGGCGTAAGCATTCTTATTGATGGCGTAGGCACCATTGTATGAAGCCTTCATCTTGAAAGAAAGACCCTTGGTAATCATATCAAGCTTCTGCTTCAACTGGAGATCGAACTGCAGCTTGTTGTTGGTAGTCTTCATGAAACCACCATTCACATCATTATTGCCGAAATAGGTGATGCCGCTGCCACCCACGAAAGGAAGCTGGTCGGTACCGCAATCCTCATACTGGGTCTCGGTAGCGATGTATCTGCCGTTGATGATACCCGGACTGGAGAATGGAGTAGCCTGATAAGCCTCGTTGATCAGACCAGATGATCCCTGACCGGAATATGGCTTGTTGGCATTATCTACCTTACCTGCCAGATTGAAGGAGATGGTGGTTGTCTTGGTGACATCCAGGTCGAGGTTGGCACGGTAGTTGAAACTGTTATACTGATAACCGAAGTCGTAATCCTGACCAAACTCCTTGAACAGACCACCCTGGGTATAGTAACCAACATTGATGAAGTAGCGTGCCGTCTTGGTACCACCGCTGATGTTCAGATTGTGCTTACTCTGCATGGTAGCATCCTTCATAATGTATTCAGCCCACAAAGTGCTAGGGAAACGGATAGGATCACTTCCATCCTTGAACTTCTGGATAACGACATCAGAGAACTGAGGACTCAACGGATCACCATTCTTACCATGCGAATTCTGGCGCATCATATTATGGAAGGTAGCATACTCGTAGCTGTTTGCCTGTTCTACCATCTTGGTAGGAGTCAGGATACCCCATGAAGTAGAACCACTGATCTTGGTCTTACCCTCCTGACCACGCTTGGTGGTAATCAGGATAACACCGTTGGCACCACGCACACCGAATACGGCTGTGGCAGAAGCATCCTTCAAAACGGTGATGCTCTCGATTTCCTCAGGATCCACATCGCTCATGCTTCGCTCTACACCATCCACCTGAACCAAAGGGTCGGCACCATTGAAAGAAGCCTTACCACGAACAAATACGCTCGCAGCATCAGAACCCGGTTCACCGGAATACTGTACGGTGGTAACACCCGAAAGCTGACCACCGAGCACATTGTTTACATTTCCTACAGGGGTACGTACCAGGTCCTCGCTCTTCACGCTGGAGAGGGCACCGGTAACGGTTACCTTCTTCTGTACACCGTAAGCCACAACTTCTACAGCCTTGAGGGAGGTAGCCTCTTCCTTCAAGACCACCTTCATGCCGTTCTGGGCAACCACGGTCTGAGATACGAATCCAATATAACTGATCTTTAACTTGGCGCCTGGCTTCACGTTGAGAGAGAAGTTACCATCAAAGTCTGTAACTGTACCCTGGGTAACTTTCTGTCCCTCGATGATAACACTAGCTCCGATAACGGCTTCACCATTGGCATCAACCACTGTACCTTTTACGATACCTGTTTGCTGAGCTATAGCCGTAGTCGCTTTAGCAGAACCTGCACCTCCGTAAAGAGGGGCAAGCATCAATGCCGTGCAAAACAAAGTTGCAGGCACTGCCGAACTTTTCAAAAATAGCTTGTTATTCATTTTGTTTATTATGACGTTAAGATTTTACTTTCTATTTCTCGGTTTGACCATCTTGCATCCGGTGTTAGAAGATCTTAGATCGGAAGAGCGTC
>OQVL01002393.1_pt1 | contig 11458 bp, 8 predicted proteins | sample 1691501 | NCBI WGS metagenome assembly OQVL01 (sample SAMN03418253, study PRJEB22391) | human gut metagenome | biome: human-gut; feature: organic feature; material: feces | host: Homo sapiens | place: Tanzania | collected 2013-01
CTTATTTCATCTGTCGGCTTTGTCTATAGAACGATTAAAGATTAGTATAAAATTTACAGGGTGATAAGATGGATAACGAAAAAAAAGAAAATGAGCTGAACGGCGCAGAAGCCGAAAACAAAGAAGCAAGCGGCAAAAAGCAGAAGCCCAAGTCCTTTATGCAGACTGTCCGTGAGATAGACGCAGAGGAAAGGCGCAAAGAGCTTGAAGAGGAAGCACGTATGAACGAGGAACGTGCAAAGCGTGAGGAACAGCGCCGCAAGGCATATGAGGAAAAGCTCCGCAAGGAAAGGCTGGAGCTTATAAAGCTGAAACAGGGCGTTATCTCCGAGGAGGATATCCCCGAGGAAAAAGTCCCCGAGAAGAAATATTCCCCATGGGAAAAGTTCACGAACTTTATCTATCACAATAAGGCATATCTTATTGTGGGAGCGCTTTTCATCGGTCTTGCGGCGTTCCTTATACAGGACCTTGTTACCCGTGAGCGCCCCGATATTTCCGCCATGTACATCGCTTCCGATTATGATATGAGCTATTATTCGGGTCAGCTCACTCCCCTGTGGAGCCAGTACGGCGAAGACGTTAACGGCAACGGCGAAAAGCTTGTCCGCCTGTACTATATCCCCGCAGGCTATGAGGATAACGACAGGGCATCGGCTTATCTTGCCCAGAGCGACCGCACAAAGCTTATCGGCGAGTTCCAGTCGGGCAATATGGTCATGGTCATAGGCGACAAGGAGTCATATCAGGAGCTTGGCATACTGGACGGCGTTTTTGCGGACTGCTGTGAGCTGTTCCCCGATGACCCTTATGCCGAGGAGATAGGCTACCGCCTTGCGGGCACCGATTTTATGGAGCTGCTGGGCTGCGACACTGTTGACGACACCGACCTGTATGTTTCTTTCAGAAAGCCTGTGAAGACCATGGGCATGAGCGAGGAGAAGATGCAGACTAATTTTGACTATGCCGTTGATTTCTGGCGCAATTTCCTTTCCGAGCACCGTGTAGATGGTCTGGAGCTTGAAGCTGTTCCCGACCCCGAGCCTCTGCCCGATGAATACGCCGAGTATGAAGAGGATACCGACATCTCCGACACAGCCGCAAACGTAACGGAATAACTTACAAAGCCGGGCAGGATATCGCTTCTGTTCGGCTTTTTTCGGTCATGTGCGGTAAGATTAAACGTTTAATCAAGTTATCGCTGCGGCGGTAGGAAATATTTGTGTATAATACCTATTGAAAAAAGTTCATCTGTATTTTATAATTTAGATAGGCATATTTTGCTTATTTTTCCTTGCGTGGATACGCATACGGGCTGTGCAGGCATCTGTGGGTATTCTTTCTGTGCAGCATTGTTTCTGAGCAGTTATGGCAGCTGTCGGTATCTATAGCTGATATTCGTTCAAGGCTGCTGAAAATTATTCAAAAGAAGGGGAAAAAATCATGACGCCAATAATCAATAAGGAAGATTTTGAGGAGAGACTCCGCCAGGAGCTTCAGAACGAAGCAAATGTCACTCCTATCGACGCTTCCGATAATCAGATCTACAAGGCACTTTCCGCAGTCGTTGTAGGACTGCTGAGAGAAAAGAGAAGAAAGTTCAGCAATCAGGTACATTCTGCAGGAAAGAAGGAAATATACTATCTTTCCATGGAGTTCCTTATGGGACGTTCTCTCAAGACAAGCCTTTATAACCTTGAAATAAACGATATGGTAACGGATATCCTCAAGAAGTGGGATGTTAACATTGACCGTATCTACGATTACGAGCCTGATGCAGGTCTCGGAAACGGCGGTCTGGGCAGACTTGCTGCCTGCTACCTTGACGGTCTTGCTACCGACGGCTATCCTGCAATGGGCTATTCCATCTGCTACGAGTACGGTATCTTCAAGCAGAAGATAGAGGACGGCTGGCAGACAGAGCTTCCCGATAACTGGCTTCCCGGCGGCGAGAGCTGGCTTGTTCCCAAGACCGATAAGTCCATCGAAGTTCATTTCGACGGCGAGCTTCAGGAATACTGGGATCAGCAGTACCACCACGTTTCCTACAAGAACTACAGCACCGTTGTTGCTGTTCCTTACGATATGTATGTTCCCGGCTACGACAGCGAGGGCGTTTCCGTTCTGAGACTTTGGAAGGCAAAGGCTCCTTCCTTTGATATGGCTATGTTCAATCAGGGCGACTACGCTAAGGCTCTCAGCCAGAACACTGTTGCACAGGCTATCTCCAAGGTACTTTACCCCAACGATAACCACCTCGAGGGCAAGAGCCTCAGATACCGTCAGCAGTACTTTATGTGCGCAGCTTCTATCGGCGATATCGTAAACCGCCATATGAGCGTTTACGGCACTCTCGATAACCTCCACGAGAAGGTAGCTATCCACATCAACGATACTCACCCCACTCTTGCAATCCCCGAGCTTATGCGTGTGCTCCTCGATGACTGCGGCTACAGCTGGGACAAGAGCTGGTACATCGTTACCAACACCTTCGCTTACACCAACCACACCGTTATGGCTGAGGCTCTGGAGAAGTGGGACGTTAACCTTGTCCGCCAGATCACTCCCCGTATCTTCGACATTATCTGCGAGATCAACCGCCGTTACTGCGAAGAGCTTATGGAGCGCCTTGGCGACGGAAACAAGGTTTCCAGAATGTCCATTATCCAGAACAACCAGATCCACATGGCACTCCTGTGCGTATGCGCTTCTCACTGCGTAAACGGTGTTTCTAAGCTTCACTCCGAGATCATCAAGGAAGATGTATTCAAGAACGAGTACAGCTACACTCCTCATAAGTTCCAGAACGTTACCAACGGTATCGCATACAGAAGATGGCTGCTCCAGTCCAACCCCGGACTTACCCAGCTCCTTACAGATACTATCGGCCCCGGCTTCAAGAAGAATGCAGCGGAGCTTTCCAAGTTTGCAAAGTACGACAGCGACAAGCAGGTGCTTGAGCAGCTGGCTAAGATCAAGCTGGAAAACAAGAAGAGATTTGCAAAGTTCGTTAAGCAGAACTACGGTACTGTTCTTAACACCGACGCTATTTTTGACGTTCAGGTAAAGCGTCTCCACGAATATAAGAGACAGAACCTCAACGCTCTCAATATCATTGCAGAGTACAACGCTCTCCTGGAGAACCCCACCATGGAGTTCCAGCCCAAGACCTACGTATTTGCAGCTAAGGCAGCTCCCGGCTACTATCTTGCAAAGCAGATCATCAAGATGATCTGGGCACTGGGCGAGGAGATCAAGAAGAACCCTGTTATCAGCAAGAAGCTTCAGGTATTCTTCCTTGAAGATTACCGTGTAACACTTTCCGAGCTGCTCATGCCCGCAGCAGAGGTTTCCGAGCAGATCTCTCTGGCAGGTACAGAGGCATCGGGTACAGGTAACATGAAGCTCATGCTCAACGGTGCTCTTACCCTTGGTACACTTGACGGCGCAAACGTTGAGATCAAGGAGCAGGTAGGCAAGAACAACATCTTTATCTTCGGTATGACCACCGAGGAAGTTCTTGCAAAGAAGGCACAGGGCTACCGTCCCGAAGAGTACGTAAACAACAACGAGGTTATCCGCAAGGCACTCAACAAGATGTACAGCGGCATCAACGGCTGCGCATTTGAAGAAGTTGCAAACACCCTCAAGTACAAGGATCCCTACATGGTTCTGGCAGACTTTGACGCATATCAGTCCGCACAGCAGTATGTTTCCGAGTGCTACAAGGATCCTGCAAAGTGGAACAATATGTCCCTTTACAACATTGCAGGTGCAGGTGTGTTCTCTGCTGACCGTGCAGTTGACGAGTACGCAAAGAACATCTGGAAGCTTACCAAGTAAGAATAAGCTTTATATAAGAAAAGGCTGGTGCAAACGCATCAGCCTTTTTTTCGTCCAAAGGGCGTGAATCAAATGAAAAAATCAGCACAAATAAGCACAAGGCAAAGGGTTTGTTTGCCGCTCTGCCCACAAAAATACCCTGCACAGTCAGTGCAGGGTGCTTTTGTTTTTATGCCGATATAACTTCAAGAAACTTATCTTCATTTACAGGCTTCGAGAAATAATATCCCTGCAAATAATCAACTCCCCTTTCGGTGAGATAATCGGTCATTTCCTTGGTTTCAACGCCCTCGGCTACTATCTTTACATTTATGGCTTTCAACAGTCGTATAACGGAGGCAAGCAGACGCTCAGACTTTTCATTTCCCTTGCCGAATGCGTCCCAGATTATGCTCTTATCCATTTTTACCAGGTCATAGCGCATCTGGTTCATCTGGGAAAGATTGGAGTAGCCTGTGCCGAAATCGTCCATTGAAAAGCTGAATCCGCTTTCCCTGAGGGCGGACACGTTTGTATCGAATGCCTCGCCTGAATCAAGTGCGGCGGTCTCGGTTATCTCCAGATTGATGAATGCGGGCGGGATATCATATTCAGCCAGTATCTTTGTGAGCCTGCCCTCCAGCTCGGGGGCGCACGCCTGTATTCCCGAAAGGTTCACCTCGATATATTCCAGCTTGTCGGTAAGGGTGCGGCGCTTGGCAAAGTCCGCCACAAGGCGCAGGGTAATGTCGCCTATATCCATTATAAGCCCCTTTTCCTCGGCAATGGGAATAAACTCCTCGGGCGAGATAAAGCCCAGGTCGCCTGTGTTTTTCATTCGCACAAGCGCTTCCGCAGACCGAAACCTGCCCTGTTCGGTGCTGTAAATGGGCTGATATACCATCTCAAAGCCGTCGTTCTGCACGGCTTCGGTAAGGAGCTTATCTATCTTGTCACGGCGGAACTTCTTTTCGATAATTGTGTCGTCCAGCCTGCATATTACCTCGTCGGAACTTTTGCCGTATTCTTTCATAAAGCGCATAAGCTCATATGCCTCGTCGGTGCCGTTGGAATATTTTCTCAGGTCGATAACGCTTATCCTGAATTCCAGCTGAGCGTCGGGGAAGCAGTGGGAGCAGAGTGCGTGGCGCAGCGATTCCAGCTTGCGGCAATCTACCTCGCAGTCGCTGTAGAAAACGGTGAACGTGTTGCTGCGGGAGTGGAAAACGCTTCCGCCCAGAACTCCGTCTATCATTTCCTTGGCGCACAGCATGGCTTTTCTGCCGTACTCATGGCCGTACATTGTGTTGATGCGCTCGTAATTTTCCAGCGTAACGTTCACTATGCTCAGGGGCTTGCGGTTGGCGTAATATTCAGCCATCTGGCGGTGGAATGCGTTTCGGTTGAAGCACATGGTCTCAGCGTCGTAATTCTCCCTCTGGTTCTCAAAGGAGAAATATACGCACAGCACCATCAGCACGCAGCCCAGTCCCGAAAGCAGCACCGTGGGGAAAATCCTCTGCACTATCAGGCTGCCAAGCCATATGAACATACCTACCTGAACGGATATTTTCTGGTACGATGACAATGTGCATTTTTTGCTGTAGATTATGCCGAAGGTCATCACAAGGTAGATAAGACCGCAGACATAGACCATATCCGCCATGAGACCATAGGAATATGCGCCCTTGTCGGAGGCAAAAAATTCAAGCCTGCCTGCGATTATCACTGCGGCAGCTACTGCCAGCGGAGCTATCACAGCCCCGAAGGTGCGCTTTGTGAGCCTCTCCTGATTTCTGTTCAGGATAAGCACATACAGGAAGTTGAAGAACAGCACCATTATAACGCTGGCGATGAACAGCTGGTGCAGAAATCTGTTGAGCTGCGGGGGAACTGTATCAAGATGCGTCACTGTATAAACTGTCGAAATATCAAGCATAAGGTTGCAGACAGTGCATATAAGCATTGCGCGGAATGCGTTTGTTGACATCAGCTTCAGGTGTGGGTTGCGCAGGTAATCGAAAATGATTATTATAAGAACTGCGGCAGCTGCTATCTGGAAGCGGATATTGTTGAAAAAAAGCAAAATATCACCCCATATATATCTTATGCTTGTATTATATCATATTGTGAATAAATCTTCGATCTCTTTAATTTAATTATAATAATCTTATAATCAATAAAAAAATCCCGATATTCCGCTATGTTTCGGAATATCGGGATCGTTTTTTGTGTTATACTGCGGTATCTATACTGCGGTATCTGCGGATATCTTCTGACCGAAGATGTGTTCGAGGACTGCCGAAAGGCTGCCCTCCATGTCGCCGATATCCACGAAGCATACTCTTCCAAGGATACCGTCCTCGTTTTTGAAGCATATCTCACGCCTGTCCTCACGCATTTCTCTTGTGAGGGGGTATATGTAGCAGACACTGTCTGATTTGTATATTTCAAGAAGATTATACAAATCGTAAATATCAGTCCGGAGAATACCGCAGTTTTCATCATCTGCGTTAAGCTCCTGCCACTTTGAGTCGAAAACAACTCTCATGCCGTTCTCACGGCAGGTCATAACAGCCAGCGCCTGTGAGCTGTCCTTGGGCATTGGTCTGTTGAGCATCGGATAGCGCTTTTTCTGTATCTCGGCACGGAAGCGCTGGTTATCCAGCATTCTGCCCAGATTATACACGGTGTAGCTGTCGAAAAGCTCGCCTGTGGGGAAGATAACGGCATATGCCATATTTCTGCCCTTTGTCACGGTGACATATCGGCTGAGCAGGAATATCTCCGCCCAGCGCAGTGCATTTGCATAGCCCTGCATACTGCGGTCAACTACGGAAACGGAAAAGTCCCGTTCGTAATTCTGGGAATACTCAACGCCGTCAAAGTTTGCTATAAGCGCCTCCAGCTTGTTTCTGCTTCGGGCGGAGGAGGTTATGTTCCGCAGATATTTCAGCGTTGACTTTATAAGCCTGTTTTCGGGGCGGTCAACGGTGAAAACATCGTACTGAACGTAGAACTTGTCCTTGTGGGCAAAGTTTTTTGTGGCGTGGAGGGAATATATTACCTTTCCTTTCAGGAAGCGTTCATTTTCGGTGTGAGGGGAATAGCACTGCTTCAGACCGTTGTGAACTATCGCCTGGACCTCGTTAATAAAGGCGAGAATGAAAGTTTCAAATATATTCAGATTTTCGGCTGCACGGGTGTTAAGATTGTAGTTTGTAAGAGGCAGGGCTCTCATTGATTTGAGCATATTGAGCAGAACTCTTTTGTTTGAAAGATATTCGCCCTTGCGGTTCCTTGCGGCGAGCATAGGCAGGATCTCTACCTGAGTTCCGTCCTTGAAGACCATAGCACCCACATATCCGCCTGCACGGAGGATACGCTCGCTTCCCTCTCCCTCAGCGGTGAGGATATAGCTGTTTATGCCCCTTGGGTCGGGCATTTTCTTTTCCAGCACAAAGCCTTCAAGCATATCAAAAATATGCTCGGGCAGCGGGATACCGCCCTCTCGTTCCGAAGAGCCCTCTATGGTGAAGAACTGCGTTTCACGCAGCTTGTAACGGTCTCTTTTTCCCATTTGCGGAAGCCCTCCAAATTACAGCAGCTTGCTGTAAGCGTTTATGTTCCAGAAAGCGGCTTCGTTTATTTCGTATGTATCATCAACATCAAGGAAAAGCTCAACGTTTTCGCCGAAGGTCTTTTTGTAGTCGATGGCGAGAGCCTTTACGAACTGCTCCTCAGGCTCCTTGTTGTAGTCGCCCAGAACCCAGCGTATCTTCTGATAGTCGCCGTAGAAATACTCCTGGAGCAGAGGAACGATGGAGTTCTTGAAGATAGAGCCGAGACGCTGGATAGAGGGGTCTTCCTTCAGTGACATGAAGTAGGCATGTCCGATAGTGTGCTCTCTGTCGCAGAGTATCTCAACACGCTTGTTGATAACTGTGAGCAGCTGCTCTATGCTTACGCCCTCAACATAGGTGTCGTGGAAAAGCTCGGGCTGAGGGAGCATCTCAACGAAGTCGAAACGACGGCGTATAGCGGTATCCAGCAGGGCGATGGAGCGGTCGGCGGTATTCATGGTTCCGACGATATAAACGTTGTTGGGAACGCCGAAAGGCTCCTGGGAATATGCCAGCCTTACCTTTACTTCCTCGGGCATACCGAGGCGCTTTGAAGGCTCGATAACGGTGATAAGCTCACCGAAGATCTTGGAGATATTACCACGGTTGATCTCATCTATGATGAACACGTATCTTTCGTCGGGGTGCTCTGCGGCTTTCTGGCAGAACTCACGGAAGATACCCTTGTCAACGACATAGACCATTTCCTTTTTACGTGTACGCTCACCACGCTCGTTCATAGTCTCGAGGAAAACGGGCTTGATACCCTCGATGAATTCCTCGTATCCCATAGACTGGTGGAAGGTGGTGAATTCTATCTGACCGAAATTGTTTTTCAGCTCGTTGTAGCGGTCCAGCATGGCGTTGTAATCTTTTTTCATAACAGCTTCAACAGGAATGTTATAAATTATAGCCAGAGCATAGTTGACCGAGTTGTAAGTTTTACCTGTACCGGGAGGACCGTAAAGAATGATGTTTTTACCCATAAACATGACCATGCCTTTCACAAAAATTACTCTTTTTTCATTATATCACATTTGCATTAAAAACGCAATATAGTTTCATGTTAAATTGTATATTCTGCACGCTTTCCGAACAAGTTCACATTATGTTTAATAACGAATACGTTTTCGCAACCGTGCAAAAAAAAGGCAGAGCATAAGCCCTGCTTAACCAAGATAAGATTACATAAAATAATATGTGTAGAACAAAAGAAAGGAGACAACAAAACGGATGTTAACATTGAAATATAAGAACTTAACATCATATATATTATAACTCACATATGCGCTTTAGTCAATATCTATATAACAACTTTTACATTTTCGTATGAATGCACAATTTAGTGCGATATTCATTATACAAAATGTACTGCAAACAAGAAGTTATACACTGAGTATCATCTGCTGCGCTGTCACAATATAAGATGCAGTTCAATCCGGCCGCATCAATTACTTTGTTGCAAGTATGATTATAACACAGGCAGGGAATAATGTCAAGGGTCGTAAACGATTGAAAAAAGAAAATATTAGATACTGATTTTGTGCAGATTTTACAGTAGGTAAACGGCCTGTTTATGCAAAGGGCATTACTCCTCGCCGAAGTCACGGTCGATGGTTATAACAAGGTAATATCTGGTGTCCTCCGAGGCGTTCATATGTTCGGAAAGCTTCTCTTTCAGCTCGCTTTCTGAATATTTGCAGTCGTAGGGGACAACAATGTCAAAAACAAGGTTTGTGTGGGTGTCGCCGGGGACAAGGCGGAAGTCGTGTATCCTGAGCCGTGGGTCAAGCTGCGCCGCATATTCCTCAACAGCCTTGCGGCAGGCGTTGGTCTGCTCGTTATCCACATCAACAGGGTCCATATGTATGGTCATCATAATGCCAAGCTTTTTGAAAATATCACGCTCAATGCCGTCTATCACGTCGTGGGCGGCAACGAAATTCTCATCGCTGCGCACCTCCGCATGGCAGCTTGCCAGCTTCTTTCCGGGGCCGTAGTCGTGGACTACCAGGTCATGCACGCCGATTATCTTGTCGGGAGCGGTGACGATATCCTCTATCTTTTTGATAAGCTCATGGTCGGCGGGCTTGCCGATAAGGTCATCTACAGTGTCCTTGACGATGCCGAAGCCGCCCTTGATGATGAATATTGATACCACTATGCCCATTGCACCGTCTATGGGGAGAGTGGTGAAAAGGGAGGCGGTAAGACCGATAACAGCGGCAGATGTGGCGATAACGTCGCTCCTGCTGTCCTGCGCCGTTGCCATCATCACGGGGGAGTTTATGCGCTTGCCCAGCTTTGTGTTGAAAACGGACATCCACAGCTTTACGCCTATGGACGCAAAAAGGGAGATGAGTGCTGCGGCGCTGAACTTTACCTCGTCGGGGGAGACTATCTTCCCTGCCGATGACCTGAGCAGCTCAAAGCCCACCAGAATTATGATAACGGCGATGATAAGGGAAGTGAGATATTCCGCTCTGCCGTGACCGAACGGATGATCTTTATCCGCAGGCTTTGCAGCCATTTTGCAGCCGAAAAGCGTCACCACGCAGCTGGCGCTGTCCGACAGGTTGTTGAATGCGTCCGACAGCACGGATATGGAGCCTGAAAGCGTTCCCACGGCAAATTTCAGCACAAACAGAAAAATATTGCACACAATGCCCGTTATCCCCGCCATTGTGCCGTAATTCTCACGCACCTTTATATCTTCGGTGTCGGTGTAGTTTTTTACAAAGTGCTTAACAAGAAAATCTGTCATAATATGCCTCACTTTTATGAAAAGTTAAATCATTCTTACAATGCTTCCTATAATATTACCACAAGTAATATTTTTTTGCAATACGTTGCACTGGACTAATCACGAAATTTACAATCTGTAACAAATAACAAATCGGTTAATTTTAGAAAAAAGTGTTGTAGCTAAAAAAAATATATGATATAATTACCTAAAAGCTGATTGACAGAATCGAACTCATACCGAACGGAAAAGGGAGGCTTTAAGAATGAACATCACAATATGCGACGATCAGAAAAACGAGCTTGAAAACGTAAGGCAAACTGTTTCGGAATATGCACAGGCACATTCGGAGCTTATGATTAAGGTCAGCTGCTTTTTAAATCCTCTCGATATGCTTGATGACATAAGCAAAAACGGAGTTCCGGATATTGCCTTGCTTGACATCTGTATGCCGGGGGTATTGGGAACCGAGCTTGCAAAGGAGCTTCAAAACAAAGGCGGAGACAACACAGACATAATTTTTCTGACAACAAGCTCCGATTTTGCCGTTGAAGCTTTTTCACTCCATGTAAATGATTATCTGACAAAACCGTTTACAAAGGAACGTCTTATCGGCACGCTTGACAGGGTGATTGAAAAAAGAAACAGGCGTTTGTTTGTTCCTGTGACGTGCGGACGGGAAATACACCGTATTGACCTATATCAGGTGCTGTATATGGAATCCAAAAGCCACAATGTTGAAATATTTTTAAAATCGGGAAAAAGTATAAAAACACGCACAACTCTCGCAGACATGAAAACCATGCTTTACAGCGTCGACGGCTTTATATCGGTCGGAGCTTCGTACATTGTAAATCTGAGATGCGTACAGAGTATTCTTCAGACCGAGCTTGTTATGACAAACGGACAAAACATACCGGTACCCCGACGGCTCAGAAACGATGTTCGCGAGCTGTACTTTGATTTTTACCGTGAGGAGGCAATGAAAAAATGATACATATGCTTGCCGCTTGGGTTTTGCTCGGAATCTCTCACCTGATTTCCTTTTGGGCAATGACCGAGCCTAAATATTCCGCACGCAAAACAATACTTATTTATTCAACCTTCTGCGCCGCATTTGTGTGTCTTTCAATGCTGTCTTATGCCATATCCGGGGAAAGCTCCGTATATTATGCCACAGCGTTTACAAGTACGATTGTTATGTCATTCTTTGTTTCCGATTCTGCAGGTCGTGATTTTGCGAAAGAGCAATCATGACTTTTCAACGGCG
>OQVL01002395.1_pt1 | contig 11449 bp, 9 predicted proteins | sample 1691501 | NCBI WGS metagenome assembly OQVL01 (sample SAMN03418253, study PRJEB22391) | human gut metagenome | biome: human-gut; feature: organic feature; material: feces | host: Homo sapiens | place: Tanzania | collected 2013-01
GCTTCTCCTTGGCGGAGCCGGTGAGGATGATGCCGCCCTTGGTGGTCTCCTCCGGTTCCGTCATCTTCAGCACCACACGGTCAGCAAGCGGTGTCAGCTTCATAGTTGGTTCCTCCTTGTATTTCTATTTTTTTGATAAAACATTTCAGCGTTAGCACTCAAAGTTTCTGAGTGCTAACGCTGATTATAATACCACACTATTCAGGATTTGCAAGGGGGAAAAGAGGGAAATTTTGAAAAATTCACAAAATGTTCAAGCCCGCGCCGTGCGGTTGCAGGAGCACCCCTCGGGGCCGAAGAAATTCAGCTTCTTGTCGTGCATTTTGATGGTCACATCGCTGTTGGTGACGCACTCGCCGTCCAGACAGGTGACGATGTCCGGCTTCTCCGAATGGATGCGGATGACCTTGGGACAGGAGCAGTGGGCATACTGGGGGAACTGGGTATAGCCGCCCTTGGAGTAGGGACCCACGAATTTCAGGAACGTCCGCCGGTTCACCTTCTTGACCACCAGCGTGTTCAGTACACCGTCGTCCATCCGCGCCTCGGCCACCGGCATAAAGCCGCCGCCGTAATACCGGCCGTTGCACACCGCGATCAGCGACCAGTCGCCCTCCATGGGCACATCGTCCAGTGTCACGATCCAGTGGGAGCCGATGCCCTTGAACAGGAAGTTCACCGCCAGAGAATAGATATAGCTGCCCTTGCCGTCCAGCAGGGGGCTTTCGCTGTATTTATGTACGTCCTTGGCCACCCGCGCGTCGATGCCGGAGCAGGCGATGGTCAGCGCCACCCGGCCGTTGACATCAATGGCGTCCATGGGGAACTGAGGGCCGTCCCACAGGTTCTCGGCGTCCCGGAATTTCTCGGCGTCGTCGCCGAAGTTCTTCAGAAAGTCGTTGCCGGTGCCCACGGGGATCACGGACATAGCCGCGTTGTCATAGCCGATGATGCCGTTGGCCACCTCGTTCACCGTGCCGTCGCCGCCGCAGGCGTAGAACCGCAGCTCCTCGCCGCTTTCACACAGCTTCCGTGCCAGCTCCGTGGCGTGCCCCTGTTTCTTTGTCAGGATGCACTGCACATCCAGCCCGTGCTTCTGCCGCAGCGAATCCGCCATGTCGTAGATCTTCTGCCGGCTGTCGGACTTCCCCGCCGTGGGGTTGATAATAAAAATATGCTTCACCGAGGTTCTCCTCCTCATGTACATATATCTGTATGTCGGTTCTGTCTATTCTATCAGCATTTTTTCAGAGAAAGTGAACAAATTGAAAATAAAGTCGTCTGTCGGAGATTTATTAAGCAGGGGGGGATAGAAGAATCCGTTCCTCTCTCTGCGGAGAAACGGATTCCCACGCCGGTGACGCGGTCACTGGCTCTCATTGACATACTTTTCGGGAAAACAGAACCCCGGGATGTCTTCATCCGCAAGATCGGCGAGGACACCTATCTGGTAGATGCTTCCATGGACTTCGATGACTTTTCCGAATTCTTCCACCTGACCGGCGAGACGGACATGACCTCCGTCAGCGGCTGGGTCATGGAGCAGTGCGACCGTGTACCGGAGGTAGGCGACCACTTCACATGTCAGGGGCTGCGGGTGCAGGACGCCTACGCCCTCCGCTGCATCCCCCAGGTCCACGGCGCCGTGCGGGACGCGCTGGCGTTTATCCGCAGCCGGGTGGATATCGAGCTGAACGCCGTCACCGACAATCCCCTGCTCTTCTGCGAGGACGGCGCGGTGATCTCCGGCGGCAACTTCCACGGGGAGCCCATGGCCCTGCCCTTTGATTTTCTGGGCATCGCCTGCGCCGAGCTGGCCTCCATCTCCGAGCGCCGCATCGAGCGCATGGTCAACAGCGCGCTCAGCTGCGGCCTGACGCCCTTTCTCACCAGCCCCTGACTTTTTTCCAGCATTTCACAGCCGGCGGTGAGCCGCCGCAGATTTGCAGCCACCTGAATCTGACCCAGCTGGCCTCGGGCAGTGTGCAGCCGCTCCTGAAAGGCGTCCAGCTGTCCGCCCAGGGCGGTAAAGGTCATAGACGAGATCAGATCGGCCAGCGCGGCGGCGTGGAGAGCGTCGTAAAGATGCAGCGCGCCCACGCTGGTCATGGCGCAGGTGCCGTTGGTGATGCCGAGGCCCTCCTTGCTCACCAGCGTCTCCAGCCAGCAAAGGCCCGCCTGCTCCATGGCCTGCCGCCCCGGCAGGCGGCGGCCCTGATAAAAGGCCTCGCCCCGGCCCAGCAGTACCAGCCCGATGTGGCTCAAGGGGGCCAGATCGCCGGAGGCGCCCAGCGAGCCCTTCTGGGGCACCACGGGGGTGACGCCGGCGTTGAGCATCTGCAGCAGCAGCTCCACCAGAACGGGCCGCACGCCGCTGATTATTCCGAGAAGAAAGGGATTTTTGGGAGCTTTTTTCGGTCGGAGCGATTATATAATTCCATGGGAAAATATCGTTGCCGTAGGAAAGGATATAATATTGGTAAAAACCGACAGCCTTGATACTGTAAAATAAATGTAACAAAAAAGTTGTTGATTATTATTTGATATTGCTATATAATGAAAATGTATAATCACCGGCAAACGGATAATTGTTAAAAATTATCGGCGGTATCCGGAGATAAAAAGGATAAGGGGTGCAGAAGTATGAAATGCCCATATTGCGGATACGCAGACGGAAAGGTAATAGATTCAAGACCTACCGAAGAGGGAAATGCAATAAGAAGGCGCAGAGAGTGCCTGAAGTGCAAAAGAAGATTTACAACCTACGAAAAGGTTGAAACCATTTCGCCTGCCGTAATAAAACAGGATAATTCGCGTCAGCCGTACGACAGGGAGAAGCTGCTCAGAGGAATAATGAGAGCGTGCGAAAAAAGACCCGTATCAATTGCACAGATGGAGGAGCTTGTGGACGATATTGAAAGCGAGCTTTATCTCAGCATGGAAAAGGAAGTGTGCAGTACCGAAATAGGAGAAAAGGTTATGAACCGTCTGAAAAAGCTTGACGAGGTGGCATATGTCCGTTTTGCTTCGGTACACAAGAGATTTTCCGATATAGAAACGTTTATGGACGAGCTGAAGAAATTAAAGGAAAGTAACAGAGGTAATCAAGTTGACTGAATCGAGAACGATAGCCGCAGCGGCAACGCCGCCGGGAGTGGGCGGAATTGCGGTGATAAGAGTCAGCGGAGCTGACGCTGTCACTATTGTTGACAAAGTGTTTTCGGGCGGAGCTTCGCTTAAAGAAGTAAAAAGCCATACGGTGCATTACGGTCACATAATCGGAAAGGATTCCGAGCCTGTTGACGAGGTGCTTGCTACGGTAATGCTTGCGCCCAAAAGCTATACCGGAGAAAATGTGGTGGAGATAGGAACTCACGGCGGACTTGTAGCGTCAAAAAATGTTTTAAGGCGGCTTATTGAGGCAGGCGCATATCCGGCAGAGCCGGGCGAGTTTACCAAAAGAGCATTTTTAAACGGAAGAATCGACCTGGCGCAGGCGGAGGCGGTTATTGATATAATAAACTCAAAAACCACTCTGGAGCAGAAAAACGCATTGTCGCAGGTTAAAGGCGGTTTATCGGATAAAATCAACGGGATCAGGGATACGCTTGTAGGGCTTGCCGCGTCAATGCAGGTAATCATAGACTACCCGGACGAGGATCTGGAGGACGTTACTCCCGAGGATATTATAGAAACGGCAAAGACCGCAAATAAAAGAATTTCGGAGCTGCTCGATTCTGCCGATAACGGCAAAATTATAAAAGACGGAATTAAAACCGTAATAGCAGGAAAACCTAATGTGGGAAAATCATCTATTCTGAATATGCTTGCGAAAGAGGAAAGAGCAATTGTTACCGATATTGCCGGAACAACACGGGACGTAATTGAAGAAAGCGTCAATGTGGGCGGTGTTCCGCTTATTCTTGCCGATACGGTAGGCATAAGGGAAACCGAGGATGTGATTGAAAAAATAGGCGTTGAGCGGTCGCTGAAATCTATCGAAAATGCCGATTTGGTAATGGTGGTTCTCGATTCGAGCAGAGTGCCGGGGAAAGATGAAATAGATTTATTGAATGAAACAAAAAAACGTAAAAGAATTATTTTGGTTAATAAATGCGATATAAAAAACGATGACGCTCAGAGAGCGATAGAGGAAATAACAGAGGGAGATTATATTGAAATATCTGCCAAAAACGGCGACGGAGCGGATAAGCTGACCGAAAGAATCCGCAGACTGTACAATTTGGGTGAACTGGAAAAGGGAGAATGTGTTGTGACGAACGTACGTCACATAAAGGCGCTTAATGAAGCGAAAAATGCTCTTGAAAATGCTGTATCGGCTCTTGAAAACGGCATACCTACAGATATTGCTTCTATAGATATTAACGCCGCAATCGGAGCTTTGGGAGAGATAACGGGAGCGGTTGCTTCCGAGGATATAGTAAATGCCGTATTTCATAATTTCTGCGTCGGCAAGTAGGAGGTAAGCTTGAAAAGTTTTGGGAAAATTGCAGATAAGGCAGTGTTTGTTGTCAGCCTTATACTGTTAGTTATGCTTGGTGCTTTTACAACTTTATACAGTGACGATTTTGTATACGGAACATATTTACTGGACGGTCCGGCGGAATTTATAAGAAAAAATGCTGAACATTATCAGAATGTAAACGGACGCGCATTCATTCACTTGGTTTTAGAGGGTATTCTTTATTGGAAGGATACCCTGTTTCGTTTTGTTTTGCCGCTGATGATATTGATTTTCGGCGAGGTATTTTACGGGGTGTGTGCAAAAGGGGCGAAGAAGCAGAATCGGACAGGCTTTCTCGCTTTGTATTTGTGCGGAATAATGCTTCTGCCGCTTGCGGTGATGAGAGAGGGAATTTTGTGGATGTCGGGCGCGGTTAATTACATTTTGCCGACAATTTTTGTGCTAATAGAATTTGATATTATAATAAATGCGGTCGAAAACGATAAAGTTAAGGCGGTTTATTATCCGGCTGCGTTTTTGTGCGGAGCGACAACCGAACAGGGCGGTGCGGCGGCTTTGTGTGTATCGGTTTTATGGGTTGTTTATTGCATTTTCCGGAAAATAAAAATAAATAAAAGAATATATTTGTTAGTTATCCTTACATTAATCGGGTATCTGAGCGTGATACTTTCTCCGGCAACCTTTGTAAGAATGACGGATGAAACAAGTGCCGCTGCGGTGAATATGTCTGCCGGTGTTGAAAGCTTTTGCAAAATGTTGATAAAAGAATCGGGGACTTTTTGGATTTTTGCGCTTTCGGGATTTATTTGCGCAAGCATATGCGCAAGACGCAGCCTTACGGTTTTTTTTGCGGATATCGAGAAATGCACGTAGCGCTTAGGATGTGCCTTGAGGTCAATCATGAGCGAGTCGGCGTGCTTCATCGTTGAATTCAGGTTGTAATAGAGGTTCGGGTCGCGCATGAGCAGACCCAGGCTGCCCTGGTTGTTGTTGAGCTGGTCTGTGAAAGCCTGCACGTTGTCGAGTGTGGCGTTCACCTTGTTCATCGTTCCTTCCACGTCAACCTGGCTTAGTTTTCCGGTAAGCGTCTCGGCGTTGTCCATCACCCGTCCAGCCTTGTCCATGAGTCCGGGCACGTTTCTGTTGAGCGATCCGAGCAGGGTGTTGAGTTCCTTTGTCGATACGGTGAGGTTGCCTGTTATCGTCTCCACGTTGTGCAGTGAGTTCGAGAGGGCCGGGTCGGCAAGCAGGGCGTTCACGTTGGCGAGAATGGAGTCGAGCTTAGGCAGCATCTTCTCCACCACGGGGATGAGGTCTTTCACCTGTCCCATCGCTCCGTCGTTTATTCCGCCCACGATGGTTTCGCCGGGGTTCACCCTCTCGCGCATGTTGTTGGCGAGCAGCAGGTTCACTTTCACGTTGCCCATCAGGTCGCTCACGATTTCCGCGCTGCTTCCCTTCGGTATGCGCAGATCCTTGTTGATGTTGGCTTCCACGAGGATGTCCTTGCCCTGTTCGTAGTCGTATCTGATGTTTCTCACCACGCCCACCTTGTATCCGTCGGCGTAGATGGGACATGAGGATGAGAGTCCGCTGATATCCTTGAATGAGATATAGTAGCGTGTGTCAGAGGAGAAAAGGTTGAGTCCCTTGAGGAAATTCATTCCGAGGAACAATACCACGAGTCCTGCTATTGCCACGATGGCTATCTTGACTTCTTTTGTAAAATATTTCATCTTGTTTCCTTTTGTTTATTTATTCTTTTTGAATTCTCTGATGGCTTCGGCGATGTTCATCTTCTCCCCGTCCTTGAATGCCACTACGAAGCATCCCTGGAAGTCGTCGGCGAGAGACTGGCGCAACCGGTTTATCTCGTTGTAGTCGGCAGATGCGCCGATGGTGTATTTCACCATTCCGTTCTCCTTGTATGATGACACGTCGGAGTGTCCCTTGAATCTCGGACTGTTTGCCGGCAGCGTCGCCGTGCTTGCCAATACCTGCACCTTGAAAATGATTCCGCCGTTCTGTGCCGACGTGTTCTTTGCCGCCGTGTTGCCGCTTTCCTGTCTGGTGCTTGCTGCCGGGGCTTCCTGCTTGTCCGCACTTGCCGGCTTTTTCGTTTCATCGTCAGCGTCCTGCTGCTTCTTTGCTGCGGGCCGGGCAGTGGCCCTTGTGCGCATCTGCTCCTTCGGAGCCTTGTCGTCCTTGTAGTCCTTCGGCACTATCGTCGGAATCTTGGGCTGTGTGCTGCTTGTCGCCTCATACGGCACGGTGAATCCTGTGGAGTTGTCGTTCTTGTATTTGGCGAAGGCGTTGTATATCCCCCTCGCAATGTTGTCCACGCTCGCCTGGTCGTTGAGCATCCGCTCCTCGTCGGGTGTCGTGATGAATCCGAGTTCAATGAGGCATGCCGGCATTGAAGTCTCGCGGAGCACGAGGAACACGTCCTGCTTCACTCCCTTGTCCGGCCGTGATGCTATGGAGCAGACGTTCTTCTGCACCAGTCTTGCCAGTTCCACGCTCTTCGCCATGTTCTTGTCGTGTATGAATTCAAACATGATTGCGCTTTCGGGGGAGTTGGGGTCGTAGCCCTCATACCGCTGTTTGTAGTCGCTCTCGAATGTGATTACGGCGTTTTCGCGCTGTGCGGCACTGAGTTTCTCGTTCGAGCGCCTCATTCCCATCGTGTATGTCTCCAGTCCTCTGGCAATCCTTCCGGCAGGCAGAGCGTTGGTGTGGATGGATATGAAAACGTCGGCCTTGTTCTTGTTGGCTATGTCCGCACGCTTGTGGAGCGGCACGAATACGTCGGTCTTGCGCGTGTATATCACTTTCACGTCCGGACAATTCTTTTCCACGTACCGTCCGAAGGCGAGCGCCATCCTCAGGTTTATGTCCTTTTCGTTAGAGAAACTTCCTCTTGCGCCGGCGTCATGTCCTCCATGTCCGGCATCGATGACAAGCGTAAAAGTCTTGGCGGCGACTGCTGCCACCGTCATCATTATCAATAGCGCCGTGACTGCTGCACGGCCCATTATCGTGTTGTTTACCTTTATCACAGCTGCAAATTTAATTATAAGTTTCGTTCCTTCATAACTATTTACGAAATTTATGCCAATTTACAGGCCATTTTGACTGTTTGTCCAGTGCAGCCGCACGCCGGCACCATCGCAGTCGGCCCCCATCGGCGGGTTTTCCTTCACCACTTCCACGGTGAGCTCCTCTATCCGCGGCATTGCCTTGATGAGGCTTTTGCCTATCCTTCCCGCCACGTGTTCTATGAGTTTCGACGGCTCGGCCATCTCCCTCTTCACTATGTCATATACCTCGGCGTAGTTGAGCGTATGGTTTACCTCGTCTGTCTCCACCGCCTGCTGCAGCGGATACATGGCGTCTATGCTCACGCTGAATGTTCCTCCCGTGGCCTGTTCCTGCGGCAGCACGCCGTGACGGGCGTGGAAGCGCATGTTCCTTATGAAGATGTTTCCCTTTGAAATTTCCATTTGCGTATGTTCTGACAGTTTGAAAAAAAGACGGCGCTGCCCCTTGTCATCCGTTGTGTCTTTAAAGAGAGTTAGCGGATATAAGCTTTGTTTCACAACAAGGACTTACATTCGCTAACCTCCGGCTTGCGCCGTAACTAAATTATTAAAAAAACAAATTCGTTTGCTTTCCGCCTGTTATCCGCAGCGTGAAGCTCCGCAGTTCTTGCAGATGAGGCATCCCTCCTGGTATACAAGAGTCTCCTGTCCGCATACCGGACATTTCTGTCCCTTTGCTTCCGTTCCGTCGGCGATATATTTCTTCAGAGCGCGTTCCACTCCGATTTTCCATGTGTTGATGCTCTCGCTGTCCATCTGCAGCGACCCCACGAGCTTTATCACGTTGGTCAGCGGCATGCGGTAGCGCAGCACTCCGGAGATGAGCTTGGCGTAGTTCCAGTATTCAGGGTTGAACTTCTCGCTCAGTCCCTCCACTGTGGTCTTGTATCCGCGCTTGTTCTCAAACTGGAAGTCGTAGCGCTTCTTGCCGTTCTCGTCCACCTTCTTTATTATCTTGCCCTTGGTGATGGTCTTGGGCAGCGAGATACCCTCGTCATCGTCTTGCAGACCGGTGAATATCTCGTATGGATAACCGTCGAGCAGTCCTACGAAGGCCACCCACTTCTCCTTGTTGTTCTGGAATCTCACCACGTCGCACACCAGTTCCTTCGGTCTTACCTCCGTCACCTGTGGCGGTTCGCAGGTGTGCTTCTTCTCCTGTTCGTCTTTCTTCTTGTCCTTCTTCTCCACGGCGATCATCACTCCCGAGCGCGATCCGTCGCGGTATACGGTGCATCCCTTGCATCCCGACTTCCATGCCTCCACGTAGAGGCGGTTCACGAGTTGCTCGTCCACGTTGTTCGGCAGGTTTATCGTCACGCTGATGCTGTGGTCCACCCATTTCTGTATGGCTCCCTGCATGCGTACCTTCATCAGCCAGTCCACGTCGTTTGCCGTGGCTTTATAATAAGGTGACTTTGCCACGAGTTCGTCGAGTTCCTCCTGTGAGTATCTCTTCTCCGTGTCGTAGCCGTTGACCTTCATCCATGTAAGGAACTTGTGGTGGAAGACGATGAACTCCTCGAAAGAGTCGCCCGACTCGTCCACGAAGTCCACGTGTACGTCGGTATCGTTCGGGTTCACCTTGCGGCGGCGCTTGTATACGGGCATGAACACCGGTTCGATGCCGCTTGTGGTCTGCGTCATGAGCGATGTTGTGCCGGTAGGAGCTATGGTGAGACACGCAATGTTGCGACGTCCGTAAGTCATTATGTCGCTGTAGAGCTGAGGGTCGGCATCCTTTATGCGCAGCAGGAAGGGATTGTTCTGCTCGCGTTCGGCATCGAATATGGCGAAAGCTCCGCGCTCCTGTGCCATCTTTACTGACGATGCATATGCCGACAGAGCCAATGTGCGATGAACGTCAACGCTGAATGCAGTAGCCTCTTCGGTGCCGTAGCGCAGTCCCATGGCTGCAAGCATGTCGCCTTCGGCTGTAATGCCCACACCGGTGCGGCGTCCCTTCGAACTCTTGTCCTTTATCTTCTCCCACAGATGATACTCGGCATGCTTGATGTCGTCGCTCTGTGGGTCGTGGCTGATTTTATCCATTATGAGGTCGATCTTCTCAAGTTCCAGGTCAACGATGTCGTCCATGATGCGCTGTGCCTTAGCTACGTGCTCCTTGAAGAGGTCGAAGTCGAAGCTTGCCTCGGGTGTAAACGGATTCTTTATGTATGCGTAGAGGTTGATGGCAAGCAGTCGGCACGAGTCGTAAGGGCAGAGTGGAATCTCTCCGCAAGGGTTGGTGCTGACGGTTTGGAATCCGAGGTCGGCATAGCAATCGGGAATACTCTCGCGCAGGATGGTGTCCCAGAACAGCACACCGGGCTCGGCGCTCTTCCAAGCATTGTGTACAATCTTCTCCCAAAGCTGCTTGGCTGAGATGTCCTTCTTCACGATAGGAGTGTCAGAATCTATCGGGAACTGCTGTGTGTAGGGCTTGTCTTCAACGGCTGCCTGCATGAACTCGTCGTCAATCTTGACGCTCACATTGGCTCCCGTCACCTTTCCTTCCGTCATCTTGGCGTCGATGAACGCCTCGCTGTCGGGATGCTTGATACTGATGGAGAGCATCAGAGCTCCGCGCCTTCCGTCCTGTGCCACCTCACGTGTGGAGTTGCTGTAGCGCTCCATGAACGGCACCACTCCGGTGGATGTCAGGGCGGAGTTGTTTACCGGCGAACCTTTCGGACGGAGTTGCGAGAGGTCGTGTCCCACTCCTCCGCGGCGCTTCATCAGCTGCACCTGCTCCTCGTCCATTAGCATCACGGCACCGTAGGAATCGGCGTCTCCGTCGAGACCAATCACGAAGCAGTTGGAGAGCGACGCCACCTGGTGGTGGTTGCCGATTCCGGTCATCGGACTGCCTGCCGGCACGATGTATCTGAAGTGGTCGAGCAGTTCGTATATCTGCTCCTTCTTCATCGGGTTGGCATACTTGTTCTCTATGCGCTCCACCTCCCGTGCGATGCGCCAGTGCATGTCTGCCGGCGTCTTCTCGTAGATGTGGCCGAAGCTGTCTTTGAGTGCGTATTTGTTTGCCCACACTCTGGCAGCGAGCTCATCGCCGCCGAAATATTCCTTTGAGGCATGATATGCCTCGTCGAAGGTGTATATCTTGTCTTGTTCCATTGCCAATTTAATTTTCATATTATAGAGATAGATTAGCCTCTATGGTCTTCGTAGAATTGTTTCTGGTTTTGAAGAACGGATGCAAAGATAATCACTTTTATGGAGATACGGAAGGAAAGCGGTAGAAAGTTGACAATAAAAAATGAGGGTGCGGAGAAAGGATAAATTTGGTTAAAATCAACGAAATATTGCTATAGTCCGAGGTAAATATATACCTTTGCATCATCGCTTTCAACATTATACAATAAGCATAAGAAAACATTCGGCTTTACCTTATATTATATATAGGAAGGGCTTGAAACTAAAACAACCATAAAATGGACAATGGCAATAAGTCGGGACGCAGTTCTTATGCATCCCATCATCACTCGGGCAGCCATCACAGAAATAGAAGAACGGACGAATCGGAAATTTTCAAGATGCATTCGCTGACATCCCAGCGTCGCAGGAAACTCATGTCGAAGGTGCTGATGATTGTGCTGAGCATCCTCGCCGTGCTGGTCATTGTGGCGTGTGTCCTCGTGAGCGTTATGTAGGACGGGCGTGTTTGAAAATAAATATTATATTGACAAAGGGAAAAGACATATCTCCTTGTCTACTCGTCTGTTTCCTATAATATATATTGTAGGAATATAGATAAGCCTTGCTATAGTTCGTTCTGTGAGCCTGCGGCTACAGAACGAAGGTCAAAAAAAACTCACGGATATCACACTCTAAGTCTTTGAGC
>OQVL01002397.1_pt1 | contig 11444 bp, 8 predicted proteins | sample 1691501 | NCBI WGS metagenome assembly OQVL01 (sample SAMN03418253, study PRJEB22391) | human gut metagenome | biome: human-gut; feature: organic feature; material: feces | host: Homo sapiens | place: Tanzania | collected 2013-01
AAATCACCCCGTCCTGCACCAGCAAAGCAAGGTGGTTGAAATCACCGCGCAAAATCACAACTACAATGTGCCTGAAAGCATTTGCGAAGTAGCAACCATCACGCACCGCAACCTTTTTGGCGACAATGTCGAAGGCGTTGTGTATAAGGACTATCCTATCATCTCCGTGCAGCATCACCCTGAAAGTTCGAGCGGACCGCACGAGAGTAAATATATCTTCGCTGAGTTTGCGAAACTGCTGTGAATTTTGACATTTTAGCGACTATGAGTGTGGCGGTGCTGTCGAGTTTTTCTCATTGTTATGCAATGTGTGGCGGCTTTAACCTAGCCTTTTTGCGCTTAAATTCAGCCACAAACATAAATCCGCCCTTAAATTTAGCCCCAAAAAATTTCGAGCAAAATCCAAACCTAAATTCAGCAAAAACCGCTCAAATTTCGCCCTTAAATTCAGCGCAAAACGCAAACAACCGCTCAAATTTCACGCGTAATTTAGCTCAAAATTCAGCCCCCTTTGCCCTAATCCTTACTTACCACAGCTTTCGCATCATCGCTTACACACTTTTGGGCGTGATTTTTGGGGCGTTTGGCAATGTTTTAGCCTTTTTAAACAAGGGTGTTTTGTTTTTTGCAGATTGTAGAAGAAAGATTATGGAAAATAAAGGAAAGAAAAAAAGCAATTCAAGGAACGATATATCACTTGACCAAGCAATATTACAGTGGATTGTGGATGATTATGATATTCCTGATGAAAAATCCAGAAAAATAGTAGGCGAAAGTGGGGAGAAAAGTAAATTAATAACATGCAAAATGGTAATGGATTATGTGGAATGCATGAAGCTAACTGGACTTGCCCGGAATACCTATTATAAATATAAGCGGCAGATTCGGGAAGAAAAAACAGAGTAGCTGTTTTACATCCTGCCGGAGATGTAGGCGGCAACAAAAGAACAGGATGACTTTCTAAAAAGAAGACATCTTGTTCTTTTTTGATTTTGTAATGAAAATGGACAGCTATGCTGTCCAACTCAATCGCTATAATAAGGCTATAAAAAGAGAAAAAGCTGTTAGGAGGAAGAATGCGATGAAAAAGACGTTGGTGTTCCTGTTAGGGATGGTATTTGTGTTGAACTTGCTGCTGGTGATTTACATGGTAAGCGAATGCATGTCTCCGCGTCAGGTGATGTACACCTTCACAGACAGCGTGCGCGATACAGTTTACCGCTTAAATCGCGGCTGGAATTTTTGAAAAATAACTTGACTTTTTGTGAGATGGACAGACAAGCTGTCCATCTCTTTTTATAAAATAAAATTGTGCAAGAAAACAAAAAGCTTTTTTGATTTCCGTGAAATAGCGGAATTTCATATAGAAAATTGCGATATCTGATGTGCTGTGCTACAATAAAAAGAAAAGAAACGTGTATGCAGTTATAATGTATTGGATTGTATAATCTATTTAGGCGCAGTGGAAAAAACTTTTTGCGGGTCAGGCAGACCGCCTGAAAAACGAAGGAGGAAATGCAATGTCTGAATCTGTGCTCCAGAAGACGGGCTTGGAGGTGATCCGGCAGTTATCCGGCCAGAAGGAGCTCAGCGAACTGCCGGAATTTCAGCAGCGGCTGGGATTTTTCAAAAAGCGCTTTGAGGATGATGAGTTCCGGATCGCAGTGGTGGGCGAATTCAGCTCCGGCAAGTCTACATTCATCAATGCGCTGATCGGCAGGGATGTGCTGCAGCATGCCTCGCTGGAAACGACGGCTGCCATTACACAGCTGATCAATGTCAGGCAGGAGGATTCACGCTGCGGGAAAGGATGCGTAAAACTGAGTGATGGCAGCACGGTACATCTGCAGGAACTGGATGAACTTGTAGAATATACCACCACGTTCAGCAAACGGCTGAAGGTTGCTGCCGAGGTGGTGCAGGTGGAATTGTTCCTTCCGCTGATGCCGTCCGCTGAGCCCATTGTGATTGTGGATACGCCAGGCTTGAACGGTATGGCTGGTGGACACCGGAAACGGACGATGGAACTGGTGCAGCAGGCCCATGCCTGCATTTACATGCTTCCACAGCGCGGCCTGGCGGATACGGACATAAGCTCTTTGCGGCAGCTGGTGCTGATCCAGAAAAAGTTCATCTTTGTGCAGAATTTTATCGACACACTGAACGAAGACGAAGGTGACACGCTGGAGAAAAAGCTGGAGGAGCAAAAAAGCATCCTTCAGGAAAAGGTGTTTCAGGATGTCCCTGAGGCAGAGTTTGAGCTGTGCGGCGTTTCCGCACTGCAGGCGCTGAATGCACAGGACCGCAATATCCAGCGGATGTACAAAGATGGGCCGCTGCTTACCGAAGCAAACCGCGCGGTGCTGTACAAGAACTCGAACTTTGACCAGTTTCGTTTGCTGTTGAAGGAGACGTTCCGGCCGGATGCGCTGGAAAAAATCAAGTATGGCAGCAGTGCGCGTGCACTGGCTGACTGGCTGGGCCAGCTGACAGAGCAGGTGGAACAGCGCAGAGAGCGGGTCGATGCCCTCTATGCGTCCAGTCAGGATCGCTTTGCTGTGGAAAAGCTGGAAGCACGGGCAGAGAGCATCCGGAAAAACCAGAAAGAAAATGAGACCCGACTGCAGAATTTTGTCCTGGCCATGGGAATGGAGCTGCGGAGAGAAGAAGCCGCAGCCGCCCACGCAGTCCGCGAAGCTGTGAGGAGTTCCACAAATCAGGATATCAGCAGGTATGGGCAGAACCATAAATACAAAGAAGAGCTCGCCCATTTGCAGAGCTGGCAGAAAACCACGCTGGCCGGTGATATGGAATGGATGCTGAATGCAAAGTTCGTTAAGCTGCAGGAAAATCTTGAGGATAAGATCGAGGCTGTCCGGCAGCAGCTGCAGGCCCGTGTGGAAGAGTATGCGGGCGGTGCCGAGCTGAAGCTGAAAAAGGCCCGGTTTGAAACCACACAAAAAGTGGGCACCGGCTTTGCAGCAGAGAAAAGTGACATTGAAAGGATGGAAGAGAAACTGAAAAAGATGCGGGCAGAGGAAGCTCCTGCTCGGGAAAAGATGGAACACCTGAAAGGCGAGGTCGCTCCTGCACAGCAAAAGGCAGAGGCCGGATGGTACAGCTGGATGGCAGAGTACAACCGGTTCCTGACAGAACAGAGTGAGCTTGGCACAAGACCGGAGGCATGGAAGGAGAAAAAAATCGAAAGCAAACCGCGCGGAGGGCTTTTCGGATGGCTCTTGGGCCCAAAAGAGATCGTCACGGAAAAAGAAAACGATGACCTTGGAAAGATGTGGGACAAAAGGAAAGCAGAACTCAACGAGCTTTATGAAAAAGCAGACGAGCTGGGAGAAAAAGCCAGGGAGCTTCAAGAGCAGGCAGAAGAGGTAAAGCAGCAATACGCCAGCGCCAAAGATTTTTACGGGACGCTTGAGAAAAAGATCCGGGATAAGCAGCAGGAACTGGAAGAGCAGCAGCGTAGCCTTGAGATCAAAATACAGACCGATACGATCAACTACCTGAACCTGTGCAAAAACGGCCTGAGAGAGCAGGTAGAGGCATACCTGGCGGATGACGGCGAACCGGCACAGCAGATGGCAGAGATCATAGATGAGCGCATCCGGAAGATGGAGCAGAACTATACGGAACAGGCGATCCAGGCAATGAGAATTGCGGTAAGCGGCCAGCTGCAGCGGCTTGAAGCAGTAAAGGCCGGGCATCGGTCAGAACTGCAGGATGAACTGGAACAGCTGGCGGCAAGCGTGGATCAGCTGCGGAACATGCAAAAAGAAATGGAGGAAAAACTGGCATGACGGATTACAAACAGGTGTACACACAGCGCAAAAATGAAGTGACTGCGTTTCTGGCGCAGAGCATTCAGGAGGTAAGGGCACTTGGCCGAAGCGACGAGGCACAAAGCCTGCAAGTGCTGATGGACAATGTGGAAAAAGATGTGTTCAGCATTGTGGTGGTGGGCGAGTTCAGTGCCGGTAAATCGACCTTTCTGAATGCAATGATGCATAAAAGGGTGCTGCCCAGCAATTCCGGCGAGACAACGGCTACCGTCAACTTCCTGCGTCACGCATCCTGCGCGCCGAACGGTGAAGCCGGCATCGTGTACTACCGCAGCCCGGAAGGCCGGACAGAAACGCTGCAGGATCTGGAGCTTTCCACGGTAGAAAATGTGGTCAGCACAAAGGGGGACGACGGCGAGGATACGGTTGCTGCCCGCATCGACCACGTGGATCTCTTTTTCGACTCGGATTTTCTGAAAGATGGTGTTATGCTGGTGGACAGCCCGGGTCTGAGCGGCCTGGCTGCGCATCACCGTGAGATCACGGAAGAACAGATCCGCCACTCCAATGCGTGCATTTTCCTGTTCAATGCGTGCCAGCCGGGTTCCAAGAGCAACTTTGAGTTCCTGCACGATCTGAAAAACTGGAATTCCAACACCTTCTTTGCCCTCAACAAGGTCGATCAGATCAACGAAGGCGAGGGCAAATCCGTCGAAGAGGTGACGGAGTATATAAAGAAAACATATTGCGAGCAGTTCCCGGAAGAAAAAGAAATGCCTCATATCTGGCCAATCTCGGCCAAAAAGGCATTGGCAGCCCGGGATAAAAGCATCCAGAAAATCAAAGGCCCCTTCGGCGTACAGCCGATCGAGACGGAAGAAGACCGCAGAGCGCTGGAGAACGCTTCACGGATGGAAGCCTTTGAAGACCGCCTGTGGGACTACCTTACAAACGGCGAGCGTGCACGGGATCAGCTGTGCGGCCCGCTGAACCGTGCGCTGAATGCTCTTGGCCGGGAAGAAGCTGTGCTGGACGACCAGATTAAGGCATTGAACCAGCAGATGGGCAGCGAGGAACTGGGCCGACAGCGCGACGCCCTGCAGAAAGAGATCGGCGAGCTGCAGGACAGCATGGATGGCAACAGTGCCGAACTGAGCAACTCGATCCGCACAGCGGTGCGTGACCTGTTGGAGAGTGCCGATGCAAAGTGCAGCGCGCTGCGGAGTTCTGTGAGCGAGGAGATCCGGGAGCAGGATGATCCGGAGGATTTGGAACTGTACAGCCTGGAACTGAGCCGGAAGCTGAAGGATAAGTATAACCGGATCGCACGGTATATGGACGAGGAACTGCGCGATAAACTGATGGAGATCGTCAGCATCGAGTACGGGAAATATGCCGGCCAGCTCACCCAAAAGCTGAACGAAAGCGACATGCCTTTAGAAATCCGGCTGGAACCCAAGACGTTTGAGGTGACGATGCAGGCTGGTAAGAACCAGGAGGCCGTATACGAAAAGGCCTGCAAAGAACTGTCGGATAAGATCCGTGCGCAGGAAGCAAAGCGCGACCAGCTGGAACTGGATTTTATCCAGGCCGCTGAAATGGAACAGGAACTGCAGAAAGAAAAGACCCGGCTGGACAAAATGGAACAGAGCCGGGATGAGTTCCGCGATACGTTCCATATCCCGGACCCAAAGGTAAAAACAGAGCAAAATATTAGCAAAAAATGGCGTAAAGGTCTGATCGGCATTGTTGCCACAGTTCTTATCGGCAAAGAAACCATTGTAGAAGAGAAAATCACACCCGACACAGCAGAAAAAGAAGCGGCCGAAAAGGAACGTAACAAGATCGTTGGGGAGAAGGATGACGCGATCAGCGCAGAAAAGGAAAAGATCAGCGGCCTGGAAACCCAGGCACAGGGTATGGAGAAGAGCACTGTCCTGAAAGGCCGCAAAGACCAGGAAGAGCGCAGGCTGGCGCAGTTGAGACAGGAAAGATCGGAGTTGCTGGCAAAGCAGAACCGTGAAATGAGCGTCGATGCCCAAAAACGCCTGCGGCAACTGCGCTTCCAGATTCTTGAAAAGGTGGACGAGAACTCGGGCGAGATCCAGGACAGCATCCGGAAGTACCTGCGAGAGCGTCAGGGCACATATGTGGACATCGTGGCCAACCTGGTGAATATGAACCTGAGCAGGGAACTGGAACAAAAGCAGACCGAGCTGGATCAGATCATCCAGACGATCAAGAGCGACAGTGAGACCAGAGCACAGAAGCTGGATGCTGCACAGAAAGATCTGCAGCAGACCAGAGCCCTGATAAAGACCGGCAGCTGCCTTGTGCAAGAGCTGCAAAGCAGCATGAAGGCAACGCTGGACAAAGAAAAGGTGAAGGAGTAACCATGGAGTTTGAAGCGCTTATACGTGCAGCAGAGCAGTTGAAATGGGCCGAGGAAAAGCAGCGGCTGGAAGAACTGCAGCAGCTGGAAAAAGACAAAAACTTTTTTGTGGCTTTTGTGGGCTGCTTTTCGGCAGGAAAATCCCACCTGATCAACAATCTGCTGGGCAGGGAGCTGCTGCCCTGCGGCACCACGGAGACCACTGCGGCACTGACCTATATCTGCTACGGTGAAGAGGAAAAAGCACTGGTCCACTGCACGGACGGCACCGTCCGGCAGATCACGCTGGAACAGGTGCGGGACATCGATCAGCGCAAGAAAATCTGGGACCCCGAGACACTGGAATATCTGGAAGTGTTCCTCAAAAGCGAACTGCTGCAGGGCGGCATGATACTGCTGGACACGCCGGGCTTCAATACGGTCATCCAAAGGCACGAGCAGATGCTGGCCCGGTCGCTGGCACTGGCGGCGCGGGTGGTCTATGTGATGGGCGGTGCACCCGGCAGGGTCGATCTTGAAAAGCTGACGCAGATGAAGGCCAGCGGCCTGAACATTGCCTGCGTGCGGACACGGCTTGACGAGCTGGACCCGGAGGAAGAAAGTCTGGAGAGTGCCTGTGCATTCACCTGCAAAGCACTGTCCCGCTGCGGGATAGATGACGAGAGCTGCTATTTTGTCTCCAACATGCCGGAGTCGGAATACTACGCACGGCTGGAACCGCTCAAAGCCATGCTGGCAGAGTACGGTGCCCACGCACAGGAGCAGCTGGCAGAAGCCGTTGCAGCGCAGACGAAACTTCTGGCAGAGCATCTGTATGCCGGGCTGGAAGAGCGCCGTAAGGTGCTGGAAGCAGCAGGCAGTGCCGACAAGACGGATGCTCGGAAAAAGCAGGACGAACTGAGCAGACAGATCCGGCTGCTGAACCAGACGGCTGAGGACCGGCAGGAGCAGATGAACCGGCGCGTGCAGGAAGCACAGCGGAAGCTGGATGGCACGGTGACCCGCCAGATGCAGGAAGACCTTGAAGAATCGGCCGAACGCATCCGCGCCAGCGATGGCGATGAAAAAGAAACGAAGGAGCTTATCCAGAAGGAGGCCCAGCGTCAGGTGGTGCGGCTTGCACAGCACATCAGCGAGGTGAGCGATCAGGATCTGCAGCAGACCAACACCGAGCTGAAAAAGGCACTGGAAAGTGCGGCGCTGGATAAGCTGCCTGGAATGACAGCCGAAAACTTTGCTGCCGCCTGCCAGCAGGAAGATGACGAGATGGCAGAGTTGAAGCGGCAGCTCTGGGAACTGAAGGAAAAGCCAAAAAAGCTGGAAGCCCGGATCGCTGCAATGAAGGACACGCCGGAGTATGAACAGGCGCAGCGGCTAGTCCTTACCGCCCAGAACAATCTGGAAGCGGCGCAGATGGCGTGCGAACAGCATGGCCCCTATGTCCCGCAGTATGTATACGAGGAGCAGAAAGGCCTGAAACCGTCGGAGATCGCTGGCGGCCTGGGCCAGATTGCTGAAATAATGCTGGTGACCATGACCGGAGCCCAGCTGGGTGCCATTGCAGGCAATGTGGGAATGAAGCTGCTGACCTCAAACGACGCGCTTATGAAGCCGCTGGGCAGTCTTTTGCAGAGCATGGCAAAAAGCGGACTGATCGAAAAAGCAGACACCATAAACGATTCGGTGATCAAAGCGCGCTGGCTGGATAAGACATTGAACGCCATAAGTCCGTCGCGGGCAAAGGCAAAGGAGCAGGCAGCCTATACGCAGATGGCCAGAAAGGTGACCGGCCAGGTGGTGGCGGGCGGCGTTTCAGCGGTGGGCGAGTTCAAAAAGGCACAGAATTATCATCCGGAAGATATGAACAACAGTGAACCCAATTTCTTGGATATGATCAGCCTTTCTTACTGGACGACGAAGCTGGGCGAGAAGCTGGATACCCCGCCCAGAAAGGTGGAAAGCGTCCAGCACGCCAAAGAATGGCAGGAAACGCACGAGCAGCTGGAAAAAGATCAAGCCCAAAAGCAGCAGTTCCTTGCGGCGGCCAAACGGCAGGCAGACAGCTTTTCTGAGCAGGAAGAAGAACTGAAAGCAGAAAAGCAGGCTGCTGAGGCAGATGCAGCAGCAGTGGAACAGGAATTGGTGCGCTGCAGCAGGGAAGCGGAAGCCAAAAATAAGGCGGACGCTATGAAAAAGTGGCGTGAAGAGTGCAGCCGGTGGTATTGTGACCAGCTGCAGCCAGAGCTGGAACAGCAGATCGCAGCGGCCCGCGCGCAGCTGCCGGAGCGGCTGAATTACTATCAGGCAAAACGGCTGCAAGCGGTACAGGGCCGCCTGCAGGAAAAACAGGCAGAGCTGGACCAGCTGATGCATGCGCCGGAAAGCAGCAATGCCCAGGAACTGCAAAAAACTGCGGCACTGCAGCAGCAGATCAGGGAGGAGTGTCTGAATGGCTGAACAGTTGCAGCCGGACTGGGCCCTTACGGGTGATCAGGCACGCTATGATTTTCTGGCCTGGATGCTGGAATGCAGGCCGACCCTGGAATGGAGACAGGGGCCGGTCTGGGTAAAGTACGGCGATGAGCCGGGAATTGTCCACGCGGATGACGGCTGGCAGGCTTCTTCCCGCTGGATGATCCCCGGAATGACGGCCCTTGTCCTGCCGGAAAAGGCAGAGCTGGACATGTTTCCGCTGAAGCCGGATACACAGCTGCTGATCTTTGAAAAGTCCACGTTTGGCCGGAAGGATACATACGATACGATTCAGAAGAGCCAGAAAAGCGGCCATCCGGTACGGATCGTCCTTCTGGATGAACCGCTCCACCGCAGCAGTACAGATTTGGACGCCGACGCTACCCAGTCTGCAGCCCAAAGGCAGTGCGGGCTTTACCGCAGCGCCGGAAAAGACGCCGTCTGTATTCCGCCGCCCCCAAAAGGGGAAGGCGGGCCGGTGCTGGCCGTGCTGAATGGCCGCGAAACGGACAGCCAGCGCTGGAAACGGCAGCTGTGCAGACAACTGGACAGCATCTGGTCACTGCGGGAACTGGTGCCGGAGGAGCTCGACCCGTTCCCGTGGGATGATCTTGCAGCGCACCGATACGTCTATTCGTTCGATGCATTCAAGTCCACAGGGCAGAAGAGCATCTGGCTGGCCTACGTGTCGCTGATGGAGCATATGCTGTTTGACGAGCAGCCATCCGGCTTTCTGAAATGGGCGGAGGGCTATGATGCACGGCTTGGTATTTCCAAGCTGCTGCAGCCTTCTTTCTGGAATGTGGAACGCGACCGGCAGGTGCGTGAAAAGCGGCTGCGCATGGCGTACAGGCAGGCGGTGCAGGACCCGGCACTGGCCGAAAAAATGCTGGCCAGCATCACCGCGGAAGAATACGACCGGCAGGTGGCACGGGAAGGCTTTATTGGCAAGATGACCATCGCTGTACAGAATTACCTGAAAAACACAGCACCGCTCATCCTGCAGAAATGTGCATGGGAACGGTATGAACAGATCAGAGGAGCATTAAAATGAAATGGATCTATGAATTGGCGGCTGCACTTTTCTTTGCTGCAACCGGATACCTTGCCGCAGGTGCGGCACCGGATAAAACCGTGGGCGCGGTCGTGGGGATCTGCCTGTTGCTGGTGGGCGCAGTGCTGCTGGCTGCTGGCCTGCAGGGTCTGCTGAAAAAGTGGCAGGAATGCCGTACAGCCGAGCAGGAACAGGCAGAAAAACATGCGGCAGAGCTGAAAGGCACCATGGATGCCCTGCAGGCAAAGCTGCAGACCCTTTGCGAAAGCACAGCGGCTGTGCAGACGGTGCTGACCGGAGAACGCGATGCCGCTGCGAGCTATTATAAGGCGCAGCTGGAACAGGAAAAGAACGAGCACGCAGCTCTGCTGGAAAAGCTGAAAAAGCACTGGGAAGCGCAAGATCGGACTGTCGGGACGATTTATGGAACTTGTCTGGGGCTGAAAAATGACATCAATACCTTTTGCAAGAACACCCAGACAGCCGTGGGAAGTGTGCAGGATGCACTGGAAGGCAGCGCAGGTAGGCAGGAAAAGGCAATTGGTAATCTGTGCAAGGATATGCGGACTTGCCTGAATAATGCGTGTGATCATGCAGAAGAACAGCAGACGGCGCTGACGGGGGCCCTGCAGCAGGTAAACGAGGATAACCGCACAAAACTGGACCAGATCCTCAAGAACTATGCACAACTGACAGCGCAGGATGTGGAGGTGCTCAAAGCGCTTGGCCTTGGCGTGGAGGAAAACGATGGCTGAAGAACATTTCCTGACGCGGCAGACAGAGCAGCAAAAACAGCTTTTTGCGGCGGCGCAGCGCTGTCGGGCACGCTGGAACACCGAGGAAAATCTTATGCTGGTGGGACTGGCTGGCACGGATGAGCAGCGCCGTAGGCAGCAGCTGGCGGAAGTTGTGTACCGCAGCGTGGAAAATGCGCTCCGGTTCAATCAGTATCGCCGTGCAGTCTGGTATCTTGCGGCCTACGAAGCATTGTGCCGGCAGGTGTTCTTGCCGGAAACCTTGCAAAAAACAAAAGAGCGGCTTGAAAAATGGCTTGAAAAGTAAGCTGTGGGAGGAAAAAACGGTGCACAATAACAGGTTGGACCGGCTGCTGTATATTCAGCAGATCTTGGTACAGGGCAGTGTGCTGAGCAAGCAGCAGACCGCTGATCGTTTTGGCGTAAGCGAAAAAACGATCCAGAGAGATATCGACGCACTGCGCAATTATTATGCAGACAGTGAGCCGCGCCGGGAGATCTTGTATAACTCTGCAAAGGGAGGTTATCTGCTGGACGACACGCTTTCGCGCTTTTTGACCAGCAGCGAGATTTTTGCAGTATGCAAGATTCTGCTGGAAAGCCGTTCTATGGTCAAAGAGGAAATGTTCCCCATTCTGGATAAGCTTGTGGGAGCTTGTACGCCGATGGACCGGCTGAATCAGGTAAAAACCCTTGTGAGCAACGAGCGTTTCCACTATGTTGAGCCGCAGCATGGCCGGAAATTTATTGAAAATCTGTGGGAGATCGGTACAGCAATAGAAGATCACAATATTATGGAAATAACCTACTGCCGCACCCACGATGGTGAGACCCGTGTGCGCACTATCGAACCGGTGGGCATCCTGTTCAGCGAGTATTATTTCTATCTGGCGGCGTTTATTGAGGGCATCGACAAGGAAAAGCACTTCAAGAATCCACAGGATGATTCTCCGACGATCTACCGCATCGACCGCATC
>OQVL01002398.1_pt1 | contig 11440 bp, 12 predicted proteins | sample 1691501 | NCBI WGS metagenome assembly OQVL01 (sample SAMN03418253, study PRJEB22391) | human gut metagenome | biome: human-gut; feature: organic feature; material: feces | host: Homo sapiens | place: Tanzania | collected 2013-01
GAGGGGGAAGTATCCTTCCCTGACAATGTAGGCAACGCTCTTGATTTATTGTTGTGGGCGGGGTGCTGTCGTCGGTTAATTGGATGAGGGCTCGCTCAGTTAAGTTGTTAGCTAAGTCGGCAACCGTACAAAAAAGCATAGCTGGTAAAGTACCTTTCCAAGGTCAGAACGCGCCGCAGAACTTAGGGTAAATACATGCAGTAGTATAAAAAATCATTACCGAGCCATTTACCCCCATTTAAAATGCATTTTAAACGGCTCTACGGCGAAGTTATGTTATAAGGCTAGTTAACTGCGTCCTTAATCAAGTAGCCCAGGTCGGGAGCCATGACCAGCTCTTTCAAGCGTTCAGTCACGCGAATGCGGTAGGCACCCTCTACGCCAGTATTTTGCTCGGCGATCAGCATAGTCTGGCGAGTGCCATACTCGGCGGTCATACCGAAGCTAGGCATATCATTCAGACCGGCGCCGGGCGCAACGTAGAGTAAAGCAATATGTTTGCCCCAGGCGCTGACGATATTGGCCGACTTGCCACGGTTGGCAGAATTGACGCGAGCTTTACCGATCAGCAATTTATCTACACCCAAAATGTTGGCTAATTGCTGAGCGCTAACCACGCCGCCAGCATCGGCATAAGGGTACACAGTGCGGATAATCTTGGGATGGAACTTCAGCACGTCGAAGACCTGTTCGCCCATAACGATAACGTTAGGCCTAAAGAAAGGCACTTTTAAGCCGTCATCGATAACTTTAAGCGGATCGGAATTGGCGGCGCTAAAGTTGCTAGAAGCGGCCAAAGTGTTGACATTGCTGTTGGCGTAGGAGCTAGCGTTAAAGATTAAGTCGGCCATACGGCGCTCGCGGCCCAAAGTCATAAGCTCGGTAAGGTAAGCGGTAGTCTTGCTCTGCAGGTCAAAGCCATCTAAAGCAGTGGCCTTAATATCAGCTACAGGAATAACTTCACTTAAGCCATAGCCTTCCACGGAAGCGGTTTCAGTAGTAAAGCTGAGCTCGACTTCGTTGGGTACGCCTTTGCGGCCGATCTTGGTTTCGGGGATGGTTAAATACAGCTCTTTAGGGAAGACGCGATACTTGAAACTTTCGGCCGGAGCTTGCACGCGAGGCAAAATCTGGTCGGCAATGTAGGCGTCATTTTTGTAGGCCAGGCTAACGGCGGTCAGCTTGGCATCTATCGGAAAAGGATAGTTATAGCTCATCTATTTCTCCTTAGCGCAGAAGTACGCTGACATACTCGCCAGCGGAAGAGGTAGTGCTGACCGCTAAACCGACAGCTACAGAAGCTGCAGCGGCGGGAGTTGAAGAGCTGCCGCTAGCGTCGCCGCCTTCAGCTTGGCCTTGGGCGTCACCATCGGCAGATTGGGTGGATGCTTCAGAAGCAGCAGAAACGGCTACAGCCTGGCCGTGCTCGTTGACGGTAACTTCGGCTCCGGCGCTGATAGCTTCAGCCGCTTCTACCTCGACAACGCCCAGCAAAACAACGTCTACAGTTTGGCCAGCCGAAGCGGCGTTGCGATCGATGGCGCCTAAAATAGGCTTGCTGCCGTCGCTAGCTTGAGCCACAGTGCCGTCGGCTTTGGCTACCACAAAATGGTAAGCGCCGATGTCGGAGCTGGCTTCAAAGCTTTTAATTAAGACAGGATTGTGCATTAGCGGCCTCCTTCCATAACCATACGCACGGCACGGCCTAAATCCAGGCAACAACCTTTGGCGGCTTGCTCATCTACTAAGCCCCTGGCCTTGATGGCAACTTCTCTGGGAGTAAGCATCTCGACAGAGTGGCCGCAATCTTCCGAAGGGGCGGCAAAACTGATAAACAAGTTGGGATTCCTAGGCAAAGCGATATTCAAAAAGCTTTTAAAGCTGTTTAAAACACTGTTTTCAGGGGCTGCGAAATTAGCTTGATCACTGGCAAACAGGCCTTCCATAGTACAAACCAACGGAGTTTTGGCTACAGGATTAAGTCGGCCCTCACGGATAAGCTCGTCAGCATAAGCGGCGAACTCGGCTTTGCGATTCTTCTCTTGCTCAACGTTGAGAGCGTTTTCTAAGCTCTTAATGTGGCTTTCCAGCTTCTTTACTGTCTCCTGGAATTGTTTTTGCTGGCTTTCCAAGTCGGATAAAGATACTTCCGGCTCAGTCTTTTGCGCTGCATCGGCGCGTGAACTCTGCATCTCAGCTTCACTTTCAGCAGTTTTAGCCTCAGCTTCAGGCTCAACCTGAACTTCCTCAGCTTGCTCTTGAGCGGCAGCCTGTTCGGTCTGGACGGTTTCGGCGGTGTCCATGGTGATAAATTCTCCTTTATCGGCAAATTGAATATCTTCCAGCCCCTTAACAGCCGGTGCAGCGGCTCCTAAGAAGCCGACATGGCGAAAAGTGCCGTCAGAATTGAAAGAAATTGAGCGATTCTTGTAGAGCCCACGCCTTACGAGGTCGGCAAATTCGTCGGCCACTCGGGAGCAGCGGGCTTGTAAGGTCGGCCCCTGGCGGCGGAATTGTTGGATCCAGCCGAAAGCCGGGGCGTTTAGGGTGGGATGGCCGACAACGATAGGCGCCGAGTCGCTTTGGTAGCTGGCAATAGCCTTGTCGATGTCGGCTTCGGTAAAAGTGCGCCACTTGCCAGAGTGGTCAAGGTGAGTGCCGCAGCGGAAAACGTCAAACCAATCGGTTAATCCTGGCATAAATAGCTAACCTCCAAGGGCAGCCGCTTTTGCTTCTTAAGCAATTGGCTTAAAACGGTGTGCAAAGCGTCAAAATCGCGGCCTACTACGCCGATGCAACCAGCGGTGCCGACCGCTCCGGCGTCTCTATGTAAGCCAATTTCGGTGCGGCGGCCTTTGCCATTAGGCGCGTAAATAGGATCGGGCAAAATGTGGTAAAACTTGCCTTCGATGCCTTTAGTAGCTACAAAATAGCTTTGCAAGTCGATTTCGTAGGAGCCAGGCGGAATAGGTGCGCACTGGTCAAAGTAGCGTCCGTAAACTTGGCGGCCAGGTGCGCCGGAAGTGGCTTTATACTCGCGCCCATTCAAAATAAAGACGCCGTCAATAATGTTGGATTGAGCCTTTTTAGGCAAGCGCAGAACAAAATAAGCTTTTAAGTCCTTTTCCTGCGGCCCGAAGTACACCTTATCGCGAGTTTTATCGTAGTTAAACGCAAAATCCACGCGCTTGGCGACTTCCTTTAAGATAGGCACGACGTCTTCGCTCGCTTCGATGGGCTCTCGCCAGTTGTTGGTTGGGCAAATTATTCTAGTCAAATTTTACTGCCTCCATCGCGCCGCCAGCTTAGCTTTGGGTAATTTAGGAGGAAGAAACCCCAGAGCTCAGCCGACGGCTGCCGGAGCCCTTTATCGTTGCGATGAGTTTCGGCTCCGCAGCCAGTGTACTCAAATAGAAAAAGCCGTTCTCCTAAACTTCTTTAGGAAAGTTCTTTAGGAGACGGCTTTTTGCGCCTTTAGCTATGTTCAAAAGAAAAATAGCGAGGCATACCCATGGATTCCAGTATCTTGCAAGACCTTAGTATGCTTGGCGGCGGTGGGTTGATGTTTATCGCTTACTACGTGCTGCTCCAAGCTACGTTCCGAATGATAAAAACGCTAATCGACCGTTCTGTCGATTCTTTTACTGCAGCTATAAATCAGCAAAACCAAAGCTTTTCTGAAGTTATCAACCAGACGACCGGCTGGTTTGATCGTCTGACTACTCGCCAAGCCGTTATCGATGATCGCAACTACAAAGCCATCAGCCAGCAATTGGAAACGCTGCAATTTTTGGTCAACGCCGTCAGCCGTTTAGAAACCAAACTCGACAGCATAAAGGAGGATCACCATAAATGACTTCCTTAGAAAGATTGCAATTAAAAGGCGCTTTATTTGAGGCTAACCGCAAGGCCGAATCTTTGCGCTTAAATATTAAAGGCACGGCTGTACTGATTCGCAACGAGCTTAGCACTTATAAAATGCTCCATTTAGACGAAATTAGCTTGGAGCAATTGGACGCCAATTATTCCCTTTTTAAAGATTCTTTGCTCAAACTGCGCCAAGTTGAAGCAGAGATCGAGACCTTAAAGGAAGAGCTCCAATGAAAAGTCCCGAGTTTGTTGAGCAAGCCAAAAGCCTTTACGTCTACGAACAGCTCAGTTTTCGCGAAATTGGCAAGCGCTTAGGCGTTAATGAGCGCACCGTCCGTGTTTGGCGCAGAAATGCTAAAGACTGGGATTTAGAGCGCGAAGCTTTCTTACAAAGCAAAAAAGGCACGCGTGACGAGCTCTACGAGTTTGCTCGCGAGTTGATGAAAAGCATTCGCACCGATTTTCGCAACGGTGAAAAGGTCGATCAGTGCCGACTTTACCTTTTTAAGGCCATATTGCCGTATATATTAACGCCAGGCGATTACGAGAAGACCAAACAAGCCGAAGAAGAAGCCGCCGAAACTACCAGCAATACTACCGACCTGGCTGCCATTATTGCCGCCGCTATGAACATTACTCCCATGGGAGGTAAAGGCGATGGCTAACTTGGCTGACTTCCTTTTCCCATACCAAAAAGAATGGCTGGCCGATACTTCCCGATACAAAATATGGGAGAAAAGCCGCCGTATCGGCGCTACTTACGTACAAAGCCTGGAAGACGTGCTCGACTGCTTGAAAAAGCCCAGGCTAGCCGTCTGGTTCTCTTCGGCTGATGATTCTGCCGCCAAAGAATACATTATTTATTGCGCCCACTGGGCTAAAGCCGCTAATGCCGTGGCCTCCAAAGTTAGCGAAGAAATTATGGACGAGCGCGACGACATCACTGTCTATAATATCAGCTTCAAAAACGGCAGCCGGATAAATGCCATGAGCTCCAACCCTAAGGCCTTCCGCTCTAAGGGCGGTAAAGTCGTGCTCGATGAGTTCGCTTGGCATAAGGATCAGCACGCTCTTTGGGCGGCGGCACGTCCGGTTATTACCTGGGGCTATGATGTACGCATTTTAAGCACCCATAACGGAAGGCAAAGCCTCTTTTACCAGTTTTTGCAAGAGAAAAAGGACGGCCAACAAGTTTGGAGCCGTCACAAAACCAGCATTTTTGACGCCGTAAATCAAGGCTTGGCTGATCGCTTAACGGAAAAGCACTTGACTGAGCAAGAGCGCCAACAATGGCTCACTAACGAGCGCTTAACTTGCGCTAATGAAGACGTTTGGCAACAAGAATACTGTTGCAAGCCGTTGGATGAAACGAGCGCTTTCCTTACTTACGAAATGATTCTGGCGGCAGAAAAAGCGCCAGAAGAAATATTACAACCGCTCAACCAGCTTAAGGGCGATATATACGTGGGCTTTGACGTTGCCAGAAAGCAAGACCTTAGCGTTATTATCTTGGCCGAAAAAGCTTACAACGCTTTAATCGTGCGCCACATTATTACGCTTAAGAACACGCCCTTTTCCGAGCAAAAGCGCCTTCTTTTCGACATTTTGAAACTGCCCAGCATTAGGCGCTGCTGTATCGACGCTTCCGGTTTGGGCATGAATTTAGCCGAAGAAGCGCAGCAATATTTTGGCGCTTATCGCGTGGAGCCGGTTACTTTCAGCGCTCCAGTAAAAGCCGAGCTGGCTACTGATTTGCGCATCGCTTTTGAAGACCACGCCCTTTTTATTCCTGCCCAGCCTGAATTGCGGGCCGACCTCCACTCAATTAAGCGAGTTACCACTATCGCAGGCAATATTCGCTTTGACGCCGAGCGCAGCGAGACTGATGGCCACGCCGACCGTTTCTGGGCTTTAGCTTTGGCTACTCATGCCGCTAAGAGTGGCGAGGCTGGTACTCCTTGGGTAGTTAGCGGCAGTAGACGCGAGTGCAACAGCCTTTTAATGGGCTTTTAAGACCGATTTAAGGGAGTTTGAATATGGCTAAAAGACAGAATAAAACAGCCGAAAAACAAGCTTTTCAAATAGCAAAAGCCCCAAAGCGCGATTTAGTACAAGAAATAGCCACAGCTTTGCAAGCTGGCTACGCTTACGATCTTAACGCTCTTTTGCTCGATCCCGATCCTATTTTGCAAAAGCTGGGCTATAGCTTCCGTATTTATGATGACGTGCGAGCTGATGCCAAGGTCTCGGCTTGCATCGAATCGCGCAAGGCTGGATGCCTAGCTATGCAGTGGGACTTATTCGGCATCAAAGAAAACGCCACAGCTACCGAAACGATTAAGCAAGCCTTGCTCGATCTGGACATGCCGCGCCTAATTGGCGAAGTTCTAGACGCCTTCCTTTGGGGCTTTCAGCCGCTCGAAGTTACTTGGAAGTACGAAAATGGTTTAGTCCTTCCCGCTAGCGTAGTTGGCAAGCCTCCGTACTGGTTTAAGTTCGATAACGCCAACAATTTGCGCTTTATTTCCAAAGATAATCCCAACGGTTTGGAGTTGCCGCAGTACAAGTTCCTTTTGGCTCAACACCACGCCACTTATACAAACCCTTACGGCGAAAAGGTGCTTTCCAAGTGCTTTTGGCCGGTCGCTTTCAAAAAAGGCGGCTTGCGTTGGTGGGTTACGGCAACCGAAAAATACGGCACTCCGGCTATTTTAGGTAAACTCCCTCGCGGCACCGATCCTAAAGAAATAGCCCAATTCCTCGACAATTTAGAGCGCTTAGTACAAGACGCAGCTACCGTTATTCCCAACGATAGCGCTGTAGAAATTCTCGATGGCAACAGCGGCCGAGGTAGTTCTTCTACTAGTCCACATAAAGAGCTTATCGACCATTGCAACGCTGAAATCGCTCTAGCTATCGTGGGCCAAACTCTCAGCAGTGAAGTGGGCTCAACCGGCTCCTATGCGGCCGCTAAAACGCATAACGACGTGCGAGAAGAGATCGTAGCTTCCGATAAACGCATGATCGAACGCGTCATCCAGTGCCTTGTAGAGTGGACTTTTAACTTCAATTGGCAAGGCCAGGCGCCGAGTTTTGAGCTTTTCCGTGAAAGCGATGTAGATAAAGTCTTAGCTGAAAGAGACAAAATTCTTTACGATAGCGGCCTAAAGTTTACTAAAGCCTATTTTATGAAGGCTTACGGCTTCTCGGAAGATGATATTGAGCTAGACAACGGCCCGGCCGTCAGTTTTGCTGCGCCTACTAAAAAGCTAACTTCCGAAAACTACATGCCTAAAGAGCAAAGCTTGCACGAATTGGCCGGCGACCTTATCCAACCGGTTATTAACCTTATTGAGCAAGGGCAAAGCTTGGAAGAAGTGCGCCGCTCTATTATGGGCCTTTATCGGCAAATCGATACCAAAAAATTGGAAGAGGCCCTGAGCTTGGCCTTTTACATGTGCAATGTAGGAGGAAGCGCCAGTGCCAGCCGATGAGTTTAGCTTTGACATAACGCCCCAGGACGCCATCGACTACCTGAAAAAGCGCCGCAAAACGGAGCTTTCTTGGCACTGGTCAGACGTACAAAAGCAAGAGCATATGCGAGCTTTTACAGTAGCCAAAATGACTTCGGCTACTTTGCTTGATGATGTCCGTAAAAGCTTGGATAAAGCCATGGCGGAAGGCCAAAGCTTCCAAGAGTGGCGCAAGGATATTATTCCCAAGCTGCAGGGCGTTTGGTTAGGCAAAACTTACGGCGATTTGTGGGACGGTATGACTCCAGCCGAGCAAGCTGGCAAAACTCCGCCCACGCCAGAAGAGCGCGATAGAGTTATCAAAGCTAGCCGCTTAGAGACCATCTTTCGCACCAATATGTTTAATGCGTACGCCGCCGGTAGGTATCGCCAGCTTAAGGAAGATGCCGATATTTACCCTTATTGGCGCTATGTGACAGCTAAAGACAGCGCCGTCCGTCCGGCCCATCGAGCTTTGGAAGGCAAAGTGTTTAAGGCTGACGATCCCTTTTGGTCTACGCATTACCCGCCCAATGGCTTTAACTGTCGCTGTATTGTCGAGGCGGTGGATGAGTATGACTTGGAAATGCAAGATCTGAAAGTCCAGGAAGGCGGCAACACCTATTTTGACGAGGAAAGCGGCCAAACCGTCTACCGAGACGCCGAAGGCAAGGAATATCCTTGCGACAAGGGCTGGGATTACAACGTTGGCGAGGATACGACCGGTAAAAAGACTTTAGCTTCCAAAAAGTTCCCGCCGGAGCTGACTAAAGCTGTGCGCGAGGACTTAAAAGCCGAAGCTGAGCGCTTAAAAGCTGAAGCCGAAGAGCTAGAAAAAGCTAGAAAGCAAGCTGAGGAAGAGTCTCGCCGCGCCGATGCAGCGCAAAAGGCTGCCGCTGAAGCTAAAAAACAAGCCGAAGCCGAGGCTAAACGCAAGGCCGAAGAGCAACGCAAGGCCCAAGCTGAAGCCGAGCGCAAAGCTGAAGAACAGCGTAAAGCCCAGGCTGAAGCTGAGCGTAAAGCCAAAGAGCAAAGCAAAAAGGCTGAAACCGAGCAAAAACGTTTCGTGGTGGATGTCACCAGGCCGAGCAAGCCCAGCAAGCACCCTGCCAAGAAGGCCACTACCGAAGAACAGAAGCGCTTTGTTGTGGACGTTACTAGGCCGAGCAAGCCTAGCAAGCAACCGGCTAAAAAAGCTACTGCCGATGAGCAGAAGCGCTTTGTTGTGGACGTTACTAGACCGGATAAGCCCAGCAAACGCCCTGGCAAGAAGGCTACTGCTGATGAGCAGAAACGCTTTGTTGTGGATGTTACCAGGCCGGATAAGCCCAGTAAGCGCCCTGCCAAGAAGGCTGCCACCGATACAAGTGGGAAGCCAATAGTTAGCGATCTTCCAGAAATTTTCAAGAAAGCGCAAGCAAAATGGAAAAAGGCCTCCGTTGAACCGATAGCTGAGCAAAAAGAATTTAATTTCCAGTTAGATTTAAGGAGCTTGGAGCTTGAACATTTTGCAAAATTAGCGAACTTGAAGCAAGGAGACTCTAGCAATCAAAATATTTCAACCCATAAAATCTTATTGACAGCCACTCGCAACAAGTGGGATGACTGGAGCTTGGAATGTTATGAAAATGGAGTAGCAGGCAAGGGAGTTGAATATCTTCTTGCTTACACGTCTAAAGAACCTGTTTTGATAGTAATAGGCACAAGAGATGATGTGTATTTTGACAGAAGTGATCTTTTTTGGGAGACTTTAGAAAAGCTAGCTGGTGAAAAATTGAGTTTTACTCACATTCACCCTAAAGACAATCTGGCTTTTTCTACTATTGACCTTGAAAGCTGCTTTGAGCATAAAAGCCCAGAGTTTAGAGTTGTGTCTGGTAACAGAGTATTATCTTTTAAGCCAGATTATTCCATTTTTAATGAAGCCTCCGCAAAAGAAATTGAAGAATGGGTGGTTCTTGAGACAGCTAGGCTTCTTAGGTTAAAATATCCTCAGGATTACATTAAACGGCTAAATTCGGATGAGCGTTGTTCTTTAATGGGTAAAATACCATTTGAGGGAGAAAAGATCAGAAATAAACTTATAAGAAGAAGACTGCAAAAGTATGGCACTATTAAAATTGAACGATTAAGGAGTGAGAAAAGCGCATGACAAAATTTGAACGTATTTTAGAAGAATATTCAAAGAATGGGGATGACAAAGTACAAGAAATTCTCGTAGAAATTCGTGAATTTATTAGGACAACACAAGCTAAGCCCTATGATTATGCATACACAGCTCTTCGTTTTTTAGGATGTTCAGATGATATTATTTGCGAAGTAATGAAGGAAGAGCATGAAATCGAAAACAAAAAATATGCAAAGTGTATAGTGAATTAGGTGAAGAAGGATGCCAGGAATAGCCATTAAAATAGACCTAAACGAGCTTTATACGCTGGCCAATAGTAAGCGCTGGAAGAGCAGCGAAATCGGCAAAATCAAGGCTGATTTACTAGGCCGGTATTATAAGCGCGAGTTGGAAAACGCTTCTAATCGTGCTTTTGATAGGCAAACTTCTCCCGATGGGCGCACTTGGTTGCCTCGCTCTCCTAAGTACGCCAAGCAACTCAACCGCCGCCGACCGGGGCGCAAGCTTTTAGCCGTCACTTTGCACTTGAAAAACTCCAGACAGTACCAAGTGAGTGGCGATTCCGCTAAGTACGGCAGCAATGTAAAGTACGCCAGAATCCACCAATTAGGCGGAAAAGCCGGACGCCATCATAAAGCCAACATCCCAGCTCGACCTTACCTCGGCTATGACGACTACGCCAAACAAAAGCTCCTCTTTATCACCGAAAAACTCCTACGCCGCCATTTCGAACAATAGAAAAAGGCCCCCTCGATACTCTCGATGATATGTATCCAGAACCATTCTGCCAAAGGATGTTTCTGTTAGGCAATTGTCATGACAGTTACTTTTTTATTTTATATGTTATAAAGAAAGAGCACCCAACTAACGGCATTAGAATACCGCTAGCCAGGTGCTCTCCCTATGGGAATCCCCATCTGGAATCCAGTAGGAGAATATAGAGATACGTAAATATTTACTGGGTAGTTTGTTGTCCTATTATCGATAAAGTCATCAAAAATAGGTACAACAAAAGGGATCAATGTAGAGAAGGGATCGGTCGGGAGTCTAAAATACTGGCACCACGATAATTTAGACCCGTTACGCCAACACAAGCTAATATAGCCTGCGGTAGACTTTCTATCACTGCTTTAAGATCGCTTAAAGGATCGAATTACAGTAAAGAAAGCAGTAGTAGAAGCTTCGGTTTTATCCCCCCTAACCTCAGCTTAGTGACTACAACCGCACTATCAAAGCGCCAGAAGCTGATCCCCCTCCCAGGTCAGCAACGAGCTAACGATGAAGGCGTTGGACGGAGCCCCACAATGTTCCCCCCCAGGACATCGCAATGACTCAAGGACGAGACGCGGTGTGCTCTATATAACAAGCCCAACCGCCCAAGAATAAAACAACCACGAGAGATACTCTATCTCAAAAAGCGACATCTAAACGCATAGAACAAAGCTATGCAAAAAACTGACAGAAGATAAGGTAAAATTACAAATACCGGTAAGTAAATTTAAAGTCGGTCAAAACAATCACAACAGCCCCTCCCACGTCTTCTAGAAACTTTCATTTCCGGCGTTGTCTGGTGTATTCTATTACCTATACCAGTTTCCTTCATATATTTTCAAAAAAAATAAAAAAAATTATTTTTTCATAAATATTATTTCCGATTGTGATAAACGAAAGCCAATTACCATCGTGTTGGCCTATTTAGCTCGTGAGCTCTTAGTTTGGGCCTGTTGGTTGTGCTTGTTGGCTCGTAGTTTTTTTTAGCTTAGAGACGCTGATAATGTCCCGCCCGCCAGTTAACCGTGCCTGTTGGTTCGTAGTTTTTTAGCTTAGATACGTTAATTATGTTCCGCCCGCTCGTTAGCTATTTTATGTTAGCTGCATTTTTTACCATATCTACGCTCCGGCTGACTGGCCTGGCGGCCAGAGGCCTGCG
>OQVL01002401.1_pt1 | contig 11433 bp, 9 predicted proteins | sample 1691501 | NCBI WGS metagenome assembly OQVL01 (sample SAMN03418253, study PRJEB22391) | human gut metagenome | biome: human-gut; feature: organic feature; material: feces | host: Homo sapiens | place: Tanzania | collected 2013-01
TTCACTGGATAATGAATCACTTAGAGAAAATACGATAAATGCCTTTTATAATGGCTATATTAGCAAAATGGTGAACGTATTTTCATTACTATACGAATATACGGACAATAATAATGGATCAGTAGCACTATAATGACATCACATTCAAGGAGATGTCATTATGAAAGAAGCTGAATTTATTAACTATTACAATAACTTAGATCAATATGCAAAGGATAAGATCGATAGACAGTTAATCGATTTAACAAATGCTAAGAAGGAATCAAGAAATTACTGTATCAAGGTTTGTCCAAAGTGTGGTGCAGTTGATCCTGGATTTACAAAAGGTGGAAATGCCAACAGTGGAAAACCTATGCTGAAATGCCGCTGCTGTCATAAACGCTTCACTTATGACAATGGTCAGCTTACACATTATTCACATCAGGACGAATCAAAGTGGGATCAGCTTATCGTAGATACCTTTTCACAAGTGCCAGTAGAAAAATCAGCAGCAAATATGAATATAAGCACATATACAGTCTGGCGCATGCGAATGAAGCTGCTTCATATGCTTGAAAAAATGATTGCAGATACAGTTGTCTCTGGTGAAATAGAACTGGATGAAAAGTATGTACTAAATTCACATAAAGGTGAAAAAATAGATAATTTGAAACCAAGAAAACGTGGTGGTTCAGCTTCTAAAAGAGGACTATCAAGTGAACAGATCTGTTTACCTACAGCAGTGCAAAGAAATGGCACTGCTGTTTTAAAAGCGACAAATACAGCAGCACCGACAAGTGGAGATCTAATGAAACTGCTTTTAAATTATTGGAAAAACGTAAAGGAAAAACTGCTCCTAATGGGAGTAAGGATTATGTTTACCTTAAAAGAAGAGTGTATTTTGTGAAGAAAAATGATGTTAATTATGGGCAGTATCAAACTTTTGAAGAAGCAGAAGCATTGGTATCATTATCTGTGGATTTGGTCCATTTTGTATTTTTCCTTGGGCTTTGTGAATATACTCTTTGCCTGGCTGGGGCTAATCAGCTTTTGCTTGCCATTGCTCTTTGCAATTATTGGCGGTAATAAGCTGTTTTGCAATCGTTATTGTGATAGGGGCCAGTTGCTGAGATTTTTGGGTAGTCAGCTAGGTTTTTCCAAAAGACATGATATGCCGGCATGGATGTATGGCAGGGCTTTTCGCTATGGCTTTATGGTGTTCTTTTTTGCCATGTTTGGCAATATTATCTATACTACATGGCTGGTATCCAGTGGGGCAGCCTCTTTGCAGGAATTTGTTACCTTGTTCTGGACCTTTCAGCTGCCTTGTCAGTGAATTTCATGCAGAGACCGGTTAAAAGCGCTGACATTACGGTTCCTTCACGGATGACATTTTCCTCTCCGTTTCCAAGTACATTGCCGAAGCAGAACCAGGCGATGGCCGCAGCTGCAACGACGAGGAAAATATCGAAACCGATCTTGGCATTGCGGAACTTGATCCCCATGAAGTCTGCGATGGCGGCATCTGTCATCTCGCCGGCAAGCATCCACGCGTTGCCCTTCACTTCCAGACTGATACCAAGGGCCGTGATGACAATGGACAATGCCATGAGCAGCAGCTGCATGGCGTAAGTGCCCGCGGAGATCCAGCTGAACGCCCATATCGAGGCATCCGTCAAAAGACCGAAAACGATGGCTGCCGGTATCTGCATAAGATGCTCAAGCTTGAAGCGGCTGCGGAGCAGCAAGATTTGCAAGACAATGAAAATAAGATGCATGAGCATCGTGTACTGCCCCACAGTACCGATTGTAAATGCGCCTATCTGGAAATGTCCAGCAAGAGAAACCACATAAGGCGGACATGATATAGGAGCTGTGCCGAGATCCGATTTGATGGACAGGGCGACGCCGATTGCGACTAGAATGAGCCCGAAGGTGCCGGTAGCATAACGGGCGAATGACGACTTGATATTTAAGCTGTTCATAAAATTTTAAATCTTGATTGTCAATAAAACGGCGTGCATTCCGCAGCCGAGAAATCAGGCAAATATCGCATAAAATTACTAACTTAGCAAAGATTTGGACGCCAAGAAAACATAAACATTTATATATGAACAAGTTAACAAAAATTGCAATGCTCATGGCAGCTACGGCTCTCGCAGCAGGATGCGCTGAGGGCAATCGTGAAAGAGTCAAGGCAATAGACCTTTCCTACCTTGACACTACCGTATCTCCGGCCGTTGACTTCTACCAGTACGCGACGGGAGGATGGCAGAAGAACAACCCGCTCAAACCGGAATATGCGCGCTTCGGCTCATTCGACTATCTGAACGAGAACAACGAGAAAAGGATCAATGACCTTTTCAAGTCAATGACCGAAATGAAGGCAGCGAAAGGCTCTGTGGAGCAGAAAATCTCAGACATCTACAAGATGGGACTGGATTCGCTCAAATTGAATGAAGAGGGTTTCACCCCGGTGAAGAAATATCTGCACCAGATTCTGGTTGCGGAAAGCAAGGACGAACTGGTAAAAGTGATTGCGGACCTGCATGACAGCGGTGAATCATCATTCTTCGGCACATTCGTCATGTCCGACCTCATGGACAGCGAATCACAGATTCTTTACATCGGCCAGGGCGGTCTCGGCATCGGCGACAGGGACTATTACACGGAGGCTGAAAATGCCGAGATAAAGAAAGGCTATGAGAAGTTCCTTACACGAGTATTCGAGCTCGCAGGCATTCCTATTCCGGAAACAGCTGCAGCAAACGCACTTGCAGTAGAGGACGTGCTCGCAATCAACTCATGGACAAGCGTCCAGGAACGTGATATGGAGAAGCTCTACAATCCTATGTCCACTGAAGAGATAGAGGCGAAATACCCCGGATTCGATTTCAAGGCTTATTTCGCAGCCAGAAACATTCCCGACCAGAAGAAAATCAACGTCAACGAGCCTTCATTCTTCGAGGCATTCAGCAACTATTTCGCCGAGGCGGACCTGAACATGCTCAAGAATTACATGGCCGGACAGCTCATTCAGGGCGCATGCGGCGCACTCAGCGATGACTTCTACGATGCCAGCTTCGATTTCTTCAACCGCCAGATGTCCGGTGTGACAGAGCAGAAACCGAGATGGAAGAGGGCAATGAGCGTTCCTAACAGCATCCTCGGCGAGGCTGTAGGCAAGATGTATGTGGAGAAATACTTCCCTCAATCATCCAAGAAGAAGATGGTCGAGCTGGTAGCCAACCTCCAGACCGCTCTGGGAGAGCACATTGACGCGCTTGACTGGATGAGCGACTCCACCAAGGTGAAGGCTCACGAGAAACTTGACAACTTCACCGTAAAAGTCGGATATCCTGACAAGTGGAAAGATTACTCCACCCTCAACATTGATCCGGCTCTCCCATATTATGAGAACCTCCGCGAAGCCGGCAGATGGTATGTCGCAGACAACATGAGCAAGCTCGGAAAGCCGACGGACAAGACAGAGTGGGGAATGTCTCCACAGACCGTGAACGCTTACTACAATCCGTCCACAAACGAAATCTGCTTCCCTGCAGCTATTCTCCAGCCTCCTTTCTTCAATCCGGATGCTGACGATGCCGTAAACTATGGCGCTATCGGTGTCGTCATCGGACATGAAATGTCACATGGTTTCGATGACCAGGGACGTCTCTTCGACAAAGACGGCAACATGGTGAACTGGTGGACAAAAGAGGATGCCGACAAGTTCAATGCCAAGGCCCAAGTGCTTATAGATCAGTTCAATGTAGTTGAGATTATTCCTGGACTCATGGCAAACGGACAACTTACCGTAGGTGAAAACATCGGTGACCACGGCGGTATCAGCATCGCTTATTCCGCTATGCACAAAGCCATCAGCAAGCACAATCCTGGCCTGATCGACGGCATGACTCCTGACCAGAGGTTCTTCCTCTCATATGCAATCATCTGGGCGCAGAACATCAGGGATGCAGAAAAGGCACGCCTCACCAAACTCGACGTACACTCTCTTGCAGTCAACAGGGTCAATGTCTCTCTCCGCAACTTCCAGGAATTCTTCGACGCATTCGGAATAAAGGAAGGAGACTCTATGTACAGACCTGAAAGCGAAAGAGTCCACATCTGGTAGTGAACGCATCGTCTTTCATATCACATAAACTTCGGTTTCAAGGAAGGATAGCGGTGGTGACCATAGCCATCGCTTCCTTCATCATGATTTTATCGGTAGCCGTATCGTCGGGATTCAGAAAAGAACTGCGAAACGGCATCGCATCCATATCCGGGGATATCAGACTGACGTCTCCGGATTTGAATTATATAAATGAATCATCTCCAATAAGATCCGATGCAAGTTACATGGCATCGCTGGACTCATTGGAAGAAATAAGCAGCATTGTTCCGGCGATATACCGCGCCGGCATTGTCAAGAACGGAAGCAACATTCATGGTGTCCTTTTCAAAGGAACGCCCGACGGTGGCGACAGCCTTCAAGTCTCGGTGCCGAGGAGATTGGCGGATATTCTGGGGCTGAATGAGGGCGACGGATTGACAGCTTATTTCGTGGGCGAGAAAGTGAAAGCCCGGAAGTTTCATGTCAAGTCCGTGTATCAGGACATTCTCGGCAATGATGACAAGCTGGTCGTCTACGCAGGACTCTCTGATTTACAGCGGCTTAACGGATGGCAGAGCAATGAGGTCTCCGCAATCGAGATCCAACTGAAAGACAAATACCGGTCACGGGACATGATGCGTGAAATGACGCAGGAGGTCGGAGCAAGGGTGCTCTTCAACACTCCCGAGGACGAAGATACGGTCGTGGCTTCTTCAGCATTGAACATGTATCCGGAAATATTCTCTTGGCTGGACCTGATTGATTTCAATGTGCTTTTCGTCCTGATCCTGATGACCATCGTCGCCGGATTCAACATGATTTCAGCATTGCTGATAATGCTTTTCCGCAACATCCCGGTAATCGGACTGCTCAAATCGCTCGGCATGACGGACAGGTCAATAGCATCTGTTTTCCTGCGCACATCATCGTCGGTTGTCCTTAAAGGTATGGCGGCCGGAAACATTCTTGCTTTTCTTTTCTGCGTCATTCAGAATGCCACACACGTCATCGGACTGGACCCGGAGAACTATTTCGTCTCATTCGTCCCGGTGAATATCAATGTCTTGCAAGTTCTGGCCGCAGATGTGGTTTCTTATCTGGTGATAATGCTTCTGCTCCTCCTCCCATGTCTTTTCATATCAGGAGTAGACCCGGCAAAAACCGTCAGGGCGCAATAACCTAATTCAACAATCCTGCAAAAGTCCGGCTCAGCGATTCAAGCTTAGATACGTAATTTATGGTTTCATAGCCTTGGAACTTGCCAAGTTTCACGGTATCTTCTTCCAGAATGGAATCTTCGCGCATATCAGGAATTATGGCGACAATATCTTCCCACCGGCCATGAGGCGCATTAATGGAAGCGGCATAATTGATACAGTCCATAATCCTCCCCTCGCCCGCATTGTAAGCGGCAAGCGTAAACTTGGTAAGTTCTTCATCGTCAGCAGCATAGCCTCTGAACATATTCTGAAGGAGCCTCAGATACTTGACTGCCGCACGGATATTTCCTTCAGGATCAAGCATGTCACCCGCAGCGAATCTTCCTGCTGTACGTGGCATCATCTGCATCAAGCCCACTGCCCCACGCTTGGAATGCGCCTCGATATGAAACTGCGATTCCTGCCAGATAAGTGCAGTAAGCATTGACCTGTCCCACCCGAGTACGGATGCATATTTTTTTATCAGGTCATCATAAGGGCTGAGGGTCTTGTAAGTTCTGCCGCTCCGCGCCCTGCCATAAGGTTCATAGGCAGGAGTAAACCGCCCTACAATGGTCTTCTGCTGTTCGGAAATGCTGAAACGCGCCAGCCAGAGATTGATTTCCTTATGTTCCACCCTAAATTTGCCGTCAATCACCCAAGAACAGCTGTCCGCCAGAGGCACGGAAGCATAATAATCCTGATTGTATACCAATGAATCCGCATAGGGCATGACAAGGATATCTACATTGCCGGTTGCCAGAGAATCCAGATATTCCGGCCCGCCGAGCGATATGTCCACGGTCTTTCCCATCTGCCATGCGAAGAGCGTAAGCATCTCATACTCAAAGCCTACCGCATAGTTCATCGGGGATTTGCCATCGGTGGAGATCACGCATCGCAGTTCATCTTTTTCGAACGGCTCCCCATCTATGACAGTTTTCTGCAGCAATGGTATCCCCACCATCACGATGACGGAAGGGACCATGTACTTCAAAACTATTTTCAACCTCCTATGAATTTTCATTCGCGTCGGTTTTTAGTGTTTCTCTAGAAGGACGACCTGGATTTCTGCAGTCCTCCACCAAGTCCGCCGCCGAATCCTGACATTCCTCCTCCAAATCCTGAAGAAGCCGAAGAATCAGAACTTCCGGCTGCACTGCCTCCACCTGCATTGCCGACTGACTTGTTACGTCCCGGCTGCATGTAGAACGGCCAGAAAATTCCCAGTTTGAACGCTCTCTGCGGCCTGATATAGCCATGGGCACTGAAATAATCAGCATGCTCCATAGGCCAGCCCATTCCCACATTGACGAACTTCACGAATATGCATGCACGTTTCCACTGGATATTCACGAACGCATCAATATACGGACAATTTCCGTATTTTTCAACTTTCTGGTTATAGAACATTCCCAATGCGGGACTATATCCCGGCGCATACCAATTCGTATTGTAGGTCACGTTGGCACCTATCTGCATCTGCATGACCTTCTTCACGACATTGAACTGCCAATACCAACGCGCATTGATCGCGACCATCGGCAGCGGTATAACATCCTTATTTGAAGACAGTTGAAACAATGCCTGATTATCAAAATGCAGCCCCCAGAGCTTGAAATTCTTGGTCAAAGCGACATTGAACACGCTGACGGCGGAAGCTTCCTGCTGCGCCATCGCCTGCCCGTCATAATAAATATGGTTCTTTATCAGCGTCCAGCCGGCATCAATGTTCAGTTTCCAATGCGGAATGCTGATCGTGCCGTCCAGCGTCGTCGTGGAAATCTTGCTGAAATCATTGTCCCATTTGTAATGGTTCGAATAATAGTGCTGCTGATAGTAGTCAGGCTCCTTCAGGTTCGTGCCGAAATGGGCATTGAAAGAAATCGGGCTCTTGCGGTAGCGCCTGAACGGATAGATGTTGAATCCCATATTCGCATCAATGCCGAAATCATTGATTTCCTTTCCGAGGAAAGTGTAGTATCCGTCGGCATCCCAATGGAAATAATTCTTGTACTGTCCTTTCACTCCGCCATAGAGATAGGTCGAATTCCACACAGTGTTGCCTTTCTTCTTAAAAAGGTAGCTGTCCGGCGTGAACATGTAATAGTTCATCAACTTGTCACCTATACCGACATTGATGGCGGACACGATGGCATCGCTCGCCCATGGCTGCAATTTAATGAACAGCTTGTTCTCGAACTTCATGACACGGATCGAGTCGGCCGAAGCGGTAGGATTGATATAGAACTTGTTGTTATACAAGTTCCTGGCCTCGGTATCTTCCAGTCCTATCTTGTCCTCGTAAATCTTCCTGTAGGTAGAATATTCGCTTGAATGCCCGATGAAAGCGGTCGTGATATCAGTATTCAGCGTATCCGCCGACTTCGCCGTGCGCGCCTCCTGTTTCTCGGCCAGAAGCGCCTCCATCGCAGCTATCGCAATGCTGTCGCCTGTGGCAATGACGCTGTCCCTGTACGCATTCTCCTTTTTCAGGACTTTGCGGTCCTTCATCTTCTGGATGAAATTGAACGGGATACGATATGTCTGGTCCAGGAAAACGGTATTTTTCTTTATCAATGTGGATGCATCCTTGAGGCGCACGTCGATTTCCCTCGAACCGACCGTCGTGTCCCTTATCCAGAAATTGTCCACGATGCCTCCGTTCTCCCCTTTGGACATCTTGTTGTAGATGTAGCCGCCATGCATCTGGTACTTCTTTCCGAGATGGTTCACCGCAGCCATGAACGTCCTGTTGTCCACCTTCTCATTTTCCAGCATGCCGTTCGCACCCACCCTGTCATACTCCAGAGTAAAGTTGAAAGACGGGAAAATGTTCTGCGTGGTCATGATATGCAAGTCATTCTCAGCCCTTTCATCATTGGCGAAAAGCGTCCCCCAATATGCAAGTTCCGTATATGGAGTCTTGGAATTGTACATCGGCGCGGTGTACGGATTATATGAATAACATTCGTACGGCTCATAGAACGAAACGCCCTCGACGCTCTTGCGCTTGCGGAAATTGTATGTCTGGACTGCCGAACCGACAATTCCAAGATACGACACGTTCAGGTCCTTCCGCATGAACGGATAATCATTGTAATAGTAATTGTATGACGTATCTATATCATGAGGAACGACATCATTGAAGTAACGTCCTTTGTTCCAGGTAAATATCCTCTTGTAGAACATGGAATCCGGAACGGAGAACGTCTCCAGGATGCGCGGCGTGTTCTCCCTGATGCTGTCCCGTATCGCCATGAGGCTGTCCTTCGCATTGAGCATACTGTCAATCATGTGCTGACGCACCTTCATTTTCTGCTCGAAGTCATATTTCTTCCTCGCAGCCTTGTCCAGTGAAGCGTACCACTCGTTGAACTTGCGTATCGCCGTCTCCGTCGAGTCCGCCAGATAAAGCGAATCCAGCTTCGGCCAATCCAGGCTGTCGCCGGCCTGTTTCAATGAATCCCTGACAATGACATGGGTCAATGAATCCTTGATGGCGACGTAGTACTTGAATCTGAACGGATCCGTATATCGCAATGAATCAGGAACTTTCATCGTATCCCTGGCAGAAATGAACACGTCGGCGCTGTCAAGCCCCAACGTGTCGGCAGCGGCAGAATCCGCCATTGCCCTTTCATATTCCGACCTGAACTTGGTATATATGTCATTATGGTATATGACCGTGTCCTGAAGCGTAGAATTTTCGCTCCAGTTTCCGGTCCATGGAAATCCCGCCTCAACTGCACGTGACCAGTCGGCCGCAAATCCCTGCAAAGCAACGATGCCGACCAGCAGCGCCGGAAACCATATCTTGGATATCTTCGATAAAATGCGTTTCATACAAACTACAAAGATAATACTTTTATGTATTTCTCAATGCGGCGGAGGCGTGCAGATTACTTCTTGTTCAAAAAGTCCAGTCTTGCTTGGGCTGACATCTTTTCGCTTTCGGAGTTACTGTACTTGGCGAGAAGAGGAAGATACTTCTTCTCCAATTTCACATTTCCGGAATTACGCGCCATAATGATGATATTCTTGATGGCTGTAATATCATCAGCCTTGATTTTCAGAACTTTAGTATAGTATTTGAGAGCAGTCTTGTTATCATGCTTCACTACCAGATAGTACGACCCGAGGTTATCTAGGAACAGCACGTCTGACGGCTGGTAAGATACCATCGTGGCGGACAACTCACGGAAAGCCTCGTAGGAAACCGGAGAAGCATAACGGAAGAAAAGATAACAATATTCCTGGACGGTCGCGGAAAAGAATGACTCGTCCACTTTTTCCACGCCCGGATATTCCCATTTCGGATGCTGGGTTTCATTGTAGATGATGAGCGACTTCAAATCCGAAAGTGCCATGTCAGGGCTTTCCTTCTCATATCCGATAAGCGATGCTACTTTGAGAATACGCATGTCCAGCCTGTCCGGATTCAGCTGTATGGCCTTCTCCAATGCTTTCTGCGCCTGACCGAACAACTCGTCGTCGAAAGTGTCTTCCTGAAAATAGTACACGTCATTTCCGGTACTGTCCTTCAACGTGAGCACAGGATTTTCCCCGAGATACCGCTTCTGGTCCTTTTTGACTACCGATGTTGTCCTGGACTTGTCCATATAATAAGAGAACTTGCCTATAAGCATCTCAGAATCATCAGGATAAGCGGCAGCCCACCTGTCGAGCAACGTCTCGATTCCCACGCCTGAAGGGCCGAGTTTCGAAACCAGAAGCCGATAACGGTCATTGAAATCCTTGGCCGACGGCGTCTGTGCAAACATGGCGGCAGCAGAAATCGCGAAAGCCGCGGCAATAGTCAAAAATCTACGCATAACTGTCAAATATTCATCCGGATACGCCGATTCTGCGGGTGCAGGTTGTTACAGCGGTTTCCGAGGTTTTTCACGAAGCCAAGAGGGTGCCCGCAATACGTAACCAGCACAAAACCCCTTTCGGCTCCGGTCAATGTCAATGTATCTTTATGAAGGAAGGCCAACGCCTGTTCCTTCGTCAATTCGGCTTCAGGAAATACTCCCCTCGCAAAGATTATGCTCAATGCGAGATCGGCATCCGGGACAATATCCTTACCTTTCAACTGTCCCGCGGCAGTGCCCCGCAAAAGAGGATGCAGATAATCCAACTGTTTGATTTCCAGCTCCAATGCTTCCGGAACAGCGATTATCATATCTCCTTTCAATGCAAGCGTCACAGGCTCATTGAACCAATCCCGTATTCCTGAAGCGATGTTTTTCGGCAGCACCGGCTCCTTCACATTCCGTGCGCGGACCTGCAATTTTCCGGAACCGTAATCGGGTCCGCCTGTCTTTTTCAATGCCGCGCAATATTGTCCTTCACCTGGAACCAGACCAGGAATCAGACTGAATCCGCATTTCGTTTTCAGAACTCCCTGACAATCAATGTCCAGCGCCATGACTTCAGCCCCCAATTCCGAAGCCGCCCATTCCACATTGACATCATTCTCGAACTTGTTGAACGTGCATGTGGAGTAAATCATCACGCCGCCAGGAGCCAATGCAGGCCATACGTCCGCCAATATGCGGCGCTGTCTCGCCTGACACAGGGCAACATTGTCCGCAGACCATTGGGCGACAGCCTCTTCGTCCTTGCGGAACATGCCTTCTCCCGAGCATGGAACGTCGGCGACTATGATGTCAAACCATCCCGGCATGGATGCAAACGCCTTGGGGTCAGCGGATGTGACCACGACGGACGGGTCGCCCCATATGCCGGCATTGTCAGCCAGAACGGTGGCCCGCTGTTTCATTATCTCATTGGAAACCAGGATCCAGGACGGACAACCTGACATTCTGAGCGAGGCTGCGATGTCCGTGGTCTTGCCTCCGGGCGCAGCACATAAATCCAGAATCCGCAACGGACGAGTTCCGTCATGCGCCTCAAGCACCTGTTCCAGAACATGCCGGAACACATTGCCGACAAACATTGCCGAAGAATCCTGCACGTAATAGCAGCCGGCATGCATGAGCGGGTCCAACGTAAAGACCGGACGGTCAGGCAGAAAGAAGCCGCACGGACTCCAATCCACGTGGTATGTCGGGGTGCCTGCTATCTGTCCGGCAGCATTGTCCCATGGCTTGTCCGCTTTCGGATGCCGTC
>OQVL01002402.1_pt1 | contig 11433 bp, 9 predicted proteins | sample 1691501 | NCBI WGS metagenome assembly OQVL01 (sample SAMN03418253, study PRJEB22391) | human gut metagenome | biome: human-gut; feature: organic feature; material: feces | host: Homo sapiens | place: Tanzania | collected 2013-01
CATGTGGAGGGCGGAGCCGCCGTCCAGATGCTTGACATACTCGTTGCCGTGCAGCATGGAATTTTTGATTATCTGATGCGCGGACTGGGTCTGCATACTGCGGCGGAAATCTCGCCCGAAGGAACCATGCCATCTGCTGCGGGAATGAAAGAAATGGTCCGGAAATTCCGGAAGGAAAAAGTGTCGCTGATTCTTACGGAACCGCAGTATCCCTCCCGTCTGGCGGAAACGCTGGCGAAGGAATGCTGCATCCCGGTCTGCTGTCTGGATCCGCTGGCGGGCGGACCGGAACGTCCGGGAAAAGATTATTATATCCGAGTGATGTCCGGAAATCTGGAAAAACTTCGGAAGGCACTGTCGAAATGAGTCATGACATACATCTGTGCAACTGTGCGAAACATTCCGCGATCCGGATACGGAATTTGAATGTCCGGATCGGGAGTGTGCAGATCCTTCAGGGGATCACGGCGTCGGTGCCGCGCGGCGTCTGCACGGCGATCGTGGGACCGAACGGTGCCGGAAAAACGACACTGACCCGTGCCATTCTGGGCGAACTGCCGTATGAAGGGGACATTGAATTCGGTACGCCGGACGGGACTTTCTCCCGGAAGAAGCCGCGTTTCGGCTATGTGCCGCAGAAACTGAATTTCGACCGGGACATGCCGCTGACCGTGCTGGAATATCTGGCGTCCGGACTGGTGCGGCGTCCGGTATTTTTCGGAGTGTCGGGAAAATTCCGCGCGCAGGTGCGGGATTATCTGGAGTCCGTGGAGTGCGGGAAAGTGATCGACCGCCGTCTGGGTGCGCTGTCCGGCGGCGAACTGCAGCGGGTTCTGCTGGCGCAGGCGCTGATGCAGAAGCCGGAGATTCTGGTGCTGGATGAACCGGCGTCGGGGGTGGATTTCAAAGGGGAACAGCTTTGCTGCGAACTGCTGGAAAAATTCCGGAAGGAACAGGGATTCACGCAGCTGATGATCAGTCATGACCTGTCCATGGTGGCAGCGCACGCCGCGCATGTGATCTGCATCAACCGTACCGTTTATGCGGCGGGTGAACCGGACAAGGTGCTGACTTCGGAAGTGCTGCATGAAACTTTCGGTCTGCATGTCGGGAAAGTGGAACTGCGCAGACATGAGGAGGTGTGCTCATGCAGTCATTGATGGATATGCTCTGTTCGTGGATCGGCGCCTTGCCGTTTGAGTGTCTGCAGATGGGGTTCATGCAGGAGGCGTTTCTGTGTATTCTGCTGTGCGCTCCGCTGGCGGCGGCGGCGGGAACGCAGGTGGTGAATTTCCGGATGTCATTTTTTTCGGACGCCATCGGACACAGTGCATTTGCCGGAGCCGCGCTGGGACTGCTCTGTTCGGTCGGACCGGGGATCACCATGCCGCTGCTGGCACTGGTGATCGGACTGGGGATCATGTTTCTGAAACGCCGCAGCACGTTGTCGTCGGATACGGTGATCGGGGTGCTGTTTTCCGCCGTAGTCGCGTTGGGACTGGCCCTTGCCAGCCGCAACCCGAACATGGCGCGGGACATGCAGATGTTTCTGTACGGCGACATCCTGACCGTCAGCCGCCCGGAAATCCTGACCCTGTTCATCCTGTCGGTCTGTTTTTACGGTTTTGAAATATTTGCTTTCAACCGTCTGATTGCCATTGGCGTGAATCCGCAGCTGGCGCGGACGCACCGGATTCATGCGGCGGCGTATGAATACCTGCATGTGGCGCTGCTGGCACTGGTGGTGATTTTCTGCGTGAAAACGGTCGGCGTGCTGCTGGTAACCGCACTGCTGATTGTTCCGGCGGCGACCGCCCGGAATCTGGCGGAAAGTTCCGGAAAAATGTTCTGGATTTCCATCCTGACCGGAATCTGTTCCGGAGTGGCTGGACTGCTGATTTCCGCGCAGGATTGGGCAGGAACGGCTGCCGGCGCAACAATTGTGCTGTGCGCCTGTCTGTTTTTTGTGATCAGTCTCGGTATCTGCTTCATCCGGAAGCGGTTCCGCAGCTAATTATTTCAGGAGGTATTGCCATGTGGTTGAATAAATTGATTCCGGCGGTTCTGCTGACCGCGGTTCTCTCCGCCTGTTCAAGTGTGAAAACGGCATCGGATTCCGGTACGGAAACGGCAAAACCCGTACAGGAACAGGGGAAGAAGAGTTCCGCATTGTCCGCTGCCGAACGCGCGTATGCGGAAGCATATCGGGAATCCGATACGGCGAAGCGCAATGAACGGTTCAAAGCGGTGCGCAAGGCATTGGAGACCGAAGCCGCGGAAAAGAACAATCTGAAAGCGCATCTGCTGCTGGCGTACATGGCGGATCTGGGGCAGGGAATGCCGCGTGACGGAATCATTGCGGCGCGTCATTACCGGATTGCGGCGGATGGCGGTCTGCCGGAAGCCAAGGCCGCATTGGCGGAATTCTGGCTGCGCGGGGAAATGTTTCTGCCGGAAGCCGCACAGCAGATCATGAGCATTCCGGACTATGAAAAAAATCCGTCGCTGCTCTGTACGCTCGGAGCAATTTACTATGCACAGTTTGAAAATGCCAAAGGGTTCCAGACCTTGAAGAAAGCATTTGATCTGGCGGCGGAGAAACCGCGTCTCCGGAGTGAAATTCTGAAAATCATTCACGGTGCTTTCGACAAGTATTTCAAAATGGGCAACAACCCTGCCGCGCTCGTGGAACTTCGGCACGAAAAAGAACTGGATCCGAAAAATGCCCTGATTCCTTATTTCATCGGCGTGGTGGAACTGCGGCTGGGCAAACCGGAAGCCGCGGAAAAATCCTTTGATGAGTCCATGCGTCTGAATCCATGTCAGCCGTATGTGTACCGGGAACTGGCATTTCTCAAAGCCCGGAGCGGCCGCGCGGAAGAAGCACTGGACGACATGAAAGTCGCGTATGCCATTTCCGGCAGAGACGCATTGTATCAGCGCAGTATGCTGGAAATCTGTGTCCTGACCGGGAATCTTGAGCAGATGTTCAAGCTGGTTGACACCATGCTGAAAACCAATCCGGAGGATCATGATTTACGGTATCTCCGGGTGCTTTGTTTCGTGAACCGGAAGGAGTACCGCAAGGCAATGGACGATCTGCAGATTCTGGTCCGAAAAGATCCAAAGCGGAAAGAATCCGAACCTTATATGGATGTTTATGCCAGTGTTTCCGCGGCATTGGGGGATTATTCCGAAGCCGTAAAAATCTATGAAAAAATGCTGTCCGGAGGTTTTCAGCCGGCAGCGGCGCTGAATCTTGCCGAACTGTATATAGCTGCGGATAAATACGAAGCCGCACTCCGTCTTCTGGGGCAGGACGGCTTCAAGGATTCCAAAGATGCCATGGTGCGCTGTGTCGTGCCGTATCTGGAAGCCGCCGCTCTGCTGGCGGAAGGGAAAAATGCGGAGGAACAGATCGGACGTTTCCGTGCTGCTCTGCCGGCATTTCTGGAATACAGCCGTAAAACCGGAGATGTCTGGCAGGTGGATATGTTCCAGAATTGGCTGAACAAGACGTCTTTGCCGGAGTCTGCCCGCAAGGTTATTCAGGAAATGACGGATCAGATTGCGGGGAAACAGCCGCTTCCGGAAAAATCCGGCAAATGATATGCCTGCATAAAAACAGGCTGTTCCGGAAAAGAACAGCCTGCGAATGGTTGTCGTTTCTGAATTTACCGGATGCCGATCAGCATAAAACTGCCGCCATCCAGCATGAAATTATCCAGCTGAGTCCGGGTCAGCGGACGCTTGTTCCATAAATCATAGAACGACACGTTCTTTTCATCCAGCCCCATGGCTCTGAAATCAATTTTCAGCGCGGCTTTCTGACGGTTTCGGGTGAAATTGCCGGCAACGATCAGCCGTTTATACGGTGCGCCGTCTTTCCATTCATACCAGCCGCAATAAGTGCGCGGACTGGAACTGACCACGGCATCGCTTTCCCAGTAGCCGTGGTATTTGACCGCCTTTCCGAGTTTGACGTCCCGTTTGATGAGCCAGATTTCGTTCAGCACGGCTTTATTGGCGTAATGTCCCCAGGCGTTCAGGTCATGAACCAGCAGCGGGGTCATGGCGTGAATGGCGACTTCACGGCTGGTGCGGCAGATTTTCCGTTCCGCCTCCATGGACGGGGTCAGGTCTGCCGCCCGGACGTTCTGCAGGATGAATTCGTAGGACACTCCGCTGCGGATCTGGTTGTAATCCGTCTGCCAGGTTTCGAGCGGAATGTCTTCGCAGTAACCGTAATGGAAATTCTTCTGGCAGATGCTGAAGGTGTTCTCGCCCGGTGCGAAGTAATCGCAGATGTGGGTCATGGGCATGAATGCCACGTGGCAGTGAATCATCATGTCGCCGCCGTATTTATGGCAGGTCTTGTAGGTGCGCAGGAAGAAAGTGCGCAGCCCCAGCGCGTCGTTGCTGATGAACCGCTGTCCGAAAGCGTCTTTGCCCGCACAGCCGTGCTTTTCGTTTTCGCAGTAATGCACGCCGGACAGGTCGAAGTAGAGACCGTTGTAATTTTTCAGCCGGGTCATGGCGTCTTTGCACCACCAGGACCAGAGATCCGCCGCGGCGTCCGTGGCATTGGGACAGAAATAATAGCTCATCTGCTTGACGCCGAGTTTGCTTCCGGACGAGACCATGCCGGGGAGACTCAGGTCATTTTTGTCCCACATGTCGAAATCCGGAGCGGCGTCGGAAAGATGTCCGGGCGTGGTATACATGTGGATCTTCACATTTTTCCCTGCCCAGTGTCTGGGAAATTCCTTGAAATCGCGGGGATGGCAGCCGTTGAAATACGAGGCGTCGTCTGCGCAGGGATAGTCGTCCGCGTTGCCGGTGTTGCCCAGCTCGTATCTGGTTTCGGAACAGTGCCCGAAGCTCAGATAATTCACTTCCCGGAAATTTTTCGGCTGCGGACGCCCCGGCGTTCCCTGGAATACCATGGTGTACGCGGCTTTGCCTTGCAGTTCGGCGTGACGGCTGATGATGTTCAGGACAATCTCCGTGGTTGTTCCTCTGCGGCTGGCGGCCATGGGGGATTCGCCCGGATGGTTGACCCAGTTTGCATTGGATTTGACCCAGAAAAACAGACCGCGGTCGTATCCGCTCAGCCACAGCGTGTTGTTTTTGCGGGAATTGCTTTCCGGACGCAGGGAAACTTTCACTTCGCCGTTTTTCCACGGGACATGGACCGGATTGAACACGAATTTCGCGAATTTTTCCGGCATGGCGTACGAAATCGTCATCTTTTGAAGCGCAGTTTTTTCTGCGGCGGTCATATCCCAGTCCAGACGGTACATGCCGTCAAACCAGAGTTCCGAAGTGTACGCCAGTTTCAGCCCGGCAGCCGTGCCCGTGCCGGAAAAACGGATCCGGTCTCTGCGGCGGTCGATGATTTTCCAGCCGTTCCAGTCCGCTTTTACCCCGTTCAGTTCCAGCACCGGCGGTTTCAGCAGAAGATTTTCTCCGCCGGCGGTGATCTGTACGGGAAAGGGAGATTTGCCGTCAAAAATGTATTCACGGTTCCAGACTTTGAACACATTTTTCCGGGATTCCTCGACCGGAGTCCAGGGTTCCGGAATGGAGTCGTCGTCCGCAACTTTTTCCGTATAGGGCGTCAGATTCGGCACCCGGCAGTCAATGGTTCGGGTCATGTCCTCCGCGATCGCCGTCAGCTGGTAAGAACCTTCTTCGAGGCCGTCGGGGAGGGGAATGGATGCCGTGCATTGCGCCTGCTTCGCGGAGAATTTTCCGGAGGAAAGCACATTGCCTTTGCTGTCTTTCAGCTGAAGTATGCCGGAGATCCCCTCTCTGGAAATTTTTGCCAGACGTTTGCCGCCGGCATTGGCAAAGTCGATGGACAGGTCAATGCGTTTTTCCCTGCGTACGGTATTGAAGGACAGTTCCAGCGGGAAGTCAACGTAATAATCCGTCTGATAGCGGTATACCGGCTGCGGGCCGCTGTCGGCGTTGATATTCAGGGACTGGCTGCCGGCAGGAAGATTGATTTTCCACGGCAGGATCAGAATGTCGCCGGAAAACGTTTCCCGGCTGCCGTTCATCGGCAGATACGAAACTGCCGCTTTGATGTTTTTCGTCCCGCGGGTTTTCAGATCCAGTTTTCCGGTTTCCAGCGAGCCGAGGGAATCCACGGTAAACCAGATCCCCTGCGGCAGAAAACGCATTTCCCCGGTCGCCGTGAAGCCGCCGTCAAAAGTGACATTGCTCCAGCGGTAGTAGTTGCGTTTGCGTCCGGTGGACGCCATGGTGCAGACGTCCATTTTCCAGGTGCCGGACAGTGCGGAAAAGTTTTTCAGCGGAATCGTCAGTGCGGCAGTCCAGCCGTCTTTCCGCAGTTGTACGGAACTTTTCAGCCCGTCCGCATTCCAGGAGACGCTGCCGTTTTTCTTGTCATAGACAGCCCCGTTCCCGTTGATGATGAACTGATACGCCTGATTGTCCGGTGATTTCAAATGCAGTTCGAAGGAATCGTCTTCCCAGAGATTGCCGTCATGGCTGGTCTGCTTTTTGACTTGACAGGGCCGGTCGGAGGTGAAAGTGATGTGGAGATTGTCATGGTCGCGGCGGAGATCGGCGCAGGCGTTGAACCGGATGTCCGGTTTCGCCAGCGGCTCCTTCATGAAACAGCGGACCGTCTGCCGGGCGTTGTCCGAAAACGGGATCCCAACCATGTTCAGCGGACGTTTTTCCTTTTTGGCGGGGAACATTTCTTCGTAGAGATTCCTGATTTCCTCCGCGCTCAGCGGACGGCTGAAAACCTGAACCCGGTCAAACGCCGTTTTATCTGCGGTTTTTGCGGAACCGAACATGTTTCCGACGTAGATCCGGGCGTTTTCGGAGAACGCCGGAAATTTGAAATCCGGATATTTGCGGAAAGGCACATCGTCCGGGATCCGCCTGCTTTCCGCATCCGTGCGCGCTTTGCCGGATTCATTGCGCGGCGGCAGCAGTTTGCCGTCGAGATACAGCGCAAGATGATTTTTGTTCCAGGTCATGGCAATATGATGCCAGGTGCCTTTTTTCCATGTGCCGGGTCCCAGATAATAATGGACCTGACGGTGGACTGCTTTCGGCATGGCTTCCGTTTTGTAATAGGTCTGCCCGATCAGGAAGTTTTTCCATTCATTTCCGTTTTTGATGATCCGGAAATAATATCCGCAGGCTCCTTTGCCGGGAATCGGATCGGCTGCCGCAAAGAAACTTTGCAGCGCGGAATTGCCCAGATCGTAGTTGACCATCTGGAACCACAGGGAAATCGTGCCTTGCTCCGGATCGAGATTGCCCTGACCCGGATAATACAGCCGTTCATTGTTGGCGATGATGAGACTGTTGGTTTTGGCTTTGATGCCGGGAAACATGCGCAGCTGCAGATCGTTTTCCGGGAATCCGGACGCCGCTTTGCCGCCGGCGGCATGGTCTGCCGTCAGATTGTAGGTGTCGTAATTCGCATCGAACAGCAGATCCGGTTCCGCGCCGTACAGCGCACCTGCCAGAAGAACTGCGGACATCCATAATTTGCGTTTCATGAACTGTTTTCCTTTGTTTTTCATTTCCATGCTGATTCCCCGTTGTATGCCGGATTGATTTTCCGGTAGGTCGTTTCACTTTTTGTCCGGGCTGCCGATTCGTTTTCCGCCCGGAAATCATTTTTGTTCCGCACTCCTTCCAGATGCCCGTCGCAGAAAAGAAGATTCATCCCCTGTTTCCCGTTGTGCCGGAAATCCGTATATTCAAATTGCTTTCCGTAACTGACGGACCAGAAATAAGTCGAACAGGTGAATGCGGTGTTCTCACTGTCCGCTACACTGATATAGAATGAGGGCTGCCGCAGACGTGAAATTTTATAGAAAGTTCCGTTCGTATTTTCGCCGTTGCCCATCAGCGAGCAGTTGAGTGCGTAGGAACAGGCACGTTCATCATAATCCGCGGAATTGATTGATTTCCGTCCGGTGGCAACCCGGCTGGGACATCCGTTCACCGAGCGGCCCTGACGCCAGGCGTCGCGTTTGACGTTGAGTGTGAATGACAGATAAGTTCCGTAGGACAGCCAGTTATTGACCGTGTTTGAGCCTGAAGCCACAGTGTTTTTCGGCATCAGGTAATCCTGATACTCCAGCGAATAAGCGGCGAAGACTTGTCCCATCTGCCGGAGATTTCCCTGACATTGAACCGCTTTGGCTTTTTCTCTTGCTGAATTCAGTGCCGGCAGCAGCATTCCCGCCAGAATCGCGATTATTGCTATAACGATCAGGAGTTCTATCAATGTGAATGACCGCCGCTTATTTGAAAATGAAATGTCGGGTAAAGTTTTGGGACGCATCTGTTTTCCTCCTGTGGTTTTCATGATTGCAGTTTCCGGCGGCAGACTTTGAATCGCAGTTTTATATCGGTTCTGTCTGAGCAGCCATTGTCTTCTGCTGGATATTATAATCCCAAATGCCGGAAATGGAATAGCAAAAATGCGCAAAAATTTAGCAAAAACGCTTTTTCGGATTATTTTTCATCGTTATTCAGAAAAATGCTCTTGCCGTATTTTTGCCGGAAACTGGTTGGGGAAAATCCTATGTCATTTTTGAACGCACGGCTGAAGGAAAAGGTGTCCGCGTAACCGCATTTGACAGCCACTTCGTGAATGGAAAAATCCGTATGCACCAGCAGTTCATACGCCCGTTGAAAACGCAGATGCTGCAGAAATCGTCCGAGCGACATGCCGTTCAGCAGTTCCTTGGCTTTGAGCCGGAGATTGGATTCGGACATGTTGAGCTGTTCTGCCAGTATTTTGATGCTGACTTGTTTCGTATGATTTTCCCGGAACAGAACCGCCAGTTTTTCGATCAGCGGATTCCGTATCTGCGGCAGCATTCCGCCGTTTCGCACCTGCCGTAATTTTCTGGAGATGAAGATCTTAAGTCCGGCAATCGCTTCTTCGGCAGGAAATCCGGGCTGTTTCTGGTATGCGCCAATGATATTCCGGAGCAGCGGACGGTCTTCCGGGTCAATCCGGAACGGCTGGTTCATCAGCGCCTGCACGGAGGAAATGCCGTTTCCGCGGTCGCTGAACGTGATGGTGAAGAAGAAACGGGATTGCAAGGGCGCAGAGGTGTCTATGTGGTGGATCTGGAACGGAAAAACCATGATTCCGTAATCTGTCGGCAGACGAAATTCCAGCTCGTTGATTCCGATGAATGCCGGTTTTCCCAGATTCAGTTTCAGCTGAAAACGGTGATGCGCCCATTTTGTCGGCCGGATTTTGCCGGACGCGGAGAAAAAAGCAATGATTTCATCGGGTTCAATCCGGCAGTCATCTTCTATTCCGCCGGCATAAAAACTCTTGGGACGCAGCTCCAGATCAATATGATGTTCTTTGAGATCCTGCAAAAGCTGTGAATTTTCCATGGCGCATTTCCTCCTTCGGTAAAATATAATGCCGTCAAGCCGGAAAGCAAGAAATCAGAGTGATTTTTTTGCAAAAACAATGACCGCGTAAACAGAAAAGGCCGCATCCCTTATCCGGAACACAGCCTCATTCTGTTTAGAATCAGATCGCAGATGATCAGTTCGCTTCCTCTTTCTTGAGGGAGATCACAACGCTCTTGAAATTGCCGTCGCCGGCACTTTCCGTCTGAAGATCTTTTTCATTTTCGAGGGAGATGTGAATGATCCGGCGGTCATGGGAATTCATCGGGGGCAGGGTAACCGGTTCACCCCAGCGGCGGACTTCCTTGGCGGCGTCGAGCGCCTGCTGCTGGAGAATGTCCTCTTTGCCGGAGTCGCAATCTCAACGGTTATTGCCACAGGGGCAAGCTCTTTTCTGGTAATTTCATTCCTTATAAAAGAAACGGATGAGCTTCACCTTGACATAAAAAAACTGGGGCTTAACACACAGCTTCTTTCAAAAATGCTAAAAACAGGCATTCCATCCGGCCTTCAGTACCAGAATGCCAGCCGATAAAAATCAGCGCGAATCCGGCGATAAGCGCAAAAGTTATCGTTGTATGCACCGCATTCTGTATTTGCTGTTTTTTTCCTGCGCCGATTAAATTTGCTATTACAACATTTGCTCCGAGCGAAATTCCTACAAAAAGGCTTATTATTATGTTGATTATCGGACCGTTGCTGCCGACTGCGGCAAGCGCCTGGCTTCCTGAAAAACGGCCGACCACGGCGGCGTCCGCGGAGTTAAAAAGCTGCTGAAGAATGTTGCTTGCGGCGATTGGAATTGCAAACAGAAGAATCTTGTTCCAAAGTGAACCGTTCAGCATATCAATTTTGTTTTTTGCCTTTTCCATTAGAGTTCTTTTAAAGCCTCCTGGATGTCGTTCAGGGAAATCTCGCTCCGGTTATGCTGGCTTGCAACAAGCGCTGCCCGGTTGATTACGGATTCAATCTGGGCGCAGCTGAAACCGTTGAAATTTTTTGCAAGGATTTTCGGGTCAAAAGAATAGTTTTTTCCTGCCGAATATTTTTCAATCAGTTTTTCGCGGGATTCAAAATCCGGGTAAGGAACTGTGTATTTTGCGTCAAATCTTCCGGGGCGGATAAGCGCCTCGTCCAAAGCGTCGCGGCTGTTCGTCGCTGCAAGCACAAGAATTCCATCATGCGGAGCAAATCCGTCCAGCTCGTTTAAAAGCGCCGTTACAATTCTTGTGTTTTCTGTTTCAATGGCGGAGCCTGAATAATTTCTTTTTGTTCCGATGCCATCAAATTCATCTATAAAAACAATGCAAGGGGTCCGCTTTCTGGCTTTTGCAAAAAGAAGCTTTACTTTTGCCGGACCTATCGCCATGAACATGCTTTCAAAGTCGGTCGCCTTTGCCGGAATGAAATTTACTTTTGCCTCGCCGGCAAGCGCGCGCGCAAAAAGCGTTTTTCCGTTTCCAGGCGCGCCTTCTAAAAGAATTCCTTTGGGCATTCTTATTCCTTTTGCCCTGTATGCGGCCGGATTTTTCATGATGTCGGCAATCTGCATCATGTCTTTTTTTAAATTTTCCATTCCGACAATGTCGCTGAATTTTACGCCGGTTTTGTGCACGGTCTTAAAAGTGTTCGGCGAAATAAATTTTCTGAACGCAAAGATAATGACTGCAAAAAAAATCATATAAAAAAGAACATCCAGAACGGTTGAAATTATTTCTGAAAAATCCTGCTCTTCCGTGATTTTTACGCTATTTAATAGAAGAAATTCTTTCAGGGCCGGGGAATCCGGGTTTTCTGTGGAAAAAACGGTCTCGCCGCCGTTGTATTTAAAATTGATTTTATCTGAGGAAATTGTCGCTTCGGAAATTTTTCCGTCCGAAACCTCGCTGTAAAAAGTCCTGTACGGAACAAAAGCCGGTTTTTTCTGAAAAAACAAAAAGTCGTTAGCGGCTGAGCCGAAGCTCCTGTCCCGCTGTCAGCGGGAAACGCTGA
>OQVL01002405.1_pt1 | contig 11427 bp, 9 predicted proteins | sample 1691501 | NCBI WGS metagenome assembly OQVL01 (sample SAMN03418253, study PRJEB22391) | human gut metagenome | biome: human-gut; feature: organic feature; material: feces | host: Homo sapiens | place: Tanzania | collected 2013-01
TGGCCCTCTCTATGTCATGGGACTCGTAATCAGCCCTATATCAAGTAAATGCCTATGGAAATCATTTGTGAAGAATCGCTATCGGAAGTCTTAAGTCGCTTGATTTATTCGCGTCAGATTTGGTGTTGTCGTTCTTTTGTCGTACCTTTGCATCCGAATTAGTGTTATCGTTATTGTTATGTGCTATTAAGTTAGTTTTTGTCTCTTCACTGAGGCTGGACGTCAGATTCCTGATCAGCAGCTCTACCGTCAGTTGTCTCTTCACTGAGGCTGGACGTCCTTAACGATAACGCTTTTTTATTTGTATGGAATTCATGGATAAAATCCCTGTCCTTTCCCGGCTTTGTAACAATGGTTCGTTTGGCATTGTGTCTGTGTGGATATGTGGAAAAGGACATGATGGACGGATGAATACCTGCAGAAATTGGTCTGTTTTCCCGTCTTGGGGAAATCGTAGGGTAAGTATTTTGTAATGTATTGATATACAAGTGGTTGTAATGATGCTGCTTTTGGGGCGTAATATCTATGCTATTAGGGCGTAATAACTATGCTTTCAGGATGTAATATCTATGCTTTTACGATGTGAAAGCTTAGGTATTGCGATGTGAAGGCTTTGTGGGGGCGCTTTTGTTCTGTTTTTCCTATAACTCTATCGGGCGGTAACGCGCCCGACACAGTGGCGAACAACGGTGAAAAGTAGGCTCTCTCTCACACTGACGCTATGTTTCTCCCTTTTCAGGATGGGGGATTGGCTGCTTATTCCGCAGGAAACTGCATGGTAAGGCAATGCAGCGAACCGTGCTGACGAACGGCTACACGTGCGTCAATGCCGACGATCTCACGGTCGGGGAATGCCTTCGAGATGGTTTCGAGGGCTTGGCGGTCGAGGTCCGGCTGGTTGTAGGTCGGCACGAGGACGGCTCCATTGATGATGAGGAAGTTGGCGTAAGTGACAGGGAGACGCTCGTCGTCATCATATATGGCGCGTGGCATAGGGAGAGGGAGGAGTCTGTAAGGCTTGCCTTCGATGGTGCGGAATGACTCCAACTGCTTCTCCATGGCTTGGAAGTCGGCATACTGCTCGTCCTCCTCATCGTAGCATTTCACGTAGAGCAAGGTGTCGTCGGGAGCGATTCTGACGGTTGTATCTATGTGGCCGTCAGTATCATCGCCGATAAGATTGCCGTGGTCTATCCATATCACCCTTTCAGCACATAGGCGGCGCTTGAGCTGCTGCTCTATCTCGGCTTTGTCCATCGGTTGGTTGCGGTGTGGGGCAAGGAGACACATTGATGTGGTGAAGATGGTGCCTTTGCCGTCGCTCTCTATCGAACCGCCTTCCAGCACGAAGTCGAGGTGGTCTTCCAGTGTGACATTCTGCTTTTTAGGGTCTGCGCTGCATGGTTTTGCTTCGCTTTCTCCGGCATAGAGCCTGTCGAAAGCGCCCATTTCGTGTAGCTTTGCGGTAATGGCGTTGTCCTTGTCGGCGCGGAATTTGTCTCCCCAACCGTTGAAACGGAAGTCGAGCAGCGTGGCTCCGTGGCTGTGAGCGGACGGCAGAAGTGCCGCCATGTCGTCAGTGTCCCCCTTATATAATAAGGTGATGGCGCCGTGGTCTCGTGCCCATGTGTCGTTGGTTGGCATCTGATAGATGGACACTCTCTGCATCTGGGCAGGGGAGAGCCATGTATCGAGAAGAATCTTCACGGCTTCCCTGTCGGGCGTGGCTATGATGAGGTCTTCGTGGTAGGTGACGTTACGCGCTATTTCCATCTCCATGTCGGTGATGTCATTGAGATATGGAGCCCAGTCGGTGTCTTTGTGGGGCCATGTGAGGAGCACGGCTTTCTGCTCATGCCATTCGGAGGGGAGGTATTTCTTTTTCATATTTTTCTTGCTTTATTATCATATCGGGCGGTAACGCGCCCGACACAGTGGCTGCTAACACCCCTTATCTCATTGCTGGCAGGATGATGCGGAAGGTGGTTCCTATGCCTATTTCAGACCTCAGGACGGAGATTTTGCCTTCATGGTATTCCTCCACTATGCGCTTTGCGAGCGAAAGACCGAGACCCCAGCCACGCTTCTTGGTGGTGAATCCAGGTCGGAAGACATTCTTTATGTTCTTCTTCTCGATGCCTTTGCCTGTGTCTTCCACATCCACTATCACCTTATTGTCTTCCTGATGTGCGTAGATGGTGATAGTTCCCTCGCCAGTCATCGCGTCAACGGCATTCTTGCAGAGGTTTTCGAGCACCCATTCAAATAGAGAACCGTTGACGAGAATATGCGAATCGCAATCGGAGAAGCGGTCGATGATGCTGACTTTCTGCGATGTGCGGCGGTCCATGTAGTCCACGACGTGGCTCAGCATCTCGCGAAGTGAGGTGTCCACAGGTTCGGGAAGGCTGCCTATCTTGGAGAAACGGTCGGCTATGAGCTGGAGACGCTTCACGTCCTTGTCCATTTCGGGTATGAGGTCATCGTCGGGATAGGTCTCGCGAAGGATTTCAGTCCATGCCATCAGCGAACTGATAGGCGTGCCGAGCTGGTGTGCCGTCTCCTTTGACAGTCCCACCCATACTTTGTTCTGCTCCGCTTTCTTTGAGGTGAGCAGTGCGAAAATGGCGATTACGACGAATATCATCACTATGCCCAACTGGATGTAGGGATAGTAAGCCAGTCGCTTTATCATCAGTGACTCATCGTAGCAGACGTCAATGAACTCCCCCTTCTTGTTGTCTTCATCGAGGTAAATGCGGATGACGTGGCCGGAAGCCTTCATGTTGCGGGCGAGATGGGAAGCCATCTCCAGGCTGTCAGGGAGGTTGCTGCCGTAGAGCGTGACGTTTCGGTAGGTCTGCACGGTGCCTTTCTCGTCCATCACTATGACCGGGATGTTGTTGTTTTCATCGATTACCTTCAGCACAAGGTTGAGGTCGGTGTTCTCATCAGCGGTGTTGAGCGAGCGCATGGCTTCCGCCCAGACCTCCATCCTGTTCTTTTCCTCGACGGCAAGGTCGCGCACAAGGAAGTGGGAGACCACAAGAGATGCCGCCGCTATCGCAATAGCCGCCACTATCAGGAGTATCTTCACTTGCCTTATACTGTCCGTCGAGAGCATATATCCTTGTTTTGTCCTCCTGTGGGGAGGCGTTGGTTATCGGGTATTTCAAATGCTGCCTTGGCGTGCGAGCTTCTCCATCTCCACGCGTTTCACCTCCTTGAAGAGTTCGGAAGCGAAGACGAGGTCATTGAGTTTCTCGTTTGTGGCAGACATCACCATGGTCTTGTCGCCCTCCCATTCCTTGCGTCCTTCGCAGATGAACGAGATGCTGTCGCCTATACCCATTACGGAATTCATGTCGTGGGTATTGATGATGGTGGTCATTCCAAACTCTTCCGTGATGCCGTGCAGCAGTTCGTCGATGACGAGAGAGGTCTTGGGGTCGAGACCGGAGTTGGGTTCGTCGCAGAAGAGGTACTTGGGATTGAGCACGATGGCGCGGGCAATGGCGACACGCTTCTGCATTCCTCCGGATATTTCGCCCGGATATTTGTGCCCAGCCCCTGTGAGATTGACGCGTGCGAGGCATTCCTCAGCCCTTCGCTGTCGCTCGCGGAGCGTCATGTCGGAGAACATGTCGAGGGGGAACATCACGTTTTCCAGCACCGAAAGCGAGTCGAAGAGAGCGGCAGACTGGAATATCATTCCCATCTCGCGGCGCATTTCTATCTTCTCTTTCTTTGACATGGTGACGAAATTTCGCCCGTCGTAGAGCACTTCGCCGCTGGTAGGCTGGAGAAGGCCTACGAGATTCTTCATCAGCACCGTCTTGCCTGAGCCTGACTGTCCGATGATGAGGTTTGTCTTGCCGTTCTCGAATGTGGCATTTATGTCCTTGAGCACTTCCTTGTCGTCAAAGGACTTGTAGAGATGTCTTACTTCTATCATGACAGCAACTGGGTTAGGAATACATCGGAAAAGAGGATCAATATGCTGCTGTTTACCACAGCAGAGGTGCTTGCCTTGCCTACTTCGACCGAACCGCCCTCTACGGTGTAGCCGCAGAATGACGATACGCTGGCGATGATGAAGGCGAAGACGGTGCTCTTGATGATGCTCATCCAGACAAACCACGGGTTGAAGGCGTGCTGGAGTCCGAGGGTGAGGTCTTCCGGCGAAAGGATGTGTCCGATGTAGGCCGTGGCGTAAGCGCCTATCACGCCCATCACGTCGGCAAAGATGACCAGGCAAGGCATCAAGGTCATCAGCCCGAGTATCTTCGGCATGATGAGATAACCGGCAGAATTGACGCCCATGATGTCGAGGGCGTCTATCTGCTGGGTCACTCTCATGGTGCCCAGTTCGGAAGCGATGTTGCTTCCCACCTTGCCGGCAAGGATAAGGCACATGATGCTGGATGAGAATTCCAGCAGCATGATCTCGCGGGTGGTGTAGCCGGACACCCATCGCGGCATCCATGGACTTTGGATGTTGAGCTTCATCTGGATGCATATCACGGCTCCGATGAAGAAACTGATGAGCAGGACAATGCCGATGGAATCCACTCCGAGGGCGGACATCTCCTTGATGTACTGCTTGAAGAACATTCTGAGTCTCTCAGGTCGGGAGAAAGATCTTCCCATCAGCATGAGATAACGGCCCAATATGTTGAGATGTTTCAGTATTATCACTTTCTGTTAAGTGGGGTTAAAGGTGGAAATAAATATATTGGCTCGATGTTGCCGTTGGCCAATTTGAATGCAAAATTAACCAAAATCCACTAAAAAACTGCAATTTTTTCTGTAGTTTTTAATATAAAGGTGCATTTTTAGAGTTTATTTTACTAATTTTGCATTCGAATTGATAAATATGGAACAGAATACTGAAAAGATGACCCTCCGCACTGAAGGGCTCGTCAAGATATACGGAAAGCGTACTGTCGTCAATAATGTCTCCTTCGAAGTGACGCAAGGAGAGATTGTGGGACTGCTGGGACCTAACGGTGCCGGCAAGACGACGTCGTTCTATATGACCACGGGTCTCGTGGTGCCTAATGAGGGACATGTGTATATCAATGATACGGAAATCACTGATATGCCGGTCTATATGCACGCCCGTAACGGCGTGGGCTACCTGCCGCAGGAGGCAAGCGTCTTCCGCAAGATGAACGTGGAGGACAATATCATGTCGGTGCTCGAAATGAAAAAGGGGCTCACCAAGGCGGACAGACGCGAGAAACTGGAGAGCCTTATCAAGGAGTTCAGTCTCCAGAAGGTGCGCAAGAACCTCGGCGACCAGCTGTCGGGAGGCGAGAGACGACGCACGGAGATAGCGCGATGCCTTGCCATTGAGCCGAAGTTCATCATGCTCGACGAGCCTTTTGCCGGCGTTGACCCTATCGCGGTGGAGGAAATCCAGAATGTGGTGTGGCATCTGAAGCACCGCAACATCGGCATTCTCATCACCGACCATAACGTGCATGAGACGCTGAACATCACCGACCGTGCCTACCTTCTCTTTGAAGGCAGACTGCTGTTCCACGGTTCTCCGGAGGAATTGGCTGCCAATGACATAGTGAAACAGAAGTATCTCGGACGTGACTTCGAGCTCAAGAAGAAGAAATTCGCATCTCCTGTCTTCACTGAAAATGCTTCTCATTCAGCGGATGCTTCCCTTTCGGAAGACGATAAGCATGCCGTTTCGCAGGAAGAAAAACCGCACGAGCCGGCGACTGACAGTCAGCCGACAGAAGACTGAGAGGCAAAAGGGTGGCAAATGCGTGGAAGGATAAATAGTTAAAATCTCTTTACTCATTTGGAAATCTGCAAGATTATTAGTAACTTTGCACCCTATTAGGCGCATTGTGCCCGAAAAAACGTAAATTTCATAACAACAATAACTTAAAAACAAGAAATGAATATTACATTTGAAAATCCCGACAAGGTTAGCGGAGTGTTGATATTTGTCATCGAGGAGGCTGACTATCAGGAGGCTGTAAACGCACAACTCAAGAAGTATCGTAAACAAGCCAATATTCCAGGCTTCCGTCCAGGACAGGCTCCAATGGGTATGATCAAGCGTCAGGTAGGCGCACAGGTAAAGGTTGATGTTATCAACAAGCTCGTTGGCGAGAAACTTTACGATTATGTAAAGGAAAACAAGATCAATATGCTCGGTGAGCCAATGCCACATCTCGGCGAAGAGCCAGTGGATCTCGACGCACCAGCACCTTACACTCTCAAGTTTGACATCGCTGTCGCTCCGGAATTCAAGGCTGAACTCTCCAAGGACGACAAGATAGCTTACTACAACATCGCTGTCGATGACAAGCTCGTTGACCAGCAGATCGAAGCTTTCGCAAGCCGTGCAGGCTCTTATCAGAAGGTGGATGAATACCAGGAGAACGATATGCTCAAGGGTGATCTCCGCGAGCTCAATGAGGATGGCAGCACAAAGGAAGGCGGAATCACCGTTTCCGAGGCTTCCATGCTTCCTTCCTACATCACCGTAGAGGACCAGAAGGCTCTCTTCAATGGCGCAAAGGTAGGCGACATCATCACTTTCAATCCTAAGAAGGCTTATCCTACAAGCAATGTCGAGATTTCTTCTCTCCTCAAGATTTCCAAGGAAGAGGCTGAAAATGTGACTGCTGACTTCTCTTTCCAGGTGACAGAGATTTCCCGTTACACCAAGCACGCCATCGACAAGGAGCTCTTCGACATGGTATATGGTGACGGAAACGTAAAGGATGAGGCTGACTTCCGTGCCAAGGTAGTGGCTGGCATCCAGGACCAGATGAACCAGAATGCTGATTTCCGCCTCCTCCAGGACGTCCGCACATACGTGGAGAACAAGATCGGTGAGGTGAAGTATGCTGACGAACTCATGAAGCGCATCATGCTTGCCAACAACAAGGACAAGGGTGCTGAGTACGTTGACAAGAACTATGAGGCAAGCATCAAGGAGCTCACATGGAGCCTTGCCAAGAATCAGATCGTGGAGGCTCTCGGCATCAATATCGAGGATGCTGACGTGAAGGCTGCCGCTATCGACATGACCCGCATGCAGTTCGCCCAGTATGGCATGAACAGCGTTCCTGAAGAGTACCTCACACAGTACGCAGAGGAAATGCTCAAGAAGCCTGAGCAGGTGGATACTTTCATCAATATCGCTGTTGACCGCAAGCTTATGGTTGCTCTCAAGGACGTTGTCACTCTTGAGACAAATGAGATTTCCTTCGAGGATTTCCAGAAGCTCGCTCAGTAATCTGAACTCTTACTACTGCCCCTCTGGTAGGGGACAGTGAGATAAATATACATAATAAAAGCCAGCTTGAGTGCATATTGCTCAGGCTGGCTTTTTATATTGTCCGGTGATGCGGGCAACACGGTGGCTGGGAGGCTACAATTAGTTGAATTTATCCATCACCGGAAGGAGGAAAGGACTGACGGAGCGTGGGTAGATGTTCCTGTTGCGTGTCACGAATTGCTGGCTTATGGCAATGACAAGGCGGCGCTTTGAGCGGCTCAGAGCCACGTAGAGCTTGCGCGCATCCTCCTGTCTCGCCGCTTCCGTCTTGGCATTGAAAGAAGGGTAACGCCCATCCACGGCATCAAAGACGATGACATTGTCAAACTCCAGTCCCTTAGCCTTGTGCACGGTGCTGACATATATGCGCTCGTTTATCCGCTTGCTGTCGCAGAGGTCAGCCTCCTTCAGCGTATTCATCTCAGCCACATACTTCATCAGCTGCTGCGCCAGTACCGGACAAGCCGTGGAGTCGATGAGGTCGTAGCGCAGATAGTCGCAGACATAATGCAGCTTCTCCACCTTATTTATAATGCCATCATTCACCAACGCTTCGTGGATATAAGCCATTTCGTCGGCTATGTGCACGCCCGTCTCCGCCTTCCACATCAGCGATTTCGTGTGATGATAGAGGGGGGCGTAGCCCTTTTTCAGTTTGGCAATCATGCGCTGGGCAAGGTCGGTGGTGAGGAAACGCCTCTGATGAGGCTCCATCTCCTTCGCTTTGGCATAGCAATGGTCCACCAGACTCTTCGTGGCAAACACGTCATCATCAGCAAGATGCGAGTTGCTTCCCTCCAGATGCAACACTTCCAGCAGGTATTTCAGTTTATAGACCCGCAGGTCCGGTTCGAGCAGGCGCACCAGACGCAGCGAGTCAAGGCATTCCGGCATCATCGCTCCACCGCCATAAAGGTCGGGAGCATACCTTCGCACGTTGCTCTCCAGGATATGAATGTCGAAGTCGGCATTATGCGCCAGCAGCGTGGCATCGCCTGCAAACTCCGCAAAGCGATGGAGAGCGTCGCTGTGCGAGAGGATTTCATTGCACTGCCGCTCGGCAATGACAGGATTGACGATGTCCCCGAGCATGGCTGGAATCTCGCGTCCGGTCTCTATATGCACCATGAATGTGCCTAATACCTCCGTTCCCTTTACCTTCATGGCGGCAATCTGAATGATGTCATCATGGAAAGTGTCGAGTCCCGTGGTCTCGGTGTCGAATATCACCATGGTCTTTTCCTCGTATGTGCGGGCAAAGCGCTGGGTGTAAGTGGAGGTTTCGTCCTCGTTCATATCCAGCAGTTCGCAGGGGGCGATGGCGTTTCTCACCAACTGATGCACGAAATCGCGTGCGCCGAAGGCAGTACGCATGGCCTTTGTGCCCATCAATATCCTTGCCCAAGCGATGGTATTGGTGTCGCTTGTCATTGCCGTGAAATGCGCCAGGAGCAGTTTTACCTCAGGAGTGGAGAAGAGGTCGGTGCCAGAGATCTTGAAATGTGGGATGGAGAGAAGGTCGAGTTCCTCGCTGATATGGTCGGCATCGGCATTCGAAGCCACCACTACGGCTGTCGTCTCGTCGGCGGAAGCATGGAGAAAGCGTTGCGCCAGCAGAGCCACGTCATGGTATTCCGTGTCTAAGGTGGCGCTGGTGAGCATCATAGTGCATCCGTCGTTCTCCATTTCGTTGGTGGCATTGGGCAGCACGGCAGGCGAGATCCCGAGCACTTTCTCGGCATAAATATTGAAGATGTCGAGCAGATAATGCGGTGAACGGTGGTTGTTTGCCAGGAAATGGGTGGCATTTCCGCATCTCTTTCTCAGCATTTCGAGCGTCGAAAGTTTGGCTCCCATAAATGAGAAGATGGCTTGTTGCTCATCGCCCAGATAGATGACGGTATTCTCTTTGCCCTCTTCTGCAGGAGCGGTGAGAAGGTCGATGATGGCCATCTGGAGGGGATTAAGGTCCTGCACCTCATCCACCTGCACCCAATGCTTCTGCCATCTGCCGGTGAAATCCGTGTCATCATCGGCTGTCGCTTTGGTGAGAGCATCGTAGGCAAACAGGAGAATGTCATTGAAATCCACGAGCATACGTGCCTTCTTGTAAGCTTCGTATTCGTGCGCCATATTCATTTTCATGAGCAGATGAATGATATTGTGCCTTCCTATCTGCGATATGACTGGGTCTGACACCTGCATTCCATTGATGCTGTCGATGTATTTCTGCGCATTACGATAGAAATCGTCCATCATCTGCGAAGTAAACTCCACCCTGTGCAGTCGGCATATCGCCCTCATGATGCCCACTTCCTCGCTCGTGAGGCATTCCGGATGCAGTCTGAGATTGCGTGGCACGATGGTGATAATCTGGTGCATAAGCTGTGAGAGATGTATTATGTCAAAGCATTCCCGCAGCTTTTTCCTGTCGGAAGCCAGAGCGACTTCGTCCATATTCATTATCCTTGCCATGATGCTTATCGCATCGTCGTCGTCGATGATGGCGGCATTGGCAGGCACAATTCCTTCAGCGGTAAGCATACGGATGCAGTATCTGTGGACATTGCCCACATACACGCCCTCCACTCCGGCATCACCGATGCTGGAAGAGATCCTTTCCGCCATTCCCCTTGCGGCGCGGTTGGTAAACGTGAGGCAGAGCATATCGTCGTAATGCACGTCGTATTCATCGTGCGCAATGCGTATTCTCTCGGTGAGAATCTGAGTCTTTCCGCATCCGGGAGGGGCAAGCACGAGGTGGTTTCCACCTTTTATATATATAATGTCCTTTTGACTGCTGTCTGGTTTGAAGGTTGGCATTTTTTTGTTGTTTAGTTGTTTGGTTGTCTTGTTGTTTAGTTGTTGGGTGCAAATATACGAAAAAACTTCGGAAAATCCTTGCCTTTCTCGCATTTCATTGTTATCTTTGCAGAGGAAAGGGCGTGCCTACCGCTCCTTCCGCTGGAAAATACCTACTGATGACAACCAAACCACAACACCATACATGATACTCAAAGAAAACTACATCGCAGATGAACACCGTTACGACACCGCTGACCGTATGTATCAGCGATGCGGAAAGTCAGGCATCATGCTCCCGAAGGTGAGCCTCGGCTTTTGGCATAACTTCGGATATGCAGACTCCTACGAGCGCAGCCGTGCATTGACCCATTACGCTTTCGACCATGGCGTGACGCATTTCGACCTTGCCAATAATTACGGACCTCCTTACGGAGCGGCGGAAGAGACCTTCGGCAGACTGATGGACGATGACTTCCGTCCTTACCGTGACGAACTCTTCATCGCCACGAAGGCAGGTTACGACATGTGGCAGGGACCTTATGGCAACTGGGGTTCAAGGAAATACCTCATGGCAAGCCTCGACCAGAGCCTGAAACGTATGCACCTCGACTATGTGGACCTCTTCTACAGCCATCGTTACGATCCAAAAACACCGCTCGAAGAGACCCTCCAGGCGCTTGTAGATGTGGTGCGGCAGGGCAAAGCCCTGTATGTGGGCATATCACGCTGGCCGCTCCAGGCGCTGAAAGCGGCAAGGGAATATCTCGTCGCCCGCGATGTGCCGCTGCTCATCTATCAGGGCAAGCTCAATCTCATCGACCGCGAACCGCTGGAAGAGGGCATACTCGACTATTGCGCCGACAATGGCATAGGCTTCATCTCGTTCTCACCCCTTGCACAGGGACTGCTCACCGACCGTTATCTCAACGGCATACCGGCTGACTCACGCATGACGCACAGCCAGTTTCTCACGCCCGACAAACTGACTCCCGAACTTCTCGCCCATCTTCGCCAGATGTCTGCCGAAGCCAATCAGAATGGTCAGACCCTCTCGGATGCCGCCCTGCAATGGATTCTCCGTCAGCGTGGAGTCACGTCAGTCCTCGTCGGCGTGAGCAAAGTGGAGCAGATGGAGCGTAATATAGCCAGTTGTCTCATAGGTTAACCTCCCCTTCCCATCCTCCAAAGCAAGGCAGAATGCAATGGGAAAAATGGAACAAAACGCTGATTGAAATGGTATCGAAAGGCAGTATCTATGCTTTCACATTGTAAAAGCATAGATATTGCATCGTAAAAGCATAGTTATT
>OQVL01002409.1_pt1 | contig 11415 bp, 12 predicted proteins | sample 1691501 | NCBI WGS metagenome assembly OQVL01 (sample SAMN03418253, study PRJEB22391) | human gut metagenome | biome: human-gut; feature: organic feature; material: feces | host: Homo sapiens | place: Tanzania | collected 2013-01
ATTGCAAGGAGAAAAACGCCCGAGGATACGGAAAATAAAACTTTTTGGGCGACTGGATTCGACCCTCTTATGCTTAAGAATTCACACAGCACAAAACTCTTCTGCTTTAAATTTTAAAGTAGAAGTAATAGTAGTATGCAGATGATGATTTAAAGAACATAATGCTCTCTCCTTTGTCGGCATTGTACCATTTTATTTTTGCTTTGTCAACAAGCGGAGTTTTCTTTTTGCCGGTTACATAAAGGTAACAAATTTGTGACAAACAGAAAAATTTTATTGACAAACAATAAATTTGCTGTTATATTGCGCTTGTAAGGGGGTAATCCGTATGAAAAATAAAAGTAAAAACAAATCAATTAACATAACTCTTGCAATTCTTTATGTTTTGGCGGCGCTGTTCGTCTTTCTCTTGTTTTCCGCGCCGTGGACGTTCAGAATGTTCTGTGACTTTGCACATTACGGCGATAAAAAGTATCACGCGCTTCTTTTTGTGTTCTATCTTTGCTCGCCCGTTGCCGCCGTCACGATTTTTTATCTTAACAAATTCCTTGCCGCGGCAAAGCGCAGGGCGGTTTTCACCTTTGAAACGGTAAAAACGGTTTCGGTCCTGTCGTGGATGTGCTTTCTTGCGACGCCGCTGTCGTTGCCGCTGTGCTTCTATCTTTACGGCGCGTTTCCGATACCGATTGCGGCATTTTTCGCGGGCTTTTTATTGAGGGTAATTAAAAATGTAATTAAAGAGGGCGTGCGGTTTAAAGAAGAAAACGAGCTTACGATATAGGGTGAAAATATGGCAATAGTGGTCAATCTTGATGTTATGTTGGCAAAAAGAAAAATGTCATCGGGCGAGCTTGCCGCAAAAATCGGAATTACACAGGCAAACCTCTCGATATTAAAAACGGGTAAGGCAAAGGCAGTGCGCTTTTCAACGCTTGACAGCATTTGCCGGGAGCTGCAGTGTTCACCGGGGGATATTCTTGAATATATCGAAGAAGAGGAGTGAGTATTATAAGCGGACAAACAAAGACCTGTATAAAAGCGATTTATGCAGGCATAACAGTGCTCGTTTCAGTGTGCATTATCGCTTTCGGGCTGTGTGAAAAGCCTAAAATTTACAGGTGCACGGACGGCGGCAAAATAATCGCCCCGAACGGAACGGTTTATTATTATGAAAGCGAGCTTCCCGGCGGCGACGGAGAAGCGCATATTGATGAGGAGTTTAAAGAAGGCGAAAATTCGCGCTATACACTTTCGCATGACGATATGTTTCAGTGCGGCAAAATCGACAGCACGCTGATTTATGAAGACGTTTACGGCTTTTCGGGCTCTGACGAAGTAATATATCTTTCGTACTTTAACTATGCAGTAAAAGACGGTACGGTTTATCCTACGCCGTCAAACCGCCAAATACAGTCGCTGTGTTTATGGGGCGGTGAAAATACATATATTGACGACGAAGAAACGCTTGAGCGCTTTAAAAAGGCGTATGAAAACGGTGAAAGCTTTGAAGAAACGCTGTTTCCGTTTTCAAAGTACGGCAGATGGCGCACGGTGCAGGTCAATTATTACGACACGGTTATATCGCAGGAATTTCGCAGTACTGCTTATAACGACGATAAAAAAATCGTAGAGTTTATAGACAGCGACACCTTTAGATTCAGCGGCTCTCAATATACAAAATGCGACCCGAATGAGCTTTTAAACGGCTGTTTTATTCCTTTCTGCGACAGAAACCTCAGGTATCGTGGAGAATCCGACTGGGCTGACAACGGTTTTATTTATGATTCAAAAGACGCCGAGATAAACTTTTTAAGAGATGCCGACTATGCATTTTATATGCGCGACGGTATAGATTTTCCAAAAACGCCGCAGGATGTTTTGCCTGTCGAAACGCTTGTTGTTGATATTGCGGGCTTCTGTCAGCACGATATTACGGATAAAGACAAAATAGATATTATTCTTAATTGGCTTAATTCGCAAAATAGGGGAGAAGACCCTGAAACATACAGAAATAAAGTCGATTTTTATGCCTGCTGCGAATCGCTCGGCGGCTTGGTTAGACAAAGCTATGGCGTTAATATTTTTTACGATTCCGACAATCACAAATTCTATACGGTCACAGGCGGCAAAAATGAAGAATTGCCTAAGACGGTGGCTTCTGTAATTGAAGAAGAAATCTATGACGACCCCGTGTGGTATTCGCTCTATTTTTTTGATGCCTGAATAATTTGACAATATGCTCAATTAATCGGTAATTTTTAAGGAGTTGATATTTATGGATAACACTAATAATGCTAATCCCATAACCGATAATCCCGAAATTTCACAAAAGACACCTATTAACGCAGGCTTTTCAACAAGTCCGTCGCCCGCGGCGCAGGGCGGATTTTCGTCAGCTTCAAACGTGCCGCCGCGCGCTTTACCGAAAAAGCTTATTTATAACGTTGACAAGAAAGATATAATTTTCCTTTTTGTCTTTGCCGTCATTTCGTTTCTTGTTATAAGGCTCGGCGCGTTAACGGGCTTCGGCCTGGGCTTTGCGGCTTCGTCAACAGTGTTTTTGGGCTGTGCCGCGGCATTTGTTTACGACAAAAAGGCAAAGCAAAAGGGTTGGTATTTTACATTGCTCTTTTTAGAAATGCTTTTCGGCGCTTCTTTCTTTTTCAATAACGACCCGCTTATAAAATTCTTTGATATATGTGCGCTTTTCATTGTCGGGTTTATGTGCTTCAACGGGCTTTCGGGCAATGCGCTTTATTCGGACGGCTCATATAAAGAAGTGCTCGAGGGGCTTTATTCGGGAATTATAAAACCGTTTGAAAATATAGCGGTTCCGTTTTCGTCTTTTAAACAAGCTTCAAAAAGCGGAAAAAACAAATCGCTTTTAGGCGCCCTTGTCGGTATCGGCGTTTCACTGCCGCTTCTTATAGTTATAGTGTCGCTTCTTGTAAGCTCCGACGTTGCATTTGAAAATCTTCTTACAAAGCTGTTTTCCGATGTAATAAAGCTTGTGCTTGCGCTTTTCGGCACAATTCTTATTATGCCCGTGATTTATTCATATGCTCTTGTTTTAAGAAAAAAAGCAACAACGCCCGAAAAAATGAAAACCGGTAAAGCCGAGGGCAATCTTTCGGCTGTTCCGATAAACACGGTTTTGTGCGTTGTTTCGGCGGCGTATGTTCTCTACATCGTTTCACAGCTTGCATATATAACAAAGGCGTTTGCGTTTTTGCTTCCCGCCGATTACACCTCGTCGCGCTTTGCCCGCGAAGGCTTCTTCCAGATGCTTGTTGTGGCGGCGATTAACCTTGCCTTGGTGTGGATAACGTCCGTGCTTGTAAAACGCCGCGAAAACGGCGATATGCCCGTGTTCACAAAGATTTTAAATGCATTTTTGTGCCTGTTCACGCTGTTTTATATTGCTACTGCGTTCCTTAAAATGGCACAGTACATTTCAAACTTCGGCTTCACATATTTAAGAGTCACTACAAGCGTGTTTATGGTGATGCTTGCCGTAATAGTGGTGTTTGCGTTTATAGGACTGTTCGTAAAAAAGCTTCCCGTTGTGCGCTGTGCCGTTGTTTGTGTAAGCGCGGCTCTTCTTTTGCTCTCGTTTGCAGACGTTAACAGCGTTGTTTCAAAGATAAACTACAAGCTTTATTCGGAAAGCAAAATTACCCTTGACACAGACGACGTTTATAAATACGAAGCGAACGAGTTAATAAAGCTCTTTTCAAGCGACAATAAAAGAATAAAATATGCGGCATCTAAAAGCCTTAATTCGCTCTACGGTTCATACAATAGTTATGAGGACGGTTATTATTCTCAAAATAAGAGCAAAGCGGACGACGCGCTCGGATTGAACGTTCCGAAAATACGCGAGAACGCAGTGCTTAAAGAACACGGTTCTCAATTAAAAACCGAGCTTGAAGCTTTTGAAAAAGAGGTTGATGAAGCAAGACTCAACGGAAAAGGCTACCTTTATTACGGCAATTAAAGTGTTTTGACGTGTTGACAAATTCAAATAATGTGCTATTATAAGTATATCGAAACTTCGGGGCGGGGTGAAATTCCCCACCGGCAGTAAAGTCTGCGAGCCATTTCGGCTGATTGGGTGCGATTCCCAAACCGACGGTAAAGTCCGGATGAAAGAAGTTTTCGGCATATTTTCAGCCGATTTTCGCCCCGTGTTTTCGGGGCGATTTTTTTAAAGGTGCGTGATAATATGTCAAATAAAAATCGCGGCGTAACAAGAGCCGCTCTCATAAGAATTACAACCGCCGCCGTGCTTACGGCGCTTTCTGCGGTGTTTGCGTTAACAGTCCGTTTTCCGCTGTTTACGGCGTTTTATGAAATGGAGTTTTCTGATTTTCCGCTTCTTGTGTGCACGTTTCTTTTAGGTCCCGCATACGGGCTTTCGTCGCTTTTTGCGGTTTGCCTGATTCAGGCGCTCACCGTGAGCGCGTCAAGCGGAATAATCGGGTTTATAATGCATTTTGCGGCCTCGGGCGCAATGCTTCTTACAGTGTATTTCGCACGGAAAAAAATCAGCGGAACAAAGGGTATTGTCATTTCGTCCGTTCTCGGCGTTGCGGTTATGGTTGCCGTTATGATTCCCATGAATATCTGGCTTACGTCGGTTTTTATGAAACTTCCCGCAAGCGAGTTTATTTCGGGCTACCTCGGCGTTTGCGCGGCGTTTAACTTTATTAAATCCGCTTCAAATATTCTTTTGTTTTCTTTGACTTTCAAAGCGCTTAAAAATCAGTTTAACAAATTAATGAGGGAGTAAATATTATGCTTTGTAAAACATATAATCTTACGAACGAGGGCGTAACGCTTACGGCATACATTCTCGATTCTTCACCCGAAATGCCGAATAACACTCTTCGTCCCGCAATGCTTATTTGCCCCGGCGGCGCATATGTTATGTGCTCCGACAGAGAGGCTGAGCCTGTTGCGATGCACTTTCTTTCAATGGGAATAAATACGTTTGTTTTGCGTTATTCGCTTAAAGAAAATTCTGTTTTCCCAAAGCCGCTCAATGACGCAGAAGAGGCTTTCGGATTCATTCTTGACCGTGCGGACGAGTTCAATATCGACAAAACCAAAACGGCGGTCTGCGGCTTTTCTGCAGGCGGTCATCTTGCGGCGGCTCTCGGCATTCTCGGAAAGCGCAAACCGAGCGCCATGGTGCTCGGCTACCCGTGCATAACAGAAGATATTTGTCACGGCACGGTGCTTTATTCCGATGTTCCGCCGCTTGACGGCGAGGTTTCAAAAGATACGCCGCCTGCGTTTGTTTTTGCCGCAGCCGACGACGGCTGTGTGCCGATAAGAAGTACGCTCGATTTGTGCTCCGCTTTAAGTAAAAACGGCGTTTCATTTGAAGCGCATATTTTTGAAAAAGGCGGCCACGGATTTTCGACTGCCGATGCCGTTACATGCAGCAAAAACGAAAACCCCGACGCGCAAAAATGGGTCGGTCTTTGCAAATCTTTTTTGAACAGACGCTTTTTCTCATAAACCTATTGACAAACATTCTCAAAATTACTAAAATCATACGTTGTTGATATTATCATTGAAGAATTGGAGTTGTATTTATGATTTTTGAGCGGATTAAATCAATTATTTGTGACGAGTTTGACATTAACGAGAATGAAATCACAATGACTACTTCGCTTTCCGACGACCTTGACATTGACAGCCTTGACCTTGTTGACCTTGTTATGTCGCTTGAGGATGAGTTTTCGGTTGAGCTTCCCGATGAAGCGCTTGCCGATATGAAAACCGTCGGAGACATTGTAAGATACATCGAAGAAAACTGAGTAAAGGATTTTTAAAATGGCTGAACAAAAAAAGATGGTAGAAGCCATCACCTCAATGGAAGACGATTTCGCACAGTGGTATACGGACGTTGTTAAAAAGGCGGACCTTGTAGACTATTCAAGCGTAAAGGGCTGTATGGTTATAAGGCCTTACGGCTATGCTATCTGGGAGAATATTCAGAGCATTCTTGACAAACGCTTTAAAGAGACGGGTCACGAAAACGTTTATATGCCTATGTTTATCCCCGAAAGCCTTCTTGAAAAAGAAAAAGAGCATGTCGAGGGCTTTGCGCCCGAGTGCGCGTGGGTAACATACGGCGGAAGTGAAAAGCTTGAAGAGCGACTTTGCGTAAGACCCACTTCTGAAACGCTTTTCTGCGAGCATTATGCAAAAATAGTTCAGTCACACAGAGACCTTCCCAAGCTTTATAACCAGTGGTGCAACGTTGTGCGCTGGGAAAAAACAACCCGTCCCTTCCTTCGCACAAGAGAGTTTTTGTGGCAGGAGGGTCACACCGTTCACGCAACGGCAAAAGAAGCCGTTGAAGAAACCGAGCGTATGCTCAACATTTATGCCGAGTTTTGTGAGGACGCTCTTTGTATGCCCGTAATCAAAGGCAGAAAAACAGAAAGCGACAAGTTTGCGGGCGCGGTCGCAACATACGCAATCGAGGCGCTTATGCACGACGGCAAGGCGCTTCAGGCGGCAACGTCTCACTATTTCGGCGACGGATTTGCAAGAGCCTTCAATATGACGTATCAGGATAAGGAAAACAAACTTCAATATGTTCATCAGACCTCGTGGGGCTCAACAACAAGACTTATCGGCGCGCTTATTATGTCTCACGGCGATAATAACGGTCTTGTTCTTCCGCCCAAGGTTGCGCCCATTCAGGTTATAATTCTTCCCATAGCACAGCATAAAGAGGGCGTGCTTGACAAGGCGTTTGAACTTTGCGATAGACTTTCAAAGTCTTTCAGAGTAAGAGTCGATTCCTCCGAGCAGTCCGCCGGCTGGAAGTTCGCCGAATATGAGATGAAGGGCGTTCCGCTCCGTCTTGAAATAGGACCCAAGGATATTGAAAAAAATCAGTGCGTACTTGTTCGCCGTGACAACCGCGAAAAGATATTCGTTTCGCTTGACGAGCTTGAGTGCACAATCGAAAAGGCACTTAACGATTACGGAAAGGCAATTTACGATAAAGCGCTTACAAACCTTAAAAACAGGACATACGCTTGCACGTCTCTTGACGAAATCAAAGAAAAGCTTGCGTCCTGCGGCGACGGTTTTATTAAGGCTATGTGGTGCGGCGAAGAGGAATGCGAGGATAAGGTCAAAGAGCTTACGGGCGTCGGCTCGCGTTGCATTCCCTTTGAGCAGGAACAGCTTTCGGACAAATGCGTCTGCTGCGGCAAGCCTGCAAAGTATATGGTATACTGGGGAAAAGCATATTAATATTCGGGAGCTGTAAAAGGTTTTTTACAGCTCCCTTTTTAGGTGATTAAAATGGTTTTGTATTTCAGCGGAACAGGCAACAGCAAATATGTTGCCGAAGAAACAGCAAAAATTTCGGGAGATAAAACACTTTCTTTAAACGACAGAATTAAAAACGGCGATACAAGCCCGCTTGTTAATGAAGAAAGAATTGTTTTTGTAACGCCGACTTATGCATGGCGCATACCGCGTGTTGTTGAAGAATACATAGAAAAAACGGAATTTAAAAAGGGCGCAAAGGCTTGGTTTATTATGACCTGCGGCGGCGAAATAGGGGACGCGGAAAAATATCTTAAAAAGCTCTGTTTAAAAAAGAGTTTTGAATATATGGGCGTTTTCGGAATCGTGATGCCCGAAAACTATATTGCGATGTTCTCTGTACCCGAAAAAGACAGGGCAGAGGCTATTGTTAAAAGGGCAGTGCCCGAAGTTAAAATCGCGGCGGATTATATAGTTAAAGAAAGCCGCTTTCCGACTCCGCGCCGCAATTTGTACGATATTTTAATGAGCGGCCCCGTTAATCCCGCGTTTTATAAGCTTTGTGTAAAAGCAGACGCGTTTTTTGCAACCGACGAATGTATTTCCTGTAAAAAGTGTGCGGCAGTTTGCCCGTTGAACAACATTACTTTTAAAGGCGGCAAGCCCGTTTGGGGCAAAAATTGCACCCATTGTATGGCGTGTATTTGCCGTTGCCCGAAAGAAGCTATAGAATACGGTAAAAAGAGCAAAAACAAGCCGCGCTATTGCTTTGAAAAGCTTTTTTAAAGTGCTTTTTTAAGCTTATATGACGGTGTTTTTCTGTCAGTTTACAAAAAATTCAAAAATTTTACAAAAAACTCTTTACAAATCGGCGCAACTGTGTTATATTACGAGAGAACTTTTAAGGCGATCCGAGAGGTCGGCAAGGTTTCATAAACGAGCGCTGCTTTTATTATGATTTTATGAGCCTTGTCGCATTATGCGGCAAGGCTTTTTTATGAGGTAACAGTTATGGAACTTAAAGCAACTTTAATGGACGAGCCTGCGCTTAAACGTTCGCTTGTGCGCATTGCTCACGAGATAATCGAAAAAAACAACGGCATTGAAAACGTGTGCCTTGTCGGTATAAGACGGCGCGGCGTGCCGCTTGCAAAGAGCATTGCCGAAAATATTGAAAAAATCGAAAACACCGAAATAACGGTGGGCGAGCTTGATATAAAGTTTTATCGCGACGACCTTTCGCCCGAGTTTGTTTTGCCCGAAGTTAAAAAAGCCGACCTTGGGTTTGACGTTAACGGAAAAACCGTTGTGCTTATTGATGACGTGCTTTTCACAGGCAGAACGGCGCGCGCGGCGATTGAAGCTATTTTCAGCCTCGGCAGACCCGCTTCTATACAGCTTGCAATATTAATCGACCGCGGCCACAGGGAACTTCCGATTCGCCCCGACTTTATCGGCAAAAACGTGCCTACCTCGCTTAACGAGGTTGTAAAAGTAAGCCTTCCGCCATATGACGGCGAAACCTCGGTAAAGCTCTTTTCAAAATAGGTTATTAGCCGAAAGGCATTAACAATATATTTTCACGGAGGAATTTTTAATGAACCTTATCTACGATGTCAAAGACAAGCCAAAATTCGGGCAACTAATTATTTTCGGTTTCCAACAGGTACTTGCCATTCTTGCGGCAACAATCGCCGTTCCGACAATCATCGGCAACGGAATGTCGCAGTCGGCTGCTCTTTTCGGAGCGGGCGTAGGCACAATAGTCTATCTTCTTTTCACAAAATTCAGAAGCCCCGTTTTCCTCGGTTCATCTTTCGCATTCATCGGCTCAATGTTTGCAGCCTTTGCAGGCGCTGTTTCTGAGGCGGCAGGCCACTTCGGACTTATCATAGGCGCCGCTTTTGCAGGGCTTGTTTATGTTGTAATCGCACTTGCGGTAAAGATTGCAGGAGTTAACTGGATTAACAAGCTTATGCCTGCAGTTGTTATCGGACCGACGGTTTCAATAATCGGTCTTTCGCTTGCAGGCAATGCGGTAAGCGACCTTACACTCGGCAAGGTTATGACAGAAGTTACCACTCAGGCAATTGAGAACGGTCAGATTGTTGATAAGGTTTCATATGTGTCAACAGCAAGCCCCTATGTCGCTCTTGCTTGCGGTCTTGTAACGCTCTTCACTGTTATTCTTTGCTCGGTTTACGGCAAAAAAATGACAAAGCTCATTCCCTTCATCATCGGCATCCTTGCAGGATATGTTGTTGCTACAGTGTTCACGGTAATCGGCATAAAGGTCGGCAACCCTGCTCTTCAGGTTATCGACTTCACGGTTTTCCACGACCTCAAGCTCTTCTCAATTCCCGACTTTACCTTCCTTAAAGCCGCAGAAGGTTTGAAAAACATTGACGCACAGTATATTGCAACAATTGCAGTTGCTTACATTCCCGTTGCATTCGTTGTATTCGCAGAGCACATAGCAGACCACAAGAACCTTTCCTCCGTAATTAATAAAGACCTTCTTAAAGAGCCGGGTCTTCACAGAACGCTTCTCGGCGACGGCGTCGGCTCAATGTTCGGTGCTGTTTTCGGCGGCTGCCCCAACACAACATACGGCGAGTCCGTCGGCTGCGTGGCAATCACAGGCAACGCTTCGGTAGTTACAATACTTGCCACAGCGATTATGTGTATGGTAATTTCGTTCTTCGGACCGTTCGTAACCTTCCTTGCAAGTATTCCCAACTGCGTAATGGGCGGCGTTTGCATCACGCTTTACGGCTTCATCGCAGTCAGCGGTCTTAAAATGATTCAAGAAGTTGACCTCGGCGAAAACAGAAACCTCTTCGTTGTTGCGGTTATCCTTATCAGCGGCATCGGCGGACTTACCGTAAACTTCGGCAAAGTAACTCTTACATCTGTTGCTTGCGCGCTTATCCTCGGTATAGTAGCAAACGCAATCCTCCCCAGAGATAAATCCTCCAAAGAAAACGAACTTTAAAAAGTTTTTGCTCAAGATTGACAGGCAAATACTTTGAGTATATAATTAATATTGCAAAAAGCGAAGCCTTGCAAGTGATTTGCGGCTTCGCTTTTAACATTTTAAAAGGATTTGTGATTTTATGATTTATACGGCAGAAAATGCGTTTTTTACGCTCGGCGTTAAAGAAATGGGCGCAGAGCTTACTTCGCTTAAATCGAAAAAAACTGGTTATGAATATATCTGGTGCGGCAATACCGATATATGGTACGGTCAGTCGCCGATTCTTTTCCCGATAATCGGGCGGCTTCTTGACGATAAGTACCGCCTTAACGGCGTTGAATATACAATGCCCAAGCACGGTATTGTAAGAAAAAGACCGTTTAAACTTTTTGAGAGGACAGACGACAGCCTTACCTTTGTTATTTCGGATGATGAAGAAACGCTTAAAAGCTACCCTTATAAGTTTGAGCTTTTTGTAAAATTCAGCCTTACCGAAAACGGGCTCAAAGTCAGCCACACAGTAGTGAATAAAAACGACGGCGTAATGTATTATTCTTTCGGCGCGCACCCGGGCTTTAACTGCAAAATAGGGGATACAATCGAGTTTCCACATGCGCAGACGCTTCGCACCGAGCGCATAGACGGCGAGTCTATTCTTATTGACGAAACGTTCCCCGTTATTGAAAACAGCAAAGAAATAGTTATTACAAAAGATATTTTCGATAACGACGCGCTTATTTTAAGCGGCATAACCGACAAAAAGCTTTCGCTTATGCTCGGCGGCGGCAGAAAGATAGATTTTAATTTTGATTCGCCAGTCCTCGGCATTTGGGCAAAAAAGAACGCGCCTTACGTCTGCATTGAGCCGTGGTGGGGCATAAACGACAGCTACGATAAAAAGTCCGATTTAAGTGAAAAACGCCTTATTATGTCGCTTGAAAAGGGTGAAGCGCGAACGTTTGAATGGAGTGTCGAAATTACCGAGTAAATTTCTGTTGACACAGAGCGTAAATGATATTAAAATATAAATGAAAGGAAAAGTGATGTTATGTCAATGGATAACGAAAAAGTCTTTAATACAGACGAATACGGCCCCGACATCGTCTCGGTTGTCGATGAAGAGGGCGTTGAGCATA
>OQVL01002414.1_pt1 | contig 11401 bp, 6 predicted proteins | sample 1691501 | NCBI WGS metagenome assembly OQVL01 (sample SAMN03418253, study PRJEB22391) | human gut metagenome | biome: human-gut; feature: organic feature; material: feces | host: Homo sapiens | place: Tanzania | collected 2013-01
GTGCGCCCTTCCTTATAATGTTCCGTGCGGGCAAGTTCCGCAGCACCGAGCCGTCCTTGGCGCACAGGCGGAAGCCCGTGCGGACCTTTTTGGAGAGCCGCAGCTCCAGCCCCGCCTTGAGCTCGCCGGCGAGCTCGCTTTTGAGCGCGTCCGTGACGGAGGCGACCTCCGCGGCGTAGGCGGAGGCGTCCTCGCCCTGCAGCGCGGCGGTGATGAGCGCGGCGAGCGCCTTGTCGTCGAGCGCCTTATGCGTATCCTGCGCGAGCAGCTTCGTCAGCTCCGCGCCGATCTCCTGCCGGAAGGCGAGCACCGCGTCGCGCTTCGCCTGCTCTGCGCTGAGCTGAGCGCTGGCCTTGAACACGCCGATCTCCGCCTGCGCGTCCGCACGCAGCTTGTCCGCCTCGCTCCTCGCGTCGGCGACGATCTTTTCCGCCTGGGCCTTGGCGTCGGCAAGGATCTGCGCGGCCTCGCGGTTCGCGCTCTCGATGCCGTCCTTTTTGATGGAGGATACCAGATCCTGAATTTGAAGCTCCATAAAATCCGCCTTTCTGTGTTTATGTGAGTAAAATTTCGTAATCAAACTAAAATATAGCGCACAACACCAAAGAAATCAAGAAAATGCAAAGAAATAGAATGATTCATTTTTTCAATAATGCCTAAAAACCGGGTAATAATGCGGAAAATATTATAACCGTCCGCGCGGGAGCCTAACCGCCGCCTTGCTCTTCCCGTGTCGGTGTGCTATACTGGGCCTGTTATAAAAGAGAAAAGGAGAACGCTTCCCATGCCTGCCTTCGATCCGCTGACCTACCGCTATGCCTCGCGGCGCAATGTCGTCTACGCCAAAAATGCCGTCGCCTGCACGTCTGTGCCGCTCGGCGCACAGATCGGACTGGACGTGATGAAGTCCGGCGGCAGCGCCGTGGACGCCGCTGTGGCGATGGCCGCGGCTATGCCGCTGCTCGAGCCGACCGGCAACGGTCTCGGCTCAGACTGCTTTGCGCTCGTGTGGATCGAGCGGGACAAACGGCTCTACGGCCTCAACGCCAGCGGTGTCGCGCCGATGGCGCTGAGCGCAGAGAAGGTTCGCGCGATGGGCTATACAGAGATGCCGAAGGCCGGATGGCTGCCGACGATGGTGCCCGGCGCACCCGCGGGCTGGGCGGAGCTGAACCGCCGCTTCGGCACGAAGCCGCTCGCCGAGCTGTTTGCGCCCGCCATTTCCTATGCTGAGGAGGGCTATCCCGTGCCGGTGAACGTCGCGCGGCAGTGGGAGCGCGACAGCCGCCGCATTGCCAAGGCGATGGCGGAGAACGCCGCACCGCATGAATACTGGTGGAAGAGCTTTATGAAGCCGGACGGTACGCCCTACCGCGCGGGCGAGCTGTTCCGCTTTCCGGACTATGCCGCGACGCTGCGCGCCCTCGCCGCGACGGACTGCGAGAGCTATTACCGCGGCGCGCTGATGGAGCGGATCGTCGCGTTCTCCCGCGCGACCGGCGGGTACTTCTGCGAGGACGACTTCCGCAATTACCACCCCGAATGGGTCGAGCCCATCACGCAGGACTACCGCGGCTATACGGTCTGCGAGATCCCGCCGAACGGCCACGGCATCACGGTGCTCATGGCGCTCGGCATCCTGAACGGCATGACCATGCCGGAAAATCGCGAGAGCGCCGAGCACTATCACAAGGTGATGGAGGCCATCAAGCTGGCCTTTGCCGACACGAGGACCTACGTCGCCGACCCGCGCTATATGAAAACTAAGGTCAGCGAGCTGCTGGATCCCGCCTATCTCGCCGCGCGCCGCGCGCTCATCACCGACCGCGCGCTGGAGCCGAGGGCGGGCGACCCGCACTGCGGCGGCACCATCTATCTCTGCACCGCTGACCGCGAGGGCAACATGGTCTCGTTCATCCAGAGCAATTATACCACCTTCGGCGCGGGCGTCGCCGTGCCGGGGACGGGCATCTCGCTCCAAAACCGCGGCGCGAACTTCTCGCTCGACCCCGCAAGCGACAACTGCCTTGCCGGCGGCAAGAGGTCCTACCACACCATCATTCCCGGCTTCCTGCTCAGGGACGGCGCCGCCGTCGGTCCGTTCGGCGTGATGGGCGCGTTCATGCAGCCGCAGGGTCAGACCGAGGTCCTCGTCAACACGCTCGATTATCACATGAACCCGCAGGAGGCGCTTGACGCGCCGCGCATCCAATGGATCGGCGGCAGGAGGCTCGAACTGGAGCGTGAGGCGGGCGAGGCCATTGCCGACGAGCTGCGCGCGATGGGCCACGAGGTCACGGTCGTGGACGACCGCATTTCGATGGGCCGCGGTCAGATCATCTGGCGCGGAGAGGACGGCGTTTACACGGCGGGCACCGAGCCGCGCTGCGACGGCGCGGTCGCCGCGTGGTAAAGAAAGCTGTCGTATGATTATATGAGAATATGGAAAGAGCCGCGTTCCCGGTGCAAGGAACGCGGCTCTTTTTGCGTGCTTGCGGCTTGAAACGCGGGCTGCGGTCGTGTCTCAGAGATTGGCGTGCTCCATCAGGTCGATGAGCACGCGGATGCCCTGCAGATAGGCGCGGACCAGAATGCGCTCGTTCGTCCCGTGAACACCGGAGGCGGCCTCCTCTGGCTCCGCCATGAAGGGCGAGCAGCGCAGGCAGGTGTCGCAGATCTGCTCGTATTGGTGCGCGTCAGTCGCGCCGACGGTCATGGACGGAACGAACACCACGTCGGGGTAGTAGCGCCGCATACTGTCCACCACCGTGCGGTAGCCGTAGCCGTCGCGCCGGGCCGTGGCGGAGGGATCGTTGGCCTGCTGGTAGCGCAGCTCCACGGTCGGGTCCTGCACCGCCGCGCGGCAGTGCTCCATCACGCTCTCGACCGTGTCGCCGTCGGCAAGACGGAAATTGATGACCGCCTGCATATCCTGCGGCATCACGTTGCAGGCCCTGCTGCTGCCCTGAATGACGGTGGGGGCGATGGTCGTGGTGACAAAGGGAAAGAGCGCGGGGGACTGATAGCAGTAGGCGGCGATGGCGTCCGCGTTCGCGCGGACGTCCCGCGTCAGCGTTCTGAGCGGCTCGGCGGTGATGTAGGGCGCGAGCGTTTCAAACGCGCCCATCATGGCGGGATTGAGCCGCACGGGGAAGGGGCTGCGGACGATGTCCGCGATGGCGCAGGCAAGATGGGCGAGCGAGGTGCCGCCGTAGGGGCGGCTCGAGTGTCCGCCGATGGAGCGGACCGTCAGCTCCAGATCGGCGTAGCCCTTCTCCATCAGATCGACCTGCGCGATGGAAAGGTCGGGCGCGCCGAAGGCCGCGCCGGATTCGATCTTGCCGCCGCCCTCGTCTAAAACGAATTCCAGCGTCACGCCCTGCGCCTTGAGGTGGTCGGAGATCGCCAGCGCGCCGGTGTTGAGCGTTTCCTCATCGTCGCCGAAGGCGAGGTAGGCCGTGCGCCGGAAGGTCCTGCCGCGGGCGAGCAGATACTCCGCAGCCTCGAGCACGCCGAAGACCTGCTCCTTGATATCCAGCGTGCCGCGGCCCCAGATGTAGCCGTCTGCCACCGCGCCGGAGAAGGCGGGATAGGTCCAGTCCTGCTCCGTGCCCTCGACCACCGGCACCACGTCCTGATGGGACATGTAAAGGCAGGGGCGCAGCGTTTCGTCGCTGCCGGGGATGGTGATGAGCACGGCGTGGTGGCCGAGCCGCTCAAAGACGCCCGCGCGCATGATGTGGGGATAGCTCGCCTTCATGTGCGCGTGGAGCTTGTCAAACTCGCTATAGTCGGTCAGACTGTGGTCGGCATAGTTGATGGTTCTGCATTGGATTGCCTGCGAAAGACGCGCGACCGCGCCCTCGGCGTCTAAGTCGGGATAATTGCCCTCGAGGGCAAAGAAATCGGTGATCTTCTTCGTCATGCCATTTTGTCCTCCAGATAGCGGCTGAGAAATTCGCGGGTACGGCTCTCCTTCGGGTTTCCGAAGACCTCACGCGGCGAGCCCTGCTCTAAAATGACGCCCTGGTCCATGAATACCACGCGGTCGCTGACCTCCTTGGCAAAGGCCATCTCGTGCGTTACGACGACCATGGTCATGCCCTCCTGCGCGAGGCGCTTCATCACATCGAGCACCTCGCCCACGATCTCGGGGTCGAGGGCGCTCGTCGGCTCGTCGAAGAGCATGATCTCGGGCTCCATGCAAAGCGCCCGCGCGATGGCGACACGCTGCTTCTGTCCGCCGGAGAGGCGGCGGGAGTCGGCGTGGATGAAATCCTCCAGCCCGACGGCCTTGAGGTGGCGGATGGCCGTCTCCTCGGCCTGCGCCCTGGGAATGTGCCGCACCGTCATGGGCGCGAGCGTGCAGTTGTCCAGCACGGACTTGTTGTTGAAAAGGTTGAAGCCCTGAAACACCATGCCGATCTTCTGCCGCAGGGCGTTGAGGTCGACCTTGAGGTCCATGAGATCCTGCCCGTCGAACCAGATGTGGCCGGAATCGGCTTCCTCCAGCAGATTGATGCAGCGCAGCAGCGTGGACTTGCCGGAGCCGGACGCGCCGATGATGCACACGACCTCGCCGCGGTCGACCTCTAAGTTGATGCCCTTGAGCACGTGGAGGTCGCCGAAGGACTTTTCGAGCTGTTCGATTTTGATGATGGGATCGTTCGTCATAGCGTCCTCCTGTCAGTTTGAGCTGGGAAGTCCCAGATCGACGGTTTGATTGCCCTGACGCCGCTTCGTGTTGTCCGGCGCGGTCATCCTTCCCGTGATGGCCTTGAGCAGGAGCGAGGAAAGATACGTCAGGAACAGGTAAACGGTGGCGGCGATGAGGTAGCACTCGGTGCCCTTATAATAAATGCCGGCGACCGAGCGGGTCATGAACATCAGGTCGGATACGCCCAGCACGCACAGCACGGAGGAATCCTTGATGTTGATGATGAACTCATTGCCGATGGCGGGCAGCGAATTTTTGATGGCCTGCGGGAAAACGACTCTGCGCATGGCCTGCCAGTGCGTCATGCCGAGCGAACGCGCGGCCTCCATCTGCCCCGCGTCGACGGCGAGGATGCCGCCGCGCAGCACCTCGGCAAGGTACGCGGTCGAGTTGAGCGAGACCGTGACAAGACCGGAGATGAAGAGCGACCAGACGCGGTTGATCTCCGTGACGCTCATGCCGGTGCGCTTGAAGAGATTGAAGATCGCGTAGTAGAAGATGAGGGACTGCACCATCATCGGCGTGCCGCGGATGACGAAGATGTAGAAGCGGGCGAATTTGTTCGCGACGATCTTGATAAGCTTCACAAAGTCGTTGTTGCGCTTGTCGGGTTCCTGAATGCGGAGAAAGACCATGAGAAGCGCCAGCACGAACGCGATCGCCGTGCCGGCCAGCGCGAGCTGAACGGTCGTCCACACGCCGGTGACGAAGAGCGAGCGCTGGTTGTAGGCCATGTAGACCATGGAGGAGAGCGTGCCGGTGGGGTTGCTCTCGGCGTGGACGGCGGCGTGGACGACGTAGGCGAGCTTGAGCACGAAGCGGTCAAGCGCGAGCAGCGCGGCAGCCGCGGCGTCCAGATAGGAGAGATAGCGGCTCAGCCGCACGATGAAGGGGTGCTTGAGAATGGTCTCGCCGTAGCTGTTCCAATGCGTCCATTTCACGAGCAGCGCCAGCGTGCTGACGGCCAAAAAGAAATAGCAGACCGCGGCGAGCGCCGTACCGGGCACGGAGCCGGCGGGCAGAAAGCTGTACGGACTGGGCGCGGAATACCACAGGCTCAGGCCGACGAGGGCGATGACGCTGCCGCCCAGATAAACATAACGGTGGTCCCGTGCGATGAAGCTCTGACCGCGGGACGCGGGGGTTCCTCTCATGGTGCTTCCTCCTTATGCGGCGTGAAGCCGCCGGTTACTTCGGCTGGTTGGCGACGGCGGTGTTCCACATCTCGGTGCGCGCGTCGCTGTCGATGGTGGCAAGGATCTCGTTGATCTGCGCGAGCAGCTCGGTGTCGGACTTGCGCAGGCCCACGCAGGAGCCCTTGGCGGGCAGCGTGAAGCCGTTGCCCTCGCTGAAGGTGATGAGACGGAAATCGGGATTCGAGGCGAGGTAGCCGGGGGCGCTCTCCTCGTTGATGACGATGGCGTCGCAGGTGCCCTGCTGCAGGCGGGAGATCATGTCGGGCACGCTGCCGACGGGGCTGAGGTGCTCGACGCCCTCGATCTGGTCGATGACGTCGTCGAGCGCGGTGCCCTGCTGACCGAGCACGGCGGCGCCGGAGAAGTCCTGAATGGAGGTCGCGTTCTCATACGGCGAGCCGGCGAGCACCATCATGCTGTAGATCGTCTCCTTGTACGGGTCGGAGAAGTTGATGGATTCGCGGCGCTCGGCGGTGTCCATCATGCCGGCGATGATGGCGTCGATCTGACCCTGATTGAGCGCGTCGATCAAGCCGTCCCAGCTGAGCTTGACGATGACCAGCTCCTTGCCGAGCTGATCGGCGAGGATGCGTGCGATCTGCACGTCGTAGCCCTCGGCGTAAGCGCCGGCGACGTTTTCCACGGGAACGTTGGTGTCGGTCGCGGCGCTCTCCTGCCAGTTGCTCGGCGCGTAGGCACATTCCATGCCAACGCGGAACTGGTTGCTTTCGGTCGTGGAAGGAGTTGTTTCCTCTGCCGGGTCGTTTGCGTCCTGCGCGGGGGGCGTCGTGCCCGCGCCGCAGGCGGTGAGGGCAAGCAGCATGAGGGCTGCGAGCAGGGTAGCGATGGTTCTTCTGAGATTCATGGTGTTGCTTCCTTTCTGAATGGAAATTGGCTCCGTGGGGGGAGTCGGCCCTTCGTTGTCCGCGCCAACGAGTTCGGAAACAGAAAAAGCCGTAAATGCTCGTGTGGAGCATTTACGGCAAATGATCTGCAATACCGGCAAAACCGAAAACGGCCTGCCGACTCTTCGATAGCGCTCCACAAATTGTGACAGTCCGGCGGATCTTCTCCGACGAGCCAGCAGAAAACGGCACAGGAACCGTTCCCCACTTCGGCGGCTTCCCCTTTCCCTTTGTCCCGGATCTCTGCTCCGTACGGACTCGGTACTCTTGTCGGCCGCGCCTCTATCTCGCTCAACTGAATTGAGCCTATTCAATTGTTGACGTGAAGATACTACGGCGGCGCGCAAATGTCAAGCCCCCGCGGAGCGGTTCTCAAATTCTTGACAATCTTGCGCCGAAAATCCTCGCTGGCTTGTAGAATTTTACCATTCACACGGTTATTTATGCGCGGCAAAAGCGCGCAGAAAGGCTCGAGACGACCGCTTAACGGAATATTTATGCTCTCTGCCGCTCTGCGCCACCGTTTTAGGACGCTTTAACATAGTGCAGAGCGGGCGCTTTGCCAAGCAAATACAGCAGCGACGCGAAGCGGCAAGGCGGCTTTGGCGAAATGCACGGATTCTCGAAAAATGTCGCGCGAAATTTGTCATTTCCTTACAGGAAAATGGTTGATTTTTTTACACGGGCGTGCTATGATATCGCCATAAAGTGCAAAAAGGGGCCATGGCCCCTTTTCTGTTCCCGACCGGGAACAGATGTGCTGTGCTCGCCCGCGGGGAGCCGCGGAGAATATACATTGTAGGAGGACCTTTTATGAAACGTAAATTGCTATCCATTTTGCTGACGTTTTGTCTCGCGTTCAGCTTGCTGCCCACCGCTGCATTGGCGGACGGCGTGGATAATTGTACGACGGAGAATTGTGGCCATGTGGCTGCGATCGGTACGACGCATTATAGCACGCTGCAGGAGGCCATCGACGCCGCAGGCAGAAAAACGACGGTCAAGCTGCTCGCCGACACGAAGGAAAATGTCACCATCAGCACGCCCGACGTGACGCTTGACCTGAACGGTCACACGCTCAACGGCGGGTGACGCGAACGCAAGCCCGCACTGACGATCACCGCACGCGTGACGGTCATGGACTCCAGCGCGGCGCAGACCGGCACGATCATGCGTGAGGACACCGCGGAGAACTCCGGCGTTTCCTCCCACTATGTCATCGACGTTCAGGGCAGCGGCTGGCTGACCTTTGAAAGCGGCAATGTCAAGAACAACAGCGGCAACGCTGAAGGTAAGGGTGCGTCCCTTGTCCGCGTTGGCGATGACAGCGTTGCCAAGTACCCCGGCCTGAACATCAAGGGCGGCACGTTCACCCAGAACAATTTCATTGTCATCAAGGTTGACAGCGGCAACCTGTTCCTCAACGGCGGCACGCTGAACTCCACCGACAGCTACGCCATTGAGGACTGGCACAGAGCTACCATCAAGGGCGGCACGGTCAACGGCACAGTGGCGGCCTGGACGTACAGCGGCGGGCACAACAGCACTCTGGATATCAGCGGCGGTACCGTTAACGGTGACGTGATATCTGTGAACTACGGCAGCACCGAGGGCAAGGTGGCCAAAGTCAGCATCACCGGCGGCACGGTCAACGGCACGCTGGGCACCTACACCTATAGCAACGGCCTGACGGCGACCGAAGACACCTCCAAGGCGACCATCGGCATCACCGGCGGTACGTTCAAGAATGACCCGAGCAAGTATGTGGTCGAAGGCTCGACTGCTACGCAGAACGACGACGGCACTTTCGGCGTAGCGAAGGCATACCTCGCCCGGATTGGCGAAACCTTCTACTACACCATGGAAGATGCGTTCGAGGCGCAGACTGACGGCGATACGATCGTCCTCCTGCGCGACTACACCACCGGCTCGCCCTTTAACTCCGGCAGCATCAAACGCACGGTCGATCTGAATGGTCACACATGGACCTGCACCGGCACGGACGCGAACAGCGCGGCGTTTGAGATCAACAACCCCAACGCGTCCCTGACGGTGAAGAACGGCAAGATCGTCAGCTCGCAGCTCGTGGGTCTGATCCCGTCGGCGATGGGCGGCACGATCAAGTATGACAACTCGAGCCTCACGTTCGAGAATGTTGAAATGAGCACGACCGCCACGAGCGGCATCGAGACCAACGGCAACAACACGAACGACAGCGTGACGCTGAAAAACAGCACGCTGAACGTTCTCAACGGCTTCGGCATCTACTTCCCGAGCAGCGGCACGCTGACCATCGACAATTCCACCATCAACGCCAAGACCATGGGCGTGCAGGTCTGCGCGGGCAGCCTGAGCATCAACGCGGGCAGCGCGATCACGGTTTCCGGCGATGCAGTCCCCAAGACCGAGGGCGACGGCGCGATTCAGGACGGCGCGGCGATCTCCATCGTCAACCGCCCCGGCTATAAGGGTCTCGGCAACATCGCCGTCACCGGCGGCACGTTTACCGCCAAGGATACCAATGCAGCCATCAAGGCTTACAATTGGGAGAACAAGACCGAATCTGACTTCAACGCAAGCGACAAGGTCTCCGTCTCCGTCTCCGGCGGCACGTTCACCAGCGAAGTTCCCCAAAATTGCTGCGCTCCCGGCTTTGTACCTAAGGCGAACAGCGACGGCACCTATGGCGTGGAGATCAATAAGAATGAGGACATGGTTGCCGAAGTCCTCGACGCACAGGGGAACACCGTAGGCGCTTATGGCACCCTCGCCGCCGCCATCACGGAGGCCAAGAACGGCGAGACCGTGAAGCTGCTGAGCGATGTGACCGAAAAAGTTTCTATTTCCAGAAATCTTGTACTGGATTTGAATGGAAAAACTTTGACGGGTGAAGATTTAAAAAATAGTAACGGGAAACATGAACGCATTGCTCTAACTGCGAATGCAGGTAAAGTTGAAGTCAAGAACGGCATCATTGACGGACGTGTCAATGCATATGACAGCGCAGATTTGACAATTGATGCTGATGTAACTGTCAAAAATAGCTACAATGGTTCCGGGTATGATTGCTTTGGCATTGTTGTCTGGGGCGATGGTACTTTCGGTCAGAATGGCTGCAAGACACCGAAACTTACCGTGAATGGCAAAGTTATCATGGAAAAAGGCGGTGTAGCTATTTCTACAAATGGTACCGATAAATCATGTGCGGTTGTTACAATCAATGACGGCGCAGTTATCAGTACAACGGAAGATGGTGCAATTTACCTGCCTTCTGGTAAGCTGACCATGAACGGCGGTACAGTTTCCGGTCCTACTGGAATTCAGATTTGTGCCGGAACCGCGGATATTACAGCTGATTTCAAGCTGAACAAAGGTACTGTGACTGCAACTGGTACAGACCAACGCACTTCTAAGGGAACTGGCGATGGTTTAATTCCAGACGGCGCTGCAATTTCTGTTGTAAATCGCAACTATCCGAACGGTGTACCCAGTGTAACAATTAATGGAGGCTCTTTCAGTTCTGTAAACAGCGATGCTGTGCTTGCTTATACATGGAGTAAAGGAACTGCCTCTGAATGGACAGATGCAAAGACGTATGTAAAGATCAATGATGGTTACTTTACCTCCGACCCGAGCGCTTACGTTGTGAACAACGGCAGTGCCAACATCGTCAAGCGTGATGGCAGCGAGGGTGCTTATACCTACACGGTTCTTGCAAGATCCAGCTTGACCTCCGGTGTGTATCTGACAGACCCCTCTGGCGCTCTGGCAAGCAATTACTATGTGAGCAGCACCGCGAACGGTGTCTGGACGGTCAGCTACTCTGCGCCCTACTCCGGCGGCAGCAGCTCCTACGACCCGACCTACTCCGTCTCTACCCCGAGCAAGACCAAGAACGGCAGCGTGACCGTCAGCCCGAAGAGCGCCAGCAAGGGCGACACCGTGACCGTCACCGTCAAGCCCGACAGCGGCTACGTCCTCGAGACCCTGACCGTCACCGACAAGAACGGCAACGAGCTGACGCTCAAGGACAAGGGCAACGGCAAGTACACCTTCACCATGCCCGCCGGCAAGGTCGAGGTCAAGGCGACCTTCATGGAGGACAACTCCATGCTGAACTTCTTCTACGATGTGCCCAACAACGCCTACTTCTATGAGGCCGTCAAGTGGGCGGTCGAGAACGGCATCACCACCGGCGTGGGCAATGACCTGTTCGCTCCCGAGCAGCCCTGCACCCGCGCGCAGATCGTGACCTTCCTGTGGCGCGCCGCCGGCTCTCCCGAGCCGAAGGGCGCTGCGTCCGGCATGACCGACGTGGTCAGCGGCAGCTACTATGAGAAGGCCGTGGCGTGGGCCATCGAAAACGGCATCACCACCGGCACGACGACCAGCACGTTCTCTCCCGACGCGACCTGCACCCGCGCGCAGGCGGTGACGTTCCTCGCCCGCGCCCTGAACGCCAAGGCGGCGAGTGCGGCGGAGTTCTCCGACGTCCCGACCGACAGCTACTTTGCGGACGCGGTCGCCTGGGCGGCGGCCAACGGCGTGACCGAGGGCATCGGCGGCGGCAGGCCACCATCTCG
>OQVL01002416.1_pt1 | contig 11398 bp, 17 predicted proteins | sample 1691501 | NCBI WGS metagenome assembly OQVL01 (sample SAMN03418253, study PRJEB22391) | human gut metagenome | biome: human-gut; feature: organic feature; material: feces | host: Homo sapiens | place: Tanzania | collected 2013-01
AGATCTCCTCACACATGCGGGCGATCCGCTCCGGAGTCTCTAACAGCCCCTCTCTGTCTATATCCTCGCCGATTCCTTCCAGAATCAGCCTGACACCATCTTTGATTTTCTCACTGTCCATTATTCTTTCCTCTATTTGATATTTTTTAATATTGCTGCTTTTAATGCTCCGACACTATATAACGACCCAAATGCGCAGATCGGATGTCCTGTCTGTATTGCCGCGTTCACTGCATGTGCGGCTGCCTGCTGTTTATCGGTAAAAGCCTCGATCTCCCCGCCAAAGCCGCACATCCGGATCTCCTTCGCACACGCATCCGCGGACATTGCCCTCGGATTATCCGGTGCAACTGTTAGAAAGCTGTGGGCAAATGGCAGCATCTGCATGAGCATCTCGTGATAATCCTTGTCTTTTAGAATACCTGTAATAAAAATGAACGTTTCACCTGCACAGTATTCCCCTAAATTGTGGCTCAACGCACGGATCCCGTCCGGATTATGTGCACCGTCTACGAGGATCAGTGGGTCTTTCGACAAGACTTCAAACCTTCCCGGCCATCGCACAGTTTTCATTCCTTTACGAACCGCACGGTCTGAAATATGCCATCCCTTCATTTGCAGACATCGGATGATCTCCAGCACAACCGCGGCATTTGCACACTGATGGTCACCGAGCAATGACAGCGTGTGTCCGCCAGAATCCATACCATCATCATATATAAAGCGCTGCCCATCCAGGGTCTTTTCTATGATATGGACATTTTTCGCAGATGTCCTGATCAGTGTCGCATGCATCTTTCGGCAACGCCTCTCCAATACGTCCATCACCACATCCTGCTGATCTGCCGTCACTACCACAGCACCTTCCTTGATGATCCCGGACTTCTTCTGTGCGATCTGCTCCAATGTATTTCCCAGAAATCCCATGTGATCATAATCAATATTTACGATCGCTGCGACTTCCGGTGTATCTATGACATTCGTCGCATCGTCTGTCATCTGGATAAAAATACACCGTGATTGTTTCGCCAGTATTTTCCCGCACCAGATGCAATTCCGACGCATACATCAAACCACGATTACGTGCCAGACTGTTTATGCACTTGGTCAATTCGGCGGGAATGACCGTGCCATTTTGACGACATTCATAATCCAGATTGTATTTCCAATCTTGGGCAATGGAATAAATTATGCTGTGTTCTTTGCGCGGAGCATAAAGGCCACGTGTTTTGAAAAACAGCGTATGGACATCATCGAATGGCATGCCCAACATAATTCCCGCAATATCAAAATTTGAAACTGTGGCTGGTGTCGCGCCGGTATTCAGCGCAACAGATGATACATTGATGTCATCGCCCCCAGAATCAGTAATAATAAAATTTTCAAAATCCATTGAATCAGTATCATCCAACGCACCAGCAGCAAACGCTGGGGACGTCATGCACAAAATCATAAAAAATCCCAAAATTTGTTTCATCTGTCGCCTCAATATACGGTTATCTAACAACAACCTCTTGCACTTTGAATTTAAAAAATCCTGCTGGGTCGCCACCATTTTCCAAATACTGGTGCATGCCACGTTCAACAACACTTTCACGGATTCCAGGTTCATACAAAACTTTCAAGAAAATTGTTCCTGTGGTAACAACAGGCCCTGTTGCTAAATTGTTTGGGGTTTGCCATGTCCGCAATTCATAGTCGGCACGCCAATAATCCCCATTACCAGGGCGTGTAATATCGCCTACAACATTTGCTGTGCGCATCATACCCTTGGCCGCCATATTTTGAATTTCGGGCGCAACGTTTGCTTGCCAATCACGAAACACAGACGCTGATGAAGTATTGGCCAACATGCCGTTTGACGAACCGCGCCCATCGGCATAATTGACACCAGGTAAAATACCAAAATATTCGGCAACATATCGCGTAATCAGCATATCAATCAAACGCGTATCACCAATATCAGACAATGGTTCTAATTCGCCAGGTCGTTCAGTCGACAAATTGTTCGGACGAAAGAAATACGTATCCACAGTGCGTTTTTCGCCGGCATCATATATCGCACCCGTCAAGAATATTGCGCCAAACACCAGCACAAGTAACAGTAACCCAGCAAAAAACATCAATATCTTTTTCATCAATTCAATCTGTATGCGTTAAAGTCTGTAATGTAATACCCCAATGTGCGCGGATACGATTTTGTATCGCGTCCCACACGCATAAATGCGATAATTTGCATAGATGGTGTCACGTTACCAGAAATCGTTGCCCGCACGCGCCACATACCACCATTGTTTCCAACCGCACCGACCGGCTCAATCTGTAAAGACGATGTATCCAAACTCAGTCGTCCCGACGCAGCAGCAATATCTTGCCATGTAGGCACGACGTCATATATAAATCTGTTAAACACGCTGTCATTTGTTGCGCAATATATCGCACAAACACCATCAGCGCGTGCCGGTGCATTTTCAGACATACAGACCTGGCCCCTATCGCACGTTTGCCACAGTGCCTGATTTTCCACATCGTCACCAACAGTGAACCAATCACGCGTGAAATTTGCGACAACTGATTCCTGCATCGTGCGTGATGCGCTGTATTGCATTGTGCCGTGCGAATGCCCGACCACGGACCACGTGCCAGTCACACTATCCACCGATATTATAAATGGGTCAACCGTCGCACTGCGCGATGTCCAAATCAACAAACAGCACAAGCATATAATTACAAAGAACAACGCCGAAACTAAAATGGATACAGCCCGGGAGACGGCAATGCGTTTTCCCGCTGGAAATGCCGGTGTATCAAAATTATTTGGATAATCCAACAAAATCCCCCCACATAAACTTACCGGTGGATTTTATGCCTGGAATACCATGATGCAGGCGCACGGACTCAGTTTCAATTCATTGTTGTCATAACCGACACCAACAGGTTCACGGTCATATACCTGACCACAGCCGGCCAATGCCAACGCAACAAAGAACGCCAGAAATACTTTCTTCATGATTTTTCCCCTCTTTGCTTTCAATTCTTGATTAAAGTATAAGAAAATTCACGCGCCCCGGTCAAGGATAAAAACACATATTTACCGGCACTGGCAGCCACATTTTTATTTCATAGCCTTTATTTGACAATGTTGCTATCATTACTGGTATGAATTCATATAAATCCGGGTTATTTGCCGAATTTTTAGCACGCATGTATTTACGTTTACATGGGTATCGTATTCTGCATTCGCGATATGTTACCGGACGCAACACGGGACGCGCGGAAATTGATATTATTGCCCGCCATGGTAAAACCATCGTATTTATAGAGGTAAAACGTCGCCCAACCATCACTGCTGGCTGGGATGCAATTACGCATAAACAAAGCATGCGTCTGCGTCGCAGTGCAGAAACATTTTTGACGCAAAAATTCCCCGGGGTTGACGCACGTTTTGACGTTATAATCGTGTGTGGCCTGCGCGTACACCACGCACGCGGCGCAATATAAATACTTGCATTTAGGAATCACTTCTTGTATAATTTGCCCAGACTTTTGGACAAAAGGAGAAAATATGAAAAAAGTTATGTTGGCATTGTTTGCCGTTATGACATTGGCCGCCTGCACAGGTTCTTACAAATCTGGCAACTGCGAATACGATTTCTTGCTGCACAAAGATATTTCTATCTCTAAAATGATCGGTAGCTGTGGCAAATAATCAAAATGATAAAAACGGGGCATCGCCCCGTTTTTTTTCATAGAGAGCAGAGTGTAGAGAGCAATGTTTTTATTCCGTCACCCCGGCGTAGGCCGGGGTCCATTGCCCCGCAGGGACAACCAAAAGACCACCCCGTCCTGGCGGACACCCCTCCACAGGAGGGGAACTTAGTCCGCAACGCCCCCCCATTTGCTCTCTGCTCTCTACACTCTGCTCTCTATTTTTCTGGCGCGGTGCGCCAGAAAAATTTACTTTATCACGGCGGTTTTTATCAACGACACATCATCGCGAATTGTATCCAGTTTTATCTGTAATTGACCGATGCCAGTTTCCAATATCGTCGTCCGATTTTCCAGCGTGGTAATACGCGTGTCGGCGCGTTGAATGTCCGCCAATGACGAATCCTGGCGTGCAACCCAATAAATCAAGCCGCCGATAAACGCGATTAAAAACCAACTGTCGCGCAGGGTCGCGATAATACCGCCCAGGGCATTTGATTCCTGTTTCATTTTCGCCCCCGTGATATCATATTTTCAATCAAATGCACCAACGCACGCTGGGATTCCAGGCTGCGCAATTCGGCGTCCGACGCATTTGGCCCCAAGACACGTTCAATCGTCATTTTTCGCAGATGTTGTAATACTGCCGCACCGGCGGCGGTTGAAAATGCGCGTGCGTAATTTTGTTCTGTTTCGTTCATATTTTTCCCCGTTGTTAAATCAAGTTTTCAGACACAGCCATTTGTGCGATTGGCGCAATGTATTTCAATTCTGCGTCACTGTTCAGCGCGATTGGCGCAATAACCCCACGGCGCGATAAAATCTGTAATCCCCGGTCGGTCAATGGCCGAATAAATTCATGCAGCAATCGCCCGTATGTCGCCCCCAGAATTCTAACCATATCAGAATTACGTGCCATGATTTCGGTCGCGGTCATTTCTTTTTCAGACAGCAACCCCAATCGGTCGGCCAACAACGCGTGGCGAATCCGTTCGCGCAGGTCTTTTAATATTATTTGCGACACATCAAAATCTGCACCCGACGACAGCGGCGTCAACCCTGATGACCCAACGGCCTTGGGGATAATTGCCCCCGGCGTCAGGTTTATATTGTTCAGATTTATGACGCCATCATCGTCGGCCTGCCATATCCCAGACACGGCAATCGTTGCGTTTTTCAGCACCAGTTCAACAACCTTGTTTGCGGTTTTTATGTCTGGTAATGCGCGCAAGACCGGCCCACGGCCGTATTGTTCACCGCTCAGCACACTCCACCGGAAAATGATGTATGGATTGGTTTCAAATGTGCCACGTGCAACGATATTGTTTTCCAGATTTCCCCCAACGTCCAGCCACGCGGTGAATTCTGTGCCAACCAAACTCTGTACCAATCGCAATGGCGTCGCAGGGTCGCGTTTTATCTGGTCGGCGATGTCGGCAGGCGGCGTCCATGTTGGGTATTTTTCCAACACTTCGCGTGCGGGCATTGTTGCCGTGTGAAATACTGCACCCGGCAAAATTGCAATGTCGCGCATTGGCACGGCGGTGAACGAAAACGCCGACGATGCACCGATTGGCGTTTCCGCCATAAACAGACATGCCGTTCCCAAAATTACCAAATCCAGATAGCACTGATGAATGGTGGTATAAAAATTTGAATCATTCAGATTCGCACGCAATGCCGCCGTCGCGGCGTCTGCATCGGGGGACGCATCGCTTTCCGGGACCAGTGATATCCACAGTGATTCTGGTGGTGTCATCAGCGAATATATTGACGCCGCCAGGTTGTCCACCGCGTCTGCCGCGGTTGCGTCAAACAGTGTTGCGGCATCTGTGTCGTCGGTCGGCATAGTATATCGCATTGCCGCGTCCCAGCGATTTAACCACGGCGCACGCGCGTCCAGCGCACGCCGATACATTTTTTCTAAATCATTTTGCATATTTTCTCCTTTGTTTTGTTGTTATGCATTAAACCTTGAAATTCGTGTTTGCGGAATATGTGCGGACGCTGCGCCCCGTGGGGCGGATTGGTGTTGGCGTGGCACATATTGCGCCCGCCACCGCGTCCAGTCCGTCGTCATGCCCCGCCCCGCCAATTGGCGACCAGCCCAACATTTCGGCAATAAATGGTGTTTGTGAACACGCACGACGCGCATACAATCGCCCGGCGGTCAGTGCCGGTTCAATTGCGTCCAAGATTCGGTCAACCTTGGGCCTGTTATTGGTAATGCGCATAATTGTAATTGGCGCACCCGCGCGACTGGCCGCGTCACGCATTATTTCTGGCAACGCGTTTCCTATTCCATTTGTTTCAATCGCTATGCGACGCATATTGTGACGCGCCATAAATTCCAGCACCGCATCACACTGGTGCGCCAATGGGTGCGCGTCATCATCAGATGCCGTCATATATAAAATGTCGTGAATAAACACGCATCGCGTTGTGTCATCACGATACAGCATAACGCACACACTGCCGTCGCGACCGCGTCGTCCCGTTGATGGGTCCCAATATACCGATGCGCCCGTGATTTTGTGTTCACCAATTTTGGCACTGTGCGCGTCAAACGCATTATCATATAAATGTAATGCCCCGGGGTCCAGGCGCATACGTTCGGGCGCAACCGGTTCCAACATCATTTGCGCCGCAAAATGTCGTAGACCAACCGCCGCCCGCAATTCGTCAATGCGATGCGGCGGGAATAATTCGGGCCAGACGGACACGCCGGCGTCATCAACCACCGGAATTTTCAGTGTTTTATATCCGTGCAAAAAAGGCGTTGAAAACATAAATTTTTTGGATACTATATTGGACATGGACTTTACTCCCAAAACTTTGCCAACTAATTTAGAGGCCGAACAGGCTGTCCTGGCCGCGGTGTTGATGAATAACCGCGCATTAGAACGCATTTCTGAATTTTTAAAACCGGAACATTTTTCGCATCCCGCGCACCAGGAAATTTATAAATTGGCCGAACGCCAATTTGCCGCGGGTATTCCGTTTGATATTATCACCGCGAAAAATTACCTGGACCAACAAGGAACGTTGGAATCTGTTGGTGGCGTTGATTACCTGACTCAGTTGGCGGGTGCTGGCGCAACGGTTGTAAACGTTGAACAATATGCGCGTATCGTTTATGAAAACGCCCTGCGGCGCCAGCTGATTGATTTAGGTCAATCGATTACCGACAACGCATTTGTCGAAGATTTAGATAACCCTGTTACCACCCAGATAGAGGTTGCCGAACAAAAATTATTCAACCTGGCGTCGGCGGGCGAAACCCGACGCGAGGTTGCCTCAATCGCAACCGCATTACAGGGCGCATTGAAAGAGGCCGAAATTGCATACAAAGCCGACGGCAAATTATCAGGTCTGACCACGGGGCTGAACGCACTGGATAAATCAATCAGCGGTCTGCACCACAGTGATTTGATTATTATCGCGGGTCGTCCAGCGATGGGTAAAACAACGCTGGCAATGAATATTGCATTTAACGCCGCGAACGCAATTCTATCGGGGCGCGCCAATGACCAATACAAGGGCGCGGTCGTGTTTTTCAGTCTGGAAATGTCCCAGGAACAGTTGGCGACGCGTGTGCTGTCGTCCCAGTCCAAGATTCCTGCATCTGCAATGCGCGAAGGATCATTTTCTGATGAAGAATTTTTAAAAATGTCCCAGTATTCCCAGGCAATCAGTCGCGTGCCATTGTATATCGATGACACGCCCGGCATGTCAGTGCCAATGATGCGCACACGTGCCCGTCGTTTGGCGCGTAAATGCGGCGGGATTGCATTGATTGTAATCGACTATCTGCAACTGATGACGTCACCGGGCGGGCGCAAAAATGACAACCGTGTCCAGGAAATTTCTGAAATCACTCGTGGTCTGAAAATGCTGGCCAAGGAATTAGATGTCCCAGTTATCGCCCTGTCCCAGTTATCGCGCAGTGTGGAAAATCGCGACGATAAACGCCCCCAGTTGGCGGATTTGCGCGAATCAGGCTCTATTGAACAGGACGCAGACATTGTCATGTTCACATACCGCGAAGAATACTATCTGGACAACCGTGATCCGTCACAACGAATTTCAGGCAACACAAACGACAAGATTCAGGAATCATATCAAAAACGCCTGGAACGCGCCCGTGGCAAGGCGGACATCATCATCGGTAAAAACCGTCATGGTCGTCCAGAAACGGTTCGAACTGCGTTTTTTGGCGATTACAGTCTGTTTGACAATCTGGATGAAATAGACGCACGTGGCGAAAATGATTTTGCCCAAACGCCAACGGCTCAGCCAAAATCTGATTCTGATAATGTTGATGCATTTGAACAAATTGACGCATCGGCAATACCTGACGATATGGAATTATAATTATTTTACTTGCGGCGCGTGCAAAAATTGACTAATATTTTGTCAAGAAACACCCAAGTGCAGGAGTTTTGCTATGGCCCAAGAAGAAATCATTTTTCCAAACAATATTCGTAACATCCGCTTGGCCGCGGGGATGAAAATGACCGAACTGGCACGCCAGTCGCACTTGTCTCTGTCCGCCGTATCCAAGATTGAAAAGGGTGTTCGCCGTCTGAACCAGAAACAGTTACTGAACATCTGTAACATTTTGGGTTGCAAATTATCCGACATATTTATCAAGGAAGACGACGCCGTTGCCGACCAATGGCAGAGTGAAATTAAACGTCGTCTGACCGATAACGAGGACAGCGGTCTGAAAATATTTGGTTCGGGCCTGCGCAAGATTCGCCAGCAAACCGGTAAAACGATTGCCCAGGCGGCACACGACGCCGGCATGACGCTATCCGTCTATCACAAGATAGAGGTTGGCCAACGTGAAATTTACCAAAACGAAATTGAACCACTGGCCCGGTCATTCGCAATGAGTGCACAAAGCCTGTTCGATAAAATCGCCACACTTTATAAATCTGGCGAATTAAACAAACAAATCAGCAAGGTTAAAGAACGTGTAAAATCTGTTCTGATTCCGGACAATCCTGCATCTGGTATTGATATGCACGGGGGGCTGTATGGCGCAAAATTGTATGACAGTGCACGTAAAAAATTGGTCCCGGTATTTGGTGCGCCCGCTGGCAAATCAATCGCATTCAAAAAATCCGATGAAACGATGATTGTTGCCCCAATGCCGCTGGAAGGACGCAGCGGAATATACGCTGTTATTCCAAATTCAAAACGTATGGGTGGTTTTATCCCGGAACACTCGTATGTTTTCGCTGATGCAACACAGACACCCACCGTTGGTGACTTGGCCGTATGCATCGACACTGATTTTAGCGCATTGGCATCTGATACGGTTGCCACAGCCCAAATTGTCAGTGTGCGCCAAGATTCACGTAGCAAAATATACGGCCAGATTTCATCGCCTGACGAAAAAATAATCGGTCAGACCATGCACAAGGTTATTATGATTGTTATGGAATAACCCCAAGAAATAGAGAGAGAACCCATGAAAGCCAGAGCCAGCACAATCGCACAAAAATTGCTAAACCTGTATCGTCAGGAACACGTCATCATCGGCGGCTGGGCGGCGATAAACCCCGTCTTTGTGGCCGAGGCTGATGACGAAGTCATACGCGAGTTGCGCGTCTTGCCAACCGGAAAAATGTTGATTCAACATATTGAAAACCTGCGCAGTGGCAAAACACGAATGGATACCATTGACCGTGAATTGTTACCATATGGCGGTCAAATGGCCGAAACAATTGTGACAATCCCCCTGACCGCGGACGAGTGGCGCGAACTGGAATCTGGCATAGCTGCATTTACCCCCGACGAAAATGGTCTGGCCCAGATTCAGCAATTGGATGTTGTCCGCAAATTTGGCGACGAATGGCCGGTTGCAATTCATTCTGCCCTGGCACAAAAACCAGAACTGTTATCAAAATGGACCGTTATTACCAAAACGTATCGTGCATATTTCTTGTGGCATGTCGCAACAGATATGCTGAACGAACCGCTGTCGGAACGTGCACGGGCGCAATTGCAGGCTGACATGCCCGAATACGAAACGTATCTGCCGATGTTTGGTGACGCGGGTGATGAATTGCTGCGCAAACTGCGCATGTTTATCAGCACACGTGATCCAATTGATACCGACAACGCACCTGATGCACCAACATCAATTTAGTCGTCATCGTTTGTGCGATAAATCGTATCAACCGTATGTGGCGTGCCAATATAAATCATTGTGCCGCCCGGCGACAGAATAAAATCCAATTCCCGTAATCGTTCACGTAACTTTTCGCGCTTGTCCGCAGTGTTGCTGGTATTTGGAACCTCGACATCATCGCATATTATTAAATCTGCACGTGCGCCAGTTATGTTACCGGCAACACCAGCGCAAATAACTGACGGCTCGCGTATGCCGATTGGGCGATTTACTGTTATTCGGTCACTGGCCCACGTTCGCCGTCCGGTTGGAATCATATCGCTGCACCGCGGATGATTTTCCAATATGTTACGAATATGCCCAACCATGCGCGACGAGAGTGTGGTTTCTGCGGATAAAATCAGAATACGTGATTCTGGTCGCATACATAACACGCATGCTGCAAAAATCCCCACAACGGTGGATTTACCCGAATGCCGAAATGCCATCAACAGCCCTCGATTTGGTGGCGACATCCAAACATCTACCAAGAAATTCATTATATGCCGATGATGTTCCGGCGTTGTCATTCCTAACAACGCGTTCCACTGGTCCATAAAATCACAGAACGCCATAGTCATCGCGGTTTTCATTTGGCGCGACATCAGTAATCATCCCATAATCATTGACCAATTTTGGCAACGCCCCATCCAGCACCGACAGCAGATTTTGATACAGTCCCAAAACCGCTCCGCCCGATAATTTGTCTTGAATCACCGCCAGGTTGTAATTCAAAAAATTCATTACATTATCGTGGGTATTTTTCCACTCGGCCAGGTCAATATTCACCCCGTCCAGGTCACTAAATGCTGCCAATAAAAAATTAAAGTCCGCGTTCAGTGATTCTGGGTCAACTTTCATCGTCGGCTGGTAATCAATCACACGGCTCAGTGCGACGCGCCGAAATATGTCAATCGTTGCATCCGTGCGCACAGGGTTTTGAAATACGACACTGCCACCGGTAAAATCATCGTTTGGCACAACCGAATATATTCCCGCAGCCGCGTCTGTGGCCACGCCATCAATTGCGACATGCACATCAGCATTTTGAAAAAACGGGAATACAAATTGATATTCGGTCGTAACGCCATCAGCGACATATGATATTTTATACATATTCGCCCCCTTTAAGCGACCAAATCGTCAAATCGGTCCATTAATTTTTTCAACAAATTTGGTTTTGTTGCCTTGACTTGGCGCAGTTTTTCTAACGACGCGCGACGCTTTTCATCATATGGCGCGGCCGTTTCAGATTGCAGGCGTCGCAACACGGCATCTTCGGTCATGCCACGATTTGACATCCCCGACGCACCGTATTTTGCGCGCTGGGTTGCCAAGGCTTTTTTTACCAAATTTGTTTTTGTTTTTTCGTCAGCCGCCATATCTGCCAAGATTTTCTTGCGGGCGGTGCTGGCCTCACTCTTGTTTTTTTTATAGTCCAAAACTTCTTGGATATCGGAAACCAATTGTCCCATTTTTCACTCCCTTGGTTATTTTGTCTTAAACTGT
>OQVL01002419.1_pt1 | contig 11394 bp, 9 predicted proteins | sample 1691501 | NCBI WGS metagenome assembly OQVL01 (sample SAMN03418253, study PRJEB22391) | human gut metagenome | biome: human-gut; feature: organic feature; material: feces | host: Homo sapiens | place: Tanzania | collected 2013-01
GGGTCGCTTCTGCGAGCAGGATTCTTTTTAAAGAAAAATTATCGTTCCATATTGGCAAATTTGGTATATTCCGGCAGCCAGACGAGATTGACGGTTCCGATCGGGCCGTTTCTCTGTTTGGCGATAATGATCTCTGCGATACCTTTATCTTCGGTATCTTTATTATAGTAGTCATCACGATAGATAAACATCACGACATCGGCATCCTGCTCAATCGCACCGGATTCACGCAGATCGGAAAGCATCGGACGATGATCCGGGCGCTGCTCGACGGCACGCGAGAGCTGGGACAGCGCGACTACCGGTACATTGAGCTCTCTGGCAAGTCCTTTTAGTGAACGTGAGATATCGGAGATCTCCTGCTGTCTGGAGTCGCTGCTTCTGCCGCCGCTGCCTGACATCAACTGCAAATAATCAATAATGATCAGGTCCAATCCATGAATCTGTTTGTATCTACGACACTTAGATCGTAATTCTGCGATCGTGATACCTGGTGTATCATCAATGATCAATGGGGAACGCCCAATCGTTCCTGCACTTTCCATGATCTTCTCCCAATCGGTTTCCTGAAGATCACCAGTACGGATAGACTGTGAATCTACCATCGCTTCCATCGCCATCATACGAGTTACTAGCTGTTCTTTTGACATCTCCAGACTAAAGATCGCTGTTGGAACGTGATCTCTCACGGCTGCTTTCTGTGCGATATTCAACACAAATGCCGTCTTACCCATGGCAGGACGTGCAGCCACAATGATCAGTTCTGATGGATGTAGTCCAGATAATTTGTAATCAAGGTCTGTAAATCCTGTTGCAATACCTGTAACTCGGCCAGCAGAACTTGCCGCCTCTTCGATCGCATCCAGTGTATTTAACACAACTTTGTCAATTGGAACAAACTCTTCTCTTCCACTTGCCTGCTGCAGAAGTCCGAATACATTCTTCTCTGTGTGATCCAAGATCTCTGTCACATCATCTTTACCAAGATAACATTCTGTTGTAATATCTTCTGTAACTTTGATCAATTTACGAAGTGTTGCCTTTTCCCTGACGATCGTTGCATATTGTTTGGCATTGGCTGACGTTGGAACAACTTCTAGAAGATCCCTGATAAATTCAAGACTCTTCATAGATTCCGGCACGTCTTTTTTCTTTAATTTATTCTGAAGCGTTACCAGATCGACCGGCTTTCCTTCCCGGTATAATTCTGTCATCGCTTCAAATAAGATGCCGTTCTGCTTCTGATAGAAATCATCGGCATTCACAATATCGATAACATCTGCAATCGCATCCCTGTCCATGATCATCGCACCGATCACAGACTGTTCTGCCTCCGGGCTGTTCGGCTGAACTTTCTTGATAAATGCTTCATCCATAAATATGCCCTCTTATTTTTCTTCTACTTTGACTCTTAATGTTGCTGTTACCTGTGGATGAACTTTGATCGCAACATCATGGAATCCAAGATTCTTGATTGGTTCGCAATGCATTTTTTTCTTATCTAAATCATATCCTAACTGTTTCTTTGCTTCTGCTGCGATTTCTTTTGTGGAAATAGATCCAAATGTTCTTCCACCTTCTCCAACCTTCATCTTTAATACTAATTGTTTTTCTTCAATCTCTTTTGCTAAAACCTTGGCATCTGCTAATGCTTCTGCTGCCAGCTTATCATCATTTGCCTTTCTTAATTTTAGATCATTTAATGCTTTATTTGTAGCTTCAATTGCTAAATTCTTGCGGAATAATACATTTCTTGCATATCCGTTATTAACCTCTACTACTTCATCTTTTTTTCCAACTGATTTTACATCTTCTAATAAAATAACTTTCATCGCTTATATCTCTCCTTTTGATTTCAAATATCGTAATGTCTCATGAATAATATTCTTGGCTTCTTCTAATGATACATCGACAAGCTGCGCACCTGCAACTGTCAAATGTCCACCGCCTCCGAATTCTTCCATGATCTTCTGGACATTCACTTCGTCAATCGATCTTGCACTGATATAGACTCTCTCATGAACACCTGTTAATACAAAAGATGCTTCAATTCCATCAATATCAAGTAATTCATTCGATACCTGTGCACCAATCACGGTCGGGCTGTCCACACCGATTCCTACCAGTGTTGCGATTGCGAACCTGCCATATAAGATCTCTGCTTCACTGATCGCTTTCGCACGGATCCTGTAAGTTTCCATGCTTTCTCTTGACATCTTTCTTACCTTTGTAAGATCAGCTCCATTTCTCTTTAGATATGCCGCTGCCTCAAATGTTCTGACACCTGTTTTATTCACAAAGTTATCAGTATCCACAAGCATTCCATAATACATGGCATTCGCTTCCATTGGCTCTAACTTTGGTTTTGAATCTACATATTGAAGAATCTCTGCTACCAATTCACATGTAGAAGAAGCATATGGCTCTACATATGAAAGTACCGGATTCTTGATCATATCTTTATTCTTTCGATGATGATCTAAGATCACCGTTGTCTTTGTCTGGCTTAATAACTGTTCACATTCTGTATAATTTGCATGATTTACATCCACTACGATCAATAGCGTGTTCTCATCTGTGATCTCAATTGCCTGTTCATTATCAATGAACATATCTTCATCATAAATACCGCTTTTGTTTAATTCATCAACCATCGCACGGACAGAGATCGTTACTTCGTTCATAACGATATGTGCCTTTCTTCCGAGAGAAAGTCCAAGTCTGTACAGACCAACAGCTGCACCGATCGCATCTGGATCCGGAATCTTATGTGCCATGATCACGACCTTTTCCTTTGATTCAAGAAGTTCTTTTAATGCATGCGCTTTGACTCGTGCTTTGACTCGTGTGGTACGTTCCATAACCTCGCAGTTACCACCATAATAGGAAATATCTTCCCCATCCTTGATCACTGCCTGATCACCACCACGTCCTAACGCCAGATCCATACCTGCACAGGCTGCTTCATAGTTTTCCTGATACGTATTTCCATTAATTCCAAAACTGATGCTACAGGTCTGACTCTTCCTGAAGGTCAAACAAACTACGTCATCGGTGGTGAAGGTGCACGCTTGGCTGTGTTTAATGGAAGAATGTACATCTTGGGCGGTGCTCGTACTAAGGGAAATGATAAGTATGGCAATGAGGCTGAAGTTGACTGGGGTATGCCTTCTATCAACTACTGGAGAAGTGTTTCAACAGCTGACGGTGAGACTTTCAAGTGCGATACATTGGGCATGAAGGTACTGGATCATGAGGGTCTCGAATCCGATGGTCTTTATGAATTATCTTCAGCTTACTTCAATGTGGCAACCATCAAAGATAAGATGTTTATTCAGGGCGGTTATTATTTTGGATTTGGTATGGCACAGGGTGCAAGACGCTACGCTTACACTACTGATGGTAAGAACTGGAATGCTGTAACTCCAACTTCAAGTGATCCTGACTTTGATGTTACTCGCAGAAATGCAGCTTCTTTCTTCACTTTCAAGGGCAAACTCTGGTGTGTAGGTGGCTTCACTAACTATATTGGTAGCCAAAATTATATGAGAACCAATGTATATTCTTCTGCTGATGGTTTGACATGGGAGAAAGCAGGTGAGTTGACTGGTGCTCCTGCTATGTATCATGCAAAGGTAATTGCTGGCGATGATGTTGCTTTCATGATTGGTGGAGAATACGTGGATGCTGATGGTAGTACCCATGTATTGTCTAATAAGGTTTACCGTACCACTGATGGTGTAAACTGGACAGAGGTTACTACTGTACCTTCTAATTTTGAGGGTGTTCGTGGTAGTGCTGGTGTAGCTCTTGGAAATACCGCATTTATCTTCGGTGGTAACAAGACTGCCATTTCCGATATGTGGGGATTCCCATTGGGCGCTTCTGATGTATTTAGCACAGATACATGGATTAAACTGATTAAGTAATTACTTATACACAATTTTCAGGGAAACTTTCCGTCCAAGGATTCCTTGGGAAAGGGAAGTTTCCTTTTTTCATTTTCAGTATTTAATGATATTCTAATATTTCGCTCATGAAAACGAAACTATATATACTCTTGGCTTTTGTCTTTTGTTCGCTGACGGCTCTTGCTCAAGAACATACGGTAACAGGACAGGTGCTTGATGAAAGTGGTGAACCTATGCCTATGATTTCGGTATCTGTAAAAGGTACCCATAAGGCTGTTTCTACAGCCGAAGATGGTACGTACAGTATCCAGGCAGAGCCTAATAGCATACTGGTCTTTTCCTTTGTGGGTTACAATCGCCAAAATATAAAGGTTGGAAACAAAAATAAGATTGTTGTTGTCATGAAAGAGAGTTCTGCCATGAAGATGCAAGACTTGATTGTTGTTGGCTACAGCAAGGTGGAGCGTCGTGACCTTACAGGATCAGTTTCTTCTGTTAAACCAAAAGACAATGTTTCATTTCAGTCTGTTGACCAGATGCTGCAGGGGCGTGTTCCTGGTCTCTTTATGTCCAATTCTTCTGGTCAGATTGGTGCAGCAAATGTATTGACCATTCGCGGTATCAGCTCTATCATGGGCGACAATAACCCTCTTTATGTCATTGATGGTGTACCTATCTATGGTACAGATAGAACTTCCAATTCCGTAAACACTACTGGTGGTAGTATTCCAGGCGTGGCTTTAGGTGGTATGCAGACAGGTGGTGGAACACTTACCTATAACATTGATTTAAACAATTCCTTTGAGAAAAACCCATTATCAAATCTTAATCCAGATGATATCGAGTCTATTGAGATTTTGAAAGATGCCTTTGCTACAGCTATTTATGGCTCCAGAGGTGCTGCAGGTGTCATCTTGATTACTACAAAGAAAGGATCAAAAGGAAAAACTAAGGTCCATGTAGGTTACACTCTTGGTATTGATAATCCAATTGGAAAAGTCAAATTGTTGAATGGAGATAGCTACAGTCAGATATATTCACTGTATTATCCTCATGGTAACTATCCACAAGGCTATAATACCGATTGGCTCGATGCTATCACACGTACTGCCGTCAGCCATGGTGTAAATGCATCTGTTTCTGGTGGTAATAAAAATACAGACTATTTCGTTAGCCTTTCGTATGATAACAACGAATCATACGTAATCAACAACGATATGAAGCGTTATTCTGCAAGACTGAATCTGAATACTGTTCTTGCTCCTAAATGGAATATGGGTGTGAGTGTTTCGCTGAATAAACTCGACAATCATGCTTTGGCTGCAAGTTCTATCTATGCTGCAGCTATCAAGAAAGCTCCTAACTTGCCTGTTTATGATGAAAATGGTGAATACTACTATGGATATTCTCCAAACTCAAAGGGTGCTGCAGAGGCTTTCAACCCTGTGGCTATGGCTTATATCAATGACGAGAGCGTAGAGGATACCCGTGTCATTGGTAATGGATATATTGAGTACAAACCTTTCAGCTGGCTTTCTTGGCGTACAGAAATTGGTGCAGATATCTACAATAGTTTCTCTAATATCCGCAAGGGCGACTTACCAGATAATCTTACCGGTGTGGTGGGCAATCAGGCTACAGAATCTACCACTTTAAATTATAAGACAGTGGTCAACAACCTCCTGAATGTCAACAAGATGTTCGGTCATGATCATTTCCTCCAAGGTATCATTGGTCAGAGTTACGAATATACCAAGGAGCGTATCACATCTGTGGCAGGCGATAACTTTTTCAGTCCTGATTTGAGTGGAGTAGGGGCTGCACAAACCAAGCGTGTCACTGCAGCCTATATGCAGCAGTCTGCCCTCTTCTCTGCTTTTGCACGTGTTAACTATCAATATAAGCACACCTATATGTTGGGTCTTACTTATCGCATTGATGGTTCATCACGCTACAATCGTAATCACCGCTATTTGAGTACCCCTTCTATATCATTGGGCTGGCGTATGTCAAATGAAAAATTTATCAAAAAGGGGCTTCCTTTCGTCAATGAACTGAAACTCAGAAGTTCATTCGGTTTATCAAGCAAGGATGGTAACAACAGTTATTATGGTGCACAGGCTGTCTATGCACTGAACCAACTCACTACCTATGGAGGAAAGAATTATCTTCAGATGTCACAACCGGGAAATGAGAACCTTCGCTGGGAAAAGACCTATACCTTTGATGCAGGTCTGGACTTGGAAATGTTCGATCATAGAGTGAAAATGACTCTTGATTATTATTACAAGAAGACAACAGACATGCTCTTCTCTTCAGACCTCCCTCTCTATACTGGTTATAGCAAGGAAAATCAAAATATCGCCGACATGAGCAACCAGGGTCTGGACTTCCAGCTCATCACCACTAATATCCTGAAAAAGGACTTTCAGTGGCAGACGATTCTCAACCTCTCTCGAGCTACCAATAAGATCCTGAAATTGAGCTTTGAGGGTAACCAGCTTGATCAGGCAAACAGTTCATATAAGTATTATGAAGAGGGAAAGCCTGTTGCTCAGTGGTATTTACATAGGTGGGCTGGAGTGGATCCTGCTACTGGTAACCCTTTGTGGGAATACAAGGATGGTACTATCTCTACTACTCCTCCTGCTGCAGATTACAATAATTCCCAGGCAAATAAGTTTGTATGTGGTACTGCATTGCCAGACTTCTATGGTTCCATCACCAATACATTGATGTATAAAGACTTTGAACTCGATTTCATGTTCAATTTCTCTGTGGGTAGCAAGATGATTAACAGTACTCGTGCCACTTTGCTCAATTATACGAGCGAGGATGCATACAACTTGTCTCAAGATATCATGAACATGTGGCAAATAGAGGGACAGCAAACAGATATTCCTAAGTTGAACAACAAGTCTGTGATTGGTAATTATGACTATACTACAGCCATTACCACTACTCGTTTTCTGGAGAATAACTCCTACTTGCGTCTGAAGACAATTACGTTTACCTACAATTTCCCTCAGACATTCTTGGCACGCACTAAGTTCTTCAACCAGTTAAAAGTATTTGCAACCATGACCAATGTGTTCACCCTTACAAAGTATTCCGGTGTGGATCCTGAAGTAAGTGCATTCGGTTCTTCTGCTTTGGCTGCCGGTTATGATAATATGACCATGCCTCAGTCTCGCAGTATGCAGTTTGGCGTGAGAGCAAGTTTCTAATCACATTTAACAAGCAATGAATATGAAAACAAAAATATTTCAAATCGGTGTTTTGGCAGCATCCCTCTTCTCTTTCTGCGCATGTAATCTGGACTATGCACCAGAGAATACACTCGTGGATGAAAAGGTGTACAAGACTCAGAAAACGGCAGAGGCTGCACTGCTTGGTGCATACGTGCGCTTGAATGTTTTCCTGGCTGGTGCGCCTCAAGACCAGAATAACTATGCTAATGCAGGCTATACCCTGTTGATGGGTGATATGGCTACAGACAACATGGCCATACGCTCTTCTGCAACTGGCTATTTGGCTGTAAAGACTAGCTCTTTTACTTCGTCTGAGCATGATGGACTCTTGGCTCGTATGTGGTCTTGGGGTTATAATGCCATCGATTATGCTAATAATATCATCAATAAAATCAATGAATTTGGTCAGTTTAACGAAACCATGGAGCGTCAGTATATCGCAGAAGCTAAATTCATCCGTGCTTACGTTAATTTCCAGTTGCTTTGCATGTATGGCGATCAGGCCTTGTTGGGTAACGACCAAGGTGAGGGTATTATCCTGAGAAGCGATGCTTATAATGGCTATAATCCAGATGACATTGCATCCCGCTCTACAAATGCCGATTGCTGGAATTTCATTCTAAAAGATTTGGAGACAGATGCACTTCCTGATTTGCCAGATGATGTTCCGTCAGTAACAGAAAGAATACGTGCCAATCAAACAGTAGCCAAGGCGCTCCTGAGCCGAATCTATTTGTATAAAGGCACATATACCAATAATCAGGCAGATCTGGAAAAGGCGTGCGACTATGCCAAGGAAGTAATAGCAAAGAACGGTTATTCTTTCTCTTCGTCAAGCAGCGAGTACAGTACGGCACTCTTCCCAACGAATGAGTCACCTCAAGGAAATACGTATCCTAATCCAACTACCCGCAGCAATGAACTCATTTTCTTTGAGCCGAGCCGTATCTACACAGATAATTATCCTAACGGATTAAGTTATTATCGCAAGACGAGCTATTATGTTCCTGCTTCAATGAAAGATCTCTATGATGAAAATGACGTCAGAAGAACTTATCTCATTTGGCAAGGATCCAAGACGGATTATCCGAGCGACTTGACGACAATGAAATATAGCGGTTATGATGATGTTCTCTTCATCCGTATGGCAGAAATGAAACTTACTTATGCAGAAACGCTCGTCAGGACATCTGGTGCTGTATCTGCAGAAGCAGTCAAACAACTCAATGATGTACATCAGCGCGCTTATCCAAGCGGTTCAAAACCAGCTCCGTACCAAACCTCTGATTTCGATTCGAAAGAAGCATTCCTAAAAACTGTGCTGAAAGAGCGCAATCGTGAATTGGCATACGAGGGACATTACCGCTGGGATCTCATGCGAACAGATAATATCTTGGGTGACCACACATTGGGCGCCATTGAGAAAAATAGATGGAATTTGCCAATACCAAACTATGAGATTCGAATTTCATATGGTAAGTTGAAGCAAAATACTGGTTATCAGGAATAATAGCAGTTTATTGAATATTAGTTTTAGAATATAGTTAATTTGAAAGAAATTCATGATGAAAATTAGATTCTTTTTTATTATGGCTGCTTTATGTGCCTTTTCCGCAGTGCAGGCACAGGGCGAGCAGCCTGTCACAGCTACAGAGATTGTTAAATCAGAAGGAGTTGCATTTGTAGAAGGAAAAACATTTGCAGAGGTCTTGCACAAAGCCAAAGAAGAAGGCAAGATGCTTTTTATTGATTGCTATACCAGCTGGTGTGGTCCATGCAGGATGATGGCTACCCAGGTGTTCCCACAGAAGAAAGTGGGTGACTATTTCAACGAGCATTTCGTATCTTTCAAAATTGATATGGAAAAGGGAGAAGGTCCAGAACTTAAAAATAAATTTTCTGTGAGAGCTTATCCTACTTTTCTCTTTCTGGATGGAGATGGAAAAGAAATAAATAGAATTGTGGGCGGTGACTCGGATGCTGATAAATTCCTTAAATCAGTTGATGATGGAATAGGAACATTAAGTTTGTCTTCCCTTGCGAAGCGCTATGAAGGCGGTGAACGAGATACAACCTTCCTCTTGTCATATCTCAAAGCCTTGGATGGTGCCTATGATTCTAAAAAAATTAGAAGCAATGGAAGAAGACGGAACATTCGAAGTATTACCTAAAAAAGAAGTTATCCTATTAAAGAAAGAAATGGATAAATTAGAGAAAAATTTAGGTGGAATTAAAGATATGAAGGAAATTCCAGGAGTTTTATTCATAGTAGATCCTAAAAAAGAAAGAAATGCAGTATTAGAAGCTAGAAAATTAAACATTCCTACAATAGGATTAATCGACACAAACTGCAATCCAGAAGACGTTGATTATGTTATTCCAGGAAATGATGATGCAATAAGAGCTGTTAAATTAATAGCAGATGTTATGGCAAATGCTGTAATAGAAGGAAAACAAGGTGAAGCTTTAGAAATGACTGAAGAAGCTCAAGAAGCTATGATGAATAAAGAAGAAGCTGAAGAAAAAGAAGAAAGCATTGAAGAAATAGCTGAAAACGAAGCTGAATAATAATTTAAATAAAAATACCAAAGGGGTAGGGCAAACTGCCCTACCCATAATTTATAATTGATATAAAAAATATGAAGTAGATAACTGCTTTGTAGAATATTTAAAATAGAGGAGGATAAAAATGATAACTGCAAGTCAAGTAAAAGAATTAAGAGAAAAAACAGGTGCAGGTATGATGGACTGCAAGAAAGTATTAACAGAAACTAATGGAGATATGGAGAAAGCTACAGAGTTATTACGTGAAAGAGGAATAACAAAAGCTGCTAAAAAGTCTTCAAGAATAGCTGCTGAAGGTTTAGTAGATGCTTACATATCTGAAGATAAAAAAGTAGGAGCTGTTGTTGAAGTAAATGCAGAAACAGACTTTGTTGCTAAAAATGAAGAATTCAAAAGCTTTGTTAAAGATGTTGTAAAACAAATAGCTTTAAACAATCCAAAAGATGTTGAAGAATTATTAGCACAAAAATCAATAGCTGAAAGTGATAAAACAGTACAAGAAGTTTTAACAAATAAAATAGCAACAATTGGCGAAAACATGTCTATAAGAAGATTCGTTAGATTTGAAACAAACGGAATGGTAGCAAAATATATTCATGGAGAAGGAAAAATTGGTGTATTAGTAGAAATGGAAAATGCACAAGAAGATCTTGCAAAAGATATTTGTATGCAAATAGCAGCAGCTAAACCAGAATTTGTAAGTAGAGAAGAAGTACCACAAGAAAGAGTAAACAAAGAGATGGAAATACTTAAAGCTCAAGCTATGAATGAAGGAAAACCTGAAGCAATAGCAGAAAAAATGGTACAAGGAAGACTTGGAAAATTCTATTCAGAAATATGTTTAGTAGACCAAGAATTTGTTAAAAATCCAGACATAAAAATTAGCCAATTATTAAAAGAAAAGAATGCTAAAGTATTAAGATTTGCAAGAATTGAAAAAGGTGAAGGATTAGAAAAAAGAGAAGAAAACTTTGCTGAAGAAGTTGCAAAACAATTAAAATAGAATATAGGCTAAAAACAGAAAATATGGTGAACTTTACACCATATTTTTTTTATTAAAAATTAAGGAAATAAATTGGAACTTGCCTTTTATTCTTAAATAATAAAGCATCAAGTGAAAAATTGGTAAAATTCTACAAAATGAATACAATTGAAAGTTCAAAACATGAATACCAATTATTGATTTTTGCGGTATAAGCTGATATAATTAGCAATGTAATATTATTTTTATAAAGGAGAAAACAAGTGAAAAAATTAAAGAAAAACAAAGATAAAAATGTGAAAGATAGTGCTAAAACGAATACTATAAAATTTAATATAATAGCTATAGTTTGTATTGTTATATTTTGTATAGCAATATGTCCAATAACGCTTCAAAATGATACCTTTTATACAATAAGGATAGGTGAACATATAATTAATACAAAAACTATAGACATGCAAGATCAATTTTCTTGGCATGAAAATTTGCCATATACATATCCACATTGGGCTTATGATGTAATGATTTACTTTATATACCATTTATTCGGAATGATGGGAATATACATATCAACAATTGTATTTACATGCATACTTGGAATATTAATTTATTTTACAAACTGTAAAATATCAAAAAATAGAGTGGTGTCATTTTTTATAACAATTGGAGCAATACTTTTAACAGT
>OQVL01002420.1_pt1 | contig 11390 bp, 11 predicted proteins | sample 1691501 | NCBI WGS metagenome assembly OQVL01 (sample SAMN03418253, study PRJEB22391) | human gut metagenome | biome: human-gut; feature: organic feature; material: feces | host: Homo sapiens | place: Tanzania | collected 2013-01
ATGGTGACATATAGCAGTTCATAAGAGAACGGGCAAGGAATTAGCGAGCCTTGTTGAATACAAAATGGGGATGCCGAAGTTTCTTAACTCCGGATAAGACCGGCAATGGATACGATAACATTGCCAGGGCTCTTGATTACGAGCCAGGAAAACCTAAATACTATGGCCGCTTTAACCTTGGCGTCGTCTCGATCAACCTTGCAGACGTTGCTTTGTCAAGCGGTGGCGACTTTGATAAGTTCTGGGAGCTTATGGAAGAGCGCATGGAGTTGATTCATGAAGTCCATAAGATTCGAATTAACCGCATCTCAAAAGCCAAGGCAAGGGTTGCGCCAATTCTTTGGTGCGATGGTGCGTTTGCAAGGCTAGATCCTGATGATACTCTTGACAAGATTGTCCATGGCGGATATTGCACGATTTCAACGGGATACGCCGCTTTGTTTGAGTGCACCAAGATTATGACAGGCGAGAGTATGCACCTCGAGATGGACTTGTCCGACGATGTAGCGTTGGCAGGTTATATGGTGGAGGTGCACAACAACTTCGACCACCATGGGCATAAGGCTCCCGCACGTGCTGCCGAGGACAGTGTGGCGTTCTATTTCAAGCAGTCGTACGAGATTTCGGGGCGCAACCAGCACATCCACTCGCACGATGTAGTCATCCCCGCCAATGCCAAAGCGGGCGACTACCACCTGATGGTGTATTGCACCGACGCTGCCGGCAACCAGTCGTACGTGGCGCGTAACATCGTTCTCTCGCCCGACGCTGAGCATCATCATCACGATGATGAATAGGCATACAGGAGAATAGGGTTCAAGGAGGTTGTCTGTGGTATGGCAACCTCCTTTTTTGTCCGGTAGTTACTATTGTTTTTCGGAGGCGAATGGACATAACCGCTATCAGAATAAAAACAGGCTTGTGCAATCACAAAAAAAGCAGTACCTTTGCGGTCGCTTTGGTATGGAATCGGGTGTGAGTCCCGAACAGTCCCGCTGCTGTGAGTTTCGCTGGGCATAACAGCCCGTTCTGCTGCAATAGGTCACTGTTGGAGGTCAACTCCGATGGGAAGGCGCGACAGAAGAAACGAGTCAGAATACAGCCAAAGCGTATGTCAAACAGGCTTTCGAGGTAAGAGCACAGACAGACTTCCCGACCTGGACTCCCCCCACCCCAAAAAGGATGGGAGACTCCCCCAACCCCCTCAAAGAGGGGGCTCAATAATAGAGGGAAGGGGTAAGAGAACAGCCGTTTGATGTGTGTGCGTATATATCAAGCGGCTTTGTTTGTGCATATAAAGTTTTGTTCGTGTGCATACAGATAATGGCTGTGCGTGTAAAAAGATAAAATGGAGAATCGGAACAGATATAGTATTTTCATTCTGCTACTTATGGTGGCAAGTTCTGTCTGTGCGCAGCAACTGACTGAAGCAGAGGCAGATAGCATTGCGCGGCAGTACGACCTGGACGAGGTTACGGTGTCCGCACGCTACAAGGAGAAAGACATCATCAAGCCGCAGCGGTTGGAGGGCAAGGAGTTGGAGAAACTCAACAGTCTCAGCGTGGCGGACGCGATACGTTTTTTCTCGGGCGTGCAGATTAAGGACTACGGCGGCGTGGGCGGCATCAAGACGGTGAATATCCGCAGTATGGGTACCAACCACATGGGCGTGTATTACAATGGTATTCAATTGGGTAACGCGCAAAACGGACAGGTGGACCTGGGCAAGTTCTCGCTGGAGAATATCGATGAGATTTCGCTGTACAACGGGCAGAAAAGCGACATCTTCCAGAGCGCACGCGAGTTCGGCAGCGCAGGCAGTATCTACCTCAATTCGCGCCGTCCGAAGTTTGAAGACGGCAAGAACATACACCTCCGCGCAAGTATGAAGGCGGGGTCGTTCGCATTAGTGAACCCGTCGCTGCTGTTCGACGCGAAACTGACTGACCAACTGAGCCTTAGCATGAATGCCGAGGTGGTGCATTCCAATGGCAAGTACAAGTTCCGCTACCGCCGAGTGACGCCCTCGGGCGAGTTGGCGTACGACACCACCGCCATCCGTCAGAACGGCGATGTGAATGCCGTGCGGGTGGAGTCGGGGCTGAACTACTACTATTCGACGACGGGTTTCTGGAAGATGCACGCGTACTACTACAACTCCGAGCGCGGCGTGCCCGGGGCGATTGTGAACAACGTGTGGCGGCGCGGCGAGCGGCTGTGGGACAGGGATATGTTTGTGCAGTCGTCGTGGCAGGACGAGTTCTTCAACCGCTGGTCGGTGAAGGTGAATGCCAAGTACGCCTTCGACTACACACGCTATGTGAACAACGACGACAAACTGATACACGTGGACAACATCTACAAGCAGCAGGAGGCGTACCTCTCGTGGGCGAACAAGGTGGCTATCTTCAACTGGTGGGACATGTCGCTGTCGTACGACCTGCAATGGAACGGGCTGTCGGAGTATATGAACGTGTCGCGCTTCACCCATTGGCTGGCGGCAGCGACAGCGATAAACGTGTACGACTATCTGCGCGTGCAGGCGAGCGTGCTGGGGACGTTTGTGAACGAGGAAGCCCGCGAGCGCGACGAGGCGCCCAACAAATACAAGGTTACGCCCGGGGTGTTCTTGTCATACAAACCGTTCAAGCGCATTGACTTGAAACTCAATGCTTTCTACAAGCAGGCATACCGCTATCCGACCTTCAATGACCTCTACTACACCGACATGGGCAACGCCTACCTCAAGCCCGAACTGGCGGTGCAGCACAACGTGGGTATCGCCTACGACTACCTGAAACCGAAGCGCGTCTTCCACCACTTCAACGTGTCGGTGGACGCCTACTACAACCGCGTGAAGGACAAGATTATCGCCTATCCGAAGGGGCAGCAGTTCCGTTGGACGATGCTCAACCTCGGGCTGGTGAAAATACACGGCGTGGACGCGAATATGCAGATGACCTTGCGGTTTCCCCACGACTGGGCATTGACCGCCAAAGTGCAATACACTTATCAGAAAGCCATTGACGTGACCGACCCCGCCGACACCTACTACGGCGACCAGATACCGTATATCCCGTGGCACAGCGGGTCGGCAATCTGGTCACACGGGGCGTTGTCTGCCACAGCGGCTGCACCACACTGGAAGACCTCTATGAGGAACGCTGCCCGCTGTACGAGAAGTACGCAGACCTCACTGTAGATTTCACCGGCTGCTCTGTAGAACAGTGCAGTGAAAAACTGCTGAAAACGGTAGGCATCGTGTTGATGCAGTGCTGTGTCGCGTGGATCGCAGCATCTGTCGTCTACGCCTTGATCGGTATCTTATGATGGGTATAGAGTGGATTCTATTCTTCTACAGTCTGAAACCGCTTCCATCTCCCATCTTCTCTGGGCAATGGCAATGATTTGCTGAACAGAGCACTGTTCTTTAAACAGGTTGGTGGCGGTGCAGTAAAAGCCGTCATACAAAGCGTCATTCTCGGCTTTCTGCTTATTGATAGTAGCCTTGGTCTTTGTGGCTTTCTCTCCATTGTCCGTAGTATGATCCTGAGATACATAAGCACGAGGAGATGTATCACGTTCATACTTGTAGGAGCCACTGTCAATCATCTTTTCAGCACGCATTAACTTACGCTGTCTTAAAGCTCTCTGATAGTCCTGGTACTTCAGAGAAAAGGTCATGATTAGTGGGTCCACACCATTAACTTCGGTCTACCTACATAATCTAAAATTGCCCCTTATTTAGCATTCAAAAATATTCATACCCCCTACACTTAAAAACGCAGCAATTTCGCTGTTATTTTTATGGAACCTGAAAATGAATCAGGGAAAAATTATGAATATATATCTATTAAGGCAATTATGCCTGACGATCCTCTCCGGAAAGTCTTTAAATGAAACTAAAGCTCAACTAAATGTAGCCCGCTCCACAGTCATCAGATACAAGAAGAAACTAAGAGATGCAAAGATCATGTCTTATTCATCTCTATTGGCTCTTAATGATGATGAATTTATAAGAGCAATGTATGGAGCCAAAGCTGTTGTAGAGAAAAAGCCCAGCAAGACGACTGTTCATATTAGTAAAGACAATCCAAATCACACTAAGAAAGATCTTTACGATGCTGATTTTAAGGCTTATGCCAAGAGGTACGCTGAAGATCATAATGTGAAGAAGTCTGATATTTACGTTGACTACGTAAAGGACGCTACAGCTCTCGGTAAGTCATACCTCTATAGCAGTTTTTTGAAAATGCCTGTATACAAAAAAACAGACTGGCAGCTTAAGATAATACTGTCAGGCTGTTTTTGACTTAGCAAATATTACTGATCTCTCTGATCTTCAACTCGACGTGTCTTCTTTTCACATCTTGCCAGTGTGCCCACAGGAGCAATAGCTACGTGAGGTGTTACACCGAGCTTTGATTTTGCAAGTTTTGCAATGGTTCTGGCTGTTTCTGCAAAGTCAACACGACCTTCAGCCTCAGCTGTAATGTGAAGCACATCTTTGTGGGTATCAGCATCTCTTGCAAGAATAATTCTGTACTCACTGCCAACACCGTCAACCATGCCTAGAATACCTTCAATCTGGCTTGGGAACATATTAACGCCGTGGATTTTGAACATATCATCGCTTCGACCCTGAATAATACCCAAACGAGGATACTTACTGCCACATGAGCACTCACCCGGAATGATTCTTGAGAGATCGTGGGTTCTAAAGCGTAACAGTGGAGCTCCTTCCTTAACAAGAGTGGTGATTACAATTTCACCAGGCTCACCGTCAGGAACTCTCTTTCCTGTAACAGGATCAATGATTTCTATGTATACAAAATCATCCCAGTAGTGTATACCGTTCTCAGCTTCACAGCTGATACCGATGCCAGGACCGTAGATCTCTGTTAAACCGTAGATGTCAAAGAGTTTAATCCCCAGATTCTTTTTGATGGTATTACGCATCTTGTCGCTCCAGCGTTCTGATCCGATAACACCCTTCTTTAAAAAGATCTGATCGCGAATACCGCGACGTGTTATTTCCTCTGACAGAAGTAGGGCATATGATGAGGTTGCACATAAAACAGTTGATTTTAAGTCCATCATCATGGTCAGCTGTTTATCGGTATTGCCAGGTCCCATAGGAATTGCCATTGCACCTAACTTTTCACATCCTGCTTGAAAACCGATACCTGCAGTCCACAGACCGTAGCCTGGAGTGATATGAATTCTGTCTGTCTTAGTAATGCCTGCTGTTTCATAGCAGCGTGCAAACATGGTTGCCCAGTCGTCAACATCCTTTTTTGTATAGGGAATGATCACAGGGCGACCTGTGGTACCGGATGATGAATGAATTCTGACAACCTCGCTGTCATCTACAGCCTGAATTCCCAATGGGTAGGCAAATCGTAAATCGTCTTTGCATGAAAAAGGAATTCTGTCAAAGTCATCCTGATTTTTACAGCCTGTTATACCCATTTCACGGTATTTTTTGCCATAAAAACTGTCTGTTTTTATAAGTCTTTTAATCTGGCTGTCAACCTGTGACAACTGTTTTTCACTGAGCAGCATATTCTTCACCTACCTTTATTCCTGCAGCAAAGGCTTTCTTGTTGATGTCAACAAACTTTGCTTTTACTTTTTGTTCAATTTCTAAAATCATGGAGTCTTTGCTGATACCTAAAAGACCAGCACCGGTTGCCACTCCAAGAATAATGATGTTAAAGAATTTGGATGAACCAAATGGTTTACAAATTTCATCAGCATCTACCACACAGGTTTTAACCTTGTGTGACTTTAAAAACTCAATCATCTTTGTGCCGTCATAACCGGTATCATTTAAAGATTCGGTAATTGGTTTTACTGGATGAGAGTTTACAATCACACTTCCACCAATTTTCAGAAAGTGTAAGTTGCGTACAGCTTCAGCAGGCTCAAAGGCTAAGATTAAGTCAGCCTTACCATCAGGAATTAATGGTGAGAATGCCTTATCACCGATTCTGACATGACTGGTAACTGAACCACCACGCTGTGCCATACCAATAGTTTCAGCTGAATGAACGATATTACCTTCTCTCATAGCAGCTGAGGCTGTAAGTTTTGAGGCTAGAACTGTACCTTGTCCACCTACGCCACATATAAGAATGTCTTTATTCATGTTCTACCTTCTTATCTGTTTTCTCAGCTGTTTTTACTTCACATGTGCATTCATCACCATTACTTGCAACAGCTTTATGAGGGCATACCTGAGAGCAGAGCGTGCATCCTGTGCACAGACTCTCATCAATGGTTACCTTACCGTTGTTAATGATGGTAGCAGGACACCCTAACTGCTTGATGCAGATCTTGCAGTCTTTGCACTTTTCAGTCACAGTGCACTTTTTAGTACTCTTTACGATAGAAATACATGGTGACTTAAAGATAATCGCTTTAACGCCTTTGATAGCGGCGCATTCTTTTACAGCTGCAACTGATTCTTTAAGATTTAAAGGATCAGTTTTAACTACCTTTTTAACGCCTATGCCTTTTAGTACAGCTTCAATATCAACTTTGTCCACAAAGTTGCCCATGAGGTTAAAGCCAGTACCTGGGTGAGGCTGATGACCTGTCATGGCAGTAGTAGAGTTATCCAGAATACAGATAATGATATTAGCTTCATTGTAGACGGCGTTGACTACACCTGTAAGACCTGAGGCAAAGAAGGTTGAATCTCCGATAAAAGCAAATGAGGTAGCTTCTGGATCAACAAAGTTAAAACCCTGAGCCATAGTGACACCACCGCCCATACACAAGCAGGTGTCAACCATATCTAATGGTTTGGCATTACCTAAGGTATAACAGCCAATATCACCACAGAAGTAAGTCTTCTTTTTGCGCATTGCAACTTTTACAGCATAGAATGCTCCACGGTGTGGACAGCCTGCGCATAATACAGGAGGACGAACTGGCAGTTCAGGAGTCTGTGCAATAAACTTAATCTCTTTGGACTCAATGCCGTAGAACTTATCAAGAATTGAAGATACCTTGAGTACAGATAATTCACCTGAGTGAGGAACATCACCTGTAAGTTTGCCTCTTACGTTGAGCTTTAAGTGATGACGACCTGCTACTCTTAACAGCTCTTCTTCAAGATAAGGACTTAACTCTTCAAGACAAATAATTTCATCAAGATCTGAAACAGCCTTTAGGATAAAGTCTTCAGGTAAAGGATAGGGGGTTGCAACCTGAATTAAACATACGGCATCATGCTCAATCTGGTATTCTTTAGCATAGGCATAGCTTATACCTGAGGCTAAGACTGCTTTTTTACAACCATCTTTTTTACCTGTTATGGTATTAAATCTGTATGAACTTAAATCCTTTCCATATTGAACATTACGTTCTTCGATTAACGCATGGTTTTTATTTGAGAGCTTTGGGAAAATCACCCATTTACTTGAGTCTTTTACAAAGCCTTCATATGGTTTTACTTTATAGTTCTCATCAAACTCAATTGAAGCATAACCATGACATACACGAGTAGTAGGACGGAGAATTACAGGAGTGTGGTATTTCTCTGACAACTCGAAGGCATCCTTAACCATGTAAAAGGCTTGCTCTGGGGAGGCAGGATCAAGTACAGGAATTCTGCAAAATGAAGCAAAGCGTCTAGTGTCCTGCTCTGTCTGAGATGATATAGGACCTGGATCGTCAGCAACAGCTATGACCATGCCTCCTTTTACGCCCACATAAGCTAAGCTCATTAGTGGATCAGAGGCTACATTAAGTCCTACCTGTTTCATGGTCACCATTGAGCGCGCGCCAGAGTAAGCTGCACTTGTAGCAACTTCCATCGCAGCTTTTTCGTTTACAGACCATTCAAGGTGAACACCATCATGTGGTGCATGAAAAATTGATTCTATGATCTCGGTTGAGGGAGTTCCAGGATAACCTGCAACTAGTTTTACACCTGAGCACAAAGCGCCAGCAGCAATTGCGCTATTGCCCATTACATAATCTTTACGCATGTGTGATTCTTTATATTGTTATTTTTTATAGTATCGTATGTGCTTTCTAGTAATGACATTAAATACAGTAATTGCTCATTACTTTATGCAGTAATAATAACCTTTTAATGATAAAAAAACTAAGAACGTGACATCATAGTGACAATGCTTGTTTTTAGTGCACTAAAGAGAGGTAATTTGAAGGAGTTTAGGAAAATTGTCATAAATAAAAGCTCTACATGGTGTAGAGCTTGAAAAGCAACTTTAAATTTCTTTAAAAACTTTGTTAGTAGAGCCTCTTTAAGATCTCATCATCAATCTTAAAGGTATGTTCAACTGCAGGAAAAGAAGAGTCTTTAACTTCTTTTGCATAGTTATCAAAAGCTTCTTTCATGGTTTTGCCAATCTCAGCAAAGTGCTTTACGAACTTAGGAGAGAAGTCCTGATACATACCTAACATATCCTGATATACAAGAATTTGTCCGTCACACTCTACACCTGCACCGATACCGATGGTTGGAATTGAGAGCTTTTCAGTTACGATAGCAGCTAACTTTGCAGGAACGCATTCAAGTACAATTGCAAAAGCACCAGCCTCTTGTAATGCCAAAGCATCCTCAATTAAGTCTTTGGCAGCTTTTTCAGTCTTGCCCTGAACCTTATGTCCGCCAAAAGCATTTACTGACTGTGGAGTCATACCCAAATGACCGCAGACAGGAATACCAGAGGAAACAATTCTTTTTACAGTAGCAGCAACCGCTCTTCCTCCTTCAAGTTTCACAGCATTAGCTCTGCCTTCTTTTAAAAGACGGCCAGCGTTAATCAAAGCCTGTTCAGCATTTACCTGATAAGACATAAAAGGCATATCTGCGATGATAAGTTTGCTTTTACAACCACGAGCTACAGCACCTGTAAAAGTTATCATGTCATCGACAGTTACAGATAAAGTATCCTCATAACCTAAAATAACATTGCCAAGTGAGTCTCCTACTAAGATCGCATCTACATTTGATGCATCGATGATTTTGGCTGTTGAGGCATCATAACAGGTAAGACAGGCGATTTTTTGTTTTTCCTGTTTCATCTTGGCAAAGGTAGCAACTGTTACTTTCATTTATTTTTGTCCTCTGAAAAAAGTAAGTTTTTAATCTCGTTATAATCCTTTTGAGGATTTATATTTTTAGAAATCTCATAAAGCTTTTGACTGAGTAACTTGTACAGATCAATGTCATTATCATTAAGACAGTTCATATGCTTTTTTAATGTAATAGCATCATTTCTTAACACAGGTCCTGTAAGAGCATGAGTGACACCTTGTGCGATGATGTTATTAGCATTGTTAATAAAGAGGGGCGTGAGGGCTTTTAAAGCATCATCTTTTGAAAATCCACATTCGCACAATAAGTCCTGACCCATGGAAAACAGACCTACCACACAGTTACTTACAAGCACAGATGCTAAATGATATTTTGCTTTTAAATCCTCAGGGGAGGCATCAGAGCTTAATACTGTGTGTTGAATACCAGTTTCATTAAGAAGGAACTTTATTTTTTGAATACCAGTATTAGATCCTTCTAATGTAAAAAAAGCCTTTTGAATGGAATCTATTGAAGTCTCTTTTGAATTAAAAGCAAGCATTGGATGTAAAGACACTGTATCTGTAAGCTCTGAGCTCTTTTTAAATGCCGAGATTGCAGATAAAACACCTGAGCAATGGACTAATAACTTGTCTTTTAAAGCTTCTTTTCCTAATAGATACAATTCTTCATCCACAAAAGAAATGACTGAATCAGGCACAGTGATAAAAATGAAGTCTGAATTTTTGACAAGTTCAGCTATAGAGTTTGCGACTTTTGGTATGCAAGCTGTTGCTTGATTACAGGATATCTTTTTTAGTAGGGAAATAGTTTCGTTTGCAGAGGTTACATGCTTTGAGTAGATAGAGGAGAGAGCAAGTAAATTGATGCCTTTATGCACATAGTATTCATAAAAAAATCTTGAAAGAGAAGAGCCTACTTTTCCAGCACCAATAAAACCAATCATTAACTTATCCTTATATTTGATTTATAGCTATCGATGTAGGAGAAAGATGCTGCATGAAGCAGCATCTATTTTCAATTTAAGAGCTTAGAAATAAAGATTTAATTCAAAAGACTAGTTAGTCTCTTTGAAAGAATCATCTTCAATTCTAAATGAGGTGCTCTGCTCGACAGCACGCTTAATCTCAAGTCTCTGTCTGTCTAGTTCAAGCAGCTTTGATACCATCTTGTCAGCTTCCTCTATAAGGTTCTTAGAGCTCTTATACATAGGAAGCTGTTTTAAGATCTTACTCTGTAGAACTTTAATCTTATCACCTGTAGTCTTCATCTTAAGATAGCGCTGCATGTCGTAAGATTTTAACTGGCAGAAAATTAAGCTTTGAGGATATCTTTCCTCATTTAAGGTTCTAATCACAGCAAAGCACTGACCTGCAATCACATCAGTTCTGTCATCGTTAAAGTAACCTACCTTTCCGATGGTACCTTTAATTGAGAGTACAATGTCACCTTTTTGCAGACGGCTGCGCTTTGCACGAGAATCATCTGAGCTTACTCTGATTTCTTTCTGTACATCAGACATCACACCTGTCTGCGGAATATCATTTAAATTTAGCTCATGAACAATTTCAGTGTTCTTTACTACATCAGGATCTGCTGCTGAGCATACCTGAGCGCGATAAATCTGAGCGATGTTCTCAAGCTTTAACTCACCCTTTTCAATGTAGCCTACACTCTCTTCATGCTCAGGACCTGCAACATAGCAGCTAGGATCAAATAAGCACTGATCATCATTTAATTTCATGGCGTCTAAGAAAACGCTATGACCGGTCTTTTCACCTGCTAAAACTTCCTTTAACTCTGTAGCAGCGTTCTCATTTAGAACATTATGCTGTCTGTCTGAGAGTACTGAATCAAGACAGTCTTTTCCTGATAAATCTAAGAAACTTACCTCGCCATATATAGATGTAGTATCAAATACCATTGCACACATAGGGAATGGTACCTGTCTTGTAAAAAACTTAGGCAGATTTACAACGGCCTTTAAGTGACCTTCGTTAATAATTCTCTTTCTAAAGGAAGTAGCCTCTGACTGGCTTAAATAGGTAACAGAATTGTGTACAAACATTACGAAGCGTCCTTTTACAGATTTGCTCAAAGCCTGGTAATGATTTACAGCACGATTGAACCACTCAGCAATACCCTGAGGATAGATGTTTAAGAAAGAGAATCCACCAGAAAAACTCTTATCCTCTAAAGCAGGGAAAGTAGTTGCAGCGATTATCTGCGATAACATAAAAGAGAAGAATAAAATATTTGCAACAGATCGGAAGAGCGTCGTGTAGGGAAAGAGTGTAGATCTCGGTGGTCGCCG
>OQVL01002421.1_pt1 | contig 11388 bp, 9 predicted proteins | sample 1691501 | NCBI WGS metagenome assembly OQVL01 (sample SAMN03418253, study PRJEB22391) | human gut metagenome | biome: human-gut; feature: organic feature; material: feces | host: Homo sapiens | place: Tanzania | collected 2013-01
CACGAAATAGCCTTTGCTTTAATGCCCGACGCGAGACGCGTCGCCCCCATTAGTGCTTGCGTTGAGAGGTTGCGTTTAGTGTTAGCGTTTGGTGTTAGCGTTTGGTGGTTAAGTCCGTTCGCATGGTTACATTTCATCGAACAGCGCTAATTTATAAAAGAATCAAGACGAGGAATGTTGCATTTGGGGCTTTTTCTATACTACAACAACTTTACTAACCGAGTATCTTGCATCTTACACAAACACGCTACAACTCATTGGATATCAACGCTTTACTTAGTGTAGGATACTGCTAATGTTACCTACACGCAACTTACACAACCTGCACACCACACATACTGCCACACGGCACAAGCACGGGAGGAGGTTATTACGGCATAGGGGAGCAGAAAAGTTTGTTGCTCCGATAGATTGTTCTACGTCCCTGTGGCGTATAACCCACCACATACGTGCATGCCGACTGCGAGGCAGCGGGGTGTGATGTGTAAGATGTGTGCAGGGGTGTGTATGATGTTTTGAACTTATCTTACACTCTTGAAACCTTTGTGTATCAACTTGTTACGTGCAAAAAGTGTAAGATGGCAGTAAAAGTACACACACTCATTTATAAGGGGGCTGACGGGGAGGGGGCAAATATTACACACATATCTGTAAGCTTATGACTTGATTTCCGCGGTACATACTCAAACACTAAACGCAAGCACTAAATGCAAGCAACAAACGCTACCTCTAATGGGGGCGACGCGTCTCGCGTCGGGCATTAAGGCAAAGGTTCATACACACAGGCTCACACGCAGCGCTAATTACACGCTTGTCTGTGAACTTTTGCCTTAAAATCCCGACGCGGGACGCGTCGCCCCCATTAGTGCTTGCGTTTAGTGGTAGCGTTTTGTGCTTGCATTTAGTGCTTGCGTTTAGAGTTTGCATTTTTCTTGACTTCATTACTTTTCATGTGTACTTATGTCTTAGCGGTAAGCACCACAAGGGCGAACAGCCCTTAAAGCACAGAACAAGGTTTTCTGCACACCGGCCTCAGCTTGGACTTTTGCATAAAAAAGAGAAGAGCAAGGCGGGCACATTGCGTTGTTGTGCTAACCTTGCTTTTCTCTCTTATATGTATTGAATTATTACTTGTGCAAGCGGTTTATGATGCGCTTCACACGACTCTTCTTCTTGTTTTGTCCGTAGCCATAACCGTAACCGTAGCCATAACCATAGCCGTAACGCTTGTCGACATTGACATCGTTAACCACAACGGTAAGGTTGTTGAAACGGTGTTCCTGATACATGCGTTCAAAGTCGGGCAGGAAATCGCGATTTTGCACTCCGGCACGCAACACAAAGATGGTGATGTCTGACTCGCGGTTGACGATGCTGGCATCGGCCACTGAGAACATTGGAGTTGAGTCGATGATGATGTGGTCGTACATCTGGCGCAACTGCTGCATGAGTTGGTGCAGACGGTCGCTCATGAGCAACTCTGTGGGGTTGGGCGGTGTTGGGCCCGACGGCAAGAAGTCTACTCCCTTTACAACGGCATCGGTGCGAATGAGGTCTGCCACCTGTGTATGGTCGTCTGAAAGGTAGGTGGTAAGGCCGAATGTGTGGCCAAAACTCTCGCTCAGTGTGCGCTTGCGTATGTCGCCGTCGATTACAAGCACCCGTTTGCCTGCCATGGCCAAGATGGCGGCCATGTTGCGCGCAACGAAACTCTTGCCCTGGCCGGGAGTGGTTGAGGTGGTCATCATCACCTGCGTTGAATGGCGCATGTAGCCAAGGCTGAAACGTATGATGCGGAATGCCTCTACCACAGGGTCGTCGCTGCTGAGGTCGGTAATGAGCGACTTGTTGTTGTTGGCATTCTTCATGCGGGGCACCTCGCCAAGCACCGGTATGGTGGTTGCGTTTTCAACGTCCTTGCGGCCATGTATGGCTACATCGAGCATATAGCGGAGCCACAACACGAAGGCCGGTATGCAGAGTCCGATAATAAGGCTCACGAGCAGAATGACAAGGCTGCGGGGGCCGACTTGCTGATTGCCAATGGGGCCCTCAACCAATCGCACATTGGCCTCGTTGATGGCCTGCTGCAGGGCTACCTCCTCACGCTTGTTGAGCAAATAGGTGTAGAGTGCCTCCTTGAGCGACTGCTGGCGCTGTATGTCTAGGCCCTGCTTCTCCTGTTCGGGAGCACCGGCCATACGGCCTGTGAGCATGTTTTCGTTGGCACGTGCAGCCTGCAAGCGCACTTCGAGCGAATTAACATAACTGCGCAACGACGAGGCTATGGCCTGACGCATCTGTGCAAGCTGGCGATCCATTTCGCGCACCACGGCCTGGCTTTCGCTTGAGTTGGCCACCATGGTGTTGCGCTTGTTCATTTGGTCGTTGTAGGCCGCAATCTGGGTATTGAACGAAGCATCGCCCACATTGAGGGCGGGTATGAGGTCGTGGCTGTTTGAGTGTGTGTGCAGGTACTCGTCAAGGTATTTGGCCACATTGAGCTGCGTTTCAGCCTGCAGGCTCTGCTGGCGGGCGGTTGAGCTCTCGTCGATCATGGCCTGCGGTGTCTTGTCGAAATCGACAAGCTGGTTGCGCTTTTTGAAACTTGCCAGTTGATTTTCGACGCTGCTGAGTTCGCGGCCAATGATTTGTATGCGGTCGTCGATAAACTTGGCAGTGTTGAGTGCCACGCGGTTTTTGTTTTCAACCACGTCTTCCTTATACGTGTCATAGAGTGTGGCCAGCACCTGGTCGGCACGCTCTACGTTGGTGTCGTTGCAGTTGAGCACAATGAGCGATGTTTCTTTGTCGTACTCGCTGGCAGAGAGCATTTTTAAGAAACGCGCTGCGGCCTTTTCCTTCGACAGGCGGTTAACCTCTATGGCCTCGTCTGTCCAACGGCCGAAGCCCGGGCCGCGCACTACGCACAATGGGCCATAGGGTGTTTGCGTCATCTGGCCGAGTTGCACATCAACATCGGGCACATCGTTGCCCATGCGGTCGGTCATGCCTTTAAGGGTGACGGTGTTGCTACCTTTCTTCACCACATCGATATGCTGTCCGCGCTTGCCCTTGTATTGCTTTTGGAATAATACCTGGAATGGCAGTTCCTTGCCATACAGCGTGATGTTGTGCAAATTCTCCTTGGTGGTGTACTCTACATCAAGATTGAGTTTGTCAACCACACGTGACATGAGGCGCTTTGACGAAATAATGAATATTTCGTTTTTAAGGTTGTCGCCTACGCTCACGCCATTAAGCTCGAGCAGGGTGTTCATGCCGCTGTTCTTTGACGAGCGGCGCAGACCGCCTGTTGACGACCCGTTGGAGTCCTCGATGAGCATGACGGCTTGACGTTGGTAGACGCGGGGCTGGCACTGCTGATAGTACCACCCTATGCAACCGCACACAACGGCCGATAAGGCGAACCATGCCCAATGGTTGATAAATTGGTGGTAGCACAACTTCAACAAGGGAATAAGCTGCATCTCCTCGTCCTGTTGCTCTTGCGGATTGATGGATTTTGTCTCCATGTTATTGTTACTGGTTTTTCAATTACTATATAGTGTGTAGTGACTACTATGGCACTATATGGCACATAGTTGGTACTTTATGACGAATAATCTCCCCACTTGGCGCAGGTTGTCAGCAATATTGGGAGATTACGCTTTAACTCAAGATAGGTTTGGCTGCGAACAGGTAGCGCAGCCAATGTATCCTTTTATTGTGCAAAAATAGCTCAAATATATATATGCCACAAACAAAAGTCTGAAAACTTTCGTTTGTGGCACTCTAAGTGTTACCTGTAAGTTTAATTTTAAGCTGCTTTCTAACCGTTAACCCCAATATGATGGAGCCATTTTGCGCATTTTCTGAACTATTCGTCACGCCAAAAGGCGGGTGTGAGCGGCAACAATAGCGAGAAGATTTCAAGGCGTCCGGCAAGCATCAGGAAGGAGTTTATCCACAAAGTGGCGTCGTTAAGCACTCCCCACGAGCCCAACGGGCCTATCACGTGGCCGATGCTCGGGCCTATGTTGCTGAATGAGGATATGGCCAACCCGAAGGCATCGAGCAGCGACAAACCCATGGCCACCATGGCAAAGGTGGAAAGCATGATGAGCATGAAGTAGACTACGAAGAACACGAACACGGTGCGGGCGGTTTGCGAGGTGATGACCGTATTGTTGATGCGCACCGGCAGCACAGCATGCGGGTGCAGCATCTTTTTGAACTCGGCCTTGGTCAGGCGCCACACCATGAGCACACGCACACACTTCAAGCCGCCACTGGTTGAACCGGCACAAGCACCAATAATGCTTATCAGCGAGAGTATGAGCCAGATGGTGGGGTGCCATTTCATAAAGTCCTCGTCACTAAAACCGGTGGTGCTCTGCAATGACGCGGTGTTGAAGAATGCGCTGCGCAGAGCGGTGGCAAAGTCCATGTGGTCGGCATACATGAGTATGCCCATTATGCTGAATGCGGCTACAAAGAATATTACCAGGAAGCAACGCAGCTCGTCGTCGTGCAACACATCGCGCACACGGCGCTTGATAAAGAACAAATAAAGCAACGTGCTGTTGACACTGGCCAGGAACATGAACAGGGTGGCTATCCATTGCAAACGCGGCGACTGGAACCATGCTATGCTGTCGGTGTGGGTGGAGAAACCGCCTGTGCCAATGGTTGACAGACCATGGCACAACGCATCGAACAGCCCCATGCCACCAAAGAAATAGGCTGCCATGCACGTGATGGTGAGCAACGAGTAAATGCTCCACAACCAGCGCGCTGTGGTGCTGATGCGGGGGTGGAGTTTGCCTATTTTCAAGCCTGTGGCCTCTGCCGAAAAGAGCTTTACATCGCCCCCGCCCATGTTGGGCAACACGGCTATGGTAAAGAACACGATACCCATACCGCCTATCCAGTGGGTGATGGAGCGCCATAGCAAGATGGAGTGCGGAAGGGCGTCAATGTCGGTAAAGGCTGTGGCGCCCGTGGTGGTGAAACCGGACATGGTCTCGAAAAAGGCGGCTGCCACACGGGGCTGGTAGCCGCTGACTATAAACGGCAGCATGCCGACTATCGAGAACACTACCCAGGTGAGCGACACTATCAGAAAACCGTCGCGCCGCCCCATGCGGTTTTCGGCATGGCGCCCAAAGTAGAGCAACAAGGCGCCTATCACTGCGGCCAGGGCCGAGGGCAGACCGAATGTGAGGTGGTTAACCTCGCCAAAATAGAACCCCATGCCGAAGCACAAGCCAAGGAGCAGTGCCTCGAGCAGCAACAGTGTGCCAAGGGCCTTATATATAATAGGTATGTTAAGCATGACGTTATTTTAGCATATTTAACTGCGCAGCGTGGCATTCTTACTGCCATGCCACACTAACGGCTTGCAAATATACACATTTATCTGCGGCAGTGATGCCATGTGCGGGCACATTTGAGTTTCCACGCCCAATAAGCTGGTTCTCACCATTAGTTTATTGCACCATGTCGTGGCCTCAGCAAGCACAAAATGCAGGCTGAAAGAATGGAACCGCCACATAAAGAAAACGGCCATGGCATTGCTCAACAGAACAAAACCATGACCTTAATACCTTTAATTTGTCGCACGCATTTTCGCACGCGATATTCCCAAGTCACTGATTATCAGTGCTTCTTTGTGGACCAGGAGGGGCTCGAACCCTCGTCCAAACAGGGAAATAATATGCTTTCTACACGCTTATCACTGACTTGATTTTCGAGTGCTGGCAAGACCAGTGCCACCAACCAACACCTTATCCTCTAAAAATCTCGCCAGAGTTGCAAGGCCAACTCTGACCAGCGCCGATTTACCTGCACCACCTTGTCAAGACGCTTCGGAGCAACAGCTCTTGGGTGATGTCTCGTTCCAGCACCTTGTGCCGGAATAAAGCCTATCTACTGTACTTCGATTAGGCAGCGAGAGCAAACTTGTTTTCGCCAGTTAAATTGTCGAAGGCCGATATTTAAGTGCCCACCTCCAGGCGCACTGCGTGCTTACATACCACTCCAACCCGCTGTCAAATCCAATCTGGCCCGAAATCTGGATATCGGTATGTGGCTGCAAAGGTAGCAATTCGGCGCCAAATGGCCAAAGCGTGCGGCCTTATTTTGAGCAAATGTCGCATAAAACAAGCCACAAGACCTGCCTTTGACAGAATTCTTGGTTAACGGGGTAACAGGTTGACAAGTATGTTTGCCATACATTACTTAAAGCCTGAATAGTAAGGGGACTTAAAAAGGGCCTAAAGGTCCCAAAAAGCGCACTTGCATGCACTCACACGCCGCATAAACACGCCATTTTGACTCATTTTTATAAAAAAAGCGCCGAATTGCTTGCACCATTAGCCGCCATGCCCTATATTTGCCATGAAAATGCGCACAAAGCCCCATAACTACACGGCAAGTGGGCGTTTTTAACAGTGGAAATGCCATCACGTGCAAGTCCAACGAACAGACAAAATCATTAAATAATTTTACACAGTATGAATAAGACTGATCTCGTAAATGCCATTGCAGCCCAGGGCTTGAGCAAGGCAGATTCTAAGAAAGCGCTCGACGCAGTGCTCGATGCCATTTCAGGTGCCCTCAAGGAAGGTGACAAGGTTGCAATCCTCGGCTTTGGCACATTCTCTATCAACGAGCGTCCTGCCCGCGAAGGTATCAACCCCGCTACCAAGGAAAAGATCACGATCGCTGCCAAGAAGGTGGTTAAGTTCAAGGCTGGTGCCGAACTTGCTGCTGGCGTCAACTAATCAGAAGTTCCTACCTGCTTGTTCAGGTAAAAAGCTATCACTCCCGAGCGATGCCTCACCTGGCAATCGCTTTGGCGTGGTAGCTTTTTTCTTTTTACCACCTCCCCACCCTTGCCACGCAGCAAAACGACACTTCCGTGCCCAATCATGGCTAAGTGTAAAGGCATTACCACTACATTACCACAAAAAAGCAGGCAAACTATTTTGCATTTACATAAATATTGTTACCTTTGCACTCGCAAAACGATTAAGAGCAGTCACTTCTGCACTAATCTTGCACGGGGCGTAGCGCAGTCCGGTTAGCGCACCTGCTTTGGGAGCAGGGGGTCGTGGGTTCGAATCCCGTCGCCCCGACATTTATATAAACCGCTGATTATCAAGCAATTAGGCTTGATAATCGGCGGTTTTTGCGTTGTGTTAACACTACTGTGTAAGCCTTTTTTATGGCTCTTTTTGACTTATTTTGCGCCATTTTGGTGCAATTTTGTGAGCAATTTGTGAGCATATTGTGAGCATATTGTGAGCAATCGGACTGCGAAAAACGGCAATAAGGACAAAAAATGGCATACAAAATAAAATGGTATCTGGATTTGAGACGCACAAGTGATGGGGGCAAAGGACGGCTATACATGGTGATATACAACAATGGCACGTCTGCGCAAATTGCCACCGGGCTGATGCTGCATAAGGAGGAGTTTGCAGCGGGCAAGGTGGTGGGCGTGCCCATGGCCGGGAAACTGACGCAGATGCTTGGCATAAAAAGGGCAAAGCTGCAGCTTGACATCGAAGAACTTGCTGTGGGCGGGTACGAGGTGGACAAGATGAAGGCGGCGGAGATTAAAAAGGCTGTGATGGCCAAACGCGGGAATGATGGCGAGGAGGGGAACGGCGAAGGGAACGGGACCGGAAATGAGGCGGCGTTTGGCACGTTTGCCGAGAAGTTTATAGCCCGAAGGGGCAAGGAGAAGACAAGGCAGGTGTATGAAATGACGCTGCGGAAGATGGGGGGATACTGTGATGTGGGGAGTCTGAGGTTTGCGGACATCAGTGTGGGGTGGCTGCGCGACTTTGAGCATTGGCTGGGGGCGACTTGCAGCGTGAACACGCGTGGCATTCACTTGCGCAACATTCGCGCGGTGATGAATGCGGCTATTGATGAGGGGGTGATGCCGGCTGACTTGTACCCTTTCAGACGGTTCAAGATTAAGAAGGAGGAGACGATGAAGCGGTCGCTCTCGGTGTGTGACTTGAGGCGGCTGAGGGATTATCCGTGTGAGGGGTGGCAGCGGAAGTATGTTGATGTGTTCATGTTGTCGTTTTACTTGGCGGGCATCAACTTGGTGGACTTGATGGGGCTGCCGCCGTTGGGGGCGGACGGTGTCATAAGGTACAGGAGGAGCAAGACGGGTGTGCTGTGCCAGCTGTCGGTGCCGCCTGAGGCCCGGGCTATTATTGAGCGTTACAGGGGGGAGCGGCATTTGCTGTGGTTTGGGGAGCGGCTGAAGCCTGGCGCGGAGGGGTGGCATGACTGGCTGCACAGGTTTAACGAGGGGCTGCAGAAGGTGGGGCCGTCGGGTTATATGTATGTGCGCCGACGGGGGCAGTGTGGCGGCAAGCAGCGGGTGAAGGTGTATAATGCCTTGTTTCCGGAGCTGACGTCGTACTGGGCGCGGCACACTTGGGCTACGCTGGCGGCTGAGATTGATGTGCCTGACGCGGTGATTGATGCTGCGCTGGGGCACAGGTCGCCGTGCAGAATGGCGGATATATACATAAGGCGTGATGCGCGCAAGGTGGACGAGGCGGTGAGGCGGGTGATTGAGTATGTGAATGGCAAGACTGATGGGAGTTAAAAGGTGAAATATATCATACTTTTTCAAAGGAAATATTTGGCAAGGAGTAAATTATTTCATACCTCGCATTGCTAAACACAAAGAGAAATAATACAGAGATATAATATGGAACAGATTAAGATTAAGGTGAATTGGTGTGATAAGAATTATGCTGCGGTGTCTGATGATGAGTGCTTGCATGGTGTGGTGGTTGCTACTGCAAGGACTTACGATGAGTTGCTTGCAGAAGTGCGCCGAGCCATAGCCGAACATGCGAGCGACATGGAGAAGGTGGCGCCGTGGGTCAAGGCTGGCGAGTATGGGTTGGACGTGGAATTGGGTGCGGCGGCCCTCATTCGTTTGGCCGAGAATTATACGTCGCTTAAAATCATATCTCGTGTGTCGGGTATCAACCAGGCGTTGCTGACTCATTATGCCACTGGGCTTAAAGTGCCGCGCGACGGGCAACGGGCGCGCATAGTTGAAGCCTTGCACGCTATAGGCAAGGCTTTGGCTGGCATTCAATAGGCATTCACAGGCCATATCTCTTTGTTTTGGCGGCTGCCCGGTGCCTGCGGGCGGCATTATGGGGCTTCTCTCTGTTATGGGGGAGGCCTTTTTTTTGTGTACTTTATAAAGCGTTTACGCCCCTTTTGCAGTTGTGGCAAAAGGGGCGTAAATGCGCGCGTGTAGTGAACATAACAGGTATTCTTTACATTTGTATGCGTAACATGGTTACGTAACATTGTTATGCGGTGCAAATATAGCAAATGCAATACAATAATAACAAATGAAATAATACAAAATATCGCAATCGTTATAAAATTAGGATATATAGAACAATAACATGAAAGATATAGGACAATTAGAACAGCTCATTATAACTTTTGCAAAAGGAAATCAGTCGAAATTCGCAAAAGCTATGAATACAAGTCAGGGTACAATAGGCACTTGGATATCCCGCAAGACCTTCGACCCCGAACGCATAAAGCGTGCATTTCCCCAAGTCGACGGCAACTGGCTCCTTACATTCGAAGGCGAAATGCTACTGCCCGACGAACAAGGCACAATACAAGTAGGCGGCCACCACAACACAACGCAAATAAACTCCACAGGCAATATTGAGACAGCCCAAAGCATTGATAATGAGATAACAACACTACAACACGCCATCGAACTCCTGCAAAAAGATAATGCCGCCCTGCACGCCATACTCGACGAAAAGGAACGCCTTATTAAGGTGCTGCTCGACCGAGGCTGAAACGAATACCTGTTATGTTTACAAGCAAATGGAAGCAAAAAACAAGATACTGCGCAGCATCAGCCCGACGGCTACGCTGCGCTCGATGAAGCCGGGCAGCGGCATTGAAATACCTTGCAGTGCAATGAGTTTTTCGGCGCTGATTATGGCAAAAGCCAGGTTGAACCGCCAGAGCGGGCACAACGAGTGGCAAGTGAGAGTGAAGAATGACGCCGCACGCGGCAAGTGCTACCTGGTGGAGCGCGGGCTGAGCGGGCAAGGCGAAGTGACAACGGGCAACAACCCACAACAACCAACAACGGGCAACAACCCGCAACAACAAACAACGGGCAACGACCCACAACAACCAACAACGGGCAACAGCCCGCAACAACCCACAACGGGCAACAGCCCACAACAACAAGACGAATGATGAGAGAAACTGAACCCCAGGTGGCCGACTCGGGCCGCTACCCGGTGGGCCGCGCGGCAGAGCTGCTCGGTGTGTCGCGCTCCACCATCACGCGATGGGTGACGAGCGGGCGCATAAGCTGCGGCTGGAACCGGGTGAACTGCAAGAAGTTCATAACCGGTGCAGAGATTAAGCGCGTGTGGCGCGAGCAGTATTAGACTCACCTATGAGCGGGCGCGGGCGGTGTGTGCGGCGGCACATGCGGGAGCAGCGGCCGGGGGCGCGAGCGGTTTGCACCCCGATATATATATAGGTAAAACAACAAGGCAGTGCTGCTCACACATGGCTCACGCAAGGCGGGGGCTGCAAAAGAGACTTACACACACAACAACAACCCATATCAACAACAACCCATGCACGCTGCGGCACCGGACGCTTGCGGCTGTGCGCACTCAAACGAAACGAACGTTATGAAAAAGACCATTATACGACTTTTGACCCTTACGAAGTGGGCCCTGGTGGGCGCGGCGCTGTTTGCGGCCTTTGCATGGGCGGGCAAGAGCGACTACGTAGACTCCACTGTGGTGGAGATGAAGAACAACGGCACGTACTATGCGCTGAGCGAGCGCTTCCCCGACTACTCGGACGCTGACCTGGTGCACTACTATGTGGAGCACTACAAATAGTGAGGAATATTCAACTAACCAACTAAAAAAGCAACATTATGACAAACGTGAAAATGGAGCAGAAATTAAGTATAAAATACAAGTTCAAGCTGACAGCGGACGAGAGCTTTGCCGAGGTAATAGTGTCGTTTGCCCGCGGCAGCCATGAGTGGACGCTGGAGGCCAACTTTGTGCCGCTTGAGCAGCGTGAGTTTGTCGATGCACTCGACCGCGCTCTGCCCTTTGAGGCGATAGTAAAGGACGGCCGCGGGGGCTGCATCATTCAAGGCCCCGTGCCCGAGGGCATGAGCCATAGCGAGGTGTTGGAGCGCATCGAGGGCGTGTATGCCGACACGATAGTTGGTTGACGAGTTAACGAGTTGACGGATAGACCATACAACATACACAATATATATAGATAGGAGTTAGACATCACACACACGACGGCCGG
>OQVL01002422.1_pt1 | contig 11387 bp, 5 predicted proteins | sample 1691501 | NCBI WGS metagenome assembly OQVL01 (sample SAMN03418253, study PRJEB22391) | human gut metagenome | biome: human-gut; feature: organic feature; material: feces | host: Homo sapiens | place: Tanzania | collected 2013-01
ATGTTCAGATTCATGTAGCTGAACGGATCAGAATGGTGTCTGCGGCACGGAAAAAAACGCTTCGCTTTTGCGTGCAATACAACAGAATGACCTTGCTTTTCTCAAGAAAAAATGGCAATCCGCCAATGCGCAGGAACAGCTGGCTATCATAAAACAGCAAAGGAAAATGTTCCTGGACTTGTTTCAGAAAACAGAAAAATCTCCTGGCTTTCATCCGGAAGAATTCAAACAGCTGGCAATGATTTCCTGTATGTCGCCGGTTGCCAGCCCATACCAGTTGAAACTTCTGAAGTTTATGGTTGCGCAGGACAGACAGAAGATGCTGGCGTATTTTAAACTGCTTGCTCCCATTCTGCCGGAACTTTCCCGCGACATGATCCAATATGAAATTTCGGACAACGGACTGCAATACACCGCTTACAATACCAGTGTTCTTCAGGTTTTTATGATGGCGGAACTGATAAGACTGCAAATCGCCGCGTTCGAAAAAGACGCATCTTTTCTGCTGACAGATTCCATTCCTGAAATGATCCGAAGAATAAATTCGCTTGAAATATCCATCAATGCTATCTCCGTTGAAATAAAGAAGAAAAGCCTGAATTTGGAATTGCATACACGCAATCCTGGCATGATCGTAAAACTGAAGGATGGAGTGTTTTTCGTTGATATAAACAAATCTCTGGAACAGAAAAAAACGGCAAAAACCTGCGGCAACACGTGTCAACTGCAAACGGACAGGAAAAATGCAGAACGTATTGCTGCCGATGAAAAAGAATCATTCCATGAATTGCTGAAATTAAAACAATATTATTCATTCGTGAATTCTGGCACCCACGATGAGCTCGCCGGATTTGATGCCAGAGCAAGAGACGAAGAACGGACGAAATTTTTTAAGAATTATGAGGCAAATGAACTCCCCGCGAAAGGATATCTGGCGAGAGGTACGCGGCTTGCAGAACAGCTTGGGATATTTCAGATTTTTGCGGATGCGAACAAAAAACAGAAGAAAAGCCGTCCGGGGCTGCGTCAGCATGACGGATTTATTCCGGAATACATCTGGCTGGTTTCATCCATTCTGCGGTTTGCCCCGTTCTTCTTCTATAAATGCGCTGTTCTGCTTGACCAAGGGCGAACCGGAGAAGCCATTGCTGTCATAGATGATTTCACGCAAGCAGAACTGCTGTTGTCGATTCCGACAACACGCACAATACGGTTTATCGACATTATGATGCATACGCATCATTTAACCGTATCAGACGGAGAAAAACTGAGGAAAATAAAAAGCTCTCTTCTGGCGGAGATGAATAATATTAAAAATTCCCACTGCCGGCAATAAAGCCGCAGCCAACGAAAAACTTCTGACTGCCAATCAGCGGTTCAGATATTTGTTGAGATTGCGGTAGCCGCGTTTTAGAGCTTTTTCCAGACGGGTGTCCTTTTTTGTCGGAGGTTCTTTCAGCGATTTTTCCCACGTCTGGAGCAGAGGCGCGTTGACGGCAAAAAAATCTTTCAGAGCATTCCGCAGTTTCGGCGTGGGATTGTTCAGACTGCCTTCAATATCCAGAGGCAGCCGGACACCGCAGGCAACCAGAACCGTTTTCAGATCAATTTTGCCGGTCGGCAGATCCAGCACGCCGCGGATCGTTTCCATTTCGATTTCCTGTCCGCGCAAGGTGATGTCCTTGATCTGCAATGTACCCCGATCCAGTTCCAGTTCCAGATCCGCCCGCTGAAATTCCAGATTCCGTTTTCCTTTAATTATTGCGGAAATGGAATTCATGCAGTTCCGGATCTCATGTTTGAAACTCCAGCTCATTTCCGCCAGTTCAAAAAAAGTCGGCATGGCTTCCAGCGGAATCATGATTAGGCGCACCAGCCGGCTTTGCCTGTCCAGCTCCACGGGAATGGAAATGTCCCTGAATTCCGCCTTCAGCCTGGCTTTCAAACTGGATTGCAGAGCGACTTCCGTGAAATCGGTTCCTTCCATGGAGAATTCCGCGCGGGGCATGGCAAGATTTACCCCGGTATTTTTCGCAAAAATCGCCAGATACGGCTGGAGATCCAGTTCGGAAAATTCTCCACTGCACCGGAAAGTTTCTCCTAAACTGCCGCGCAGCCGCAGTTTCCCGATTTTCCGTTTTTTCGAGTTGAAAATTATTTGGGAGTCGCTGATTTGCAGGGTTTTGCCGTCAGTATCCATTTTGATGTCCGCCGCCACAGAAATTCCGGCTTCCCGCGGAATGACAATATCTTCATCCAGCATCATATCCAGGTTTCCGGTCTGCACTTTCAGGTGCATCTGACGCGGACAGTAGTTTTTATCCGGCTGAAATACTGCTGTCAACGAAAACGGCAAGACTCCGATCTTCAGCTGGCTGTTTTCTTTTTGCTCAACGGTTACTTCGCAGTTCGTGTACAGCGTTCCGCTTTGTCCGGGACAGAATCTGTCGCCGCGCAGCTGCCGGATCAGCCAGCACTGATATGGAAGACCATTGGCTTCATGAATGGTCAGCGTGATGTTTTCCGCCTCGTAATCATGCAGGGAAAAAGTCCAGTTCTGTGATTTTTCACCGGAACGGGATGATACAGTTTCGATTTTCGGCGCATCTGATCCGGATTGCAGTTTCCAGTCAAGTCTTGTACCGCGCACCTGCGTTTTTTCCAGAACAACCTTTCTGTTCAGGAGCGGTTTCAGACGCATCCGGGCAGCGGCATAGTCTCCGGCAATGACAACGCGGGAATCCGCATAATGAAAATTTGCGATCTCCACCTGAAACGGACAGAGGGACTGAATACAGATTCTTTCCGCGCGGATTTCTGCTCCGCACAGTTTTGAAGCCAGCGGCAGCCAGAGGTTCCGAAATCCCCAGCCGGACAGGCTCACGCAGAGCAGAATTATCAGCAGAACGGGGATTCCTGCACAGAAGAGCACAGGGACGAGCCATTTTCTTTTGCGCGGAATCGGGGCAGCTTCTTCTGTCATGTCCAGGGATTCCGTGGTGCGGACTGGGCGTCCGTGATGATGACCTGATTGCGGAACAGCAGATTGATGACCCGTTTGGGATTCCGGGTACGGCGCATGGTATCCAGCGTGGAAACCAGCACCTGAAGGTTCTGCGCCAGATTGCGGTCCGGCATCATGACACGGTACAGTTCATCGCTGTTTTTATACCGGACAGCGCAGATCAGCTGTTCTTTTTTCGCTACGGAAATACTGGCGATCCGCACATCCGGATAGGCGGTTTTGGTGAGCATGATCAGCTCCACCGCATTTTTGAATTTCTGAATAGCGCCGCCCGGCGGATACGATGCGCTGTTCGGCAGACCAAGGATCACCGGAAGGCTGGAAGTGATGTTCATGCAGCGTTCGCGGAGCATGAGAATCGCTTCGGAATCCACCACCAGCGGAGAGCGCGCACTGTTCACCAGCGCAACCGGAACCCGTTCCACGATATTGATATGCAGCGTATCCGGCAGTTCGCGCACCACCTTGACATACTGAATGGATGGTTCATGCTGGAGCAGACTGTTCCGCATGGCGCCCGGATCCAGCTTGAACAGGTTGGTTTCGCCTGGCTTGAGCCGCAGAATATCGCAGATCAGATTTTTGCGTCCCTGCCAGAACCCGCGGCTTTCCACCAGCACTTTCTGCAAGGTGAACCGCTGATTTCCGGTGAACATTTCCAGATACAGAACCCAGACCAGAAAAACGGATCCGGCGGCGAACAGAAGAATCGCGGCAAGAGCAGTCCAGATGCGGACACTCCGATCCTTGAAAATTTCCCATTCGCTGATTTTTTTCATGCCGAATCCTTTCCTGTTCCGTCAAATGTCCAGATGTTTGGAACTGCGGTGGTATTCCTGAATGCTGCACACTTCCATGCGCTGCATGATGCGCAGGGCTTTCAAGCCGTCGATGGCGGCCTGCAGACCTTTGAGCGTGGTTGTGATCGGCACCCCTTTGATGACGGCATGAGCGCGCATGTGGATTTCGTCCAGACGCGGCGTAACGCCGGTGGAGGGGGTGTTGATGATCCATTTCAGACGGTGCGAATTGATGTAGTCAATCAGGTTCGGGCGTCCTTCCGAAATCTTGAACATGGGGCTGACCGGGATGCCGGCTTCGCACAGTTTGGTGGCTGTGCCGACCGTGGCATGGATGGTGAATCCCAGGTCAATCAGTTCGCGGGCGTACGGGAGAATCTCGTCTTTGTCCATGTCCCTGACACTCAGGAAGATGTCTCCTTTGTCGGGCAGGGCGTTTCCGGCGGCGATCTGGGTTTTGAGATACGCCATGCCCGGATTCAGGTCGATGCCCATGACTTCGCCGGTGGATTTCATTTCCGGGCTCAGCACGATGTCGATGCCGGGGAACCGGATGAACGGGAACACCGCTTCTTTGGCGCAGTAATGTTCCGGAATGACTTCCTTCGTATAGTTGAGTTCTTTCAGAGTCTTTCCAGCCATGACCAGCGCCGCCAGTTTTGCCAGCGGAATACCGATGGATTTGCTCACGAACGGCACCGTCCGCGAAGCGCGCGGATTGACTTCCAGAATGTAAACCCGGTCTTCCTGCACGGCAAACTGAATGTTCATCAAGCCTTTGACATTCAATGCCTTCGCCAAAGCGTAAGTGTCTTTGCGGATTTTATCCAGCACGTTCTGCGAAAGACTGACCGGCGGAATGACGCACGCACTGTCGCCGGAGTGGATGCCCGCCAGTTCAACGTGTTCCATGATCGCGCCGATCACGCTGGTTTCTCCATCGGAAATGCAGTCCACATCCAGTTCGGTGGCGTCTTCCAGGAACCGGTCCACCAGCACGGGGCGTTCTTCGGAAGCCTCCACGGCTTCGGTCATGTATTTGCGGAGAAACTCCTCGTTGTAAACAATCACCATGGCGCGTCCGCCCAGCACGAATGAAGGACGCATCAGGACCGGGTATCCGATCCGTGCCGCTGCCGCCGCCGCTTCTTCAATATTGGTGGCGATGCCGCCCGGAGCCTGCAGCAGATGCAGTTTGTCGATCAGCTGGTTGAATTCATCGCGGTCTTCCGCTCTGTCGATATCCTTCGGGGACGTACCGATGATTTTGACGCCGCAGGCTTCCAGCTGAAGAGCCAGTTTAAGCGGAGTCTGTCCGCCGAACTGAACAATCACGCCGTCCGGCTGCTCCCGGTCGTAAATATGCAGAACATCTTCCAGCGTAAGCGGTTCGAAATACAGTTTGTCGCTGGTGTCATAGTCGGTGGAAACGGTTTCCGGGTTGCTGTTGACCATGATGGTTTCGAAACCGGCTTTGCGGAGAGCAAAGGACGCATGGACGCAGCAGTAGTCGAACTCGATGCCCTGTCCGATACGGTTCGGACCGCCGCCGAGAATCATGATTTTTTTCTTGCCGGAGTTCTTGACCGGTTCGTTGTATTCACCGTAGGTGGAATAATAATACGGAGTATAGGCTTCAAACTCGCCGGCGCAGGTGTCGACCAGACTGTAAACCGGCATGATGCCCAGTTCCTTGCGGGCTTTGTAGACGGAAACTTCGTCGGAATGAAGAACATACGCAATCTGGCGGTCGGAATATCCAAATTCCTTGATCTGACGGAACAGCGCGGGATCTTTTTTCAGATTGTCCAGCGTTTTGGTAGAGGCGATTTCCTCTTCATAGTCCGCCAGTTCCTGAATGGGACGCAGGAACCACGGGTCAATGCCGGTGAGTTCATGTACTTTTTCCACGGTCCAGCCGCGTTTGAAGGCTTCGCGCATGTGGAAGAGACGATGACAGTTGGGGCGAATGAGTTCCGCCCGGAGCTGACCGTCGCTCATGGCTTCATATTTGCCGTCCTTGCCGTCGATGCCCAGCCCGGCACGTCCGACTTCCAGCGAACGGACCGCTTTCTGGAGAGACTGCTTGAAGGAACGTCCGATACTCATGGTTTCGCCGACGGATTTCATTTGAGTGGACAGTGTGCTGTCGGCAGTCGGGAATTTTTCGAATGCGAACCGCGGAATTTTGGTAACTACATAATCGACAGTCGGTTCGAAACAGGCAGGCGTTTCTTTGGTGATGTCGTTGATGAGTTCATCCAGTGTGTAGCCGACGGCGAGTTTTGCGGCGATTTTGGCGATAGGGAAGCCGGTTGCCTTGGAAGCCAGTGCGCTGGAACGGGAAACGCGCGGATTCATTTCAATGATGATCATGCGTCCGTCTTTGGGGTTGACGCCCCACTGGACGTTGGAACCGCCGGTTTCCACGCCGATGGCGCGCATGACAGCCAGGGAGGCGTCACGCATTTTCTGATATTCGCGGTCGGTCAAGGTCTGTGCCGGAGCCACGGTAATGCTGTCGCCGGTGTGTACGCCCATGGGATCCAGGTTTTCAATCGGGCAGACAATCACGGCGTTGTCTTTGGAGTCGCGCATCACTTCCAGTTCAAATTCCTTCCATCCGACGAGCGATTCCTCAATCAGAACTTCGGAATTCATGCTGGCGGTGAGTCCGCGGGTAACAATTTCCTTGAATTCGTCAATGTCATGAGCAATGCCGCCGCCGGTTCCGCCGAGGGTGAATCCCGGACGGATGATGAGGGGCATGGTGCCGATTCTTTCAGCAATCGCCATGGCTTCGTCCATATTGTGGGCAGAGCCGCTCTTGGGCAGATCCAGCCCGATGGAACGCATGGTTTCCTTGAACAGGTAACGGTCTTCGGCACGGCGGATGACATCCGCTTTCGCCCCGATCATTTCCACCCGGTAACGGTCAAGAATGCCGGAATCGTACAGTTCCAGCGAGAGGTTCAGTGCGGTCTGTCCGCCGAGTGTCGGCAGAATGGCGTCGGGACGTTCCCGGCGGATGATTTCGTGCAGGATGTCTTTGGTCAGCGGCTCAATGTAAGTGCGGTCCGCGAAATCGGGATCGGTCATAATGGTTGCAGGATTGCTGTTGACCAGAAGGACTTCATATCCTTCTTCTTTCAGAGATTTGCAGGCCTGGGTTCCGGAGTAATCGAATTCGCAGGCTTGTCCGATGACAATCGGCCCGGATCCGATCAGCATGATCTTCTTGATGTCAGTTCTTTTCGGCATGATGCACGTTCCGTTTTTCTGGGTAGTTTTCAACCGTAGGGGTAATCCGTCCGGTATTCCGGGACAATAATATACATTCACCCTGTTCTTTTTTCCACAGTGAAACCGAAAATAATTCCGGTTTTTTTCGAGCTGCCGGATTGAGACGCCACTGCCAAAAGTCCGCAGTTGGCAAAAACAATAGCTTTTCCATACACTGTTCACGCTCAAAACATAATTGCGTTTTTATGAAATTTCTCGATTTTCGGACTTTTGGCAGTCGCATCTTGACAAGGAGATGGCTGCTGTTTCCGTCAGACCCTGCTGCCGGGTAAACGGCACGAACGGTAAGTCTGTCCGCGGATTTCATGGTTGATTCTGCCGTCAACACATTCCAGCACCCCGTATCCGTCCTGGGCATCCGGCAGATTCAGGTGGCGGACAACCCGATCGCATTCTTCGGGATAAAACGGCATAAGTTCTTTCTGCGCATCGGGATAAAGTTCCAGCAGTCTGTTCCTGATTTTTCTCAGCACGGGCAGCCGGGATGAATCCGTAACGCCGGTTTCGCCGTTTTTCCGTCCCATGTGACCGCTCACCGTGAAATCCGCACCAACCTGCCAGGCGACCAGTTCGAGAAACGGTTCGACCAGCGGGCTGACATGAGTGACCAGAATTCTGTGTCTGCCGGCAGGGATCATTTTTGCGGTTTTCAGCAGCGTGCTGTATTGAGCAAGTATACTTGCCGGACGGCATCGCGCACCCGGCAATCCCCGATAGTGCTGAATAAATGCTTTTTCCGGGACACAGTTTCCGCCGGTGCCGAAAATGACCAAGTCGCCCGTATCGAAAGAAGTGTTTTCATGCAGAATCCGCAGATTGTCGACCGGTTTTTTCATCAGCCGCAAAACCACTTCGGCGTCGTCATGATTTCCCCAAGTGACGTATACCTGCCGTTCAAAACGTCGTTTGCCATCCAGAAAATCCTGAAATGACCCCAGCAGATGATGCCGGACAACCGCTTTTTTCCGGTCTTCGGCACAACCGTTCAGCAGAGCGGTCTTTTCATCATCCGGCAGGTCGCTGTGCTGGATCAGCAGACGGAGTTCGCGCTGCGGCATGGCGTCGGCACTGGATGTATCATAGAAACCGAAATCACCGGCATGAATGCACAGATCCGCCTCAATTTCCTTTGCATACGTGGAGATCAAGTCAATTTTTGTCCCGTGAGTATCGCTGATCAGCAGAATTTTCATTTTTCCTCCCGGTCATTAAGCATTAATAGAATAATGCTGAAAACAGGAATATGCAGGATTTTATAGAAAAAAGGAAATGGTCGGGGCGACTGGATTCGAACCAGCGACCTCTACGTCCCGAACGTAGCGCTCCAACCAGACTGAGCTACGCCCCGACTTCATAAAACGCCATCTAATATAACGTCGTTTCGTGATTTTTCAAGCCGGGTTTCAAGAAAAATCGTATATTTGTGTGTTTCGCCAATTGAAAATTATTGAAAAAAAGATTTCAGTGCGCTTGACATTACTGAAATACTGACTTATAGTATAACAGAAATAACAGCAAGGTAACACTGATTGAATATACAATAAGAACAGCTAAAAACGAAAGGGTATGACATGAAATTTGGATTGTCGCTGCTCATGCTGCTGACTTGTCTGTGCTGCATGACACAGGAAAAAATGCTGACGGAACCTCCTCGGGCAACTGGCGGATTGATGCAAACTCCAGTCATTGACGGAGAAATTCATCCGGATGAACTGAAATATACCGCAGGTATGTATGGATTCTGCGGACGCCAGCGCAAACTGGAAAAGATCATGAAACTGATTCCTGCAGATGCCCGGTTCAATATCGGTACAGATGGACAGATGCTGTATATCGCGGTCAGCTGTCCCACTGGTCCGAACGGCATATTGCAGCGTGCCAGACCCGGACGCGGCGGCATGGTTTTTCTGGATGACAGTTTCGAGTTTGTTTTTGTACCTAATCCGGATGCGAAAATTCCGGATATTTATCACATTGCGCTGAACAACCGGGGCGCGTACATGACGGCTGCGCGCATTGCAAATGCCAATTCCGCCTGGACGCCGGAATTTCAATACAAGGGGATAATCAAAGACGGCAGGTGGACATGTGAAGCGGCGTTTCCTCTGCATTCCATCGGCATCCCGAAACTGAAAGACGGTCAGGAAATCGGAATCCGGGTCTGCCGCAACTGGCGGCGCATGAGCCGGGATTTCGGTGGGGGAAAAGGACTTCAGAGTTCCTGGAGTCAGATCCGCTGCGCTTTTTTTGACAGTGTGTCCATTCCGGTTTTCCGGTTCAGTACCCAGGCGCCGGTAATTCAATTCCTGAATCTGAAAAAAGGAAAGACGCCTGATCTCCGGGTCAGCCTTTTCAATCCGACCGATCACGCAATGACGCTGCGGACCTCTTACGAACACCGCCCGTCTTCATCGCAATCCATATCCAATCAGGAAACTCTGACGCTTGCCGCAGGGGAAAAACGGATTCTCCAGCTGCCGGTTTCGCAGATCACCAGCGGCGAAACCGTGACGACCGGTTTTGCGGTTGCATCCGCCGACGGAAAAACAGTGCATTACCGCCGGGCTTTCCGCTGGGATCTGGAGTCTCCGGAAATTTTTGCCGCCGCGGATAATCCTGACAAGGACCGTGTCGCACTGAAATATGCGTATTATCCGGAATCGGATGAACTTTTCCTGCAATTGGATTTCACTGCCGCAGATATAAAACAGCTGAAACAGATCAAGGCGGAACTGCTGGACAAATCCGGCAGCCGGATTGCCGAAACAGTCATGCCGGCGGTTAAGAATCACATGAGCGAACTGCTTTGGCGGATTCCATCACTGAAAGAGTATACCCTGAAACACACCCCGGATGGCATTTACCGGATTCGGATTACCGCGGAAGGTCTGCCGGGGATGGAGCTTGTGCGCGAATTTGAACGCAAAGTTTTTCCCTGGGAAAACAATTCATTGGGAAAAAGTGATCGTCTTATTCCGCCGTTTACTCCGATTCAGGTCAAAGAGCATCAGGTATCGGTATTGCTGAGAGAGCATCAGCTGGCGCAAACCGGGCTGTGGAAACAGGTTACGGCAAAAAATATGAATCTGCTTGCCGACGGGGGAATGCGTTTCGAAGCGGTGATCGACGGAAAAACGCATACTGCGGAAAACGGCAGTCTGCAGTTTACGCAGAAGAGTGATACTCAGGCAACTGCGGAGTCCAGATGGCGTGCCGGAAGTCTGGAAGGTCATGCGGTCAGTGTTTTTGATTATGACGGCATGATGAAATACACTCTTGAGCTGCAGCCGGGAAGCCGTCCGGTCCAGTCGCTGAAACTGATTATTCCGCTGAATGAAGCACAGGCATATCTTTTCCATGCCTGCACGGATGGTTTGCGGTTCAATTACGGCGGAGCAGTTCCGAAAAAAACAGGCAGAGTATGGGACAGTTCCCAGGCTGCGCGTACTGATCTTCAGACATCGTACGTTCCATATATCTGGCTCGGTACGGAAGAACGCGGCTTCTGCGTATTCGGAGAAAATGACCGCGGCTGGGTGTCCGATCCGAAAGTTCCGGCACAGGAATTGATTCGGAAAAACGGACAGCTCGAACTGGTGCTGAACCTGATTGCGCGTCCGACCGTCCTGAATGCCGCCCGCCGGATTGAGCTTGGATTTATGGCCATGCCGATCAAACCCATGCCGAAAGACTGGCGCAGAAGTGCTGTCTGGGGGACTCCTGCCGAGGCTAAGCCGTATCTGACTTACTGGATGAGCTTTATCGGCAGTGCTTATTGCCGGGGCGGTGTGACGGACTCGGACGATTATTCTCCGCGTGAGAATGACCTGACCTTGTGGAAAACATTTGCGCAGATCCGCAAAACCCGTCAGATTCCGTCCGGTTTCCTGGACCGCTGGTGTGCCGGATACCGCAGTTCCGAAAAACTCAACACCTACCGGTCGGAAGTCCGCTACGGCTTGAATCTGATGAAAAGTGCTCCGGAAAATTCGGTAACCTTCTACACCAACACGCGCGGAGTCCGCACCGATATTCCGGAAACCCGGACTTTCATGGACAACTGGCTGCGGGAGGAATTTCAGGGAAGCCGTACTCCTGTGTATGGTTCAAGCAAATCATACAGTGTCGATCCGTCGGAGACGTTCCGTGATTATGCAGTGTACTGGTACCGGCAGATGCTCTCCACCGGCGCCTGCGATCATATTTACTGGGATGATATTTTTCTTGCTTCCAATTTCGACCGCAGCAGCCGGTCCCGC
>OQVL01002426.1_pt1 | contig 11369 bp, 10 predicted proteins | sample 1691501 | NCBI WGS metagenome assembly OQVL01 (sample SAMN03418253, study PRJEB22391) | human gut metagenome | biome: human-gut; feature: organic feature; material: feces | host: Homo sapiens | place: Tanzania | collected 2013-01
CAGACCAAACTATTTATTTTCAAGCAATTACTTGCCGTGATTGAATGTAATCGCCATGCCAAGCACAACATTGAATTTTGCCGTGCTCAAAGGGATTCCCTCTTTAGAATACTTAAACGGAATATAGTCCGAGCCAAAGAAGAAGTTGAAGCCCTTCGGACAGAAGTTGATTAAAGCTCCTAATGAATGTCCGAGGTTCGACGTTGAGAAGTTGACCGTTGCATTGAACCACTGCACCGGACGGAAGTTGGCAGAAGCCATCACCTCTGTCCACTTGCGAGGAGTTCCGAGTCGTGTAGACCACAGCAATCCGAATCCGATTTTATCATTGAGGATTGAATATTCACCGGCAAGGTTAAGCATCGTTTGCAACGACTGCGTGCGGCTTGCTCCAGTCTCATTCTGGAACCGCACCAATTTTCGCAGGTCTTCCTCCAGCTGGTCGCCCTCACGGCTGAGAGCCGAACTTCCATCGGGATCCTTTTCAGCCACAAGGTGATGGAAACCGTCATACACAAACTCGTCTGGATTTACCGACGCGTTAGAGCCTTTCCATGCAACGAAGCCCACATCAGTGAGCGAAGCCGACAACACGAGGTTGTCGAGCAGCTTGTACGAAGCGCCGAAGTCAAATCCCAAACCATTGCCAGCCACGCCAAACGAACCTTTGGAGATGTTGTCAATCTCGCCGTTGGGCTTATACTGGATGTCGATTGCGTCGGTGGTAAACATCTCTCCCTGCTCGCGCACGCTCCACTTGTCGGCGCTCATAGCCACGTCGATGGCATCGATGCGCGCGTCGGCATAAGCGACACCGGCGATGTATTTCACCTTTGCACCAACTCTAAATTTTTCTCCAAGGTTACGTGAATGTCCGAAAGCGAGCTCAAGGTAATTGGACGACTGCACCCGCGTGTCCTTTATATTATAAGATGTGGGTGCGCCGTTTACCTGACCTATCTTGGCAAACTCAAACAATTCGTAGGGCAACGTGGCCGACGTGGCCGACTTCACGTTGATGCCGATGGTGTTGAAACCGCCAAGAGCCTTGAAACCTAACGACACCACGCTGACGCCGGAGTTCACTTCCATATAGTTCCGGCTCTTCAAGCCGCTCAGAAACTCATCGTTGCCCACACTGCTGTGCAAGCCTGTAACCACCTCGCCATTTTTCTTAAACAGGAAGTTGTCAGCTCCCACATTGCTGTTCATACCAGCCGATATGCCGCCAATGGCAGGTATCGCCACATAATCATATTCAGGAACGAACGCCGGGTTCAGATTGTGGCGCATCGGAAGATTATCTGAGAAATATCCGTTTCGGGGAGTCTGCGCCGCCAATGGCAGGCAAAGCGAAGCCGCAAGCCCCAACATATATATTTTTTTCATCTTGTTGCTTTTTAGGTTAGTTTTTGATTGTCACACCCTGTGGCAGACGCGCCTTGAGTCCCACAAGAACATATTGCGTAGGCTTCAGAACGGTCACAGCGTCGCTGGTGTTGCCTTCCACATCAATGTCGATTTTGTCAAGTCGTCCGATAGCGCCTTCCTCTTTCTCTTTAAGCGTAATGGTGCGTTTCTGGGCAGCCTGTCCTTCTGCCCCCGGCGACACATTCACGGTCTTCGTGTATTCAATCACATCTGAAAGGTCGTTGCCTTCAACATCGCGCGGTGTTATCGACACTGCCACATCAAACGGCACGGTGCTGTAAATGTCGGCGTCAATTTCCAGATTAAGGTTTTTAACCTTGTCGGAGAAGTCCTTGATGTCGTCGGCAAGGCCATCGACTCCGTCGCGGTACATAATGTGTGACCCGGCACCGAAGTCAAACGGCATATAGGCAACATATTCAACACTGCTGTTATATGCTTTGCCAAGTATGATATGATGCTCTTTTGTCTTGTCAACATTCACGTCGGCATTGATTTCCACTTCCGATGGAATCTTGTTAACCAATTTAGCGAGGTTGGGAACGAAAACCTTCGTATAGCCCGGCTCGGTCATTTTATCCGAGTTTGTGAGCAGTAATTTTGTAACGACGGGCTCTGTGGTGCCGGCATTGACGTCAATGTGCGCTGTCACCGTCTCATTTATGTATCTGCCGTTCTTGTCCAGGGCACGAAGGGTCAAATCTGCTCCAAACGGCACTCCTACAGGATTTGAAACGTCAAGCTTAAGGCATATCGTGTTGAGATTCAACGATGTCGACTCGTCTGTCACGAGATCGGGCAAATCGCCCATATTCACAGTTTCCGGTTTGATAACCACATCGGCATCAACTGTTCCGTGGATATCCTCAACCTGGAAGTCGGGCACATCGTAAATAAAAGTCAACTGCATTCCTGAAAGGTCGGCGGCAGTGACTCCGCTCGCAACACCCTCAAATGTACCGTTACAAACCACACGCTCATCGACTGTCATCTTATGGTTCTTTATGTCGGGCAGCTGACGCATGCCGACAATCGGCAGAGCCACCGAAAGACTTCCGTCGGAGGCGAATTTCTTATTTACCGTCAACTTGTTGGTGTTGTAGTCCATTCCTTCGATTCCCGCGCTAAACTGCAGCATGTCGGGGAAATCCATCACGAAATCCTTAACTCCGGCGCCTGTAATCTTGCTCAGTCCGGGAGCCGTCAGTTTAAGATGCACGGTAGTGACTACCGGGCTGACGCTGAGCGACGTGATACGCTCCACTTCGGTCGGCATATCCTGAATGGCTTTGATTGTCATCGTCACGCTCATCGGCGTGGTCAAGTCAAGAGTAGGCAATGTGCCCGGAATTGACGGCACAGAGAAGTTGAAATACTCAGGAGTCGTGCTCAAGTCTTTTATCTGAACACGGTCAACCCTGTCAATATCAAGCACGGTTGAGCCGTTGGACGTCAGAGCATACGCTCCATTCTCATCCACTTTCAGATTGTCTGTAAGATCAATCAGTCTCGAAAGAGTCAATGTGTCGGTAGTGCCAATGGGTGCGGCGATGCTTCCGCCAACAGTGATGTCGGTGTTGATATTTGAAAGGTCAAAATCACTGTCGCATGAAATCATCAAGCCTGCCAGTCCCACACAAGCGACAACCGCAGCGCTTCCACGCTTCAAGGTCTGTCGTAAAATCATAATAATTAGTTTTGATTAGTTCGTTATTTAAACGAAATTAATACTAATTATCGAGATTTCAAAAATTTTTGTCTAAAAAGCAGTTTTATTCCGTCATTTTTTCCATAAAGAGAAGATTTCAAATATGGAAGAGCGTTTTTCTGAGATCAAAACTGCGTTTTGAAAAAGTCAGCGGCATTGCGGTCGGTCACCTCCGACACCTCTTCCACGCTCACGCCAAGCGTGTCGGCAATCTTCTCTGCAATCAGAGGAATGTATGCGCTCTCGTTGCGCTTGCCGCGGTAAGGCACCGGCGTCAGATACGGGCAGTCGGTCTCAAGCAGTATGCGGTTCAATCCGATAGGCTTGAGAAGGTCGTCGACATGCGCGTTTTTAAACGTAACGACTCCATTGATGCCGAAATAGAAATCGCCATAACGGCGTATGCGGTGCAGGTCGGACAAAGAGCCTCCGAAGCTGTGAAACACGCATTCGGGCAACGTGCGTCCGAAACCGTCAAACACATCACATATCTCATCAAGGCCATCGCGACAGTGGATGATTACGGGCAAGTCGCGCGACGACGCCCAACGCAGTTGCTCGCGAAACGCCTTCATCTGCTCCTTGCGGTAGGTGCTGTCCCAATAAAGGTCGATGCCCACCTCTCCTACCGCCACAAATTTGTGGTCGTCGAAATGGCTCTCGGTGGCATCCAGCTGTTCAATCCAATCTGCCTCGACCGATGTCGGGTGCAGCCCCATCGCCATAGAAGTGTAGCCGGAATATGCCTCATGAGTGCCTACCATGGCGTCGTATGTGTGCATATCCACATTCGGAAGCACCAGATGGCGGAGTCCAGCCTTGCGGGCATGCTCCACCACCGCCTCACGGTCGGGGTCAAACTCCTCAAGATATATGTGAGAATGCGTGTCGATCATCTTATTTTTTCCTCCTCATCACCATTTTGTCGAACGCCTCGAAAAATGCCACTGCCTCCGGCGCAAGATCGGCAGAATGAAGTGCCTCCACAGCCTTGCGGCTATATTTCGCCACAGCATCAAGGCAAATCCGACCGATATCGAGACGGTCGTAGATGCCTGTCACACCGGCTATCTTCTCACCTGGATAAGCCGACTTGTTGCCGAGCCAGAATTCAAGTTCCTCCTTGTCGGCGCCTTCGGCTTTCTGCATTGCGTTGATGAGCATATATGTTTTTTTGTTGTTCATTATGTCGCCGCCGATAGCCTTGCCAAACACGTCGGGGTCGCCATACACGTCGAGCCAGTCGTCCTGCAGTTGGAACGCCAGTCCGAGATTGACTGCGAAATCATACAGCGCATTGGCGTTGCGCTCGTCGGCGTCACCCATAACTGCGCCTATGCGTGCCGCTCCGGCAAGAAGCACCGACGTCTTCAAGCGGATCATCTCCATATATTCGTCGATGGTCACATCGGTGCGTGCCTCAAACTCCATGTCATACTGCTGTCCCTCGTAGACTCCGATTGCCGTTTCGTTGAACTCCTTCAACAGGCGCATCGCTTTCTGCGGCTCCACGCCGTCGACCACGAGCTGCGTGGCTAGGGTGAGCATAGTGTCGCCCGACAGGATGGCGGTATTGTCGTCCCATTTGTTGCAAACCGTAGGTTTTCCACGGCGCAAGTCGGCCTTGTCCATAACGTCGTCGTGGAGCAGCGTGAAGTTATGATACATCTCTATGGCTGCTGCTTGCGGCAGAGCCTTGGCACTGTCACCGCCTACAGCGTCGCACGCGGCGAGCAAGATTACCGGACGAAGGCGTTTGCCGCCTTGCTCGAGACCGTAGACTATCGGTTTGTACAAGCCTTCGGGCTTCCTCCCTGCAGGACACGCTATAGTATCGACGGCATTTCCCGCCATTTTGATATATTCCTCAAGTGTATGCATCGCTTTTTATGGTTTTATCAGTCTTGAAACAACTCGTTTGATTCGATTAATCAATTATGCAAAAATAGCGATTTATTTTGCTTATGCGCACAATATCTCTGAAAATATTTTTTCTCATAAAATTAGGGGGGCCTCGGGAAAGAAAATCGAGCAAGCTCTTTTCTTTCCTCTCGGCTTGCACTATCTTTGCACTATGAAAAAGTTATTGGCTCTAATAATCATCTGCATCGCTATGCCCGTGGCGGCACAGGCGCAACGTCTCGACGTGAGCCTGCTGACGTGCTTTCCCGGACAGGAGGTGTTTGAACTGTACGGACACACAGCCATCCGTATCACCGACGGCGCGACGATGGACCGCGTGTATAACTTCGGATTGTTCTCGTTCAACCAGCCTCATTTCATCTACCGCTTTGTCAAAGGCGAGACCGACTATGCCGTAGGAGGATACCCCACTGAATATTTCACACCAGAATATGCCGGCAGAGGCTCTAAGGTCGTGGAACAACGGCTGCGACTGACTGAGCAACAGGCATTATGGCTATTCAACGAACTTGAACGGCTTTGCTTGCCCGAAAACCGCGAATATCGCTATAATTACGTGCTCAACAACTGCGCCACGCGGCCGCGCGACCTCATAGAGCAAGCCGTAGGAGGACTCTCCTATCCGCCGTCGGAACACCCCGACGCCACCTACCGCGACATCATGACACACTACGACCGCAACTACCCGTGGTATCAATTCGGCATCGACCTTGCCCTCGGACAAGGCATCGACCGCCCTATTTCCGTCCGCCAGCAGATGTTTGCCCCAATAATCCTGATGAAGGAGATGGCAGGCGCTACCTATAAAACCGCCTCCGGACAGCGCGTGGGCATCGTTGAAAGCACAAGCACGCTCGTGGAAGGCAGCGAAAACGCCGTTCTGCCGCCCACACCATTCCTGCTGTCGCCCCTGTTTATATGCTGGCTGGCATTTGCACTCATCGCCGGCGCAACAGTCTTCGGCGTGGTGCGACACAAGCAAATGCGCTGGCTCGACACAGTGTGGTTCACGCTGACCGGACTTACCGGATGCCTCGTGTTCTTCCTTATATTCATCTCCGAACACGAAGCCACCTCACCCAACTGGCTCGGCTTTTGGCTGAACCCGTTCTGCCTGTTCCCGGCAATTACAATTTGGATAAAATCAGCAAAAAAGTGGGTATATTCATATCATTTTCTTAACTTTGCGCTTGTTTTGATATTGCTTGTCGCGTGGCGGGCTTTGCCACAAACGGCAAACGCAGCGTTTTTTCCGCTGATGCTTTGCACGTTAGCGCGTTCAGCAGGCTATATCGTAAACTATAAGAGATGCGAAAAAAGAAGCAAGTAAACCGACTGATATCCTCAATGATATTCTCGCTCGTGGCGATGTCTGCCTTGTCGCAGGTGTCGTCGGGGCGTCCTACGCTCATTGTGGGCATATCAATCGACCAACTTCGCGGCGACTATCTCGACCTGCTCCAGTCGCAGTTTGGCAACGGAGGCTTCAAACGCCTCATGGCTGAAGGCGCTCATCTGGACAACGTGGTGTTTGACATGGCACAGCTCGACAAGACGACGTCGACAGCCGTAATCTACACCGGCACTTATCCCAACGTCAACGGCATCACCGGCGCCACAGTCTACAACGAAGAGGCGCGCCGCGTAACGCTGATTCTCAACGACCCTAAATTTATTGGCAACGCCACCGACGAGACACTCTCGCCAATGGCGATAAAGGTGTCGACCATCAGCGACGAGCTGCGTATGGACAACAACGGCATCGGCGACGTATACGCCATCGCCCCCGACGCACAACAAGCCATTCTGATGGCAGGACACGCTGCCAACGGCGCTTTCTGGATAAGCGACAAAACAGGTAAATGGGCTTCGTCTACATTCTACAAAGACTACCCTACAACCATCTCAACCCGCAACATGCTGATGCCTCTGCGCTCACGCCTCGACACGCTGACCTGGCGTCCGAGCATGGACATCAACAAATATCCCGACATTCCTCTCCACCGCACGTTCTATCCTTTCAAATACACGTTCAAGGACGGCGACGGCGTAGAGAAATTCAAAAGTTCGGCTCTCGTCAACGAGGAAATAACCTCGGTGGCCATCAATTGCCTGAACGACATGGCTCTGGGCAAACGCGCCACGGTCGACATGCTCAACATCGCATACACCGCAGCACCCTACGGATATGCGTCGGACAACGACAGCCGCATCGAGCTGCAGGACAAATATCTGCGTCTCGACCATCAGCTTGAGCGTCTGTTTGCCGCCATTGAGAAAAACGTTGGCGGCAACGCCTGCATCTTCGTGACGCCGACAGGCTATTTCGACGACATGTATGCCACCGACCCTCGGTTCAACATCCCGACAGGCGAATTCTCGTCGAAAAAGGCTGTGTCGCTGCTCAACATGTACCTGATGGCGCTCTACGGCAACGGAAGCTGGGTGAACGGATACTTCAACGAGAAAATCTATCTCAACGAGAAACTTGCAAAAGAGAAAAACGTTTCAGTCGAGGAACTGCGCAAAGTGTCGGGTGCATTCTTGCGCCGTATGGCTGGCGTAGACGAGGCATACTCCGTCGACGAGGTGCTAGACAATCCTGTCAGCGAGACACTGCTGCGGCTGCACAAGTCAATCACGTCGCAGGAAACAGCCGACGTGTTTCTGCAAATCGCGCCAGGATGGAAAGTGCGCGACGACTACAACAACCAGCAACAGCTGAAACAAGTCAACATCAACGCTGTCTGCGCGCCGGCATTCATCATTGCGCCGGGCGTAAAGCCTCAGAAAATCACATCGCCAATCGACGCGGCGCTGCTGGCGCCCACCGTGGCACGCATCCTCAGAATACGCTCGCCCAACGGCGCGCGCATGATGCCGTTGTCGCTTAAAGACTAAGCGGCACTACAGCGCCGTGTGCCTCAGGCGCGACAATGGATTTCCCGAGGCACGACAACACGATTATAAACAAAAAACTAAAATACATTATGGGATTCAATGATTTCCTGAAAAAAATTTTTGGAAACAAGTCGCAGCGCGACCTGCGCGAGATTCAACCAATCGTGGCTGAAATCAACAAGATTTACCCCACGTTGGAGAATTTGAGCAACGACGAGTTGCGCGACCGCATCACCAAAATCCGCGCAGCACTCAAAGACAGCGTTGCCGACAAACGCAAAGAGATTGCCGACATCAAGGCTGAAATCGAGAATGTGGAGTATGAAAACCGCGAGCCGTACTGGGAGAAAATCGACAAAATCGAGAAAGACATCCTTGAAGTGCTCGAAGACGAGCTTAACAAATATCTTCCTGAGGTATTTGCCATCGTGCGCGACACCGCACGCCGCTTCGCTCAAAACGAATCAATCGAAGTGACCGCGTCCGATTTCGACCGCGAGCTCGCCGCCCAAGGCAAAGACTTCATTGAAATCAACGACGGCAAAGCCATCTACCACAACCACTGGATGGCAGGTGGAAACGAGGTGACTTGGGACATGATCCACTACGACGTACAGCTTATCGGCGGCATCGTGCTTCATCAAGGCAAAATCGCCGAGATGGCAACCGGTGAGGGAAAGACACTTGTGGCAACGCTGCCTGTGTTTCTCAACGCCTTGACAGGAAACGGCGTGCACATGGTCACCGTCAACGACTACCTCGCCAAACGTGACTCCGAGTGGATGGGTCCGCTCTACATGTTCCACGGTCTTTCTGTTGACTGCATCGACAAGACAGAGCCCAACTCCCCGGAACGCCGCCGCGCATACAACGCCGACATCACATTCGGTACAAACAACGAGTTCGGTTTCGACTACCTTCGCGACAACATGGCAACATCGCCTGCCGACCTCGTGCAGCGTCCACACAACTTCGCCATCGTCGATGAGGTCGACTCAGTGCTTATCGACGACGCCCGCACGCCGCTCATCATCTCCGGTCCGGTTGCCAAAGGCGACGACCAGATGTTTGACCAGTTCAAGCCGAACGTAGAGACAGTGGTCAACGCGCAACGCCGCCTTGTGACATCGCTGCTCACCGATGCCAAGAAGAAAATCGCATCCGACAACAAGGATGAGCGCAAGGAAGGCGCACTGCTGCTCTTCCGCGCCTTCAAGGGTCTGCCTAAATACGGTCCGCTCATCAAATACCTGAGCCAGGACGGCATCAAGCCTCTCCTGCTCGAGACCGAGGCTTTCTACATGCAGGACAACAACAAGCAGATGCCTATCGTCACCGATCCGCTCTACTTCGTAATCGACGAGAAGAACCGCAGCATCGAGCTGACCGACAAAGGTATCGACGTGCTCACCGGCAAGACCGACGACCCGACTTTCTTCATCCTGCCCGACATCACAACACAGTTGGCAGAACTGGAGAACGAGAACATCTCCGACGAGGAGAAGGCCGAGAAGAAATCACAGTATGCACAGAACTATGCCATCAAGGCTGAACGCGTGCACACTGTCAACCAGCTGCTCAAGGCCTATACCCTCTTTGACCGCGACATCGAATACGTCATCGACGACGGAAAAATCAAAATTGTCGACGAGCAGACAGGACGTATCATGGAAGGCCGCCGCTACAGCGACGGTCTGCACCAAGCCATCGAGGCGAAAGAGGGCGTGAAAGTGGAAGCTGCGACACAGACCTTCGCAACAATCACCCTGCAGAACTACTTCCGCATGTATCACAAGCTTGCCGGTATGACTGGTACCGCAGAGACTGAGGCAGGCGCACCACGGCTTTCTGTCCGGCGCGTGCCACGATTTCAGCCTCTTTCTGGTGCAACTTGGCGTTGAGCACGTTGTGCGCAATGCCGCGCTTTTTGAGCATATTGCTGAGAATTTCGGATTTTTCAATGGAAATAGTACCCACGAGCACGGGCTGATTTTTCGCATGAGCATCAACAATTTCGTTAATTACTGCGCGGAACTTCGCCCCCTCGGTTTTGTAAACCACGTCCGGCAAATCCTCACGGATAACGGGCTTGTTGGTGGGGATTTCCACAACGTCAAGGCCGTAAATCTCGCGGAATTCGTCAACCTCGGTCATAGCCGTACCGGTCATACCGGAAAGCTTGTGGTACATACGGAAATAGTTCTGGAAGGTGATGGTGGCAAGGGTGCGGTTCTCTCTTGCGACGGTTACGCCCTCCTTGGCTTCAATCGCCTGATGAAGACCGTCGTTGTAGCGGCGTCCGAGCATAAGGCGTCCTGTGAACTCGTCGACTATGATAACCTCGCCGTCTTTTACAACGTAGTCAACATCCCTTTTCATAACGCCGTGGGCTTTTATAGCCTGATTTATATGGTGGAGCAGAGTCATATTGTCCGCGTCGTTGATGTTTTCAACATTGAAGTATTTTTCCGCCTTTTCCGCACCGCGGGGGGTGATGGTGGCGGTTTTTGCCTTTTCGTCAATGATATAGTCCGCGTCGACGGTATCGGTTTCCTGCTTTTCGTCCTGCTCCTTCACGCACCAATCTGTTTAGAAATCTTCTTTCTGTTTGATCTTAAATCATCTGCTTCCTGCTGAGTTGCTCTTCTCTGTGCATCTAACTCAATTACTTCATCTACTAAAGGAAGCTTCTCATCCTGGAACTTATTACGGATGTTCTGTTTTACAACCTCTGGATTTTCTCTGACAAATTTTAAATCTAACATTACTCCTCATTTCTGTGTCCTATAATTGACACTATTTTATCAAATTTACCAAATGCTATTATGCACCTTTTTTAGTATATTTTCAATTACATTTTATCTTTCTGTACTAAATCATTAACTTCTTTGCTTAATTCTTCGTCTCCCATACGACCTGCCAGTGCCTTTTCTGTTTTATTAATTGTAAAAAACAAGGTTACAAATTCAGCGATAAAGATAACAAATCCAACAGCAACAAATACTCTTTGGTCGGTTTTGATAAGGCAAAGCATAATAACAATTGATGCCAAAATGAAAATAATGCTTACTTTAAGCCACAGCTTACCGCAATATTCGTGAGCAAAAATCCAAGTATCCTTATTAATCATCGACCAACCTGTTCTGTAGCCAAAAATATTATTAACATTTTTAGGACCGCCTGCAATAAAATAAAAGCTGCACATAAACATAATAAACGGTAAAACTATTACTATAAACAACATAAAAAACCACATTTGCATAAATAATCACCTGACTAATTATATCATAATAATTCATATAAAACAATATAATAAGAATTGTTTAGTTTAATAATCGACAAAATACGAGAAATTTGTTGCATTTATTTGAATAGAGGTATATAATAATAAAACATTAAATTAAGG
>OQVL01002427.1_pt1 | contig 11366 bp, 6 predicted proteins | sample 1691501 | NCBI WGS metagenome assembly OQVL01 (sample SAMN03418253, study PRJEB22391) | human gut metagenome | biome: human-gut; feature: organic feature; material: feces | host: Homo sapiens | place: Tanzania | collected 2013-01
TATCAAGCGTTTCCTTCTTCCTGATACTTTAGGTATTCTGAACCCATTGCAGTGTGTGGAGTATATGCGCCTGATGGTGCGCCGCTATCCGAATACTCATTTCGATTTCCATGCTCATAATGATTATGACTTGGCGGTGAGCAATTCATTGGCTGCAGTACTGAGTGGTGCAAAGGGACTTCACGTTACCGTAAATGGTCTGGGCGAACGTTGTGGCAATGCGCCATTAGCAAGCGTGCAGGTGATTTTGAAGGATATGTTTGAGGCCAAAACCAATATCAAGGAAGATCGTCTGAATGATATCTCCCGTCTGGTAGAGGGATATAGTGGTATTGCAGTTGCTCCGAATACTCCTGTCGTGGGTGATAATGTCTTTACACAGGTGGCTGGTGTTCATGCTGATGGTGATAACAAGGACAAACTTTATTGCAATGATCTGGTACCTGAACGTTTCGGCAGACATCGTGAATATGCACTGGGCAAGAACTCCGGTAAGGCTAATATTGTTCAGAATCTCAATGAACTGGGATTGGAGTTGACTCCTGAACAGACCAAGGCGGTGACGAAACGTATTACTGAATTGGGTGATCGCAAACAGTTGGTAACACAGGATGATCTGCCTTATATCGTGAGCGATGTGCTGAAACACTCTGCCCCCGAAGATAAGGTTAAGCTGGTAAGCTATATGGTATCAACTTCTTATGGTTTGAAGCCTATTGCGAGTGTAAAAGTTGAAATCGATGGTAAGGAATATGAAGACCAGAGTACAGGTGATGGTCAGTATGATGCATTCGTGAAAGCTTTACGTAATATATATAAGGTAAAACTTGGTAAGACCTTCCCGTTGCTTGACAACTATCAGGTCAGTATTCCTCCTGGCGGTCGTACAGATGCACTTGTTCAGACTGTCATCACTTGGCGTGAAGGTGATCGTATCTGGAGAACCCGTGGTTTGGATGCCGACCAGACAGAGGCAGCTATCAAGGCAACACTGAAGATGATCAATATGTATGAGGCAGATAAGAGTGACGAACAGCCAGTATCGCCTCGAAATTTAGACATGGAATAAAAACGATTAAAAAATAAATAAGATGAAATTAAACATTGCAGTTCTCGCCGGTGATGGTATCGGACCAGAGATTATGAAGCAGGGCGTAGCAGTTATGCAGGCCATTGCAGAGAAGTTCAACCACGAGTTTACTTACAACGAGGCTATCTGCGGCGCTCACGCTATCGACGAGGTAGGTGATCCATTCCCAGAGGAGACCTTCAAGACTTGTATGGATGCTGATGCTGTGCTTTTCGCAGCAGTTGGTGACCCACGTTTCGACAACAATCCTACTGCCAAGGTTCGTCCTGAGCAGGGTTTGCTCGCTATGCGTAAAAAGTTGGGTCTCTTCGCTAATGTACGTCCAGTTGCTACATTCGATTGCTTGCTCCACAAGTCTCCTTTGAAGGATGAACTTTTGAAGGGTGCAGACTTTGTAGTCATCCGCGAGTTGACCGGTGGTATGTACTTCGGAGAGAAGTATCAGGACAACGACAAGGCTTACGATACAGATATCTACACACGTCCTGAGATTGAGCGCATCTTGAAGGTAGCTTTCGAGTTTGCCATGAAGCGCAATAAGCACTTGACTGTTGTCGATAAGGCAAACGTTTTGGCTTCTTCTCGTCTCTGGCGTCAGATTGCTAAGGAAATGGAGCCTCAGTATCCTGAGGTTAATACCGACTATATGTTTATCGACAACGCTTCTATGCGTGTGTTGACAGAACCTACTTTCTTCGATGTCATCGTAACAGAGAATACCTTCGGTGACATCCTGACTGATGAGACCTCATGCATTACAGGTTCTATGGGCTTGCAACCATCCAGTTCTTTGGGTGAGCATACTCCATTGTTTGAGCCCGTTCATGGTTCATGGCCACAGGCAGCTGGCAAGAATCTTGCCAACCCTGTTGCTCAGATTCTTTCTGCAGCCATGTTGCTTGAGCACTTCGGTCTGAACGAGGAAGGTGCTTTGATTCGCAAAGCTGTTGATGCATCTCTTGATGCCAATGTCCGTACACCTGAAATTCAGGTTGAGGGCGGTGCACAGTACGGTACTACTCAGGTTGGTGAGTGGATCGTAAACTGGATCAAGAATGCATAATCCCAGTTGCTATATTTATATATGATTATGGTATTCTCATGGGGAATGTTTCTTACATTCCCCATTTTTATTGCTTGTTTCTTTGGCTCAAAACATCAAAAGTTTCTTAAATAAAGAAAATATCTCTCATTTTTAATATTATTTAGATAGCTATATTCGTCTATCTGAGGCTAAATGATTACTTTTGCGAATGTTTTAATAATTGCTCCTTAGCTTAGAGTGATTAAATACGATTTTAATTTAGAGTTTAAACGTAAAAGTATATAGATTATGGCAGAAGCTATAGATATCCGCGAATTGAATATCCGGATTGAACAACAAAGTCATTTCGTTACCAATCTGGTAACTGGCATGAATAAAGTCATTGTAGGACAGAAGCACCTTGTTGACTGTCTTTTGATAGGCTTGCTTTCCGATGGTCACATTCTCCTGGAAGGTGTGCCTGGATTGGCTAAGACCCTTGCAATTAAAACACTGTCTCAATTGATCAGTGCCGATTATAGCCGCATACAGTTTACTCCAGATTTGTTGCCAGCCGATGTGATCGGTACACAGATCTATTCCCAGAAGGATGAGTCTTTCCATGTAAAGAAAGGCCCAGTCTTTGCAAACTTTGTGTTGGCTGATGAAATCAACCGTGCACCTGCTAAAGTACAGAGTGCTTTGCTGGAAGCCATGCAGGAACATCAGGTTACGATTGGCGAACAGACGTTTAAGTTGCCTAATCCTTTCCTTGTTATGGCTACTCAGAACCCTATAGAACAGGAAGGTACTTATCAGTTGCCAGAAGCGCAGGTTGACCGTTTCCTCCTTAAGGTTGTCATTGATTATCCATCTTTGGAAGAGGAAAAACTTATCATCCGTGAAAATATTCAGGGCAGCATGCCTACCGTGACTGCTGTTACTTCTGCTGATGAAATCCTCAAGGCACGTAGCATTGTCAATGAGGTATATCTTGATGAAAAGATTGAGCAGTATATTGCTGACATTGTTTTCGCTACCCGTTATCCAGACCGTTATGGGTTGGCTGATTTGAAGGATATGATTACCTTCGGTGGTAGTCCTCGTGCAAGTATCTCTTTGGCTAAGGCAGCACGAGCATACGCTTTCATCAAGCATCGCGGTTATGTGGTTCCTGAGGACGTGAGAGCTGTTGCTCATGATGTTTTGAGACATCGTATCGGCCTTTCTTATGAGGCTGAGGCAAGTGATGTAACCAGTGAAGAAATTGTAAGCAGAATTATCAACAAGGTGGAGGTTCCTTGATGGATACACAAGATCTTTTAAAGAAAGTTCGTAAGATAGAAATCAAAACCCGCGGATTGAGCCAGAATGTTTTCGCAGGTCAATATCACTCTGCCTTCAAAGGTAGGGGTATGGCTTTTGCGGAAGTAAGGGAGTATCAGTTCGGCGATGATGTGCGTGACATCGATTGGAATGTTACAGCCCGTTTTCATCGCCCGTTCGTCAAGGTTTTTGAAGAGGAACGCGAACTTACGGTCATGCTGTTGGTCGATGTGAGTGGTTCGCTGGATTTTGGTACAACCTGCCAGATGAAACGTGACTTGGCTACAGAGATAGCTGCCACATTAGCCTTCAGCGCTATTCAGAATAATGATAAGATAGGTGTTATCTTTTTCTCGGATAGAATAGAAAAGTATATTCCTCCGAAGAAGGGAAGAAAACATATTCTTTATATCATTAGAGAAATGTTGGATTTCCATCCCGACAGCCAGCGTACTGATATCGGTGTTGCCTTGGAATATTTCACTCGTGTCATGAAGAGACATTGCACTGCGTTCCTGATTTCGGATTTCTATGATGAAAAAGATTATCAGCACAAACTGCAGATTGCCAATCAGAAACATGATGTAGTGGCCATCCAGGTTTATGATTTGAGGGCAAAGACTTTGCCGGATATCGGCTTGTTGAAGGTAAGGGATGCTGAGACTGGACATGAAATGTATATTGATACCAGTAGCAAGAAAATGAGGTTGGCTCATACTCGCAATTGGATGTGTCGGGAAGAAAAACTTCGTGATACATTTGCCAAGAGTAAAGTAGATTGGACTTCCATTGCTACGAATGAAGATTTCTCTAAAGCGCTTCTCATGCTTTTCAAGCAGAGAGGATGAAGTGATTACGATGACTGAAGTATATAAATACTTAGCGAATCATATAATATTGGATTAATGATTAAAGTTAAAAGTTTTATATTGGCAATCGCCTTGATTTGCAGTGCCTTTTCTGCTTCTGCACAAAGTGTTGAACAGAAGTTGGATTCTCTGCAACTTCTCATTGGTGAGCAGACTACTTTACATCTTACAGTGACTGCCAACCGTGGTCAGAAGATTGTAATGCCTTCTTTTAAACCTTCCCAACAGTTGATACCAGGCGTAGAGGTTGTTGGACAGAGTGAAGAAAATACTTCTGAGATTGATGGTAACCGGATACAGGTGAGCCGCAACTATACGCTTACTTCTTTTGATGAGAATGTGTATGCGATTCCTGCACTCAATGTAAAGGTAAACGGCAAGGACTTTCATGGTAATCCCTTAGCATTGAAGGTTCTTACGGTTCCTGTAGATACAGTTCATCCTAACCAGTTCTATCCTCCTAAGGACGTTCAGGACAATCCTTTCCTCTGGAGTGAATGGAGTGGAATCTTTTGGTTGAGCGTATTGATGTTACTGCTCTGTGTGGCAATGTATTATCTCTTACAGAGATTGAAGCAGAATAAACCAATTCTCAAAAGTTTCCGTATTGTAAAACGAGTTCCTGCTCACGAAAAGGCTCTTAACGAAATCAACGCTATCAAGCATCAGCGCTCTGAGAATCAAGAGAATCTGAAAGAGTATTATACCCGTCTTACCAATACTTTGCGTGAATATATCAATGGGCGATTCGGATTTAACGCTATGGAGATGACCAGTAGTGAAATCATCGAATGTCTCCAGTCTGCTGGTGATCAGAAGATGATAGATGAATTGAGACAACTCTTCAGAACTGCCGATCTGGTAAAGTTTGCCAAGTATGAGACGCTCATCAATGAAAATGATTCTAATCTCGTCAATGCAATCAACTTTATCGACCAGACGAAGACTGATGAAAAGCCTGTTGAGGAGAAAATTGTTCCAACATTGAGTGAGAATGATAAGAAGTCTCAGAGTCAGCGCAAGGTCATCAAATTGCTCTTATGGGCAGGTTCATTGGCGATTGTTGCTATTTTGGTTTATATCGTCTATACAGTGGTTTCACTTGTTTAACAGTGGTTGTTGGACGATAGTTATTAATAAAACGAAAAAATGGAATTTGCAAGTAAAGGATACTTTCTGTTACTCCTGTTATTGATACCTTATATATTATGGTATTTCTTATATAGGAGAAAGAACGAGCCAACTATGCGTATGAGCGATACCAAGCAGTATCTTTATGCGCCTAAGAGCCTGCGTGTTCGTCTGATTCATCTTCCGATGTTTCTGCGTTGCGTCTCTTTTGTACTGATTGTTTGTGCAATGGCTCGTCCTCAAACCCATAATTCCTGGGACAACAAGACGGTGGAAGGTATAAATATCATGCTGGCGATGGACGTATCTACATCCATGCTTGCTGAAGACTTGAAACCTAACCGTATGGAAGCTGCCAAGGATGTTGCTCATGAATTTATCTCTGGCCGTCCTAATGACAATATCGGTTTGACGATTTTTGCCGGTGAGGCTTTTACTCAGTGTCCGATGACCACAGACCATTCGAGCCTCTTACGCCTGTTGCAAGATACTCGTACGGATATAGCTGCACGAGGTCTTATCCAGGATGGAACCGCTGTGGGAATGGGCTTGGCTAATGCAGTGAGTCGTCTGAAAGATTCGAAATCAAAGAGCAAGGTTGTCATTCTTCTGACTGATGGTAGTAATAATATGGGTGATATTTCTCCTATGACAGCTGCAGAAATTGCCAGAAGTTTGGGTATCAGAGTTTATACCATTGGTGTCGGTACTAATAAGGTCGCTCCATATCCAGTACCAGTAGCAGGTGGAGTTCAGTATGTGAACATTCCTGTAGAAATAGACACGAAGACTTTGAAGGATATTGCCCAGACTACCGATGGTAATTTCTATCGAGCTACCAATAACAAGGAATTGAAGCAAATCTATCAGGATATTGATAAACTGGAGAAAACGAAGATGAACGTCAAGCATTTCGCCAAGCAATATGAAGCTTATCAGCCTTTCATTATTGCAGCGTTCTTGATCTTGCTCATGGAAATTCTTCTTAGAATCACCTGGTTGAGAAAAATTCCTTAAAAAAAAAGGTCGAACTTCCATTTTATACATGAAGTCGATTCTTGTAGATTTAAAAAGATTAGAAAATGTTACGTTTTGAAGATCCTATATTCCTCTGGTTGCTATGCATCCTTCCGGTTTTGATTTTAATCAGACTGATAGGATGGAAGAGGAGACATGCAAAGTTGAAGAAGCTGGGTGATCCTGAGCTTCTCAAACAACTGATGCCCGGTATTTCAAAATACCGTCCTACCGTGAAATTCTGTCTGATGTTGTCTGCATTGGCACTTCTGATTGTCATGTTGGCTCGTCCGCAGATGGGTAGCAAGATTTCGCATGATAAGCGCCAGGGTATTGAAACTATCATTTGTTTGGATATCTCCAACTCTATGTTGGCAGAGGATGTCGTTCCTTCCCGTCTTGACAAGAGTAAGATGCTGGTAGAAAATCTGGTTGATAATTTTACCAATGACAAGATTGGACTGATTGTTTTTGCTGGCGATGCGTTTGTACAGTTGCCTATTACCAGCGATTACGTTTCTGCCAAGATGTTCTTGCAGAATATCACCCCTGGTCTGATTCAGACACAAGGCACCAATATAGCTGATGCCATTGATTTGGCTTCTAAAAGTTTTACCCAACAGAACAATGTTGGACGTGCTATCGTTGTGATTACTGATGGTGAAAATCATGAATCAGGTGCAACGGAGGCTGCTGCCGCTGCCAAGAAAAAAGGTATTAATGTATTTATCCTTGGTATTGGTAATACGAAAGGTGCTCCTATTCCTATGGGTGATGGCGGTTATCTGAAAGATCATTCCGGTAATACGGTTATGACTGCCCTGAATGAAAACATGTGCAAGGAATTGGCTCAGGCTGGTAGCGGACAGTATATTCATGTTGATAATACCAGCGATGCTGAGAAAACACTGAATGATGATTTGGCAAAATTGCAAAAGGGAGATACTTCTTCTGTGATATACAGTGAGTATGATGAACAGTTTCAGGCTGTCGGTATTTTAGTGATTTTGCTCTTAATCTTAGAAATCTGTATTTTGGAAGTGAAAAATCCTCTGTTGAGAAATGTCATGTTCTTTGGTAAGGCCTTTTCTATGGGAAAGGCTGCCAAATCATCGCAATTGGGTAAAACCAGCATCCTGCTTCTTCTCCTGATTGTAAATAGCGCTCTTGCATTTGCACAAAATGACAGAACCTTCATACGACAGGGTAATAAGTTATACCGTACTCAGAAATGGGCTCAGGCAGAAACCCAATATCGAAAAGCGATATCTAAAAATGCGAAGAATACCCAGGCATTGTATAATTTAGGTTGTGCTTTGATGATGCAGCAGAAGGATTCTATGGCAATGGTACAGTACCAGCACGCAGCACAGGAAGAAACCAATGTGCAGAGACGCTCCAAAAGTTATCACAATATGGGTGTTATCATGCAGAATCATCGCGAATATGCCAAGGCTATTGAATGCTATAAGATGGCCTTGAGATGTAATCCTCAGGATAATGAAACAAGATATAATCTGGCTTTGTGTAAGAAACTTTTAAAGAATCAACCTCAAAAGAATAATAAAGATAATAAAAATAATAAGAACAAGAACGACAAAAATAAGAACAAAGACCAGAATAATAAAGATAAAGACAAGAATAACGAACAAGATAAAAACAATAAGAAAAATAACGACAAGGATAAGAATAAACAGAACCAGAACGATGAGCGTAATCAGGACAAAATGAGTAAAGACAATGCTGAGCAACTTCTGAATGCTGCTATTCAACAAGAGAAGGCTACAAAACAGAAAATGCAGAAAGCAATGTCGCAGCCTAAGAGCCGCTCTTATGAGAAAAACTGGTAATAGGAATCTTATCACAGACTCTTTTTCAAAAAGTAAAATTATGATGTGTATGATGAAACATATTGGACGTTATGCGATATTGATGGTGATTGCTATTTGCTGTGCTCTGAGTTCCAGAGCTCAGCAAATCGTTGTATCTGCTCCATCTCATGTGTCGGCGGGTGAGAACTTCCGTCTGGCTTACACTATTAATACTCGTGACGTGGAGGAATTCCGCATGGGTGGAGTACCAGAAGGACTGGAAGTGATTGCTGGTCCATATACTTCCCAGCAGTCCAGCTATCAGATGATTAACGGACATACCAGTTCTTCTTCCTCTGTTACTATCACTTATACTTTATATGCTGCCAAAAATGGTTCTTATACGATAGGAGCTTCTCATGCTATTGTGAATGGTAAGAGAGTTACTTCTCGTGCTGTTAAGGTGAGTGTTTCCGGGCATGCCAGAAATTCCAATGGTGCTCCGAATATGCACGGAAGTTCTAATATGGATGATGAACCTCGTATGCGACAGGCTGGATCTGCGATTTCTGGTAGTGATCTCTTTATCAAGGTTTCTGCCAATAAGAAAACGGTTCATGAACAGGAGCCTGTCTTGTTGACCTATAAGGTATATACACAGGTTGATTTGTCTCAGTTGGAAGGTAAAATGCCAGATCTGAAGGGTTTCCATACTCAGGAGGTTGCTTTGCCTCAGCAGAAGGCTTTTCATAGTGAAATGGTCAATGGTCGTCAATATAAGTGTGTGACCTGGAGCCAGTATGTCATGTATCCGCAGATGACTGGTAAACTTGAAATTCCGTCTATTACTTTCAAGGGTCTTGTCGTTCAGCAGAATCGTAATGTGGATCCGATGGAAGCCTTCTTTAATGGTGGCTCCGGTTACGTTGAGGTAAACAAGGATATCAAGGCGCCAGGCATAACTATCAATGTTTTGCCTTTGCCATCACGCCCTGCTAATTTCTCAGGAGGTGTAGGTAAGTTTAATATTTCTGCAAGTATTGACAAGAAAGAAGTAAAGGCTGGTGATCCTGTTACGATCCGTGTGGTTGTGGGTGGAGTAGGAAACCTCAAACTTCTCAAACAGCCTATCGTTACTTTGCCGAAAGATTTTGATAAATATGATGCTAAGATAACTGACAAGACACGCCTGACCTCCAATGGTGTTGAGGGTAATATGGTATATGATTTCTTGGCAGTACCTCGTAATCAAGGTTCTTACAAGATTCCGCCTGTAGAATTTACCTATTACGATACATCTTCTAATTCATATAAAATCATCAAGACTCAGGCCTTTGATTTGACTGTGTCTAAAGGTGATGGTTCTACAGATAGTTCACAGGATTTCTCTGATCAGGCAAAGGATATTCGTGCTTTGAAATTAGGAAAGAGTAAGTTGCATGATTTGGATGATATGTTCTATGGCAGTTTTGGATATTGGACCAGTCTGCTTGTTCCGCTTATCACCTTTATAGTTTTGCTTGTTGTCTTCCGCAAACGAGCTTTGGAAAATGCAGATATCGTGAAGGTTCGTTCCAATAAGGCTAATAAGATTGCAACGAAGCGTCTGAAAAAGGCTCAGCAGTTGATGTCGCACGGTAAACAGAATGAATTCTATGATGAAGTTTTGCGAGCTTTGTGGGGTTATGTAAGCTATAAGCTGAATATTCCTGTAGAGAAACTCTCTCGTGAGAATATCACGGAAAATTTAGAGATGCATTCTGTCAACATCTCAACGATTGATAAATTTACCCAGGCATTGGATGAGTGCGAATTCGAGCGATATGCACCAGGTGATGCTGCTGGTAATATGAACAAGACTTTCAATTCTGCTATGACAGGAATTATGGAAATAGAAAACGCAATCAATGCTATGCGCAAGGAGCACAAGAACCGTGCAAAAGAGGACAGACAGTCCTATTCTTTCATATGGATTCTTGCATTCTTTCTCCTTACATCTGTGTCTGCTTCTGCTATAACCAAGCAGAATGCAGATGCTGAGTATCAGAAGGGGAATTACCAGCAAGCTATCAAGGATTATGAGGAACTCCTGAAAAATGGTGTTTCTTCTGATATCTATTATAATTTGGGTAATGCCTATTATCGTACGGATAATATCACAAAGTCGGTATTGGCTTTCGAGCGTGCTCATCTCCTGTCTCCTGGAGATGAAGATATCAATTTCAATCTTCAGTTTGTTCGTGGCAAGACGATTGATAAGATTACACCCGTAAGCGAGATGTTTTTCGTGACATGGTATAAGGCTTTAGTAAATTATACCAGTGTCGATTGCTGGGCAAAGACCGGTATCATAGCGATTATCATAGCTTTGGTTTTAGCATTGGTCTATCTGTTTGCTCCGCAAATCTATTTGCGCAAGATGGGCTTTTTTGGTGGTATATTCTTCTTGGTTATTTTCCTGTTCTGTAATGTCTTTGCATATCAGCAGAAAGAAGTTCTCTTAAACCGCACGGGTGCTATTGTGGTGGCCACCGGCGATTGGTTCATCGATCTGCTGGACCAGTGGTTCCATGTGGGCGAGATCATCGCCAGCTGGACCTGGCTGCGTTTTATTCTGCTCACCGGTATTATCATGCTGCTGTTGCTGCTGCTGTACCGCAGCGTCACCCCACACAACCGTCCCGCGCTGCCGGTTCTGCCGGGCGCCATCTTTGGCGGGCTGGCCATTTTGGCGGTCAGCATCCTTTTCTCCACCATGATCAGTGCCTCGGCGCGGTATACGCTGGTATACGGCGCCGGAAGCCGCCGTAAACAACAGGATGATGCCGGCCCACAGCATGGCCTGGGAGTAGTTATCGTGAATATAGCCGAAGAAGGTGACCAGTGTTTCGGTCACCTGGGGAGGGATGACCTCGCTGAGCAGCTCCAGCAGCTCGCCGGTATCGATGCGGGTGCGGCCGATGATGCTGGCCACGCAGATGAGCAGCGGGAAAAAGCTGAGCATCAGGTAGTAGGCGAATGCTGCCGCGCTGCGGCCCATGCGCCTGCTGCCGTACAGGTCCAATATCTCATACACCTTGGTCAAAAACGGGCTCTTA
>OQVL01002428.1_pt1 | contig 11364 bp, 12 predicted proteins | sample 1691501 | NCBI WGS metagenome assembly OQVL01 (sample SAMN03418253, study PRJEB22391) | human gut metagenome | biome: human-gut; feature: organic feature; material: feces | host: Homo sapiens | place: Tanzania | collected 2013-01
GCACGCTTATAATAGATGTAAGCTGCGATCCGCATCTTGAGATCGAGACCTCGCACCCGACGACGATAGACGATCCCGTGTACGTCGTCGACGGCGTTGTGCACTACGCTGTGGACAACACCCCCGCCATGTACCCCATAACCGTGACGAAGGTGCTCAGCGAGGGTATTTCAAATTACATCGACATTATCATTGAAAAGGACTTTGACGAATACCCCGAATCGCTCAAAAAGGCGACCGTCATCAAAAACGGGCACATTCTTGACGAGCGCATAGCACAGTTCCGAAAAGCCCACGGAGTTTTTTGTGAGTAAAAATGACTGACGTATACGGCAGAAAAATCGAATATCTGCGCATGTCGGTGACTGACGCCTGCAACCTCAAATGCGTCTACTGCATGCCGCCGGACGGGATGAAGGAATGTCCCTGCCGTCAGGCGATGAGCGCGGACGAGTTTGTCGAGATCGCGCGCGAGGCGGCCGGGCTCGGTATGAAAAAGCTGCGCATAACGGGCGGCGAGCCGCTGGTCAGAGACGATATTGTGCCCCTTGTGCGCAGGCTCGGAGAAATACCCGGCATCGAGGATATGAGCCTTACAACCAACGCCACGCTCCTTGCGCCGATGGCACGGGAGCTGTATGAGGCCGGGATACACAGGATAAACATAAGCCTCGATACGCTCAATGCCGAAAAGTACGAAAAAATAACGCGGGGCGGCCGTCTTGCCGACGCGCTCGACGGCATTCGTGCGGCCCTTGAAGCCGGGATGAGCCCCGTGAAGCTCAACACCGTGCTCATAGGCGGCTTTAACGACGATGAGATCGAAGCTCTTGCGTCGCTGACAATGAGATGCCCCGTGCAGCTTAGATTTATAGAGCTCATGCCCATAGGAGATACTAAGAGTGAATTTTCGGCCGACGCGTATCTGCCGGTCGGCACGGTTCTGGACAGACTTCCGCAGCTTGAGCCGGCGCCGGGTGAAAGGCATGCCGTTGCGCGGCTGTATAAGCTGCCGGATGCCGAGGGCAAGATCGGGCTGATAAGCCCCCTGAGCAATCATTTCTGCGCCGAGTGCAACCGTCTGCGCCTGACGGCCGACGGCTGCTTAAAGCCCTGCCTGCATTCCGCCGAGGAGATACCCGTGCGAGGTCTGCACGGCAAAGAGCTCAGGGATGCAATACTTACCGCTGTGTCGCACAAGCCGGAAAAGCACGTCGCGCTTTCGGCGACCGAGCGCAGCGAGGCAAAACGAAGCATGTATCGTATAGGAGGCTGAAATATGGCTGAGATAGCTGCAATTTGCATAAGCGACGTCCGCGGGATACAAAAGCACGAGATCCCCGAGGCGTTTTTGAAAAAGGACTGGGGCATCGAGGGCGACGCCCACGCGGGCAACTGGCACAGGCAGGTGAGCCTGCTGTCGGTAGAAAGCGTTAAAAAGCTTCAGGAGAAGTTGAGCTTTGAGCTTGCGCACGGCGCGTTTGCCGAGAATATACTTGTCAAGGGCATGTCGGTGCACACGCTGCCGGTGGGAACGCGCCTGCGCATAGGCGAGGCTCTGTGCGAGGTCACGCAGATCGGCAAGGAGTGCCACAACGACTGCGCCATACGCAAGGCCGCCGGTGACTGCGTCATGCCGCGTGAGGGCATCTTCGTAAGAGTGCTTGAATCCGGCGCGGTAAAGACCGGCGATAAAATTGAAATTGTTGAATAAATCAAGCAGCCCCCAAGGGTCAACGACCCTCGGAGGCTGCTCTTTAAATGGTGTATATTGTGGGCTGTGTTTGATGGGGTCCGGCTATATCTCGGCCAGACGATGCTGCGCCTGGCGGAATTTCAGCGGTGTGCATTTATATTCCGAGCGGAAGCACTTTGTGTAGTAGCTGCTGCTGCAAAAGCCGACGCTCTGCGCTATCTGTGAGATGCTCTTATCCGTTTCGGACAGATAGTACACGCTGCGCGTCAGGCGGTAGTGAACGAGGTACTGAAACGGTGTCGTGCCGTACAAACGCTTGAATATGCGGCAGCACTCGCCGCGGCTTATGTGCGCCGAGGCCGCGATATCCTCAAGAGTTATCTTCTCGGCGTAATTTTCCTGTATGAATCTGCGCAGAATATCTATGCGAACCTTTTCCGTGTGCGAAACGCTGCGGTTATCGCCGAGATCGGGCACGCAGTTTTCGTACAGCGTGAGCCATATCTCCGACACCAGTATCTTCAGCCGCAGCTCGTACCCCGGCATTTTTGCAGAATACGCTGACTGCATACTGCGCAGGGCATCGCATATGTCATTTGCCCAGCCGCTGCCGCGCAGGGGGATATGCTCAAAATTGCGCGCCTTGAGTATAGGGTCTACATAGCGCGCGATAAGCCGTGCATCGTCGGCGCCGGCGATGCAGTCGGTGCTGAAGCTCACGCAGATGAAATTTGCGCCCTCCCTCGAATTTGCGACGACTCCGTGCGCCGTGCCGCTGTTTATGAAAAGTCCCTCGCCCTCACGCAGGACGAGCTCCCGATTCGGCAGCAGTGCGCGCAGCTCGCCGCTCGTGACAAGCAGCAGCTCCGGCTCACGATGGCGGTGATGCCCAACGGTCTTTGATGCCGGACTGATGCACTGATTAAGCACTCTAAGCTTTGCCGTTTGCTCGCTCATGCAATTCACCCCCATTTTTAAGCAAAAATCGATTTTTTCTGTATTGTTTAGTACAAAAATTTTAACACAAACCATGCTGCCGGTCAATGGGTATTTGTGATTTTCATAGAAAAAGAAATAATCTTCTCATCTTTTGCGAATATAGTGCTATTTCAACGCCGGGGGCATTGACTATTTCGCTTATACATTGTAAATTTTGATATATCGCAGGGCAATATATCGCAGTGTTGCCCTAATCGAATAACTACGGGAATGTCCCGATCGACCGAAAGGAGAATCATCATGGCTCATAGAACTGATTTCCTCTACCTGTCTGAGCCCGACACCATTGCAGCAGGCGTGCTGGATGCAAAAAAGTGTATTGACAACGCAGAAGAGGTGTTCACCCTTCTCGCAAAGGGCGACTATCTCATGGGCGGCAACAACCACAATAACCACGGTATGTATATCGTATTCCCCAAGGAGAGCGAGTTCCCCAATATGCCCGTCGCCGGCCCCGACCGCCGCTTCGTCGCAATGCCCGCTTACCTCGGCGGCAGATTCGATATCTGCGGTCAGAAGTGGTACGGCTCGAACGCCGCAAACAAGAAGAAGGGGCTGCCCCGCAGCGTCCTGATGGTTACCCTTAACAATAAGGACACCGGCGAACCCATCGCTTACATGAGCGCAAACCTCCTGAGCGCGGCCCGTACCGGCGCCGTTCCCGGCGTTGCGACGCGCTACCTTGCCCGCAAGGATGCCGAGGTCCTGCTGTGCATCGGCTGCGGCGCTATCGGTACCTCCTGCCTTGACAACATCATCACTCAGATGCCCAAGGTCAAGAAGGTCATCTGCAATAACCACTCCCTCGCTCCGGCAGAGAAGCTGGCGGCACATGTCCGCGAGGCATACGGCGTTGAAGCCGTCGTCGAGCAGGATCTCGAAACGGCAGTTCGTCAGGCAGACGTCATCTCCGTCGCCGCATCGCGCACCGCATTCCTGAACCTCAAGGGCGAGTGGGTAAAGCCCGGCTGCACCATCCTCGCCTCCGGCCCGATCCACTTCGACCAGGAAGAGGGCGGCGAGTACGAGAAGAACGGCGGCCTGTGGACCAAGATGAAGGTCGTTTACGACCACATCGGTCTGCACCACGCATATGTTGAGGACGCTATCGCCACCGGCGATAAGGAGGAGTACTACGCGGGCGTCATCGGAGGCCCGGTTTACCACCTCATCGACCTCGGCATGAAGGAGCCGCTCGACGATTCTCTGGCCATCGGCAAGATCATCATGGGTCAGCAGCAGGGACGCACCAGCGATGACGATATCATCTGCTTCATAGCCTGCGGCATGAGCGTTTTCGACCTCGGCCTCGGCTACGATCTGTACCAGACCGCGCTCGAAAAGGGCATCGGCACAAAGCTCCTGCTTTGGGAGAACCCCGCACAGTGTGAGTAATACACAGCTAACTTTATCTCCTTTTAAATTAATTTCAGCTGCGGAAAGCGGAGGCATTTGCCTCCGCTTTCTGTGCGTAAAAATGCTCCGACGCTGCTGAGCATCGGAGCTTTTGCACATATTTAGTTCAGCTTCATGTCGCCGTCTTTTATCCATCCGAGCTTGCGGCAGATAAGACCGAATATCCATGACAATATGGCAGGGAGGACGATGGCAACAAGAGCAAGGCCGATCCAGTCAACTGCGGTCGGCGTTATCGCCGCCGCGCCGTCGAGCAGTGCCTCGGCCGAGGGATTTGACCAACCCGTCCACACGCCTATCGGGCCGACAAGACCGCAGGTGCCCATGCCGGAGGAAACGGCTGCGCCGTTCATCTCAAGCTTGAACAGGCAGGTGGCAACAGGGCCGGTCACGGCGCTTGCCGCGATAGCCGGTATCCAGATCTTCGGGTTGCGCACGATGTTGCCCATTTGCAGCATCGAGGTGCCGAGTCCCTGCGAAACTACGCCGCCCCAGCCGTTTTCCCTGAACGAAACGACCGCAAAGCCGACCATGTGACCGGCCCTGTTGCCACCTTCGCCGCCGAGGATATCGGCAGCGTGAGCGCAATGCCGACGATGACGGAAACGAGCATGCCCATAACAAACGGCTGCTGAGTCGTAGCCCATTTTATGAGCGTTCCGACGGCCATTGCGCCCTTGCCGATGGGGGCCGCGATGAAGTAAGCCGCGCCGATGCCGATGAGTATCGTGACTATCGGCGTCACGAGAATGTCGATCTTAGTCTCCTTCGAGACCATTTTGCCAAACTCGGCTGCGACTATCGCAACAACATAAACGGCAAGCGGTCCGCCCGCGCCGCCCATTACGTTCGTCGCATAGCCGACCGGGATGAGCGAAAACAGCACCATCGCCGGGGCATGCAGCGCATAGCCTATGGCAACCGCCATCGCCGGGCCGACCATGGCCGAGGCAAATTTGCCTATCGTGTAGCCCGTTTCGCCGATCTTGATAAGCGGCTGAGCCAGAAACGAAATGCCCAGCTGCGTGCCGAGCGTGTCGAGAATGGTGCCGACGAGCAGCGTGCAGAAAAGACCCTGCGCCATTGCGCCGAGCGCGTCTATACCGTAGCGCTTGAGGCTGACCTCAATATCCTTGCGCTTGAAAAATGCATTGACCTTGGACATAAGCGATTACCTCGTAACAAAAAAGTAGACTACTAAGTGTCTTGACACTTGTATAGTCTACTTTAACGCTTATTGTCACATTTGTCAATGATCAATTACTGCTTTTGAGTATAAAGAAGTCCGGCCTGCTCAAGCTGAGCTTTTATGCGCTCGAAGCACTCGGCATTGGGGCAGGAGAGCACATGCAGATGTATCCCGCCTGTGAGCGTGCTCAGGGGGCTTGCGTCCTGCTCGCTGCATTTTCTTATAAACTGCTCGACATCGTATCGGTTTGACAGGTGCAGCGGCCCTGTGAGCTGGCCGTACAGCGGGTGCTCGACCGTGACGTTCACGACCGTGGCGCCGTTATCGACCATGATGTTCAGCTCTTTTTCCATGTTGTCAAAATCGTGTACGCAGGCGACGGTGTACTGGTCGCTTGCGACCGAGAGGTCAATGACGTATCCGCGCGGCGTGGCGAGCACCTTCTCGCCGGAGGCGCGCAGCAGCGCAACGTCGCCGACGATGATCTGACGGCTGACCGACAGCTCCTTTGCAAGCTTTGACGCGCTTATCGGGCGGTCGGTCTGCTTGAGAGCGTTCATTATATATTCGCGGCGTTTTTCGGAATTCATATGCATTACCTCTTTGCGTCGAGCATCTCGTCCTTGAGCGACATGAGCTTTTCGGACAGATCGACATAGTACTGATGGGGGAAGTCAAAGCGCTTGACCTCCGGCCAGAGGGTGGACACCTCGTATGCGCAGCGGCGTCTTATCTCGTCAAGCGTCGGAAGCTCGTAGACGAGCTTGCCCTTTTCGAATATGGGAACGAGCAGCTCCTGCGCCTTGAAATTTTCCATGGTTTTGCGCTTCCAGCGTGCGGCCGGATCGCAGATCTCGAGGGGCTTTGTGTCGTCAACGATTTCGTCGTGCATGCAGATGTAGTCTGCCTCGGCCATGCCGTTTTCACGCTCGAAGAAGCGGTAGACCTTCTTGAAGCCGGGGTTTGTGATCTTGCCGACGTTTTCGCTGATCTTGATCTTGGGGATGATGTTGCCGTCGTCATCCTCGACGGCGCAGAGCTTGTATACTCCGCCGAACACGGGATCGGATTTTGCGGTTATAAGACGCTCGCCGACGCCGAAGGAGTCGATCTTCGCGCCCTGAAGCAGAAGCTCGGTTATAAGGCGCTCGTCGAGGGAGTTTGAAACGGTGATCTTGCATTCGGGCCAGCCGGCCTCGTCGAGCATTGCGCGAGCCTTGCGCGTGAGATATGCCATATCGCCGGAGTCAAAGCGGATGCCGCATTTTGTTATGCCGAGGGGCTTGAGCACCTCGTTGAACGCGCGTATGGCGTTGGGAACGCCGCTTTTGAGCGAGTTGTAGGTATCGACGAGCAGCGTCGCGTTGGTCGGATAGGTCTCGCAATAAGCCTTGAAGGCCTCGTACTCCGAGTCGAACATCTGCACCCAGGAGTGTGCCATCGTGCCGCCTGCCGGAACGCCGTAGCGCGTGTCGGAAAGGGCGCAGGCGGTGCCAGCGCAGCCGTCGATGCCTTGTGCGCGGCGCGAGCCGAACTCGAGCACGACTCTGCCCTCGGCAGCGCGGCAAACTCTGTTCGCCTTGGTCGCGATAAGACTCTGATGATTTATCTCAAGCAGAACGTAGGTCTCGATAAGCTGAGCCTGAATTGCCGGTGCGCGCACGATCATAAGCGGCTCACGCGGAAACACGGGCGTTCCCTCCGGAACCGCCCAGATATCGCCCTCGAACTTGAAATTGCGCAGATACTCAAGGAACTGCTCGGAGAACATTTTCCTGCCGCGCAGATACTCTATATCCTCGTCGTCAAAGTGCAGGTTCTGGATATATTCGACCACCTGCTCAAGTCCGGCAGCGATGGCAAAGCCGCCGTTATCGGGATTCTGACGGTAAAAAACATCGAAATAGGTGATCTTATCGCCCATGCCGTGGTCGAAATATCCGTTGCCCATAGTGAGCTCATAGTAATCGCACAGCATGGTCAGGTTAAGCTTTCTGTCAGTCATATTAGCCTCCGGGATCCATACATTAAGGGTATGTTAATTATACCTATAGTATATAACATATTTATTTTTATGCAACAATTGATAATATTAAAACGAGCGCCCCGAACTGTTCAGAGCGCTCGAAATATTAAAATTTTCAGGCTTCGGCGGCCTGCTTTGCGGCCTCGTTCTTTGCTGCGGCGGTCACGATAAGGAAGCCGAGCGCGACAAGCGCAAAGGTGATTATCGCGATTATTTGCAGGGTGCCGGAATAGGTCCCGTCCTTGAGCGGATAGGTGTAGCCGTGATAACGGGTCAGCAGACCGAAGATGTTGCAGCCTACTGCAAGCACCGCGGTGATGATGCCGAGCACGAACGCGCCCTTTTTGCCGACAAGACCCAGTATGCCGCCGATGATGCCGAGAACGGCGGCGACGGCGAGCGCGACATACAGGCCAAGGCGCATGTAAAGCTCGTGCGTTACGTCGGCAACGTGGTGATCGACCGACTCGCGGAAGCTCTTGCAGACAACAAGGCACTGGTCAAGATCCAGATACGGCTCGCCGGTGCGCAGCGTCATGAGGTTTCCGTTTTCGTCGTACTTTTTCCAGTCAAAGTCGGAGCCGAGGCGCTGCTCGGGACCGGGAACAGCCATATCGCCGTTGTGGCGGTATATAGGCTCATTTTTGAAGCATACCATGGTGTATTCGTCAACAAGCGCCATGCCGGACTCGAATGCCTCAAGGTCGTTTCGCCCGGCCTCGAGCTGAGCCGCGCCGTCGGCAAGCTCCTTTGCGCCGGCAGCAAGCTCGCTTTCGCCGGCTTCGAGTGCCTTCTTTCCGGCTGCGAGATCCTTCTCACCCTGCGCAAGCTGCTTTTCGGCCTCGGCAAGCTGCTGCTCTCCGGCAGCAAGCTCGGCCTTACCGGCCTCAAGCTCCTTCAGGCCGTCTTCGTACTGCTTGAGCATAGCCTTGCCCTCTGCCACCATGTTCTGAACATAGGCAGGGAAATCGGTCACGTCTGCCGGGATGGAAAGGCCCAAGCGCTCGGCAATGGGTGCGACCTTGCCGACAAACCATGCCTGCGCGCTGTCAAAGCCGGGCAGCTTTGCGACGCTGCCGTCGCGGAATTTGACATAGGTGTTCAGCAGCGGCATGAGCGGCTCGATCTTTGCAAGAAGCGCCTTGCCCTCGTTGTAGGCGTCGGTGTTCGCGTCGATCATCGCCTGACCTGCCGCGACCTTTGCGCGCCCTTCCTCAAGCGCCTTTTTGCCGGCGGCATAGTCTTTGTAGCCCTGCGCGAGCGTGGCCTTGCCCTCGTCATAGTCTTTATAGCCCTGAGCAAGAGTAGCCTTGCCCTCGTTATAGGCCTTTTGACCGGCTGCATAGTCGCTCAGACCCTTGGCGTAGGTCCCGACACCTTCAAGATAGGCTGCCTCGTTCTCCTTGAGCATGCCGATGGCCTTTTCAAGATCGCCTACAACGTCTGCCGCCTTCGCATCCTCTTCCTTGTACTGCTTTATCGCAAGTCCGTCCTTGACGCCGAACCCGGCGGCGATAAGCGCGAACAGCGACGCGACGATGAGCAGGATGCTGATTGTGGTGGTAAGAGCTGATTTTTTCATTTTTCTCCCCTTTAATAAAAATTTGCGTTTATGTGCCCTGAGGCACTGCTGTTAACATGTTATTCATAAATTCATAATTTGTCAACACTTTTAAGATGATCATAAGAAAAATCTTCCGCACCGCCGCGAAAAGTGCATTGAATTTTTGCGCAAAATGCGCTATATTAGCTCTATATATGTGTATAAAATGCGGAGGGTGAAATATGTCAGTGACGATGGAGTTTTTTGACGGCATAACGTTTGATATCGCAAAGCAGAAGTATTACAACGCCAACAAGGTCGATGCTCGGATGGCGGAGATAAAGGCCGCATTTGCGGAGCTTATAGAGGAAAATAACGAGCTGCGCCGGCAGATAAACGATGTCGGGCTTTCCAAGGAGCGGGTCGCAGAGCTTATTATGGGCGCGCAGGCAAAGGCCGACGAAATGATAAAGGACGCAAATGCAAAGGCCGAGGAGATAATAAACAAAGCAAAGCTCGACGCCGACGGCATCGTTGTCAGCCGCAAGGCATCCGACGGCGGCGAAAAAACGCTCGGCCTTACGCAAAACCAGCTTGCCGCGATAGATAAGCTCAATAAGCAGCTTGATGATTTCAACGTCGCCCAGGCAACGCAGATATTCCGCATAAAGCAGGCGCTCATGGGCATAGCGCTGGATAAATAGAGAAAAACGGCTTCTCGTGGGAAGCCGTTTTTTTGTAAATATTAAATTCCGAGATAAAATCCGGTGCTGAGTATTTCCTCGGTTCGCGAGAGCACGTCGTGCGCCTCCTCGTAATTGCGAAGGGCAAGCTCCGCGACAAGGTAGTTTGTCAGACACATGGGAGCTGTCAGCGAGTTTTTGCAGGAAACACTTTTTATCGAGCAGTTGAAGCATACGTCGCCGTAGGCCTTGACGGGGAGATCATTGTTGGACGTGAACAGCACGACCTTGATCCCACGGCTGCGCATCCACGCGAGTATGTTGATGCCGATGCGCGAATAACGCGGAAAAATGTAGGCAATGCAAACATCTCCGGCCTCTGCGTTGACTATCTCTTCGGGGTAGATGAGGCCTGTGGTCTGAATAAAATGCACGTTGCGCTTGATCTCGCCCAGGCGCGATACCATGTAGTGAGCCAGCGAAAAGCTGCTGCGCATGCCCAGAACATATATGTTGTTTGCTCCGCTTATCATTTCGATTGCCTTTTCGAGATCGTCTGCATGCAGCCCTGCGAGCGTGAGCTGAATGTTCTTTATATCGGTCGAGAAAGCCTCCTCGAGCAGGTCATTTCCGGATGAAGCGGCCGCGCGCTCGAGCCTGTCCGGCAGCGAGCCTTTGGTCTGTATCTCTTTTTTTATGCTGTCCTGCATCTCGGAAAAGCCGGAATAGTCAAGCGCACGGGCAAAGCGAATGACCGTTGTCGTGCTCACTCCTATCTTTTCCGCCAGCTCCTCAAGCGTGGAAAAGGCGATGTCCTCGTAGTTCTCGTCGACGTAATTTGCGACTACCTTCTGTGAATGCGTCAGTTTGCCGTATGCGGCACTTACTTTTGAGGTGAAGAGCATATTCACCCGTCCTTCCATATGTTCTAAATAATACTTTCCGATACTTATTGTACAATATGCAGGCTGATATTGCAAGGAATGATTTGACGGCGTGTTTTTGTGATGCTATAATTGCATCAGTTAAGCTTTCAACGGAGGGCAAAAAATGCCGCTTCCCAACTATCCGCATGCGAAGCTCGATTCGCTGACGAAAAACGATATACTCGAAACTCTGCAGCACTGGATAACAGTTATGCAGCTCAAGCCCGGCGAAAAGATTTCCGATACGGAGATCGCTGAATACTTTAATGTGAGCCGCACGCCGGTGCGTGAGGTGCTGAAAATGCTCGAGCAGCAGAAGCTCATCTTCACCTATCCCGGCAGGGCGACGATAGTCGCAGACCTTGCGCTGGACGATATCGAGAGCTACTATCTGCCGATGCAGACCCTGCAATGCCTTGCCATTCGCCTTGCGGTGGAAAAGGCCGACGCTGCTGATGTTGAGGAGCTTGAAAGGCTCAACGCTGTGTTCGGCGAGGTGACGGAGCGTCGGAACGATGCCGAGAGCATTCTGATGGCCGACAAGAGCTTTCACGAAAAGATACTCGAGATCGCCGGAAACGAATATATCGAAGAATTCTGCTCGGCGCTGTGGGTGCACATTGCGCGGCTGGACTATCTGTTTTTCCGCAATAACACGATGGGCACGTCATATAATGACCACAAGCTTATGATAGAAAGCTTCCGCATGAAGGATCCCTTCGGCGCGGAGCTTGCGATGAAAAATAACTGGAACTATTCGATGCTGGCCGTGAAGGCCGTCAACGATAAGGGCAGCATCGAATAAAGCCGAATAAATGAAAAATGCCGCCGCAGTCAATTGACTGCGGCGGCTGTTTGCGTTTTTAGAACTTAACTATGTCGTCGA
>OQVL01002431.1_pt1 | contig 11356 bp, 13 predicted proteins | sample 1691501 | NCBI WGS metagenome assembly OQVL01 (sample SAMN03418253, study PRJEB22391) | human gut metagenome | biome: human-gut; feature: organic feature; material: feces | host: Homo sapiens | place: Tanzania | collected 2013-01
AGTTCAATACTTCACTTCGCTGGAATCACAGCGATGGCGATATTTGGAGCCGTCGAGCGCGGGGACGATATACACCACGCGGTCAAGGCTCGCGTAGAGATCCGGATAGCGGTCAAAGAGGCTGTTGGCTATCGTTCCGCCGAGGCTTATCGCTGCGATATTTATCTTGTCGTGACCCGTCTCGCGCTTCACCTTGGCGATAAAGTCATAGAGCTTGTCAGGCCATGGGGCTGGAGCAGTATCTGGCCAATCTGCAATAACGGCCCTCTTGCCGCCCTCCGGGGCGGCTTTTTTTTGCCTTCATTGACGAGTTCCGGTTGGAAAACAAGGAGCTCACATGGTCTACTACACAGATTTATCTTATGACATTCCCGCGCCGCCGGGCGCGGAAAAACTCGCGCTGATGATGCTCCCGTCCGGAACGCCGGAGGTCGTCGCAGCCGAAAACGGCGTGTTCCATCTCTCCACATCGGGCAAAACCGCCGGACGGTACGCGTATCAGATTTTCGACGCTCAGGGCGTCATGCTCTCCGGAACGCTCGAACTCCGGAACAACATTCTCTCCGGCGGCGATCCTCGGTCACAGGCGGAAATCACGCTCGAAGCGATTGACGCCGCGCTCGCCAACCGCGCCACGGTCCAACAGAGACGTATCAGCGTCGGAGACAAGAGCATCGAGTATTCGACGCTCTCGGAACTCCTCCAGTGGCGGGAATATTACGCACGGCTTGTCCGCATTGAGCAGGGCAAAGCCCCCGCGCTCCGGCGCGAAATCTACATTCTGAACGGAGGCTGGAAATGAAACTCTCTCTTGAACTCACGCGCTCGGCGGCGCATCAACCGCTTCCCGCCGGAATCCGGCGTTCCCTCTTCAACGCCGCAAAGCATTCGCGTCTCATCGAATGGGCGTTCAACTTCTGCCGGATCAACCAGTCGCTCAAATCCGATTTTCTGAAATTGACGGAGAACTGCCGGAATTTCGCGATCAACAACGAAATCGTCACAGGCTTCCTCGAACACTTCAAGAGGAACGTCATCGGGGCGAACGGTTTCACGCTCCAGAGCAAAACCGCGCCCGAAACCGCGCGAAAGATCGAACGCCTCTGGAACGAGTACCAGTCCCGCTCCGGCGGCTACGTCACTCTCGACGAACGCATGTCCGGTCGCGACTTCGATCTGATGATCCTCCGGAACCTCATCATCGACGGCGAAGTTTTCATCCGGCGCGCGTATGATCCCTCCTCTAAATTCGGATGGAGGTACGAGCTGATCGACGCGTTCGACATCGATCCCTACTACAACGACGAGTTCACCGACGGCTCGCGTATCGTCATGGGCATTGAGTTCGACCCGCGCGGACGGGAACGCGCCTTCCACCTTCGGCGCAACCGCAACAGCGACATGTATTTCGGCGGCGAACGGATCCGCATTCCCGCGGAACACATGATCCACATCTTCCGGAAGTTCATTCCCGATCAGTCGCGCGGCTACTCCATGCTCGCTCCCGTCGCAGTCGCACTCGGACACATGGACGCTTACAAGGAAGCCGAAATCGTCCGCGCCCGGATCATGGCGGCAACCCTCCTCGTCTGGGAAAAAACCGGAGCGGACAACAACATGCTCGACGAAGCGGACAAGAACGGCGACATCTTCACAAAAACCGAAATGGGTTCCGCGCAGTTCGCTCCCGACGGCTACACCGCGAAATTTTTTCAGAACACCTCGCCGAATTCGAACTTCGGCGCGTTCTGGGTCGGACTGCTCCGGAGCATGTCGAACGCCATCGGCTTGAGCTACAACAAGGCGAACGGAGACTACACCTCGATCAACTACTCCTCCGCACGCGAAGCGACGCTTGAAGACCGCGCGTTTTTCGAGGAGTTTCAGAACTTCATCATCGAAAACTGGAAAGAACTTCAGTTCCGCGAATTTCTCAAAGCAGCCGCGCTGAACGGGCTCGTGCAGGTCGACGATTCCGCGTTCCAGCATCGGTTTTTCGGCCGCCGCTTCCAGTGGGTGGACCCCGCGAAGGAAATCGCCGCGCTCGAAAAAGAACTCTCCCTCAAGCTCACCGACCCGATCACCGAGCTCGAAAAACGCGGATTCGATCCGGACGAGGTGCTCGACCGCTGGGCAATCTGGGAACAGAAGTGCAAAGAACGCGGAATCGTCCCGCCTCAGCCGCAGAATTACAACCTGATTGACGCCGTCCCTCCGGATGAAAACGAAAAGGAGAAAACCGATGAATCCGAATCCTGATCTTGAAAATCTCGAAATCACTTTCCCGTGCGCGAGCCCCGCGCCGTACATGCGCGAATCGGAGATGGGCGTGTATTACGAGTGTCTGCAGTGCAACGAACAATCGGTCCACCTCGAACGTCTGAACGGCGGCGCGTCCATGCTCCGCAATCACAATCCGGACGACATTCTCGGAATCGTCGTCCGGGCGTGGTGCGAAGACGGACGGCTCATGTGCCGCGTCCGCTTCCGGAAAAATTCGGAGGAGGCTGTCAGCATGTTCCGTGACATTGTCGACGGAACCGTCCAGAACGTCTCGATCGGATACATGCAGGACAATGTCAAATTCCGGCGGGTTGACGGACGCATCATCGGTGACGTAGTCGAGTGGACCCCTTTCGAGGTGTCCGTTGCGGTGGGTGTTCCCGCCGATCCGACGGTCGGATTTTATCGATCTCTTGAACTCAAAAATAAAAAACGGAAGGAATTCGCCATGAACGACGAAGAACAGAAAAAGAAGTCTGAAGAAGCCGCAGAAAACGAAGAACAGAAGAAGCGTGAAGCGGACGGAGAAGACACAGGAACCGACGAGCAGGAAAAATCCAAGCGCGCCAAGAAGTCCGATGAAGAACCCGAAGCGGACGGCAAGGACGAAGAGCAGGAAAAGAAACGTTCCGCAGCGATCCGTTCCATCGCGGCGTTTTTCGGCGACTACAGCGCGGGTGAAAGCGCGCTCAAGCGCGGTCTCACTCCGGAACAGTTCCGCACGGAACTTAAAGAACATTACGAAATCAAGAGCCTTGTAAAACAGAAAGGATTTCCGGCAATCATGAGCACCAGGAAACAGAGGGGCTACAGCCTCACCGAAGCGTTCCGTTACCTCCTCACAGGCAATGCCGACCACGGCGGCTATGAACGCGAAATCTCCAACGAAATGTACAAGCGCGCGGGTGTGGAACAGTCCAGCGAGGGCGCACTGATGATTCCCCTTACTCCGTTCTACCGTGATGAACCCGGAAGCGGAACCACGCCGGCAGTCTCCGATCCGAACGCCGTCACCACACCTTTCGGTATCGCGCAGGGCAACGCCGCTTCCCTCCTCGATACGGAATACCATCCGGAGATGTTCATCGACATCATCCGCAACCGCATCGCGAACATCGGTGCAACCTACCTCTCCGGTCTCAAAGGCAACATCCGAATCCCCATGCAGACCGCAACCGGTTCCGTTTCGTGGGTTTCCAGCCTCAACGACGACGTGAAGGAAACCGCGCCCGCCATCGGCGACATCACCATGTCCCCGAAGAAGCTCGGCGGCTTCACCAAAGTCCAGAAAGACGTCATCGTCCAGGGCGTTCCCGCTCCGATGAATCTCGCCATGGCGGACCTGCTCACCAACATCAGCATGAAGCTCTCCTACACCATGCTCAAGGGCAACGCCGCCGATCCGGCAATCACCGGACTGGACACCGCAACGGGCGTGCAGACCGTCACCATCGCGAACCTCGCAAACGCCACGTGGCAGGATTTCCTGAAGTTCGACGCGCTTGTCGGAGACATGGCGATCACCGGAACGCCAAAGTTCATCATGCGCTCCGCGTCCCGCCAGACCCTCAAGGGCATCAGCAAAGATTCCGGCTCCGGACGCTACATCTGCGAGGGAAACATGATCGACGGCGCGGCGGTCGAAATCGACGGTCAGATCGGAGCCGACGACATCTTCTACGGCGACTTCTCCAACATCCTCGTCGGTACCTGGGGCGGTCTGGAAGTCATGCTCGATCCCTACCGCTGGGCGCGCTCCGGTCAGGTCGAAATCATCGCGAACCTCATCGCCGATGTTGCGATCCGCAACCCGAAAACTTTCGTGAAACGCGTGAAGTCCTGAGCTCGCAGCCCCGCCTCCGGGCGGGGCGCTCTCCCTTGAGGTGAACAATGAAAAATTACGAAATCACATCCGACTGTGTCGGATTCGGGCGGAACCTGAAGCGCGGTGAAATCATCGACGCTTCCGAGATCGCCGCGCATCCCGCAGATTTCACAATCCTTTCCGCAGCTGGATTCATCCGCGAAACAAAAAAAACGGCAAAGAAAAAATGACCCCTTTCGAACTGGCCATCAACGACATTTTCAACACACCGGATTTTCTCGACGTTTGTGTTTTCCGTCAGAAGTCGCTCCGCTGCATTGTCTCGGCGGTGTCGGAAGATGGCGTTTTTGGTCAGTTCGGTTTCGAGGATGGTATCTCTTTTGCCCTCGATCTCCTCTGCTCCTCCCTTGATTCCAAACCGCGCAAAAACGAGTTGATTACGTTCCGCGGCGTTGAATACCGCGTCGATTCTGCCGTCCTCGACAGCGCGGGAACAACTTGGAAAATTTATCTCAAGTCCAAGAATTCCCCTTGACGCTCCGCTCCCTGCCGGAGGTGACACATGGGAAAATCCGGCATGACAATCAACACTGAAAAGCTCGTCCGCAACTTGCGGCGGCTCGAACGCGATACCGACACGGCAAAACTCAAGGCCTTGCGCGACTGCTGCGCGGTGTTCGTTTCGACCGCTCAAAAGTACACCCCGCCGAACATGGGCAAAAAAATTCCGGGATACATGTACAACATCCCCAAACCAGTGGAAAAAGCCTCGCAGCGCGACGCACGAATGAAAACCGGCATCCGTCCGATCATCGACATGCAGAAGATGAAGGACGACAGGAACGTCTCCGCGAAGCTCCGCAAGTTTTACGCAATCAAGGTCAACACAGGCGCGCGGTATTTCGTCATGTTCAACCTCAAAGGACGCGGACGCAGAAAGGGCAGCCGCCCGAAAAGCAAACTTACCGCGACCCTCGCGGAAGCGCAGAAATACGCGCGGATCGATTACCGCGGTCTGCTCCGCGCCGCATGGGGCATGGGAGCCCGTCCCCCGTTCGCGGAAGCTCCGGTCGTCACTTCCCTGATTGCCAAGCGTCCGGACATCGCAAAGCTCCGCTCGAAAAACTCCGTCGGAATCGAAAAATCCGGACGCGGTGCATATGCCGTCGTCATCCGGAACCAGCTGCCGACCGGCTCCGACGGCTACGAAAGAAACGCGGTTGCAAAGGGCGAATTCAACGCGAAAAAATATCTCATCAAGACATTGTCAACAACTTACAGACAAAGGAAACAGATATGATCGACACTTTGAAAATCACAAACGCCGTCGCAGCACAAATTCACGCAGGCGACGACGTCCCCGTCATCCCCGCTTTTTCCGCGCAGGATGACTTCAACCCCGCCGGAACCGTTTCGATTGAACTTCAGACTGCCGAACTCATGGCGCAGGGAACGGAGGATTGGCGCATCACTCTTGCCGTTTACGCGCGCACACTCACCGCCGATGATCCCGACTTGTCCCGCATCGCCGCGCTTTCGGGCGCGGTCCTCCGGAGCGTGAAGAATCTCGATCTGGAAGCAGTCACCGCCGCAGTCGGACATGTCGCAGTCGCAATCATCATCAAGGTGCAGAAAACCGACCTCGTCGAAGAGCGGCGCGTCTCCTCTCTTGAATTCGATCTCATCTTTTCCGGATTGACGGACAACCAGTAACAACAGAAGGAGGTATCATGGCAGATACAACTACTCACAAATTCGGAATCATCTCGAACGGCGCATCAGCAACAGGGCTTGTCGTCCAGTCCTGCAACAAAGACGAAAACGTCGAAATCGCGGAAGCCCGCAATGAGCAAGGACGTGTTGCGGAGCTCAAAGCGTATTCGAAAGGTACAACCTACAGCGTCACCGGACTTGTCAAGGATGGTGAGAGCGAAACAACTGTAATGGTCGGCTCCACCGTCACCATCGACAGCCTGAATCTGATCGTCGAATCCGTTTCCAAGCAGGAAACGAACACCGGATTCGTTCAGGTCACGATGACGTGCCGGACGGCTGACAGCGCAACGATCACAGCGTACGGTTCCTGACCGCCTGGAGCTCTTCGGAGCTCCTTTTTTTTGAGGTGATTTATGACCCCTGAACAAATGCTTTTCCTCGCCGGTTCCCCTGAATTCCAGTCCATCCTTGCAAAAGACGGACATCTGAAAACTCTGGAAGCCGAGAAGAACAATCCCGCGGCGGAGTATCATCTGATGCTTGAAATGCTCCACGGATTGCACAAACTCAAAGATACACCCGTCATGCCGATCACCCCCGCGATATGGAGCGTGCTCTGGAGCATGCAGAACGCCTACACGCTCGACAGCAAAGAGATCACCGAAGCCGATTCAGATGTGATGTTTTATCTGCTCGCCAACGGCTTGAAGCGAACCGGAGCCGACCCCGTTCAGATCACGCTCGATTCCATGGGCTTTTCCCGCGCCCGGGGATTCTCGGAGGATGAAATCAAGGCTGAACTCTGTTCCCTGATCAGTCTCGCGTTCCGTCCCCTCAAGATGCTTCCCCGCACAGGTTCTGGCGAGGAGCCTGTTTTTGACGCCGACTGGCTTGCGGCGCTGGTCGCAGTCACCGCGCGCGCAACAAACGAACGGGCGACTTACATCATCCATGAAATGCCGCTCTCCGCATGCTGCATGTTTTATGTGCAGGAACGCAAACGCACCGACACGCACGGACTTATCCGCAAGCGCAACTCTGGCGAAATCGACGCGGAAATTTACCGCTATACGATGGAGCTCGGAGAAAAGTTTTGCGCGGAACATCAGATGTCATGAATCCATGACCGCGCGGGAGCCGCCGGACGCGGCGCGGCGGCAGTCTCTTTTTGAGCACCTCCGAACCGCCGCCGGAGCGCGGGCGAATCGCAGAACCGAAAGTTGGAACGCGGAAGCGCGTTGATCGCAAAATCAACCGCGAAATACGCCATCTTGAGCACGTCGAACGCGTCGTGTACCGCTTCTCCCTGCGGCTCCCAGTTTTCGTACAAATGCCCGTTCTTTCCAAGCCCCGGCTGAACGCATGTGATCTCCATCTGCGTGGCATGCGGAAGCTCCGGAAGCCACAGATAGTTCTGTTCCGTGTTGCGCTGATTGTGAAGCTGCCAGAGCAGAACCTTCTGGTAATATTTCGCGTCGACGATAATCATCCGCGGGTCATTGTGCGACAGTTTCCACGGCTTCAGTCGGTCTTCACGTCCTCCGGCATACATGCGCACGTTTCGGCGCGAATACGCATAACGCTTGATTTCGCCCTGGCGGTGTCCGCGATAGTCCACCACATGGAACAAAGGCTTTATCCCGAAATAATGCGATTCGAGCATGTCTTCAACCGTCCGGATCTTTTCCCCCGTCCGGCGTTCGAGAGCTTCGCGTTCGTCTTGCGCAAGCGACAGATACGTCACATTCTCATACTCAAGCAGCCAGAGATTGTCCATCCGGTCGAGCGCAAAAACACCCGTCGGAGAAAACGTATCCTGTGTATCGGAAATCAGGAAAACCATCTCCACATCGTCCGCTTTCGGCGCATTGAGGTACAAATGCGGCTTCAGATCCTCCATGTCCTCCTTCGCAAGGTTCCGCGCACGGTACGGGAGCCCGCGGTAGGAATTGTCAAGCTCATAATGCGCCTTGATATCAGCACGCTTCCCGCACTCGCAGATTTTCGCCGCCAGAACGTCCCAGCTCATGTGCGGAAACTGCGAACAGAGCGCGCCGAACTGGAACGTCGGCCGATCATCAAGACGCTCCGGGAATTTGTGCACATACGCTCCCTGCTGATTCAGCTGATACTTGTCCGCTTCCGTGTGTTCATGTCCGCACTCCGGACAGATCAGACGCGCAGAACCGGGAATGGGATAATGTGATTTCACCGCCTCGTCGAATGTCTTTTCAAACTGGAAGTTGGCAAAGTCGCAAGACCTCATGCTCAGTTTCCCGCACCCCTTGCAGCGCAAGGTCCAGTACCCTTGAGAACCTTTCAGAAACTCCGTCCAGATCGCCCCGTTTTCCTCTTTCGGTGTGCAGGTCTTGTAGTAGATCGATTCCGTGTAGGACCGTCCGCGCTTGCGGGTGTCCTCGATCGGCGAAAGTGTTTTGCTGACAGGGTACTGGTCGATTTCATCACCGACCATGATCTTGCAGGACCGCGACATGATTTTCGTTCCCGCTCCCTGAAAGTACATGATGGAGGTGTCGAAAAAATACCCGTCCGCGCGGCGCGTGCGCGGCTTGTCGAGCTGGGCCGCAAGCGCAGGTATCTTGCGTATCAGAGGCTCGTATTTCATTTTGTTCACACTCTCCGCAAGGTCGTCTGACGGATAAACGCAGAGCATGGAGCACGGATTGTAAATCATCGAATAAAGCACCCCGACGATTTCAAGCAGCGTCTTGCCGTGCTGTTCGATTCCGCACACCGTGACCTCGCGCCGCTTCCCCTGAAACTCCCACGCGCGGAGCGGCTCGATCAGATGGGGCGACAACGAAAAGTCAAGACGGTTCCGTTCTGCCGAAATGTCTTCCGAAAAATCGATGTTCTCTCGAGCCCATGTGATGATATCTTGATACGGGCGGATCTCAAAAAACGCGGCGACGTCGTCCGCGAGCGAATCAGAGAGCTTCATTCCATTCGCGAACAGCGCGTTTGTAGCCATCGAGAGCCCCCTTGAAAATCTTTTGCAGATCGGTAAGTTGCTTTTTCGTGAGACGCAGTTTTACAAGCGCCTCTTTCACTGGTGCAAAGTGTGTGACAAAAAGTTCCAGTTGCTTGTCCGAAACCTCGCGGAGCATCGCCTTGTAGAGCTCCGCATTTTTGAATTTTGCCGTCTCAATGTCAACCGACAGCTTTCGAACCTTCGCCGCCTGCCAGACGCTCATCGGCTGAACGGCTTCATCCGACAAAACAGGTTCCGCGGATTTTTTGATGTTTACAGGTGTCGCAGAACGCGTGGCGGAAAGGGAACAGCTCGCGTCGATTCTGCAATCTCTCCCCGTCTTGCCGTTCGTCCGAAGCCGGCCGGCCGCGATTGCCTTGCAGACCGCCATTCTTGATACGCCTTGATTTTTTGCAAATTGCGCTTGCGTCACCCATTCCATGTTTCACCTCTCTTTTGAGGTGGGAACGCGTCAATGTAAACCGCATGTTTACAGTTTACATCTGCAAAGAAATACCCGTGTGGTATTTCACACGGGCAGTGTTTCAGACACCTCTGATCGGAGATTTGATGACTGGATTGTAATCGATGAAAACGGCGTTTCTGGATTTCACGCCCTTGTGCGAGCGATCGGAAAAGTCGAACCGGACAATCCGCGCCCCCCCATTTGCGACGGAGCGTTTCAAGCTGTTCACGCTCTTTGTCAAGATTTCGGTATGTGGCGCATCCGCCGACCTGTTCAGACTGTTTGACGCGGTAAAAATATTTGTTCAGACGCAGTGCGATACGGTGCCGACGGAGCTGTTGGAGCGTCATATCGTAATCCTCCTTGAGCGGCAGAGCCTCATCGTAAAAACATTCATTCCCGCGCAGGAACACCTGAAACGGACCTCCGATGTAGCTAATCGTCGAAAAGGGCGTGTTCTCCCTGTAGCACTGGCGGTCGTAATTGACATTCACTCCCCAGAACCTCGCGCCCCATTCACGCGCGAGCAGAGAGTACCGCACAAGAAACGGAATAAATTCATCGGAGGAAACATTATGCTCTTTCCCGCCCTCCCAGTAGAACAGACCGGAATAATCATCGTCGAGAATCGCAACGACATCTGCACCGTTTGCGAACTCCAACCGCATGATGTAGTTACGGACACGGCATAGATTACCCTGTATGCCCTCTGGACACGCGATAATCTCCGCTCCCGGGTTGCAGGCGCGGTAAACGCCTTCTTCGCTCTTGTCGACGTAAACAGCCGCAAACGGCAGATACCGGAGTGTCAGCACCTCCGGCCGCCGGTATGACGGTACGCAAACCCTGATCTTCATCGGTTGCCTCCAAGCAGAGCGTTGAGAGCTTTTGCCCCGTTGAGCACACGCCCGGTTCCGCGCCGCTCCTGTCCGCCCATAAGATGAGAATCTTTTACTGTCTTGAGATTGAAGAGAGATTGAGCCTGCAGCCAGTCTATATCATTGTCGAAATACAGCACGATGTAATTGTGATATTCCATCAGTTCTTCCGCGAATTCAACTTCCGATTGAATTGCCGGCTGTTTCAGTTCCACGCTTTCGATGAGCTTGTCAATCTCCCGCTGATCGAATCCGATCGCGCCCGCAAATTCCGTGCTTGAAACCTCTTTGAGCAGCTCATTAAGCCGCACATCGTCGAAATAAGACAAATCCGAGCAACGGTTATCTGCGATTGCCAAAGCCTTCCGTTTTGCGTCTGAAGTCTTGAGATCCGTCCTCCGGATGGCGATAAGTTCCGACCCGTCCGATTCGATGATCCGCACCGGAAGCCCGAGTTTTTGTGCCTCGTCGAAAACTCCGTTCCCTCCGATGATGACGTTTTCCGAATCGATGACAATTGATCTCCCTGCTCCGTTCTTCCTGAGTGATTGCGCGATAGCGTTTTCATTCTTCTTGTCATGTACCCGCGCATTGCGAGGATCAAGCGACATTTTTGCCATATTTTGCCTCCTTATGGTTTTAGAGATAAAATATAATCTGTCTCATGGATTATGCTATTTTAAAATGGAAGAACTTCCGTTCGATGAGGTCCTTAAGGGCGCACCATTTTCCCCTTCCTTACCATTATTATTCTTGCAAAAATAAATGTCTAAGACGTTGTTTTGTATTCGTTTTGTCGAATCATCCGCAGAAAAGACTCCTCTTCGACGGTCTTTGCCATAAGCTGCAACTATTTTACACTCGAAATTTCAGGTAACTGATAGATTTTTAATTTAAAGTATTCTCTGTCCCGGACACTTCCGTGAAATGGTAATTCGCCCCTTGAACCGTAGAAAAACATCTTCACTTTCTGAAGAAATTCCCGCCACCCCGCCGGACGCGCAGCGAACATGCGCATCTGGACGGCAGGATTTTCCGGAAGGACGATCCGTTTCTGCGGACGCACACGCCCCCGTGGGAGTTCAACTGCCGCTGCTGGCTGGAGGAGCTCACCGCGAAAGCCGCGGGAAAGACTCCGGAGCTGATTCAGAAGCCGACGCCGCCGGGCAAAGTGACGGTGGACAGCCGGAGCGGAT
>OQVL01002435.1_pt1 | contig 11344 bp, 13 predicted proteins | sample 1691501 | NCBI WGS metagenome assembly OQVL01 (sample SAMN03418253, study PRJEB22391) | human gut metagenome | biome: human-gut; feature: organic feature; material: feces | host: Homo sapiens | place: Tanzania | collected 2013-01
ACGTGCGCGGAAAACGTTTTAATGCGCACGCCATCCTCCGGAATTTCCTCCACGCCTCCATAGAAAAACTACACCGTCAGGATGCCAGAACTGACCGCCACCCCTAGGCGAAACGTCGAAAGATTATTATATTTGTAATCGGAATAATACCGACACGAATATGCTGATTGTAATAGAAGGACTGGATGGGTCCGGAAAATCCACACAGGTGAAACGACTCAGGAATTATCTGGAAACCAAGTCCGGAAACCTGGAATACATACACTTCCCGCGATACGACTCCCCGGTCTATGGGGAACTCATAGGCAAATTCCTGAGAGGCGGATTCGGTAGCATTGACGCCGTTCATCCTCAGCTTGTTGCGCTCCTTTACGCCGAAGACAGACACGGCGCAGCACCACAAATGTGGGACACCCTGAACAAGGGCGGAATAGTGCTTCTCGACAGATACGTCTACTCGAACATCGCCTACCAATGCGCCAAAATCAAGGACGAAACCCGGCGCGAAGAGCTCCGGGAATGGATTTTCGACACGGAATTCGGCAAATTCGGACTTCCGAAGCCCGACCTGAACATCTTCCTGGACGTGCCGATAGGATTCGTCGAAAAGAAACTTGAAAATCCACGCGGGGGCGACGACCGGAACTACCTCGAAGGACGCAGCGACATACACGAAGCCGACATCGAATTCCAGAAAAACGTCAGGAAAGTATACCTGAGACAATGCGAACTCGACCCGGAATTCATACGTATCGACTGCAGCGATGAAAATGGCACGATGTTGCCGCCAGACGCCATCGCGGCAGCTGTGCAAGCAGTTGTAGAACAGAAACTTAAATAAATATGAAATTGCACTATATCGGAAGCAGGTTCCGCAGACTCTGCGCCGTCATCCTCGGATTCGTATTCTTCGTCGCGGGAGTCCTGAAATTGATGGACCCGGTCGGGTCAATGCTGATTGTCAGGGAATACCTGAACTTCCTTCACCTCGGATTCCTGCGTGCAATGGCCGGCCCGATAGCCGAAACATTCGCATTGGCAGAGACCACACTCGGCATCTGTCTTGTCACGGGAGTCTTCAGGAAAGTGACCGCATGGGCCACCACGATACTCCTCGGCGGCTTCACCCTGCTTACCCTGTTGCTCTGGATATTGAACCCTGACATGGACTGCGGATGTTTCGGTGAAGCAGTGCATCTTACTCATTTCCAGTCATTTGCAAAAAATGTTGTACTATGTCTGCTGACACTGGCGGCATTCGTTCCGTACAATGACTTCGGGAAACCAAAGAAAAGCAAATACCTCACATTCGCATTGACATTGGTCGCGGTCCTGATATTTGCGGTGTACTCGCTGATGTTCATCCCGCTCCTGGAACTCACGCCGTTCAACCTCTCGTCAAGACTGGAAAGCGCGGCGGAAATCCCTGAAGCCGTTGAAGATGAATATGTTGCGATATTTGTATACGAAAAGAACGGCAAGACCGGAGTATTCACATTGAACAATATCCCGGACTCCACCTGGACCTTCGTGGAAGCGCGCACGGTCAAGAAACAAGACAATATCGACGAAACCGAATATCCGCGTCTCTCCTTCCGCGACGCTGCGGGACAATACCGTGATACATTGGCAGCCAATGGATTAGTGATGGCAGTATCAGTTCCGGAACCGGAAAAGATGAAAGAAACGGCATGGAAAAACGCGGCAAGGCTGCTCGCCTCCGCATCGGAAGCAGGCTTCACACCGCTCCTCCTTACCGCATCCGACCCGGCCTCATTCTCAAGCCTCATCGCATCCGGGAAATACACGCAAGCCGAATCAATGACATTGCTTACGTCGGTATATTACTCTGATTACAAGACACTTATATCATTGAACCGCTCTAACGGAGGCGCAGTCTATTTCAACGACGGCAATATCATCTCCAAATGGGCGGCGCGCAGCCTTCCAAGCAACAGGAAACTCGGAAAACTGATACGCAAAGACCGCGTGGAAGTGATGCTGGATGCAGACGGCAAGGGGAAACTGCTTTTCGAAGCCTTCATGCTCTACACATTCACATTGATGCTCATCCTGTAACCCGACAACGAACAACATAACATATAAATTATGAAAGGAGTATATATTTTTCTGGCCAACGGCTTCGAAGAAATGGAAGCATTGGCACCGCTCGACATCCTTCGCAGAGGTGGTGTGGACGTGAAGACAGTCTCTATCCATAGGGACAAATACGTTACCGGATCACACAAGGCCACTGTTGTCGCAGACATGACCTACGACGAATTCAAAGCCGAAGTCCAGCTCGACGGAACAGAAGAAAATGACGTAATGATATTCCCGGGCGGAATGCCTGGCACGAGAAGAATTGCAGAAAATGCAGAAATCATCAATTTCATGAGACTGCATTACGCTGAAGGCGGGGCACTTGCAGCCATCTGTGCAGCACCGGGCCTGGTCATCTCCCAGCTCCCTAGCCTTGCCGGAAAACACTTCACATGCTTCGACGGCTTCGAAGACGCACCTGTTGCACGCGGAGGAATATACGAACAGAAACCGGCTGTCATAGACGGAAACCTCATCACCGGCCGTGGAGCGGGATGTGCCGTCGACTTCGGTCTGGCAATTCTGGAACACCTTAAAGGAGAAGAAGTTGCAGCTACCGTGAAGCAAGGCCTCATGCTTGCGTAGCGTAGCTGCTATCGGATAATTTCCCTGTCAATTCTACGTGGAATGCTCGTCATGATTTCATAAGGAATCGTGCCGAGTATCTCCGCGAGTTCAGAAACCGTCGGGTCATCCCCGAAAATCGTCACCGTATCCCCGACCTTCGCATCCACGCCGGTAATATCCAGCATACACATATCCATGCAGATGTTTCCGATGGTCGGCACCCTATGCCCGTTCAGCGAAAACGACGCGCGCCCGCACCCGAGATGACGGTCAATGCCGTCCGCGTACCCGACCGGAATCGTCGCGATAGTCGTCCCCTCCGGGGCAATGATTCCGTGACGGCCATAGCCGATAGTGCCGTCTCCGGGCTTCAAATGTTTGATTTGCAATATCTTGCATTTCAATGATGCCACAGGTGAAAGCTTTACGCTCGGCAATGCGCTGATGCCATAAATGCCGATACCCAGCCTGACCATATCATGCTGGAACTGCGGAAACCTCTCGATACCGGCAGAATTGAGGATATGCAGCATCGGCCTGTAACCAATCTCATCTACAATCTTACCCGTATTGTCCTCGAACATCTGTATCTGCCCCAATGTGAAATCATCCGAATCCGGATCTTCCGCAGCGGCCAGATGAGAGAATATCGACTTCACCCTGACAAATTTGCAGACCCTCAGGAACACTGTCAGTTCCGGGATTTCGCTTGTCATGAAACCAAGACGATGCATGCCCGTATCCAGCTTTATATGCACCGGATAATCCGTGATTCCACGTTTCTCCAGCGTCTCGCAGAACAGCCTCAATGAGTACATGTTCGGGATGCTCGGCTCCAGGCGGCTGTCAATGATTTCGTTATAATAATCCGTCCCCGCGGTCAGCACCAATATCGGCAGACTGATGCCGGTACGTCTCAGTTCAATGCCCTCTACTGGGTATGCAACTGCCAGATAATCAGCGCCTTCTTTCTGCATCATGGAGGCGAATTCGACTGCGCCATGTCCGTAAGCATTGGCTTTTACCAGCACGAGAAGCTTGGTGGACGGCTCCAGCAGGCTTCTGAAATATCTATAGTTGTCGCGGCATGCGCTGAGTTTCAGCTCCAGCCTTGAAAAATCATTTTCCTTCAACATTGTCAAGAAATAATTGCCGGTCCGGCCGGCGTTCGCTTATATGGATGCAAAAATACCAAAATTATCTGACTGAGGGAATAATTTTTATGTTATCTTCGCGTTGGTCTGCTTTTTGCCCGACCGATGTGGTTTATAAAAAATGAATATTATGACTTATTGGTTAATTTTTACATTATTCATGCTCCTCAGCATATTCGTGCAGAATATGCTCCAGAGCCGTTTCCGCAAATATTCCAAAGTTCCGCTGCGAAACAGCATGTCCGGTGCGGACGTTGCCCGTAAAATGTTGCAGGAGAATGGAATATCTGATGTCAATGTAATGTGCATCCCCGGACAGCTTACCGACCACTACAATCCTGCAACCAAGACTGTGAACCTCAGTGAGGCCGTCTATAACGGCAGGTCCGTGGCAGCAGCGGCAGTCGCAGCACATGAATGCGGCCACGTGGTCCAGCATCAGGTGGGATATGCGCCGCTCAAACTCCGCACGGCATTGGTGCCGGTCGTATCCATCGCGAACAACACCGTCCAGTGGATTCTCCTCGCGGGAATATTGATGGTCAATATGTTCCCTGCATTGCTTTGGATCGGAATCGCACTCTTCGCGATGACCACATTGTTCAGTTTCGTCACCCTTCCGGTGGAGATCAATGCGAGTGCACGTGCAGTGAATTGGCTTGAAAATGCAGGAATTACTGACTATGAAACCCGTCCGATGGCTGTTGACGCGCTCAAATGGGCTGCCTACACTTATGTGATTGCCGCGTTGAGCTCGCTCGCCACGCTACTATATTATATAGGTATCGCAAGAGGTAGGGACTAATATGGATAAAGTCGTGGATATAGCTGTGGATGAGCGGTTTATGCGTGAAGCATTGCGCGAAGCCATGGCGGCTGGGGCGGAGGATGAAATTCCGATAGGAGCCGTGATTGTCTTCGGTGGCAGAGTCATTGCCAAAGGGCACAATATGACGGAACGTCTGCACGATCCGACAGCGCACGCCGAGATGATAGCGATAACTGCCGCTACGGAGGCGATGGGTGGCAAATACTTGAATGACTGCACATTGTATGTGACCGTGGAACCATGTCCGATGTGTGCTGCGGCCTCTGCATGGGCTCAGGTGGGCAGAATCGTCTACGGCGCTGCCGACCCGAAACGTGGCTACTCCAAGTTCACCCCTTCGCTTCTGCACCCCAAGGCTGAAGTCGCGACAGGCATTCTGGCGGAAGAGTGCGGAAGCCTTGTCACAGAATTCTTCAGGAAAAAACGAAATTGATAATTTTTATATATGGAAAACGTAGGAGAAGATTACAGAATCGTGTCGGACAGTGAGAAAGATGGAGTCCGTCATATAACTGCCGTGCCTAGCGCAATGGTATGTTCCAAGCAGATTGATTTCGACCTCAAGGATGGCAATCTGCACAATGTCAAGTATTTGCGCGGATGCGACGGTAACTTGCAGGCTGTAGGCCGCCTTCTTGAAGGCATGTCCGCAGAGAAAGCCGTGGAAATTCTTGACGGCGTGAATTGTCATGGACGCGGCACATCTTGCACTGACCAGCTGACCAGAATCATCAGACAAGTGCTGAAATAGCGGCCCGGCTGCAACGAAACACTCCCTTATTGCATCTATATAAGGTGTGTTGAAATAATAAAAGATGAAAAACTCGAAACTGATTATTGCTATCCTGACGGCGACATTGCTTTCCATGGCAGCGGCGACGTCAGGATTCGGCATGTGTACTGACACGGATACATTGAACATACTCTCGTCTGGAACAATACAGGAAAAAACCGAATCTTACGATTATGGCACGGACTCCCGTCATCAGCGTCAAGGCAAGGTAGAAGGAACATTGATTTACAGGAAGGGCTGCATATATACATCTGACAATCAGCCGTTGAGCATTTCCGATTCCAAGATGTATTTCTCGCCCAAGCAGGTGCGTATCTATATGCGGAATTCCAAGGTGTTCTCCACGGGAAACAGCATTGCCGTCATCGGAGCCGGAGGCGGACTGGGAGGTGCATTGGGATTCATGGCGGCGGATGCGTCGTCAGGGCGGGAAGACAGCTTCGCAGCCGTGCTCACCGCTTCGGCTGTGGTGGCAGTGGCGGTGATCGTGCCCTGCACCCTGGTAGGCGTTCCGATGATGATCAAGGGGAAAGCCCGACTGAAAAAACTTGTACGCGACTACAACTCCAAATATCTGTTTGCTGAATAAACGTTTTTTATGTAAGTTTGCATGCTAATGCAGACGGAATGTTCAGAAAAATACGTTCATATATACGTGAATTCAAGCTTACGATGAAAATGAAGCTCGTCCTGAGCCTCAGTTCGATAGCCGTGATATTGCTGGTGTCCAGCTTCATTTCCATTATGGAATACAGCAGGATGAGCAGCTATGTGTCCAACCTCATTGCCGGAAACATCGGCAGTATCAATGCCGCACAGAAACTTGCCGACGCAGCGAATGCCTATAACCTTGGTATTCTGGCAGTTATCGGAGACAACTCCACGGAACACATCCCGGAACTCAGGCAAAACGACTTTATTGCGCATTGCGACAGCTTGAAATCATCATTGACATTGGCCAGCATGCTTCCGCTCGCGGACTCGGTATTGTACTCATATTCGGCGTATATGCTTACTACTCTGGAACTTCCGCAAGCTATCCTGTCAGATTTCATCAATACACGAGAGTGGTATTTCGACAGGCTGCAACCTAAATACAACAGGCTGCGCTCCGATATAAATATCTTGAATACAGCTATTTACAATGATCTTCAGAAGAATTCCGCTACATTTGAACGGGGATTCTACAGAAGTATCATCCCGGGAGCCGTGGCGGTGGCGGTCGGACTGCTTCTGGTCCTGCTCCTGATGTTCTTCCTCATGGCCTATTACGTGAATCCGATATACAAGATGCTGTCCGGACTGAAAAATTACAGGTCATTCGGCAGCAAATACTCCTATACATTCGAGGGTGACGACCAGCTTTCCGAGCTCAATGACGGTGTCACGGAAGTGGTAGGGGAGAATATCCAGCTCCGCAAGCGCATAAAGATGATGCGTGACACGTTGGAGAAACATGAACATGGCCAGGAGGCAGAGAAATGAATCTGAAAGTCATATCCAGGAATGTTGGATTCGCGCTGCTGGCCAGTGCGTTCTTCATGTTTCTGTCCATACTTGTCTCCATTTCGAACGGCAACGACAGTGCGCTCGCGGCGTTGATAATCAGCTTCACGATTACCTTCATAGTGGGAATATTTCCCTTCATTTTCGTACGTAAGTCCCCGAATATCAGCCTGAAAGACGGCTATATGATCATTGTCCTCTCATGGACATTGTCCTTCATTTTCGGTATGCTGCCGTACGTCCTCTGGGGTGGACCTTTTTCCGTCATCAATGCCCTGTTCGAAGCGGTTTCCGGATATACGACCACAGGCGGAACCGTTCTCGCCAATGTGGAGCAACTCCCTGACAGTCTGCTGTTCTGGAGGTCATCCACGCATTTTATCGGCGGCTTGGGAGTCGTGGTCTTCCTGCTTCTGATTATCCCGTCCTCCAGTCCGGTGCGGCTCAGGCTCACCAATATGGAAGTCTCATCATTGTCCCGTGAAGGGTACAAGACACGTACGAACAAGACGGTTTGGGTTTTCACGGCCGTGTATTTCGGCATCGCCATCAGCGCGTTCCTATGCTATTGGCTCGCCGGAATGTCTCCGTTCGATGCCATCAATCATGCGTTCAGCGTCACGGCGACCGGCGGATTCAGCACCAGGAACATGTCCATCGCCTCATTCGATTCGACACTCATTGATGTCGTCACGATATTTTTCATGTTCATTGCTTCGATACACTTCGGTATAATATACATGGTATTTGCCTCCCGGAGCCTCAAGCCGCTGAACAATCCTGTGCTGAAATTCTATGTCGGGACCATACTGGTGGCAGCTCTGCTCGTGGCATTCTCCCTGAAGATGAGTGCAGCCGGATTTACATGGGGCGAATCATTCATGACTGGTTTCTTCCATGTCGTCAGCTCGATATCCACTACGGGATTCGCCATATCCGACAACAACACCTGGCCGCTTTTCGCCTGCATAATCACCGTGCTCATTACCGTCCCTTGCGGTATGGCAGGCTCCACTACCGGAGGTATAAAAATGGACCGTATGCTCCTGATGTTCAAGTCGGTAGGTCAGCAGGTGAAGAACTCTATGCATCCTTCCTCTATAAATCAGGTCCATATAGGCAACCACATGCTCGGAAACAATGAAATATATCCCCATGTCGTATTCATCGGCCTGTATTTCATCACGATAGCCGCCTCGATGGCATTGACCATCCTTTCCGGCATGGACGTGCAGAATTCATTGGCCTCGTCCATCAGCTGTCTGAGCAACGTCGGACCTGCGCTGGAATCCGTGGGAACATTGGGAAATTACAATGGCATTCCGGTGCTGGCGAAGGTCGTTTTTATCGTGGATATGTTCCTCGGCCGAGTCGAGATTTATCCGGTTCTGGCGGTGGTGACGATGGCTTTCAGCGGGAGGAAATAGCATGGGACGAGCCGATTTTCTATATTCAAGATTCCGTGAACACTTCGCCTATGAACCTACCGGATGTCAGGACAATTTCCTGCGCCGGATGGGCGAATTCCTCACCGGTGACGACGGCGACATATTGATACTCAACGGTTATGCCGGCACGGGAAAGACCACGGCCGTCGCATCCGTAGTCGCGGCATTGAAAGAATTCGAGGTGCCCTGCGTCCTGCTCGCGCCCACCGGAAGAGCCGCGAAAGTATTGTCAATGTATACCGGTCAGCCAGCGTATACCATTCATAAACAGATATATAGACAGAAATCAGTCAGCTCGGAAGGATTCGGGCAATTCTCATTGGCCCCGAACAAGTCGAAAGATACGTTGTTCGTCGTGGACGAAGTTTCGCTGATCGGCATTGACGCCGGCAGCCAGCAGTCCACGGCAATGTTCGGCACCGGCAATCTGCTGGAAGACCTTGTGAACTACGTCCGTAACGGGACGGACTGCCGCCTGGTGATGATCGGCGACGCGGCCCAGCTCCCGCCTGTCGGCCACGAGTACAGCCCGGCGCTCGCCAAGGAATATATGGACGCCTTCGGCGGAGTATCATGGTCAATGCTCACGACCGTGGTGCGCCAGCAGAAAGAATCAGGCATCTTGCTCAATGCCACCATGTTAAGGACAATGATCGCCGAGGATTATGAGTCCGGGGGCAATGTCTTTCCGGTGGAATCGCTCGAATTGAAGACGGACGGATTCGATGACGTACAGCGGCTTTCCGGAGGAGAACTCATTGAAACACTGACAGATGCGTACGACAAATATGGCGAGGACGAAACCATTGTCCTTTGCCGTTCGAACAAGCGGGCGAACAGGTACAATGCCGGTATACGTGCCTCAGTTCAGTATAAGGAGGAGCGTCTCGTGCGCAACGACAAGCTGATGATAGTGAAAAACTGTTATCAGTTCCTTGAAGGAGTCAAGGATATTGACTATATTGCAAATGGCGATATTGCCAAGTTGATTTCCATCAATCATTATGAAGACAGATATGGTCTGCATTTCGCTCAGGCACGGCTGTCTTTTCCTGATTATGGGGACCAGGAAATATCCGCCAAGGTCTGTCTGGACACACTGGATTCGGAATCCGCATCATTGACATACGAACAGCAAAACGCTCTGTATCAAGGCGTATCGGAAGATTATGCGCATCTTCCCACGAAGAAGAAAAGGTACGAGGCCGTGCGCGAGGACCTGTTCTACAATGCATTGCAGCTGAAGTATGCCAATGCGATTACGTGTCACAAGTCGCAGGGCGGACAATGGAAATGCGTATTCATCGACAATCCTTTCTGGCAGGAGGGATTCACGGTCGACGATTATAAATGGCTTTACACGGCACTCACCAGAGCCGTGGAGAAAGTTTATCTGGTGAACTTTAAGGATACCTGCTTCATATGATTCAGATCAATGCTTTTTGGCGTCGGGCCCTTGTTTCGGCAGCGGCGCTCGCAGTTTCGATGTCGGTTTATTCCCAGAATTTCAACAGGATTCCGCTGAGATGGAAATGGATTGACAATGAGAAAGTCATCTTCTCTTACGACGGTACCTACACCGATGCCGGCGCATTTGCGGTCAAGGCCGGGAATCATAAGATTGTCAACGGGGTCACCGCTCCTGAAAAGTACACGGACTTTCCTGCAAAACCGGCAGGAGCCGTGAATCTGACATTTTCACCGGATTCGTCAATGCTCGCATTTACGAGGGAGAATGACCTCTATGTATATGACATTGCATCCGGGAAAGAGAAACGTCTGACTTTCGACGGTTCCGACACTATCCTTAACGGCTATGCCTCATGGGTTTACTACGAGGAAATCTTCGGCCGCCCGTCGATGTACAGGGCTTTCTGGTGGTCTCCGGATTCCAGGAAGATAGGTTTCTACCGTTTCGACAATGCCGATGTTCCGGTTTTCCCGATTTATTCGCCGTTTTCGGATGATTCGTCCCGTTCAGGAATGGGGCTTTCCTACTCGCAGAATGCAGGGGCTGCCGTAGAACTGCCTGGAATGTCGCCGGCCGGCGGTTCCGTCCGGATGACCAGGTACCCGAAATGCGGTGACAACAACCCGCAGGTACGCATTGGAATAGCTGATGTCAGCGACGGCGGCATCGTTTGGGCTGATTTCAATGAAAAGGAGGACCAGTATTTCGGAACGCCGTTCTGGGGTGCTGACAGCAAGGATTTTTATATCCAGCGTGAGCCTAGGACACAGAATACGCTGGATCTTTACGCCGTTTCCGTGAATGACGGAACCAAGAAGCACATTTATCACGAGACCTACGCCACATGGCTGGACTGGATCGTCTGGAAATGCTTGTAGCAGAATTGAAATCTATCGGTCTTATCGGCATCGAAGCCATCTACAGCACCTACAACACCGCCGAAGAACGCCAGATCCGGGGACTTGCCTCCAAATATGATCTGAAGATCAGCGGCGGCTCCGACTTCCACGGTGCCAACAAGCCAAAGATCGACCTTGGTACCGGCTGGGGGAAGCTTGCTGTAATGGGATGTGTAGTTAACGGACCGGGAGAAGCAAAGGAAGCAGATATTGGGATTGCCGGAGGTGTTGGTGTCGGTCTGCTGATCAAAAAAGGTGAGATTGTGAAGAAAGTACCGGAAGACCAGCTTCTGGATACTTTAAGAGAGGAACTGCTTCATTGGGAGGGATAAGAGAGGCATAGAGTGTGGAGAAAGAATTTTTCGATGTATTTCCCAATTTAAAAGTGAAGAAAGAACTGGAAGAATTGCTGGAAATGGTATATGTGACCAGAGTTTCCTGTAATCCTTCCAAAACACATATCTGGGTCTATATAAAAAGTGAACGCTGGATCCATAAAAAGCATATTTTTGCACTGGAAGACCAGATCGAGCGTCAGCTTTTTGCAGGGCTTGGAGTGACGGTTACTGTCATT
>OQVL01002437.1_pt1 | contig 11342 bp, 18 predicted proteins | sample 1691501 | NCBI WGS metagenome assembly OQVL01 (sample SAMN03418253, study PRJEB22391) | human gut metagenome | biome: human-gut; feature: organic feature; material: feces | host: Homo sapiens | place: Tanzania | collected 2013-01
CAATACTTGGTCAAGTGATAAGGAAGGAGCAATTAATGCCCTTAAGCAAAACAACGTGTTACCAACTCTGGTAAATAGATTACTTTCAACAGGGTTAACTCTCATCGTCGCATGTATATTTCCATTGATAGCGATGTTTCTACCTGATGATGTTATTGTTGCGGGCAAACCTATTGATTTCCTGTTCATACTGTTAGGCTTATCCTCCCTTATAATTTCGCTATATACCTTCGGAAGGTGTTGGTTAGTGTTACGAAAAATCTTCCCCCACTTGTGACAGGTTGGCCTCATATGGGGCCAACCTGTGCAACCCTAAGCGTCCATTTCAAGGTTAACATCCAACATTGAAAGGCAACCATCAATAAATCCTTCGGCTAGTTGTATTTCTATGCGTACCAATTTTTCATCCTTTCCACGCACCTTTGCAATCTTACGCTTGGATATTCTGTATAAATAATGTGCCACAAGAAGCGAATGCTCATCAGGTCTTTTTTGCTTTAGACGTGCAAGACAACCTTCAATAATTAATGCATCACTATCTGAACAAGCCTGACGTGTTTTGCTTGTGTAGGGAAGAAGCCCCTTAAACCCAGCAGCTATAGGCGAATAGTCTACTCCAGAACTATCACTCGCCGCCCATGCTCCCCAACGCTCCAGAACCATCTGAATATCACGCATCAACTTTCTCCACCAAATCAGGCCAACACACCAATCGCCAGCGCGCGATCGATAAAACGAAATATCAGCTCCAGTTGGGAGCCATACTTCTCTTCAAATGCCACGGTATCCGCATGCAGCTCGTCGTGATGCTTTCTGCACAAAGGCAACACAAAAAGGTCATGCGCTTTTGTTCCCATTCCACCCTGACCGTGACCTATCAGGTGGTGGGGATCATCAGCAGGCTTTCCACAACATGCACACGGCTGTGTCTTAACCCAGCGCGTGTACTTTTCATTAACCCAGCGGCGACGTTTTGGGCGTAACATAAAAGACTCCGGCGACTCCGGATCCACTTTCAGCGCCAGCACCTTTTTCGCCTTATCCTGGATGATGCTGGTGGCAGGAACCGAAGGCACAAGGTCACTTTCCCGGGTGACAGACGGCACAACAGGCTTCGGTAATCTCAGTGCCTTACGGGCTGCACTTTCCGGTAAGGCATCCGCCAGGTCATTACGAATCAGCCACCAGCACAGTTCCGGCATTGTCACAACGTGACTATCATCAAAACCGAGATCCCGACGCACAACAGACAACACCCAGCGGGCACAGTTATCCGTTGCCATTGATTCCAGCCGTTCCGTGAACTGATCGCGCAGCTGGTTATCGCAGTGCCAGCACAGACGGATTGCGCCCGGAGCGTGTCGCATTGTGGTCATGTTCTCGCTGTGCCAGTCGGAATGAGGCCACTGGCAGCCTTTTTCACGAAGTAACCAGCTTTCAAGACATTCCACGCCACCAGCACGACGGATCACTGCCTCATTGCGGAACACGGCCCGAACGGCAGGATCATCCGCCAGCGGTTGTGATGCCGCCGGAACGGCACCACTGGCGAAAGATGAATAACGTTCCGGCTCAGGCTCCAGCAGGACACGCCCCTGCATAAACAGGGGCATCAGCTCTGAACCTGGCCTGAACAATACGATCCCCATACGCGGGGCAATTTCAGGGGTCAGTAGTGCTCTCACGGTCACCTCAATGAACGGTATCGAGCAGCTTTAACAGCTCAGGGAATCGGGATTCGAAGAAATGCGGCTGCGTCTCGCGCGGATTTGCGGGACTGGTGATGTTCTTGCCGAACATGCAGCCTTTCGCTGTCAGCGACCAGAATTTTTTGATGTTGTTAATCGCGGTACGGCTGTATCGTTCGCGCTGCTCGACGATCCCCAGCTTCACCATCTGGTGATATGCCTGATTAGCCGTCAGGCGGATACCATACTGTTTCAGCAGTGCACTCAGTGACAGTGTCGGGCGACTTGAGCCATCGTGTGCATCAGCAGGAGCATCAATGGCATAGCGCGGTGCCAGATTCGGTAAGCCAACAGCCTCCTGGAGTTTCTGACAGGCACCAAGCACTGAAGAGTTAGACAGGTTTAATTCCCGGCGCATAAAGTCCAGCAGAATCACGCCAGCCTGCATCTTGTCAGCAGCCTGTCCGGATAATTTTTCCGGTGCGCTGGTTACCATGTCGAAAGTACGGATCACCTTCAGATGGAATGACGGGCTGATCCACATTGCATAGGCATACACCAGTTCCTTGCAGACATACGTTCCCCGTTCATTTCCCCCATGAATCACACTCACCGGGTCAACACCCAAATTCTGGGTGTTGGTCAATTCATGAACAAGCTCAACAGTTTGTTGGCTGGAAAGAAACTTTCCTGGCTCCTTGGTTCTGGCATTTGCACCAGATGCTACTGCTGCGCGATGCAGATCGTTCAGGCTGTAACGCCCATAAGCATCACGACGAACTTCAATACCATCAATGACCATCAGATTATTCATACTTCGTTTCTCCTCTTAATCAGGCGGCTGCACCCGCCGGTTTCTCGTACTTACTGATAGTGATCTCGACCTTCCCTTCCGGGATAACCGGTCCCCACTCCACCAGCATTCTTTTCACCTGACTGTCGTCTTCCCACACACCCGCGTGGGTCAGGGCGTCAAACAGCGCCTTGTTATAGTTGTCCAGATCGCGGATCCGGTTATCCGGAGGAAACAACACGATCTCCACTGAAGCAGGTGCCGACGTTGGTTTCGGCAGACGACGTAACTGCTCAACTATTGCTGCGCACGCCGCGCTCTGGAATTTTCGCCCCGCCGCGCTTATCAGGCTCTTACCAGCAAACGCCCCTTTGTTGGGGTGTCGCCAGTACGTGTTCACGCTGGGCGGAAAAGGCAGGATCAGCTTCATGCTTTCAGGCCTCTCTCATGTAACCAGTGGGTTGCACGCAGCCTTGCGTTTTCCTCACCGGCAAGCAGTGAGCGGATAATCCCGACCGCCTCGCTGTCGTCGTCCTTCACCGCGGTATGAAGCGTGATGCCCCGGGCCACGCCACGCTTTATCGTGATGACGCCTTTTTTCTCCAGTGCGCGAAGATGCTCCACCGCTGCATTCACTGAACGGTATCCCAGCATGGTTGCCACCTCCTGATTGGTTGGCGGGAAGCCACGTTCTTTCTGGTAAGAAATCAGCATATCCAGCACCTGCTGCTGGCATTGAGTTAACGTCGTCATGCCGCCATCTCCCTGACCAGTTTTTCTGCCTGCTGGCGAACCTGCGCCAGAAAGGCCTCACCACATGCCTCAAGTTCATCGCGCCCGATGTAGCTGATTGCCGGTCCCTTCCAGGTCTTGTCGAAAACAGCAATAGCACCAGCGAAGAAAGCGCCTGTCGGCACCTGCTTCTCATCCTTCGGGATAAACCAGGCAGGCAGTTCAAAACCAATACGCCCGCGAATAAAAGCAATATGATCTGCATCTTCCGGCCACCACACTTCGCTGGTGGCAGCTTTGATCAGGAAAACATAGCGCCCGCCCTTATCACGCATGGCACTGGCATGTTTCATGATGTAACGCATGCCGGTGATGTATTGCCCCTCATGCTGACTGGCGCGGCTGTATGGGGGATTACCAAAGGCAGCACCTTTAAGCTCCGCAAGGCGTTCTGACCAGTCATGCGCCAGCGCGTTGTCTTCCGCAGTGTAATAAGCGGCACATTTGGCGTTATCACCATCAGTGAACAGATCCAGAACAAACGGGCCAAACAGGGTGTTAATTCCCCAGAAAATGTTGTCCGGCGTGCGCCACTGATCGCCCACTTCCTTCAGTTCATGGGCTGGTTTGTTCCGCAGTTCCACCAGCGCCTGGCAATATTTATTACTCATTAAGCCCCCACGTAATTCCCTGACAGATACCACTCTTCACCTGATGCAGCCCGCTTACTGCTTTTCCGTAAACACCGTTCACGACGCGCCAGAAAATTGTTTCGTTCTGGCTGGGAGTGGCTTTCACGGAATGCCGCCATCCACACCGTTGCAGCACGACGGTATAAGCCCCTGGACTCCAGTTCTTCCGCCTGGCGGGTCAGGCACAAAATCACCTGGGGATCGTTAGTGCCGACATAGAAATTGCGCACAGGTCTGGTTTCACGAACTGGTTGTGGTTCCGGCTCCTGCGCTCTCTCAGTCAGGCGCGGGAAATGTCTGCGTGTATCTCCTTCACAACGGTGAGCCACACGCCCACTCTGACGTAACTTGCTTGCTGACTGCAGAACGCGCTGCCGTGAGTAACCTGCAAAAGCATCCGCAATGTCTCCGGAAGTACACCCCGGATGGGCTTCAATGAATTTCTGAACTTCATTCAAAAGACTCATGATCACCCCCTGAATCCTGCCGGGATCTGGCTGTAGTCCACGTTGTCGTAACTGGCTTTGAAGTACGGGTCCTCACGTCTGGCTGCAGATACCGCAGGAACTTCCCAGGATTCTTCGAAATGACGATCCGGACCAAAGAACGTGACAGCCTGTTTCACAAATTGTGTGCCGCTGTTACCCATCGCAGATACCCAGCCCGCATAGCGTTTCACACCTTCCAGCATGGTTTCGGGTTTTACCCCCTCATTCAAACGAGCTTTCCAGGCTTTGAAGGCTGCAGATTTTGAATTGCCACCAGCACGTTTGGGGTATGCCAGCCATGCCTGCTCAAACTCCGGAGAGTATTCCGGTCGGTTTGAACGAACTCGCACAGACTCATCAGCAGATGCACCAACAGCTATTGGTTCATTGACTGGTTCTTTGACTGGTTCAAAAGAGTGACTGGTTCTGGGTGAATCTCCTGCACTACCCCCTAGTGCAACTCCTGCACTACCTGGTGAATTTGCTGCACTAGATAGTGAATTATTTGCACTACCCCCTAGTGAATCTCCTGCACCATCAAGATGAAGGAGATAGATATTACTTGAGTTACCTTTTTCACCTTTCCGGGTGACTTTTTTTACCAGCCCGGACTCACAAAGGGCCGCAATATGATTCATCACAGAACGTTTGCTAATCTCGCACTGGTCAGCAATATGCTGGTAGCTGGGCCAGCACTCACCCTGATCGCTGGCATTATCAGCCAGCTTGATCAGAACCAGTTTTCGCAATGGATTACCCACTCGAATTTTCATCGCTTTAACCATCAGCTCCATACTCATGCTGCACCTCCGAGATGCTTCATGTTTTTTCCGGAGCGAAAGGCTATAAGCGGCATACTGACGCGGTAATTACGGCCCAGCGGTTCACAAATCACCTTCTGACATTCACGGTCAACCAGGCTGACACGTAGAACATGCCCTGCTGGCGTGGTGTACCACTGCCCAACTGTGGGTGTTGATATTTTTTTACGCTGAAATAAACGGTAAATGTTGAGGAGCAACGGATTAAGCATGACGATGCCCTCCGCTGATATTCAGGAGACGGTGAATATGAAAATTAGCCTTATCCGCCAGACGAATACGTTCAGCTTGCAAGTTAAGAAGGGTTTCTACCAGAACCTGATGTGCCTGCGGATCCGAAAGAGTTACCTTGCGCAGAGCACGTAGTGCAGTTGTTACATAACTGAGTTTATGTAAGTCTTCATCATTCAGACGAGTGAGGGCTGGGACAGTAGCCATGATGGCAGCCTCCTTGATCGGTGAAATACTTCCACCACCGGAAACGCCAATTTCGCTGGTGGTGAACTGAACGGGGTTGGCGTAACCGGTGATCAAGGAAACCGGCGCATCTTTCGATGCCCCCGCCCAGCCCACCATAACTTTGATGTGAGCAAATGCGGACGATAAAAAAGACGCTGGCGCGTCATATATCGCCTTGATCAATTCCAGGACGCCAATCCCGGCACCCGCTTTATAAGGTGCCTGAACAGTGTAACGTCCCGGAATGGCAGAATCAATGTGCTGGTGGTCCTTCACACTCAACAAAATCACGCCTGAATTTCCACAAAGGGCTAAAGCACTCATGCGGGTAGTCTTTGCGAAGATAGATAACGCGCTGTGTTTCTGGCTCCCAACGAATAACATGAACATAAAGTCCTCTTCCGTCACGAAACCAGCGGTTAAGTTCCTGCACAACTCGCCCCCCACAGTCAGGTAAAGTTCTCTGTGGTTACTTACAGCCAGGAGATTTGGTAATCTGCATTCATGCCGTAACAACAGGTGTTCAGCGACGCTGACCACCAGCTGTTGCGACAAACGGTTATTTGCCGTTAAACTGTTCATGCGTTAGTTTCTCCACAGACACAAAACGCCACGACGCCCGGAGCTGCACACTCGCGGGCGTCACTCTTTTCTGGAGCGCAAAAGATTTTGTAGACCAGTGCTGCATGCTCCTGGAGCTTCGAAATTGACAGATACAACTCATCATTAATTGCTGTCTGCTCGTGTGGCTCCACTACCCCATCTTCGATTGCCGAACGAATCTGCTTTGAGTAACTCCCGATCTGTTCGATGACTTCCAGCAGGCGCTGGTTTATATCGGCGTTCTCTACTTCCTCAATTTCAGGAAGCGATACAAACACCCCACCAGCAGACTGTGCGACAGCATCCGCAATGTAGTGAGTGCCAGCCGCGCGCTGTAAAATCATTGCCCATCCCAGCGGGAAAATCTGATCGCCATCTGCACGAAGGCGGTTGAATAAAGCGTTCTCTGTTACATCTAGCCACTCAGCAGCTTCAGCGTACCCCCCCGGCAACGCCGCGATAGTTTTTCTGACAGCTTTCACGTACCACTCAGGCTGTTTTTCCACTTTCCAGTGATGATTACCCACGGCTTACCTCCTGTTCCTGTGGTTTAAACCCATTCTGGTTTTGGCTAGATTGAAAACGTGCCGGATAAAGAATCTGCATTTCGCTGATTTCACCCTTAAAAAAATTGGCCAGACGTTCTGCAAGATCGATAGATGGAATTTGTTCCAGTCTTTCAATACGACTCAGCGTCGCTGGATTGACCTGAACGCCAGCAGCAACATGCTGCAAAGTAAATCCGTGCGCCTTACGCACATTCCGTAATGGTGATTGCATATGACCTCCACATATTGCGTGATGAGCATATTATTTCACGCAAATATTTTGCGCAAGTTGATTTGCTTAACGCGCAATAAAGAAATGTAATAAACGCATGAACATAGGAAACCGAGTCAGACAACTTCGCCAAGCGAAGAACATGAAAATCGCCGATCTCGCTGAAGCAATAGGAGTGGATGCGGCGAATATCTCACGCCTGGAAACAGGTAAGCAGAAACAATTCACTGAACAAGCCCTGAGTAATATTGCCAGGAGCTTAGGTGTTGATATTGCAGATCTCTTTACCTCAGACGTCAAAAGTAATACTGTATGTAAAAACAGTATTAGTGAGGATGTTGCGCAGGTGAAGGATGTATTCCGTATTGAAATGCTGGATGTCAGTGCCAGTGCGGGAAATGGCCTTATCCAGGGCGGTGATGTCATTGATGTGATTCATGCCATTGAATACAGAACTGATAATGCTGTATCGATGTTTGGCGGACGGCCAGCCAATCACATTAAAGTTATCAACGTTCGTGGGGACAGTATGTGTCCAACCATTGAGCCAGGAGATCTCATCTTCGTTGATGTCAGTATCAATCAGTTTGATGGAGATGGTATCTATGTATTTGGTTTTGATGATAAAATTTATGTCAAACGACTGCAAATGATACCTGACAAACTACTGGTGATTTCTGATAACCAGATTTACCGTGAATGGGGAATTACCAGCGAAAATGAACACCGGTTTATGGTCTTTGGAAAGGTCTTAATCAGCCAGTCACAAACCCTTAAGCGACACAATTAACCCTTACCTCCTCATCAATTAGCCACCCAAAGGTGGCTTTTCATTACCCTTTAAATTGCATATCTCGCAACAAAAACACTTGCATAATGCGCAACTTCATTTTATCTTTCTTTCCAGACAAACAAACAAGGTACTAACAAAATTTGGTTGTAACACGGCGTATGGCACATGCGTCGTTAGCGGTCTGGGGACGTTAAAGGGGACAATCCACTCCTTGCTCGGGCAAACAAACCAGGTAGCCGGAATGTGCAAGTCAATGATGATGCTGATAAGACGCCTAACCAGCGTGGCGATTCGGTTTGACGCCTGGGAAGAGACCAGGGTGCAACGATGAGGGCATTTATGGAGCCGCGACAAAGTGTGGTGCCGTAACTGGCTAAGTGCTCTCAGCGTTGTGGTAATCCGCGAAATGGCGCGGCGGTAAGTATGGCGGGGTTACTCTTTCCCCGTTGAGGACACCGGATTGTCAGGTTGACCATACGCCTGAGTGACAACCCCACCACAACAGCCACTGCTTTGGCGGTACCAGTTTGTACCCTTGCTTCCGGCTGGTACCGCTCTTTTTACAAAACAGAGAAGAGCATCACCGGACGACGGGCTCATAACCCAATCCATCCGGGCGGCAGTCACCGCAGGTGTTCTTCTCTGTTTTGTGGAGAAACTAACCGACCTTACAGGGTCGATATGATGAGGAGCAGCAAAATGGCTAGCGAACGCAGTACTGATGTGCAGGCATTTATCGGGGAGCTGGACGGCGGCGTATTTGAAACCAAAATCGGCGCAGTTCTCAGTGAAGTCGCTTCCGGTGTGATGAACACGAAAACCAAAGGTAAGGTCTCACTCAACCTGGAAATCGAACCATTTGATGAGAACCGTGTGAAAATCAAACACAAACTCTCATATGTTCGCCCGACTAACCGCGGGAAAATTTCCGAAGAAGACACCACCGAAACGCCGATGTATGTCAATCGCGGTGGTCGCCTGACTATTCTGCAGGAAGACCAGGGACAATTACTGACTCTTGCCGGTGAACCTGACGGAAAACTCCGCGCAGCAGGTCATTAATATCGTTCTTAATTAACTGATTATTTATCTCATCACTGAATATCTTTATATAGTGAGGACTTATTATGTCTCAGAACTTAGACGCAACCGCAATTAATCAAATCCATGCCCTTATTTCTGCTCAGGGTGTTAATGAAATTATCAGTAAGATTGGTGCCGATGCTGTGGCATTGCCTGAGAATTTCCGCATTCATGATCTGGAAAAATTTAATTTAAATCGCTTCCGTTTCCGTGGTGCGCTTTCCACTGCCAGCATCGATGACTTTACCCGTTATTCTAAAGATCTTGCAGATGAAGGCACCCGCTGCTTTATCGATGCTGATAATATGCGAGCCGTCAGTGTGCTTAACCTGGGTACTATTGATGAACCAGGTCACGCAGATAACACCGCCACTCTCAAACTGAAAAAGACAGCACCGTTCTCTGCCCTGTTGTCTGTTAACGGCGAGCGTAACTCCCAGAAGTCACTGGCAGAATGGATTGAAGACTGGGCCGACTACCTTGTGGGCTTTGATGCTAATGGTGACGCCATTCAGGCAACAAAAGCGGCTGCGGCGGTCCGTAAAATCACGATTGAAGCAAACCAGACCGCTGATTTTGAAGACAATGACTTCAGCGGCAAACGCTCTCTGATGGAGTCTGTCGAAGCGAAAACCAAAGACATTATGCCAGTAGCATTTGAGTTTAAATGCGTTCCGTTTGAAGGCCTGAAAGAACGTCCGTTTAAATTACGCCTCAGCATTATCACTGGCGATCGTCCTGTACTGGTTCTGCGCATTATTCAGCTGGAGGCGGTGCAGGAAGAAATGGCTAACGAATTTCGTGATCTGCTTGTTGAGAAATTCAAAGACAGCAAAGTAGAAACCTTTATTGGTACTTTCACCGCCTGATTTCATTACTGCAAATGCCCCTGCGGGGGCATTTATGGAAACGTAATTAACTCAATAATCGCCTGATGGCGAGGGTTTTCTTTAACCAAAATTCAGCGCGGTGCAGCGCATATACGTGGAGAACAAAATGTCATTTATTAAAACTTTTTCCGGGAAGCATTTTTATTATGACAGGATAAATAAAGACGACATCGATATTAACGATATCGCGGTTTCCCTTTCAAATATCTGTCGCTTTGCCGGTCATCTTTCGCACTTCTACAGCGTCGCCCAACATGCGGTTCTTTGCAGCCAGTTGGTGCCGCAGGAATTTGCTTTTGAAGCGTTAATGCATGATGCAACAGAAGCGTATTGCCAGGACATTCCCGCACCACTGAAACGCCTTCTTCCTGACTATAAACGGATGGAAGAAAAAATAGACGCCGTAATCCGTGAGAAATACGGGTTACCCCCAGTTATGAGTACGCCCGTGAAATATGCCGATCTCATCATGCTGGCAACCGAACGCCGCGATCTCGGGCTTGATGATGGCTCTTTCTGGCCTGTACTGGAAGGTATCCCGGCAACAGAGATGTTCAACGTGATTCCACTGGCACCGGGCCATGCCTACGGGATGTTTATGGAACGCTTTAACGAGTTATCGGAGTTACGCAAATGCGCATGAATGTTTTCGAAATGGAAGGGTTTCTTCGTGGGAGATGTGTACCGCGAGATCTGAAAGTAAATGAAACAGATGCTGAATACCTGGTGCGTAAATTCGATGCGCTTGAAGCTAAATGTGCAGCACAGGAAAACAAAGTAATACCAGTGTCAACTGAACTGCCACCAGCAAATGAAAGTGTTTTGTTATTCGATGCTAACGGAGAAGGCTGGCTAATTGGCTGGCGTTCTCTCTGGTACACCTGGGGACAAAAAGAAACCGGAGAATGGCAGTGGACATTTCAGGTCGGGGACCTTGAAAACGTCAATATCACTCACTGGGCAGTAATGCCAAAAGCACCGGAGGCTGGAGCATAATGACCACTTTTACCGACAAAGAACTGATTAAAGAAATTAAAGAGCGTATCAGCAGCCTTGACGTGCGAGACGATATTGAGCGCCGTGCTTATGAAATCGCACTCCTATCTCTGGAAGTAGAACCAGATGAACGCGAATCTTATGAATTATTCATGGAAAAGCGTTTCGGTGACTTAGTAGATCGTCGGAGAGCAAAAAACGGCGATAACGAATACATGGCATGGGATATGACTCTCGGTTGGATCGTCTGGCAGCAACGAGCTGGTATCCATTTTTCAACAATGTCACAGCAAGAGGTGAAATAATGGAGCCATACAGCCTCACACTCGATGAGGCCTGTCATTTTCTCAAGATATCCAGACCGACTGCCATTAACTGGATACGCACAGGGCGTCTTCAGGCAACACGCAAAGATCCCACTAAGAATAAATCTCCTTACCTCACAACACGACAAGCCTGCATTGCGGCTCTTCAGTCTCCGCTGCATACTGTCCAGGTGAGCGCGGGTGATGGCATAACAGAGG
>OQVL01002441.1_pt1 | contig 11339 bp, 10 predicted proteins | sample 1691501 | NCBI WGS metagenome assembly OQVL01 (sample SAMN03418253, study PRJEB22391) | human gut metagenome | biome: human-gut; feature: organic feature; material: feces | host: Homo sapiens | place: Tanzania | collected 2013-01
CAATAAGTTTGTCTATGGATGATTTGAAGAGAGAGTTTTTGGAATTAAGAGAAGGATAGTAATTATATCTATACAAGGAGGAGATATGGGGAATCCATTTACATTGTCATTTGGAAAGAAACCGGTGCAATATATTTCGAGAATAGCGCAGACAGACAGGATAATAGATGATTTCAAGGCTGATATCTCGTCAAATCAGATATTTATGATAACCGGAGTTCGAGGCTCGGGTAAGACAGTCATGATGACGAATATATCTTCGGAGATTGGAAAAGATGAGAACTGGATAACGGTGGAACTCAATCCCAAGAGAGATCTGTTGCAGAGCCTTGCCTCTAAGATATACAGTATACCGGAGATGCATGCCAGATTCATAAGTGCAAAACTGGACTTCTCTGCATTTGGACTCGGTGTGTCCATAGAGAATTCGGCCCCGGTCACAGACATTGAAAATGTTCTTGAATACATGCTGGAGCATATAAAAAAGGCTGGCAAAAGGCTGCTCATAACAATAGATGAGGTCACAAATTCTGAATATATGAGGATATTTGCAAGTTCATTTCAGATATTTGTAAGGCACGATTACCCGATATATATACTGATGACAGGATTATATGACAATATATACGAGCTTCAGAATGATAAATCTCTCACGTTTCTGTACAGAGCACCGAAGATAATGCTTGAGCCGCTTAATTATGTTGCAGTGCGCAGACACTACATGGATATATTTGGCATAGATGCGCAGGCAGCAGAAAGGATGACGGTGCTGACAAAGGGTTATCCATTTGCGTTTCAGGTACTGGGTTATCTGTATTGGGAGGACCGGGACACGAAAACTCTCGATCAGATATTGCCTGAATATGACCAGTATCTGGATGAGTATGTATACAGCAAGATATGGTCAGAACTGTCAGAGCTTGATAAAAAGATACTCCTGGAGATCTCTGTAAGCGGAGAGAGCCGTGTCAAGAATCTGCGGGAGAACCTTGGAATGAAATCAGAGTTATTCTCGGTATATAGAGAACGGTTGAAGAGAAAAGGGGTTGTCGATACCAGAGAATATGGCAAGATAACCCTAGCGCTTCCAAGATTTGATGAATTCGTGAAAGTGCAGATGATATAATGTAGCACACTGATGTGTGCGCAGGTCATCGCGCTTACGCACGACGACATATGATGTAATGAAACACATCAGTCGTGCGGAATATCATGGAATCTTCCGTCCAGCTCCTCTGTCTTCACCACGTTGATGAACGCGTGCTCATCTATTCCACGGATCATCGGGATAAGCTCACGCTTTGCCTCGGCGTTGATGACAGAATAGATAAGGGTTTTCTCCTTCTCCTCATAGCAGCCGATACCGGTGAATAATGTGGCGTCGTGATTTGTCAGATCTTTGATGGCGTGATATATCTCGTTTGACTTGTCGGAGATGATGAACAACGTTTCTTTCTTATATCTCTTATATAAAAGTTGGATCACCTGCGTGCTGCAGAACTGGTAGATGATGGAGTACAGAGCCTTTGACCAGCCGAACAGTGCGCCGGCTGCGATCAGCATTACGATGTTTCCGAGCAGTATGTAGTTCCACGCATCTATACCCTTCTGGTGGGACAGGAATATGCTGATGAAATCAGTTCCCCCAGTGCTAGTTCCAACGTTCAGGCACAGGCTGATGGCGAGTCCGTTGATGAGACCGCCGAACAGGCTTACAAGCATTATGTCGTCCGTGAATACATATGGTGGCAGAATATCCACAAATATACTCGACAGAAGTATGACTATGATCGAATAGAGGGTAAATCTTTTGCCGATATATTTGTATGATATGTATGTAGGAAACAGATTCAGCCCGATGTTGAATACTGCAAAAGGCACGCTTATGTGCAGGAATTTTATTCCTATGTTCTGGAGCAGCAGAGATGCTCCGGAGAACCCGCTTGGAAACAGCCCTGCGGTTTTTGCAAAGCATCGGAGATTCCATGCGTACAGTATAGATGCAAATACGACGATGAACAGGCGAAATACCTGATAAAATCTTGGGTGTTTTAACTCTAGAGATTGAAACATAGCGGTACCTCCTTTGTAAGTGTCACTGTAAAATGCAGTTAATTTTCAAATGGGCGGACCCTCAAAGTAACGCCTAAATCCTTGCATATCTGACGGCACTTCTCGATCTTGTCCTCGGGCATGACCTTTTCAACAACAGTCATGACAACATTTGGCACGTATCTTTTCGACAGAACGGCAAATTCCTTTATGGCCTCATATGACTGGATTCCGTAGCGGGATCTGGTGAGCTCAAGGAACTCCTTTTCGTCAGGAGCGTTCAGGGATATCGATACCGTGTCAATCCGTCCCTCAAGCTCAGGGGTAACATCCCTTCCATATATAAGATTTGCAAGTCCGATGGTGTTGAGGCGGACTTTGAGATTTGGGTATGTATTTTTCAGTGAATCGATCACCGCGCATACGTCTTCAAGTCTCTCAAGAGGCTCGCCAAATCCGCAGAATACAAGCTCATTTATGACATTCAGGTCATATTTAGAAAAAAGCTTCAGAACCTCCTCAACGGAAGGCTCGCCATCCTTCAGCCAGAGAGTATTGTTTTCCTGTTGCTTTTTTGTCTGTCTGAGGCAGAACACACAGCTGCAGGGGCATTTGTTTGTCATGTTTACATATATATTTTTGCCTGTGAGATCCCCGCTCTTTGCAATGTCGAGGTAACCTTCCTCACCGACCTTTCCGGTTACAGTGTATAAAACCATAGTTAGTATCTCCAATCGTTTAAGTTATTCATCTGTCAGGTCTTTCATGTACATCTCAAAGCACAGTCCCCAGTTCTCCGGGACATTGTTCTCAACGCAGTAGCTTATGCACTTTGATACATAAGAGGCGGCCTTTTTCACGGATTCATAGACGCTGTGTCCGTTCATATACATACCCGCAATGACAGCTGCGATCACATCTCCGGTGCCGCTCCTGTCGCCACCGATCCTGTCAACCATGACCATCTGGAAATCCTCATCCTTGTTGTAGATGAAGTTGGCTATCTGAGTCTTATTGAAGTGTATTCCTGTCACAACGATATGTTCCGGTCCCTGCTCTGCCAGTGCCATGCACATTTGCCTTAGCTCGTTCACGGTCACTGTGTGATCCGGGTACGGCAGATCCAGAAGAGTACAGAGCTCGGTAAGGTTTGGTGTGATTATGTTGGCATATTTTACAAGCTCCTTCATCTTGCTGCACATAGACGCGGTATAGGTTGGGTACAGCTTGCCGTAGTCACCCATGACGGGATCGACGATAACAAAATTCTTCTCGTTTTTAAAGTATTTGATAAAGTCGATAACTATATCAACCTGTTCCTCGGAGCCGAGAAATCCTGTGGATATGGCATCGAACTGCAGATCCAGATCCTTGTAGGTCTGGATGTAATCCCGCATCTTCGGTGTGTAGTCATCAAAGTAAAATATAGGAAACTGTGTATGTGTAGATAGTATTGCCGTCGGCACAGTGACAGCCTGGATCTTCATGGCGGACACTATCGGCGCCATGACAGCAATGGAACATCTTCCGAATCCTGTAACATCATTTATTAGGGCGATTTTTTTCTGCATCTTAGTTCTCCAAATTCAATAAATATAGTAGATTTTATCATCAAATACAGGTGTGTTCAATATTTGAATGTCGGTAAAACAGTTGAAATTTATGTGCAAATAAAATGGAGAGAACATCTGAAATTTCCGCATTGCCCCATATCTTGATACGTAGTAAAATATAACCATATTTTGCTGCATTGGATGTGTCAAGTTTTATATGAAAACTTGACATGTAGCAAAGGAGGCACGCTGATGCGTGCGCAGGTCATCAAGCTTACGCTTGACGACATGTAGCGCCAGCCATTTGCCGAAGGCAAATTTTGCATGGCTGGTGTTCAGGAGGAATGAGTATGAATGAAGTCGTTTTGAAGACATATGTCTTTTTATCGATCATAATAGCCGCCACAGATATTATACTGGCGATTAAATCCATAAAAAAAAATAAGACGACGGGAAGGTTTCTGGGACTTGCCTGCATAGGAGCAGCGATAGTCGATATCAGTTATCTTATCAGTATTATAAGTGATTCGTATATGGCCATGTCCGTCATGTCGAGTATATATTTCGTAAGCATTGATTATATGCTGGTATGTCTGCTCATATTTATTGTTTATTTTACAAAAGGACGTTTTTCAAAGTATGGAAGAGCGGCGATAGGTGTATGCTTTTTTTACTGTCTGTATGAGCTTGTAATATTTGCCATAAACCCATTCAAAAATATAGCGATAGGGTATGTCAGAAGGGACGCCGTGATAGCAAAATACAGCTATGATATGAAACCGCTGTACGATATGCATCTGGTTTTTTCGTATGCGCTGGTGAGTGTGGTACTCATACTCCTTGTAAAGAAGCTTTGCAAGATCCCACATGAATATCGTTTGCAGTACAGCAGTGTCATCCTGGGACTTCTTGCGCTTGTTGGGATAAATGCAATATTTCTCTACGTTCCGGGATCTGAAGTGTACAAGCTTCTGGATTATTCCATCTGCGGCTACAGTCTTACATCATATATCCTGTACTGGAGCTGCTTTAATTATTCGACCCATGGAATGCTCAACAAACTAAAGACAAACATATTCGAGAATATAGGTCAGGGAATAGTTTTGTTTGACTATGACAATCATTTGATCCTGCACAATGACAGAGCGGATGATTTTCTTGGGAAGGAACTCCTCTGCAAATGTGAGGACCTGCAGCAGTTTCTTGAGACGTATGATCTGTCAGTTGATCTTGCGGCAGATGACGACAGTTTTTCTCTGCAGTGTTATATAAAAAGTGATGATGAAGAGAGACCTTTAAGGTGCGATATCAGAAGGCTTGACAACAAGGAAGGCCGCAGGCTTGGTCAGATGTTTGTATTTTCTGATATATCTCTGGAGACGGATATGCTTACAGGATTTCAGAAATGGGATAGCTTCCAGAGACTTGCCATGGAAGAGATGGACCATTTTACGTTTCCGGTTGGAGTGGCAATATGCGATATCAACGGATTGTCCGTGATCAACAGCACCCTGGGTAGTCAGTCAGGTGATCAGAGGATAAATTCACTTGCGGGCATCATGAGAAAGAATTTTCCGGAGAGAACATATTACGTCAGGGGTATTGATGCGCACCTGATAGCACTTTGCAGTCACAGCAATGAGGAAGAGATGGCTGCATGTGCTGAAAAGGTCAAAGAACAGTTTGATGGAAGTATACAGTATGCAGTGGGGGTGGCTGCGGATGAGGGACAGAGCATAGTCGCTGCAATCATTGATGCGGCAACAGCCATGAAGACAAAAAAGCTTGTGGACAGTGAATCGTTGCACTCGGATATGCTGACATCACTTATAAGGGCTCTTGAGGAGTGCGACAGCGATACGGAACAGCATGTGCGCCGTACACAGGAGATGGGGGCTGAGCTTGGCAGACGAATAGAGCTCTCGGATATCCAGCAGAGCAAGCTGGCACTTCTTTGTCTGCTCCATGACATAGGAAAGGTAGGAGTTCCTATGGAGATACTCAACAAGCCGGGAAAACTCACAGATGAGGAATGGAAGATCATGCGTTCCCACGTTGAGAAGGGTTATGAGATCGCCATGAGCAACACAGAGCTCAGACAGATCGCGGAGGAGATAAGGCATCATCATGAGAGATGGGATGGAAATGGATATCCGGATGGGCTGAGCCGTGAGAGCATACCAGTTCTGTCGCGTGTGATCGCGGTGGTCGATGCATTTGACGCAATGATCAATGACAGACCTTACAGAAAGGGTATGCCGATACCAAAAGCGATAGAAGAATTAAAGAGCTGCGCGGGCAGTCAGTTTGATCCATATATAGTTTCCGAGTTTATCAGGCTTGTATCAGAGAAGTATGCGGATTCGCTGGCAGCTGATTCAAAGCAAGGGGCTGCTGATGGTGGTGTCGGTGCAGATGGTAATGGAGAGAATACTGGAGAGCGCACTGTCCCAGGAGATGGTCTGGCAGACTCTGATGGTGAGGGCGTCAGCACAGACGACGGACAGACAGAGATCCGGATAATGGCGCGAAGACAGATGGTGGATTCTTCTGAATATGGCAAGGATGCGTTTCGTGTACATACAGTAAAATATAGCAGATATCTGGTGGATGAAAACTGGAGGATCATATCTGTAGATGATAATTTTGAGGAGCTGACGGGTTACAGCAAGGAGGACATAGAGAATAATATCATAACCCAGATCGACCTTATACCGGACGAGGATAAAACAGAATATCTCTGTCAGGTAAATGCGAATCTGGCAAAAAGTACATTTGTATTTCAGGAACACAAGATACATCGGAAGGATGGCAGGGATATATATGTATTATGCTCTGGAAGAATGTTTTATGATTCGGCACTTCAGAAGGACAGAGGGGAAATAGTAATAGTGGATGTATCAAGTACATATGCTCTGAAGATGCTGACAGATGCGGAGCAGAATAAGGCGGATGTGAGACTCAGAACCTGGGAGAATACCTATCGTACAGATCCTCTCACGGGACTTTTGAACCATGCAGCATTTAGAAGTGACATGGAGCAGAGACTTCTTGAGTGTACGCACACAGCGGTGATGATCATGATGGATGTAGACAGATTCAAGCAGTACAACGACACCTACGGACATCACAACGGCGACAAATATCTTGTCCTTGTGGCTCAGACACTGCAGGCAGCACTCCGCGGTGATGACTACGCATGCCGTATGGGTGGTGATGAATTTGCAGCTATGCTGTTCTTCAACAAGAGTGTGTCAGATGACGTGATAAGGGAACGTGCTCAGCAGATATTTGACAAGGTGAACCTGACTGTGAAGGCCACTGAGGGAGGAACAGGGATATCCATGGGAGCTGTGATCGCAAGAACTGAACTGACATTCAATGAGATGTATGAGGAGGCGGATAACGCCCTCTATGATGTTAAGGAGAGTGGAAGAGGCAGGATTGAGGTGAAGAGGCATGGGAAGTAGATCGTATATCTTCAACATACTTCATAAAGATCTTCACAAAAAACTCCACAAAGAACCTTTGCTTCCTATGAGTCTGATCTTGTTTGCCGTAATTTTGGCATATTCTTTTCGACTTATTGGACGCGAAAGTTTCTATCCTACTCTGTTTTCTTATCTGCGCAGTTTCATTTATATCGGGCTTTATGCCGCCTGGGGAATTTCAGTCCGTCAACGTATCGTGCAGAAACAGGTCGGACAATATTTGACAGGCGTTTCGGTGCTTTTGATTTTGTGGTTTACCTTTCGCTCAGCAAAATACTTTATATTCTGGCAGCCGGCTGCAATAAGATACCAGTGGTATCTATTCTATCTGCCAATGCTGTTTGTACCCATGCTTGCACTGCTGATCGCAATGTCTCTGGGCAAGCCCGATGAATATAAACTGCCAAAATCTGTATGGCTATTGTCTGCCGTTTCGGGAGTTTTGCTTATTCTTGTGCTTACGAATGATCTGCATCAATTAGTTTTCACATTTCCTAAAGATGCGGATGTCTGGTCTGATGCAGATCATGGCTACGGTGTGTGCTATTTTGCCGTAATCGCATGGCAGGTGCTTTGTGCCGTAGCAGCGCTTATTTTTATGCTCTTTAAATGCAGGTTAAAGAACGGTAAGCATCGTTATTTGCCCGTAATTCCATTTGCGATATCGCTGGCTTATCTTGCATTGAACTATGTTGGTACGCCATGGCTGAAACATTTATTCGGTGACGTTACGGCATTTCAAAGTCTTATGTATATGCTCGGTTTCGAGGCTTGCATTGCCTGCGGATATATTCATTCAAACAGTCGTTACGCAGATCTTTTTGCCTCATCTGTCGGCACATCGGCAGAAATTACTGACAAAGACTTCAACATTCGCTATGCAGCGTTGAATATCGAACCTATATCAAAGGAAACAATGAGAAAAGCCGTGAAAGCTCCTGTCACAGTGGACGGTGGGCTGACCGTACACACCATGCCCATCGGCGGCGGTTATGCGGTATGGACAGAGGATGTGTCAGCGCTGCTTGCCATTAAAGAGGAATCAGAAAGCCTTGCGGAAGAGCTTGCCGAAAGGAATGAGATTCTTCGCTACGAATACATGCGGGAGTCGAAACGTCGCAAGGTGGAGGAACAAAACCGACTGTACGATCTATTGCAGTCGGCAACCCAAACACAGATCAACCGCATTGCGTCATTGACACAGGAATACCGACGAATCTCAAAATCTGATACAGACAGAGTCAAAATGCTTCTTGCCGAGATTGCCGTTTTGTGCAGTTATATCAAACGCCGCAAGCACCTGACGCTGCTGGCTGACCGAGATTATAAGGTTGCCGTCAGCGAGCTTGAGAGAGCTTTTTCCGAATCGTTACAGACATTAAAGCTTTTAAATGTACGCAATACTCTGTATGTGGACAATGAACTTTCCATGCTTTCGGGCAAAAACGCTGCTGCGATATTAGATTTTTATGAGGAAGTAATCGAAGCAGATCTTGAAAATTTAACAAGCGTGCAGATAAGCCTCGCAAATATAAACGGACTGCGACTGTCACTGAAAGTCTGCTGCGAAGCTGACCTGTCGATTTTTTCAAATAAAGGTAACGTTCTTTATGAAATGGACGATGACGCAGGATACCAGCATCTTGTATTTATTATTGAAGGAGGTGCCGCCGTATGAGTGCCTTTTCTTCGCTTCCGGTCTTTTGGCAGACCTTAATACCACTTCTGCTGTTTGTGGAAGCTGTGCTTGAATTGGGGCTTTTTATATATCAACTCTCGCATCATTCAAAATCACATGATAATTTACCGAGTCTTGTGATTTTTGTGTTTTTGCTTACGCTTTTGTTCTCGGTAACTCAGGGAGATCCGTTCGAAGGCAAGGATGCTTTTTTATTAAATGCGTCCTGGCTGATTTTCATCACGGTAATTTTACTTGGTATTGTTCATTTTGCCTTTGCTCTGACGAGAGAGTATCGCCGACGAAAGAATATGCTCTCCCCATTTTCCGTTAAAGATGCCACTGACAAGCTGCCTATGGGTTTGTGCTTTGCCGACCCGAACGGGCGTATTGTCCTTTGCAATGACCGTATGCGTCATCTGTCGTTTGCACTGAGCGGGCGTGAGTTTCAGATTACCGAAGATCTTGAAAAAGCGTTGGAGCATCCTGATAAAAGTATTATCGTTATCGGCGATTGTTACATACTGCCCGATAAGACAGTTTGGCAATTCCGCAAGCAGCATATAACCGTTGACAATGATGAAAACTGGCTTCAAATGACAGCGCATAATGTCACTGAACTTTATAATGGCAACGTTCGTCAAACTGCTATTAACGACGAGCTGAAAGAGGTCAATCGAAAGCTCCAAAAAATGTATGAACGAATGGCCGATGATATAAAAGAAAAAGAAATCCTCGACCTGAAAATACATATTCATGACACAATCGGAAGAAGCTTGCTGACAATTCGTGATATAATTGAAAGCGATGGAAACACCGACAAAAAGCTTGAGGCTTTACAGGAAGCAACGGCAGTGCTGACAAGCGATCGAGTGACAGCCAGCGGAACGATGGACGAGGTCGTTCAGACGGCAGAAATTCTCGGTGTAACGGTGATGATGGATGGATGCCTTCCGGCCGATTCACTTGCCGAAGAGCTTACTGTTGTCGCTGCGAAGGAATGTGTAACAAATTGTATCAGGCATGCCGGAGGCAATGAGGTATATATCAGCGTAAATGGGCGGAAGGATGTGTTTGATATTACGATAACGAACAATGGCGCTGTACCGTCGGGTCCTATTAAGGAGGGCAGCGGACTCTCGTCGATTCGCCACAGCATAGAATCTGCCGGTGGAGAAATGCACACTGTATATAAACCACGATTTGGATTGCTGCTTATCATTCCAAGGGATGCGTCAAGTTTTATATGAAAACCTGATATGCAGCACCAGCTCTCTCCAAATACGATTATTAATGAGCTGATGTTCAATAAAAGGAGAACGATATATGATAAATACAATACTGGTTGAAGATGATTTATATATTCAAAAGCATTTTGCCGAGCGACTGAAATCAAACGAAATTTTTCGCCTTGTCGGCGTATATCGTGACGCTTTTGAGGCAGAGAAAAACTGCAATTGTTCAATACAGCTTATTCTTATGGATGTGCAAACACAGCACAAGCACTCTGGTCTTGCCGCCGCAAAACGTATAAAAAAGGCTTTTCCAAATATCAAAATAGTAATTGTAACCTCGCTTGTCGACCCGCAGGTATTGGAACGAGCAAAGACAGGTGCAGCAGACAGTCTGTGGTATAAAGACCACGGCACAGAGGAGCTGATAAGTGTGATAAAGCGTACCCTTGCAGGCGAAAAAGTATTTCCTGATACCTCTCCTGCAATTGAAATGGAAGGCACTATGTCCGATACATTCTCGCCCCGGCAGCTTGATATTCTCCGCTTATACATAAAGGGCTTTACATACCAGGAGATTGCCGATAAACTGGGCATCTCCAAAAACGGTGTGCGCTGGAACTTGGACGATATGGTTGAAAAAGGTGGCTTTGAGAATCGAGAAGCGTTGGTTGTAACAGCTATTGAGAACAAGCTCATGGTGACCACTTTAAAAGACGAATAGAGTAAATGAACCCCTTGACTGACACGGTCAAGGGGCTTTTTTGTGCCAAAAAGTCAGGAAAGTTCAGAAAATAGTTTTTTCTGTTACTGGCACAAGTGCCAGTGACATACTTCAAAAAAATCCGTACACTGAAAATGACGGTGACTTTTCATTGTGAAACGGACACAGTCCAAAATAGTTGCTTCCTTTTTTCTGCAGATGAATATATCCTCCGATCACATCTACTACGTCATTTCTTGCACGTACTTCCTCTATCACTTCATCTGAATACCGCATGAGCGCCGCTCCTTTCTTTCCCTGTTTTTGTACTTTTAAGTCCTGTTGCATCATACCATATTTTATACAAAAAGTCAAACGAAGAGTACTATAAGTACCAAAGTTTCTTTTCATCTTTTCTTACTTCTTGTGGCATAATCAGATATTCAATTTTATCAGAACTATTAATCCATAGTTCTGGATATCTAGAAAAAGCTCTTGTTATTGCTGTAATTTTTGGTATGCTTCTGCTTCCTATTGAAACTAACATATTATCTTCCTTTCATTACTTATTATTATAGTATTTTTAGCTTGAAATTACAATCATTTTTATAAGAGGTAATCCCCTCTCCC
>OQVL01002443.1_pt1 | contig 11333 bp, 7 predicted proteins | sample 1691501 | NCBI WGS metagenome assembly OQVL01 (sample SAMN03418253, study PRJEB22391) | human gut metagenome | biome: human-gut; feature: organic feature; material: feces | host: Homo sapiens | place: Tanzania | collected 2013-01
TCATCGGGCATTATCTGAACATAAAACACTATCAATAAGTTGGAGTCATTACCTCTTTTCCGGTGCATCAATATTTACCAGCCTGATCCGCACCGCCTTCCGTGAGTCCATGACCTCGATGGTATCACCGTCCAGTACACGAACAACCCGTCCATGAATATCTGCAGACAATACCGGCCATGAAAAGATAAATAATACCAGTGGAATATATTTCCTCATGTTATTCTCCATATCAGATAAAATGGCACCTGTATTTCAGGCATCCTGAACATTGCAGCACACAATGAATAACACCTTATTTTGTGAAATTAATCGCAAAATATAAAATCACGACTTAACACGAAAAAAAACCTGTGCTACTCAGAACTGTCCGGTTATACTGCCCGACCGGATATTAAAAAAAGCAAATCTCATGCATTATTCAGCCTTCTGAATCCCTGGAGTAATGAAGGATGCTTTTTTCGTGCGTCCACTGACCTCCAGAATAACGGCCCGGCTTCCGGCACGCTGCCAGCGCCAGACCTGAGCGTTCCGTGAACTGTTTCTGAATCCATTCATATTTCTGCCCCCCTTTAGTTGTCAGTATTATTGTGATAAATAGTTCAGTGGACTGGCTTTCTTTCGGGTACGGAAGTTATTTCCTTTTAAGCCTTATTTCCCTGCCTCCCCTCCCTGAGGGAGGCTTTTTTTATTTCTCATCAAGCACGGCCTGAAGTTCTGCCTTTATCCGGTTCTGGCGGCGGATTTTATCCAGACGCTCTGCCGCATACGCTTCCTCCTCCTGAGAAATATGCTCCGTCACATACCCTTCCGTGTCATACCGGCAGGCACCGGCTTTCATGGCACACAGATAGCTTTCTGAACGGGTGATGGCCTTCAGCGCCCTGCGCAGTTTTTTATGCGAGAGCGGGATATTCCGCTGCGCCACGTCTTCCAGTAACACGTCCCGGATACCGCAGGCCAGAAGCCGGGGCGTGTCACCGTCAAATAATCCCGGCCACCAGGGCTTCAGGGTGTTCACGGCTTCATCCAGTGTGGGCAGGTTCAGATAAATGGACAGCGCCTGTCTGGCCTGCGCTTTTTTTGCCGCCAGCTCTGCTTCCCGGGCTGCTTTCTCGGCCAGCTTCTGCTTTTTCACCTTCCACTTTGGTGGCGTGGTGACATTGATGATGGTTTTCCGGCTGCGGACAAGCGTCTCCCCTTCTGTCTTCCGCTTCAGTGTCAGTACCGGTCGCTTCTGCTCTGTCATGCTGTGTTCTGCCTCTGACGAATCATCCTCTTGCGGCCAAAGATACCACACCCGTCACAGCGCCAGAACGCCCAGCACAGCCAGATGACAGGCATAGAACGTCGGGAAAAAGTCTCCGGGCCAGAAACGGGGTAATGATTTCCCTGCACAGGACACCAGGCCAACAGTCAGCACCGTCATCACAAGGCCGGCCACCGCCGCGGCATCACTGGTGGCAAGATTAAGCGCCGGAATAACAGCCAGCAGGCAGGCGACCAGCGCCAGACGTTCCGTTCTGTCTTCCGCCCGGTACAGCCGGTGGCTGACTGCCAGCATCAGCAGCCCGGCAATGCCGTAACTGGTGCCGGACAAAGGCCCCCACAGGGCCATCAGAAGAATGGCCGCTGCTGTACGCCACCCACTGCGCGTTTCATACCATGTCAGCACCTGTGCCGCAACTGCAAAGGCAAACAGGATATTCCCCTCATACCAGGGAAAGCCGGCCAGATAATATGCGAACTGGGCAATCACCGCCCATCCCCACAGCCGGTTAATGGCCACCTGCCGGATATGCGCATGACGGGACAGATTCAGCCCCCACACCAGGGCAAACAGCGGAAAAGCACCGCGTCCGGCCAGAAACATCCATTCCTGCTTCAGCTGGAATATCAGATTGATGTGGTCCAGTACCATCAGCACCAGTGCCACCGTTTTGATGATATCCCGCTGTCCGGGTGACCAGACCAGCAACGACTGCAACCAGGTATCGGTCCGGGCAGCCAGTGAATCGTTACGTGTCGTGTTCGTGTTATCCGTTGTCATCAGCGTTTGTCTTCCTGTATCAGTCTCCGCCCAGGGTTTTCTCTTTCTGCAGGTCACGAACCATATCCCGTTCCATCTGCTGCAGACGCTCCTGCAGCAGATTTTCCCGGGCAATTTCCCTGACAGCTTCCCGCTCCCGTTGTGGTTCACGCAGTACACTCTCCGGCAGTGCGGTTTCCCGTTCAGAGGTGACAGCACGGTCACGCTCCTGCCCGGCAATCTCCCTGACAGCCTGCTCTGTTTTGCCGTCCGGCAGGTCAGGTTTGTTCTCTGCCATTTTACGGACAATTTCATCTGCGCGACGTTCCGTTTCACGGCGGATGGCCTCTTCAGCCTGTCGCTGTGCCTGTACCTCTGCCGTGACCGGTTCGCCATTTCCGGCCCCCGGCTGGACGCTGTTGTCCGGGATATCCCCCCACACGCGGCCACCGGTTATGGCACCGGGATTCCACGGACGGCCTTCACCGGCGATTCTCACTACCACACCGCTGTCAGGATTATCACGGGCAATCCGGACACCATCCTGCATATTATCAGCCAGCAAGCTTTCTCCGTTACGGCTGCCCTGCAGGGCCACGAACTGCGCATCCCCGCTACCTTTTACCCGACCTTCACCGCTGAATCCCCGCAGCCCGTTTCCGTCATCCGTGGTCAGCGGGTTCAGCCAGATACCGGCGGACTTGCCGTTACGGTCAAACGCCGGCAGTGCCACATACGGTTGCGGATATTTACGTCCCGGAGCAATAAACCGTGCAGGACTGTCTCCCCCGGCCAGCCCCGCCTGACGGAGAACGGCACGGCCTGCCGCCACGTCCCGCAGCTCCCGCGCCGTACTGAACAGCCGCTCTGCATTCATGACCTCCCGGTCAGCTTTTGGCTCCAGCACATCGTGGGCAGTCCCTTTCTGTACGGCATTGTTAATGGCATCCGTCCAGCCCTGACGGTTATCGGTGTACACCTGCACATGCTGCTTCATACGCGACAGGGCCACGTAGGCTGACTCAAAGCCGGCCATCAGTTTCCGGTTACCTTCCGTGCCTTCAAGCGCAATGGCAAAGGTTTCACTTGCCCCCTGCGCACCGTGAGCGGTGATGGCATAGGCCAGGTCAATATGTTGCTCTGCCCGCTCCTGACCGGGGCGAATCACCCGGGTCTGCTGTCCGTCCGACAGCGTGACACTGTCACCGGAAACCGCTGTCACCGTCCAGACGCTGTTGGCCACATAACCGCGCTCCCGGTCACTCTTCGTGAAGCGCATCCGGTCACCGGTCCCCACCCTGATGGTGTCCGGGGTGTACAGTGTGACACCTTCAGCCACCGCCTCCCGGGGAGAAATCAGCCGCGTGTTACCTTCCGCATCCTGCAGGGTTATCAGCCCGTCATCCTTACTGATACCGGCAATCCGGTGATACACATTATTCACTAGGGCAAGTGCGTCCCGATGTGTCTCCCAGGTGGAGAGACGACGCAACTCCCCGTCGCGTATATTCGCTGTGTTCAGGACAGGCACCATGACCTGCTCTTTTCCCAGCTCACCGGCCTTTTCCCGTGCATCATGAATCATGCTGTTCAGTACGCGCCTGTCTTCATTCAGGTGCGTAACAATCAGCGTCTGCTCCCGTACTTCCGGTGTCCTGCCGGTATAGTCGCGGACAATGGCTTCATACAGTGTCATGGGGACATCCGGAAAAGCCTCGCCTTTCAGCATCGCCTTCTGCTGCGCTTCTGCCAGTTTCGCTTCCTGGCTGTGACTGAACTCCGTCACGGAGTGCTCCGGTGCCCATGCGCCCTCCTGACGTGGCACCTGAGACGGTTTCACACTCTCAAGCCCGGACAGTGCCCTTTCCACATCCCGGTTAATCAGGCTGTATACCGCCTCCCGCAGTTCCGGCGTCTGACGCACAATCTCCTTCATGATGGCCACATCGGCAGCACTGCGCGTCTGCTGGAGACGGAAAGGCTGACCGGGCGCGATGGCCTGCAGCTGGTCCGTGTCACCACTGGCCACCGCCCTACCGCCACCGGCCGCAATCAGGGCGTATGCCCGTGCCATGTCGGTATTGCCCACCATTGAGCTCTCATCGAGCAGGAACAGCGTGTTGCTGAAATCCGGTATTTCTCCGCTGCGCTGCTGCAGCTGCGTGTCATGCAGAAAGGACGCCAGTGTCTGTGCATCCACGCCGGCGCTGCGCATCTCACCGACCGCACGGTGCGTGGGCCCCAGCCCAACGACACGGGGACGCTCACTCTCCGGCAGCATGTTCACGGCTGACATCACCGCCCGGAACTGTGTGGTCTTACCCACACCGGCATAGCCCTGTACCACCGTGAAACGGTCGGACGTTTCCAGTATCATGCGGGTGGCGGCACGCTGTCCTGATGTCAGTTTCTCCATGAGTTCGCCAGGTACTCTCTCCATCAGCGGCGTGACCGCCTCCTTACCTTCGAGAATATGGCGAAGAATGCTCTTTTCTGCCTCATACGACGCACGGGAAACCAGCAGACCTGTGCCATAGCCTTTTGCCACATCCACATACAGTAAATCACCCCGTTTTATCTGCGCATCGATTTCCCGCCCCAGTTCAGTAAAACTGGTTCCTTCTGCAGCAAACGACTTTGCCTCTGTCAGCAGGTCCACATGGCTGAAGGCCAGGTTTTTACTTTCCAGCACAGGAAGGGCCAGATGAATGGCCTGCTGTGCCGGCGTGTGAAGTGCGGACTTCTGATGACTGATAGCCGTTTCCAGCGATGTCTCACCGGCCCGCGTCTTTATCTGCTCAGAAACCACCGTAAAGGACGGATGGCGGGCAAGTTTTTCCGCAGTACGGGTTTCATCCAGCGATGAATACAGCCGGACATCACGACCGCTGCGGGCCAGACCGTTCAGGGTGGCATTGTCCATTGCCATCTGTGTGACGGAGGCAAAAACCGTCGCACTGTCGCTGACGGAATGCCCGGGCGTTTCCACCCAGCAGTTCTCCAGCTTCAGTGCCGTGAACGGTGAATCAGCCACAGGCAGGGAGGCCGGTTCAGCACGTCCCGGCACAACAACCGTCATCGCATCTTCACTGACGGATGTCAATAGACCGGGTGACGGCGCAGGCGGTCACCGCCGGAGACGCGGAGTCCGGGAATTTTCCCTGTCACCCTCAGACGCTCGCCGTCTGCCACCGGCATTTTCTTCGGCCGGAACAGCGACCAGCTGCTGTCCAGAGAAGAAATACGCACCACCTGCGTTTCGCCCTGCGCATCCCGCAGGGTCAGGCTGTGACTCTGCGCCGTCACCCGGTCTATCACATAGCGGTCATGACTGCGTGTCTCCGGGTTCCACTGCTCCATCACCATCCCCGGGCGGTACATATCCCGCAGATAACGGCTCCGGCTGTCCAGCCAGACCGGTGACAGGGCGGTCATGGTTACCTCCGGGTGTCCGAGCACGCCCTGTGTTTTCAGCTCACTGCGAATGGCCTGTGTCAGTATGGCCTGTTCCCGTACTCCGCTGACCTGTGCCACGCTCTCTTCTCCGGCTTTCACGCTGGCCGCAAAATCTCCGGCCAGCCGGGCATAGCGGACATTACGGTCCGGTTCACTGATGATGGTGGCCGGTCGCTGTTCTCCCCCCTGCCAGCGATATGTGTTCACCCCGGCATCCTTCATGGCCATCAGTGCACTGCCTGTACCGGTTCGCTGCCCGCTGTCGGTTATCAGGACCTGTACGTTATGACGTGCGGCACCGTCCAGCAGGGTTAACGTCTCTTTCAGGGAGAGTTTTTCGCCCTGGTCAACGATAACAGTACTGCCCGGCGTGAAGGCCATGCCTTCCAGCAGCTGACGACGTCCGGTTATCAGCTCACCGGACAGCCGTTCATCCTGCTTCAGGTTCATCTGCGAGCGACGGTCAGCAGCGATAATCTGCACTTCCCGCCCCTGCTCCCGGGCCATCATGACCAGTTCAGCCACCCGCTCACGCTGCCCGGCTGCACCGCCCTGCCCGGACACAATGGCCAGCGACGGACGGTCCTGTGCCAGAACACTGACGGCATCGCTGTAGCCGGCCGTCCGGGGGACACTTTTCTCCGGATGTACGGTCACCCGGTTCTGTTTCATGATATCGCGACTGAGTGCCCGGACTGACAGTTCATCGAGCACATGAATCCCGGACGTGAACAGCCCCTTCTCACGGTCAAGGGGGGTGAGTTGCTCACGGCTGATGGCCTCATCGATACCGGCGCGTGCCCGTTCAATCACACCATTTTCCAGCGGCAGTATGCCGACTGTTCTGGCCAGCACGTCCGTGTACGTAAACTGCACTTTTCGTTCACTTAATCCGGCAATCGCCTGTGTCACCACCTGCTGCACATCCGGCCCGTCCTGTGAAGCTGGTCCGGGTGTCTGCGTGCGGGTATATGCCCGTTGTTCCGCTGCGTCACGATACGCCCGGATATCGAACCCGGTTTCCTTCAGCGTCTGCATCCATTCAGCCATTCTGACTTCAGGATCGACGTGCTGTTTGGATTTTCGCGTATCCAGTGCCGCCACATCCCGGGATTTCAGCGAGGCATCTTCCCCGACGGCCTCTCGGATAGCCTGTGAGCGTCCGGAAAAGGCCTCCACCGGTACGCCCGGCATCTCCCACATACCGTGCTTACCCACCACTTCGGTTTCATAGCCCAGCGCCTCAACCTGCTCTTTCAGTTTTTCCCGATAGAGCCTGCCAAAGGCAATCTGATTAGCGTACACATTCTCAATGAACCCCGTTTTCCCCACTTTGTCACTGCTCAGTGTCTTCCACTCACCGTTATGCTGCGTGACATTAGCCACCACCGCATGCGTGTGTAACTGTGGTTCCTGATCGCGACTGGTGTCGTGGTTAAACAGTGCCATCACCAGATTACCGGTCAGCACCGTTTCTGACTGTCCGTCCGTCATCACCCGTGTGGAGGCCAGCGCCTCCACCTGACGAACAGCAAAGTCCACGGCCTGGTTATGTGCATCAATCAGGCGCTTATCGCCACCTAACATGGCCATCATGGAGACACTTTTGGGGGCGGAGAAGGTCAGGTCGTAGCCGGGACGATGCTTATTACTGCCATCCTGCATGCGGCTTAGATCCGCTCCGTCCGGCAGCCTTCCCTCCAGAAGACGGGTAAAAACATCCTTATCGACACTGCCCTGCAGTCCCAGCTGTTCAGCCCCCCTGCCGGCCCAGCGTTCTCCCATGCTGCCCAGCACATAGTAATTATCCTTGTCGGTATAATAGTTACCGGCACTTCCGGCCGATCTGACCTGCGCGATACTCATCATCAGAAATCATCTCCCGGCTCAACATCCTCCCCGCGCTCCCGGTGCACATTAATGTTCACCTCTTCACGACGCTGCATCTGCTGCTGGATGTCCGGATGATTTTCCTGTTGCCATGCCTCATAAGCGGCCATATCCACCACTTCACCGGATTCACTGATCCCGGGTGGCAGTTGCTGTTCCATCTCTTCTTCCGGTTTCATTTTCAGCTCCTGCTCGCTCCCCCCTGCCGGAACATTCACACCTGAATCTGACTTCTTATCGTTGATGGCAGGAGACACCGGCTGTTGCGGCTGTTGCGGCTGTTGCGGCTGTTCAGCCTGAGTCACGTCTTCTCCGGAAACAACCTCCGGGACATCCGGTTCGAAGAGGCTGGCCATCTGACGACCTTCTGCTTCCCTTGCGGCAAGTACGGCACTCAGGCGGTTCTCCATTTCCGGGTTGATGTCACGCGGAATAAACTCCGGAGCGACCTTCGGTCGTGTCTGATATTTCAGAGAGAGTTTTACTGCCGGATACGGTCCGGGCAGGGTGACATAACAGGTCAGATCCGGCAGAGACTGAATGTCGGAATAACTGACCAGCGTCTGGCGCTCCATATCCTTACCGGTCGATACCCCGTCACGTACCGGATCAGCACCGTAGGAATACTGCTCGCTGGCTTTCAGGTGCTCTTTCTCACCAATCTCACCGGCAGCGAACTCTGCAATCTTATGGCTGGGAGAACGGAAAAAGGCACGGGTGTTCATGACGTCAAACAGCGTGGCAGCCGCTTTCTCACCGTAGATATCTTCCAGCTGGGCATAGGACTGGATACCAAACACATAACAGCCACCGAACTTACGGGCTTCCGGCAGGATCTCCACCAGGTCAGGCAGTTTGTGTAACGTGGGTAACTCGTCACAGAAAAACCACACACGACGGTTACGGTTTTCTCCCATTGCCAGCAGACCACGAATGGCAATGGACAGCCACATGGAGATCACAGGCTTCAGGGAGGCATGGGTGTCGGCGTTCGATGAGATAAACAGCCAGCCGTTTTTCTGATCTTCCCGGACACCACGCATCCAGTCACGGATGGTGAAGGGCTCACCGTTATGCTCAATCCCCTGCAGGTAACGGATGGCTTTCACGTAGTTGGTCAGCACAGCACGGATGGAAATCGCCGTTTTCTCGATTTTCTCTTCCACCAGGTTGGCCGCCGGTGAATTACGCAGGAAGGTACGCAGTTTTTCGATTTTGATGGAAAGCAGTGTGTCCACCAGTTTGCTGTAGCTGCGGTTGGGGTCATTACGCATCAGGTACGCCGCTTCCGCAAAAATGGTACGTCCTGAACCCTGCCAGAACGGGTCCTCTTTTGTGCCCATCGGGATCAGGGTATTTGCCGTATTATCAAAATCCGGCTGTGTCAGACACTCCTTCCATAAATCCCAGGCGGCACAGCGGGCATCCAGCGGATTCAGGATTTTATCGATGGAGGGATCATAGTAACTTTTAACAAATTCCCCTGAACGGTCATAAATCACCACCATATCACCGCGCTGACGGGCGTAGTTGGCCAGACGACGGATAACTTCCGACTTACCGGCCCCGACCGTGCCGTGCAGACAGAAGTTCTGGATTTCAGAATCCCGGATAATCGGCAGGTCGCCAATCCGGATATCGGAGTCCTTGTCGTCTTTTTTCAGCATCCGGGCAACGTCTTTCGGATTGTCTGTCAGCTGACGACCACCTGTGACTTCATTTTCGCTCTGTTGTTTACCCTGACGCCCCAGAATCCAGGAGACAACAAAGAAGGTAATCAGGCAAATAACCAGTGCCACAACTGTGGCCAGAACGAATGCGGACCATAGCTGCTCTCCGCACCAAATCATATATTTATCATGCAGTACCTGAGCAGCGTTCATCCGGAAGGTTTTGCCGTAATACTGGATCTCATATACCGGCTGGGACTTGATTAAATCCCGCATGCCTTCCAGCGTGGTACACCACCAGTAAATACAGCCGTTCACAAACGTCTGCCAGCTTATTTTTACCCATAAAACCAGACCAACGAGTATCCAGAAAAAAATAAACAGGCAGTAAAGCATGATATTGGCGATCTGGCTGAACATGCGGATACGCATGGACGCAATCTGACCGCCCTGGGTCATATCCTTTGCGTTAAAACTCATGATGATATTCCGAAGAAAGAAAGTCAGTCGGACTGATTATTAATGATGAAAAGATTAATAACCGTTAAATTCCGGCTTCGCCGGCAACACTTCACGGTCGCACAAAGAATTTGCACAACCGCTCAGTGTTTTCATATTTATTTCGGAAACGCCGGGGAGAAATAAAATTTATTTTATTTCTTTCCGGGGTTGGACAACGAGCAAAGCGAGGCGTCAGTCAGGAGGCCGGTCAGACCAGCCTCCGGAAGATAATCAGAGAATATTTGCGATTGATTTGGCCAGCTGGTCTTCGAGAACAGGCTTCGCCTCTTCAAATTTCAGGTTAACCTTGTTCGCATTTGAGACCACACGGGTCTGGTATTTATGCTGGTTACCTGTTTCAGTACTGGTCTGAATTTTCGCACCTGATGTGCCCTGACGCAGGGCGGCAACATTATCCGTTGTCACCGTTGCCTTAGTACGCTCTGCAATCTGCACATCCGTGATCATGGTATAGTTCACATCTTCCACCATCGCATCTGCAGCCATACCCACCAGACCGGCAGCAAGGCCCACACCGAGTGTGGCACCGGCAGAACTGGAATTATATCCGGTGATACCGGCACCTAACGCTGCACCAACTGCTGCGCCTTCATAACCACGGTTCAGCCATCCCTGAGACTCCCGCAGATCCATCTTATCGGCCTTCAGCACATTCGCCTGAATCCAGTAGTAGGCTTTATCCGGAGAAGTCACCACCTGATATCCTTTTGCTTTCACAGCATCAGCAATTTTGTCCTGCAGCCCACTCATGTCTTTATCAGACGTGTTTTTGATCTGCAGAAATACCGTGCGTTCGCTGGCGGGTTCAAGCCAGATGGTCTCACTCATCTGAGTCTTCACCTCAAGGTTACGCTTCTTGATTGCTGTGCTCATCGCACCACACCCTGAAAGGGCCAGAGTGGAACTGACCAGTGCAACCATCATCAATTTTTTTGTTTTCATCAAATTACCTTTATTACAAACCACAGTTTTCTTATCGCCTGTCATCATAGTCCTGCCAACAAGTCCCAAAAGTATTTCCTGCTGAATCAAATCCTCCATGCATAGCTAATCCTGTTGCCGGATTAGTACGATAAAAATCCACATAATCAAAATTCACATCATCAAAATCCAGATGCAAATCTTCATTAGTTTGTTCATTTACCTGAGATTGCATCCATTCTCTTACACTTACACAACCACTAATTCGCCTTAATTCGTATAGTGTACCAATGATAAAAACCATCAGGCTTAATAACGGAGAGAGTAAGGAAGATACTGGCATCAGTATATACCAAACGCCTTTACTGAATTTAAACTCATCCGACACATGCCGTTTTTTTCGTATTTGAGAAAATAACCATATAAACAATCCCTGCCATAGTACAATAAAGCACAGGATAAAAACTGTTTCGGCACTCCCCCAATCAGCCAGATAACAGGCAATGAGCTGTATCACCGTCACCAGAGCAATATGAGCTAAATTTTTCATTATCATCTCCCCATACAATATTATTGCTTGTGCTTATCCTGATACTCCTTTGCTCTTTTCATCAGTTCCTGTGGACTGTCAGCCCCGGGCATTCTTTCCTGACCCGATTTTTCTTCATTATATTTATTATTCTGAGATAATGCCTCTGTTTTATGGTGATTTTGTAGTTCAGAATACTGTCTTCCTACAATATTTTCTTCGCCACGTATGCTGCTCTGAGTATCTCCGATATTGCCTCGGTATTCTGTGACCATATTATCAACCTGATGTTTTACATCATTACGGATATTACTGT